>Ga0209526_10001161_pt1 | contig 17416 bp, 12 predicted proteins | sample JacPinW_OM2H0_M1_FD_188566 | JGI IMG/M metagenome (GOLD analysis project Ga0209526, IMG submission 188566) | Forest soil microbial communities from Algoma, Ontario, Canada - Jack Pine, Ontario site 1_JW_OM2H0_M1 (SPAdes) (version 2) | ecosystem: Environmental > Terrestrial > Soil > Boreal... | reverse complement strand
GTTGCCCGCCGATCTCGAGGCGCGCCGGCAGCGCGAAAAGCAGGACCTGGAGAAGCTCCGCCGGGCGTTCAAGGCAACCCTCCTCGAAGGCGCCGAGCTCGAGGCGCGCTTCGAAACCGGCGCGAATGCCTACTGGGGGCTGGTGTTCAAAGAAGGAAACGAGAACTCCCGGTTCGGCGAGCAGGTGCAGGACTACGCGGACCTGTACACGTCGAGGGTCGCGAACTTCCTCTATTATTCGCCGATGCAGGTCTTCCGCTCGCCGCGCGCCACCATGCCGCACGAGCGTCCCGCGCTCCGCCACGGCTGACCCGTGGGAGCTTTGGGCGTACTCTCCCCCGGTTGAATCCAATACAAGTCGCGTCGGTCGCACATAGCGCGCCGGCCGTCCCGGACCCACCATGTGCCGAATGAAGATCGGCTTGTCCCCTTTGCTCCTGGCGCTGCTCGCCACCCCGGCGTTCGGCTTGGGGGTCACGCCCGTCCGGCTGCAGCCCGGGCCCACGCTCTCCCTCCCTTGGGCGGAGCACGGGCGCCTCTCGCAGGTGACCGGGCGCGCGCCGCTCGGCTGGTCGCAGGAGGCGTACGTCATTCCGCAGCGCCCGGGCAAGAACCTGGTGCGCTACTTCGAGTACAGCTGGCGTGATTATGACTACCTGAGCGACGACGGCTCCGCCGGACTGCGGCTCTACTTCTACGACCGGGAGTATACCGTCGCCCGCATCGCCGGCGGCCTGATCCGCGAGACCTGGCGGTACATGACCGACCGCTTCCAATACAAGCCGTCGTTCCGGGTCCCCTACATCCTCTACAACACGTATCGCGAGTTCCTCGAAACCAACGTCTTCGCCGTGCAGGAGGGCGTCCTCGGCGTCACCAGCCCGCAGGACCTGCGCATGTCGTTGCCGTACGCCGGCGAGCGCGAGTTCTTCAAGCGGGTCTCCATGCACGAGATGACCCACCAGTTCCACATCCAGAAGGTGGCCGAGCGCGCCGCCAGCGCGGGGCTCGACAGCCCGATCGGCGCGATGCCGCTCTGGTTCACCGAGGGCCTAGCCGAGTACTACGCCCACGATCAGCAGATGGACAGCGAGACGGAGATGTTCCTCCGTGACATCGTGCTGAATCCCAACGGCGAGATCGGATACGACTTTCCCTCGCTCGCCGAGGACCGGCCGTATGCGTACCTGTACACGTACAAGTACGGGCAGGCGAAGCTGGTGTTCCTCAGCGAGACGTACGGCGAGCGCGTGATCCAGGGCGTGCTCGATCAGAGCCCGCGCCTGGCCGGCGGCGGGCGCCGGAACGAGCCGAAGGAAGGGTTCATGCAGCTGCTCGGGCACGTGGCCGGCGAGACGCCGGCCCAGATGGACGCCCGTTGGTCGACCTGGGCGCGCAAGCGCGTGATGCGCACGTACCTGGACGCCAAGCAAGACCTGCCCGACGTCACGGAGCTGAAGCTCCCCGACGAGCTGGACGCTTTCACCAGCTCCACCGACGGCAACCTGCTCTTCTACCGGGGCGTCGAGCGCGAGACGGCCCGCGCCAAGCTGGTCGTCCTGGATCGGCGGGATCCGTCCTCGGCGAAGCAGATCGCCATCGACCAGCAGCCAGGCACCGAGAGCCTGCACCCCGTCCTCCGTTCGGTGATGGCGGTCAGCGACAACGCCATCGCCTGGTTCGCCCAGTCGGGCGATTCCGACGTGCTGCACATCCGCCCGATCAAGCGCCGCGAGCGGAAGGCGGTGCCGCGGGTCCGGATCGATCTGGAGCTGGGCGATACGCGGGTGTTGAGGGTGATTCGCGACGGCGTGATCGAGGCCGGCGATCCGACCTTCAGTCCCGACGGAAAGCGCCTGGCCTTCTACGGACTCGACCGGGACGGCAAGATCGACATCTACACCATCAACCTCACCGATCCCGATCCGCACGTCCGGCGGCTCACCGACGATCTGTACAGCGAGCGCGACCTGGCCTGGGGCGACGACGGCATCGTGTACGCGGGAGACGCGACCGAGAGCGGCCGCTACAACCTGTTCCGTATCAATCCGGATGACGGGACCCGGACCCGCCTGACCGACGCGCCGGTGGATCAGCGGTTCCCGGTCACGCTGGCCGGCGGAGCGGTGGTGTTCGCCAGCGACGCCGGCGGGAAGGAAGACCTCTGGTTCCTGCAGAACGGGCGCATCAAGCGGCTCACCGACTTCGCCACCGCGCTCTCGCACCCGGGCCTTGCGCCCAACGGCCTCTACGGCGTCGCGTTCTACGGCGCGCGGTACCGGCTCTTCGAAGTCCCGAGCGCGGCGCTGCTCAGCGTCGACGAGCAGGACGCCATCCCGGCCAGCTACCTGGCGACCATCGACAAGCCGCAGCCTTTCCCGGACGAGCCGATCCCGCACGATACGCCGGCGTACGATCCCTATGCCGTGGGCAAGAACTGGAGGGTGGAGGGAGGCGGCGCGGCCATCGGAGGCGCCGGCATCGGCTACGCGCCGGTGGGCTCGGGCGGCGTGCTCTTCGCGGACATCATGCGCGACCGCTCCGCGCTGATCAATCTGGCGATCTATGGCTCCTTCGACCTCACCGACTTCCTCGCTTTCTACGTCGACCGGTCGAAGCGGATGAGCTGGGGCCTCGGGGTCTTCCACACCTTCCAGCAGGGTCGCGACACCCAGTTCTCGACCGCGCAGCAATGCTTCCAGCCGCTCACGACGGCGAATCTGGGCGCGGCGTGCGAGGTCCTCTATCTGCAGCGGATGTACGGCGTCGAGGGTCTGCTCTCCTATCCGCTCTCCACCTTCAGCCGCATCGATGCGAGCGGCAAGCTGATGGGCGTCACGCGCAGCTTCTTCGACAACTTCGCGTATGACCGCTTCGGATACGCCTCCGCCAACCTCCCCGCCTCCGAGCTGAACCAGATCCGCGGATCGAATCCGCAGGCCGAGGTGGAGCTTGCGTACGGTTGGGACACCACCCGTTTCGGGCCAGGCGGCGCAATCGGGGGGACGTCGTTCTTGACGAACTTCGGCGTCGGCTCCATTCCCACCAGCGGCTCCGACGGCCTCTACGCGTATCTGCAGGCGGATGCGATCAAGACCATCAAGCTGATCGGGCGCAGCCGGTTCTTCGTCCGCACCGCCGCCGGGGCGTCGCAGGGCAGCCGGTTCGGCCGGCGATTCTTCCTCTCCAGCTTCGACAACCTGCGCGGGTTCCGCTGGGGGGACTCGCGGCTCCTCGGCGACGGCTACTACGTCGGCCAGGCGGAGCTCCAGTTCCCGCTCGACGTGCTGATCCGGATCGCGCTGTTCAGCGGGCTCACCGGCGTGGTCGGGTTCGACTTCGGCGGCGTGGTGGACACGAACCGCGCGGTGCAGAACCACGCCGGGCATCGCTATACCAAGCTCCATGCCGCCCTCGCGGATGCGTGGGCGAACCGAACGGCGGACTATGTCCTCGGCGTCAACCTGGGTCTGGGACCGTTCGAGCTGCGCGTGCAGTTCGCCCACGGGATCGACATCGGCGGAATGATCCCGGAGACGAACTCATCGGGCGGGACCACCTGGGTCCCGAACATATCGTTGCACTACGTGTATTTTTGAGAGATCCCGGGGCGCTCTGCTTTCCCGGCCGCTCTAGATCCGGCGCCTGCGGCGCCTCCACCAGGGGGGCGGTCGCCTCCCCCCTGGACTCCATTACGTGTACTTCTGAGAGATTCCCAGGCGCTCTGCTTTCCCGACCGCTCCAGATCCGGCGCCTGCGGCGCCTCCACCAGGGGGGCGGTCGCCTCCCCCCTGGACCCCCCATAAGCTTTTGGTTCGCGCGAACTGGCGCTCTGGCTTCGCGACCGCTCTGGATCCGGCGCCTGCGGCTTCGTGATACAGAGCGCACCCCATGCACAGCCTGCTGTTCGCCCTGCTGCTCGCCGCACGAGCCTTTACTCCCGAAGAGCTGCTCGCTACCCGCCGCGTGGACGACGTCCAGGTCTCCCCGGACGGAAAGTGGGCTTCCGTCACGGTGCGGCAGAAGAACCTCGAGACCAACAAGGACGACAAGGACATCTGGCTCCTGCCGGTCGCGGGCGGAGCGCCGCGCCAGTTCACGCGGAACGCGCGGAGCGAGCACGCGCGCTGGTCGCCCGACGGCAAGCAGCTCCTCATCGTCCGCGAGGGCCAGCTCTGGTTGTACGAGCTGGCCGGCGGCGACGGGCGCGAGATCACCCGATTGAGCGGCGGCGCCGACGGCGGCGTCTTCTCCCCCGACGGGCGGTGGATCGCCTTCACCAGCGACGTCTACCCGCAGTGCTCCGGCAACGGTGCCTGCAACAAGGAGCGCGCGGAGAAAACGGAGAAGAGCGGGATCCGTGCACGCATCGTCGATCACCTCTTCGCGCGCCACTGGACCGAGTGGAAGGAAGGCAAGCGCACCCACGTGTTCGTGATGCCGGCGCCCTCTGGACCGCCCCGCGACGTGACCCCCTTCGATTCCGACTGGCCCAGCGTTCGCGTCGGCGGCGGTGACGATTTCCGCTTCACGCCGGAGGGAGAGCTGATCGTCAGCAGCAAGCCGCCGCAGCGGGAAGCCTGGAGCACCAACGGCGACCTCTGGCTGATCGATCGGGATGGCGGCCCGCCCAGGAACCTGACTCCCGACAACCCGGGCGACGACGCGCAGCCGCGCCCCTCGCCCGACGGCCGCTACCTGGCCTGGATCTCACAGGCCCGCGACGGCTACGAGGCCGACGTCTGGAGGCTGAAGATCCAGGATCGCAAGACCGGCCGCAGCACGGCGGTGGACATCGACACGGACGACGTCGGCAGCTTCGCCTGGCGCCGGGACAGCAAGGGGATCGTCGCGTCGGTGGTGCAGAAGGCGCGCCATTGGCTCTACGCCGTCTCGCTCGATGGGAAGTACCGCCGCTTCACCGACGCACCGGTGAACGGCGGCGACTTCGACCTCGCTCCGGACGGCGCCGCCGTCGTCGCAGCTGCGGGCATCACGCGTCCGCCCGAAGTCTTCGCCGTCCGGGCCGGCGCCCAGCCCTCGCGTCTGAGCCGCTTCAACGACGAGCAGTACAAGGACCTGAACCTGGGCGTCGCCGAGGACCTCTGGACCGATTCGAAGGACGGCGCCAAGGTGCACTCCTGGATCGTGCGGCCCGCGAACGCAGCCGGAAAGCTGCCGCTGCTGGTCCTGATCCATGGCGGCCCGCAAGGCTCCTGGGAGGATGCCTGGAGCATGCGCTGGAACGCCGCCGCCTTCGCTGCCCGGGGTTACGTGGTGGTGGCCACGGACTTCCACGGTTCGATCGGCTACGGACAGAAATTCAAGGAGCAGATCTCGGGCGACTGGGGCGGCCTCGCCTACGATGACGTGATGCGCGCGGCGGACGCCGCGGAGAAGCTGCCGTTCGTCGATCCCGGTCATACCTGCGCGGCGGGCGCCAGCTTCGGCGGGTACATGGTGGATTGGATCGCGGGCCACACCGATCGCTTCAAGTGCCTGGTCTCCCACGACGGCGTCTTCGATCTGGTGAGCGAGTACGGCTCCACCGAAGAGCTCTGGTTCCCCGAGTGGGAGTTCCGCGGCCCGCCCTGGGAGAACCCGGAGCTGTACCGGCGCCTGTCGCCCAGCAGCTACGTCCAGAACTTCAAGACCCCGACGCTGGTCGTCCAGGGCGAGCTGGACTTCCGCGTACCGGTCGAGCAGGGCCTGGGAATGTTCACCGCACTGCAGCGGCGCGGGATCGAATCACGGCTGCTCTACTTCCCTGACGAGGGCCACTGGGTCCTCAAGCCGAGGAACAGCCAGCTCTGGTACCACACGGTGCTCGACTGGATCGACGCGCATGCCCGGCCGGGAAATAAGCAGGCCTTGCGACCGTAGGCCGCGAAGTTTGGCCCCCATCCACTTCGGAGATCGAATGAAACGATCGGCTGTCCTCATCCTCGTCGCCGCCGCCTGCAGCTCGGGCCCGCAGAGCAAGCCCGTGAACGAGCCCGCCACCGGCACAGCCGGGGAACAGGCTCCGCCGCCGGCTGGCAAGCCAGCGGCCCCCACAGCTCCGCCCGCGAGCGGCAGCGCCGTCGCGCCGGTCCGGGAGCCCCCGCCGATCGACGAGAGCGCGATGGACAAGTCCGTCGATCCCTGCACCGACTTCTATCAGTACGCCTGCGGGAACTGGCTGAAGGAGACGCCGATCCCGGAGGACCGCGCGAGATGGGCGCGTAGCTTCGACGAGATCCACCAGCGCAACGAAGCGCTGCTGCACGACATCCTGGAAAAGGACGCGCACGGCGAGGCCGATCCCGCCGATCCGTTCGCGCAGAAGGTCGGCGACTTCTATGCCACCTGCATGGACGAGCAGAAGGCCGAGACGGCTTCCCTTCAGACCCTGCAGGCGGCGCTGCGGAGAATCGACGCCATCAAGGACTCGAGAGGTCTCGCGCAGCAGGTAGCGGCCCTCCAGGCGGAAGGCGCGGGCGCCTTCTTCGGCTTCGGGTCGCAGCAGGACTTCAAGGACGCGACCCAGGTGATCGGCGGCGCCGACCAGGGCGGGCTCGGTCTGCCCGACCGCGACTACTACCTGAAGGACGACGCCCGGATGAAGGACCTCCGCGCGCTCTACCAGGACCACGCGGCGAAGATGCTGGCCCTGGCGGGCGCGCCGGAGGCATCCGCCCGCAAGCAGGCGCAGACCGTGATGACCATCGAGACGGCGCTCGCGAGGGCCTCGATGGACAAGGTCGAGCGGCGCGACCCGAACAAGATCTACCATCGGCTCGAGCGCATCGGCCTGATGAAGCTGGCGCCCCACTTCGAGTGGAACGCGTACTTCACGGAGCTGGGCTCGCCGGACGTGCAGTCCATCAACGTGCTGGTGCCGGGCTTCTTCAGCGGCATGGACAAACTGGTGGCGCAGAAGGGCAAGCTCGACGACTTGAAGACCTACCTGCGCTGGAAGGCCATCGAGGCCTCGGCGCCCACGCTCGGCAAGCCGTTCGTGGAGGAGCGCTTCCGCCTGACGAAGGCGCTCACCGGGGCCAAGGCCATTCTTCCGCGCTGGAAGCGCTGCGTGCAGATGACCGACGGTGCCCTCGGTGAAGCGCTAGGCCGCAGCTTCGTCACCACCACCATCGGGGACGAGGGCAAGACGATCGCCAAGGACATGATCCAGGGCATCGAGGGCGCCTTCGATCGCAACCTCGCGCAGGTGGAGTGGATGGACGACGCCGCGCGCGCCGCCTCGAAGGAGAAGCTGAAGAAGATCAACAACAAGGTCGGCTACCCGGAGAAATGGCGCGACTACTCGAGCATGCGGATCGGCAAGGAGTCGCTGCTCGCCAACGTGGCGGAGGCGGCGCGATTCGAGACGAAGCGCGACCTGGACAAGATCGGCAAGCCGGTGGACCGCGGCGAGTTCGGGATGAGCCCGCCGACCGTCAACGCCTACTACAACCCGTCGTTGAACGAGATGGTGTTTCCGGCCGGCATCATGCAGTCGCCGTTCTTCAAGACCGACGCGCCGGAGCCGGCGAACTTCGGCGGCCTGGGCATGGTGATGGGCCACGAGCTGACGCACGGCTTCGACGATCAGGGGAGGCAGTTCGACGGCGATGGCAATCTGCACGAGTGGTGGTCGAAGCCGGTGAGCGACGCCTTCACCGAGCGCGCAGAGTGCGTGGCGAAGCAGTACGACGGCTACACCGCGGTGGACGACGTCAAGCTGAACGGCCACCTCACGCTGGGCGAGAACATCGCGGACATCGGTGGCCTGAAGCTGGCGCTGGCGGCGCTGCGGCAGGAACGCGGCGGACAGGTCGACGCGAAGACCGAGCAGGACTTCTTCGTCGCCTTCGCGCAAGGCTGGTGCACGAACTACCGCCCGGAAGCGGCGCGCCTGCAGGCGCAAACCAATCCTCACTCGACGTCGCAGTGGCGCGTCAACGGCCCCGTGTCCGACAACCCGGACTTCGCCAAGGCATTCTCGTGCAAGGCCGGAGCGCCGATGGCGCCGGAGAACCGCTGCACGGTCTGGTAGGCGAATTGTTTTGCGCCGGGTGGCCGGGCGCAGGTAGGAATGAGCGATGGATCCGGCCACCCTGAGCATCGTGATGAGGGCGCTCGCACCTGCCCTCGGGATGCTCGCGTTTGCGACGTTGCCGACCGGGGCCGAAGCGGCCCCGCTGGTTCGCGGGCGCGAGCGCTGACACGGTGGAGACCGAGTGGGAGCTCGCCGAGACGCAGCTGGAGAGTCGGCTGCGCACCTGGGCCATCCCCGCTGCGCTCGCCGGCGCTTTCCTGATCGTCTCGACGGGACCCGGCCATTTCCTGGCGCGCATCTTTCTCACCATGTGGGTGCACGAGCTGGGACACGCGACGGCGGCCTGGCTGTGCGGTTTCCCCGCCTTTCCGGGGCCCTGGTTGACGCCGATGGCGGAGTCTCGATCAGGTCCGTTCGGATTCCTGGTGTTCCTGGCCATCGCCTCGGGGGCCTTCTGGGCCTGGCGCACCGAGCGCCGGCGCCTCTGCGTCGCCCTGGGCGCGCTGCTGCCGGTGCAGCTCTTCTGCACTACCGCGCTGTCGGAGGCCAGGGCGAAGCAGCTCATCGTCTTCATGGGCGACGGCGGCTGCATGGTCCTCGGGACCCTGCTCATGCTCAGCGTCTACGCGCCGGAGGAGAGCGCGCTGAAGCGGGGCTGGCTCCGCTGGGGTTTCCTGGTCATCGGCGCGGCGGCGTTCGCCGACGCATTCGCGCAGTGGTGGGCCTCGCGGACGGACTTCGACCGCATCCCCTTCGGCATGAACGAAGGCGCCGGCCTGAGCGATCCGAGCGTGCTCAGCGAGACGTACTTCTGGTCGACGGATCAGATCGTGCACCGCTACGTCGTGGTCGGCTGCATCTGTCTGGCGGTGCTCGCAGTCTCGTACACGCTTGCGCTACTCCGGCAGCGGAGGACCTCAGTCCCTACTGAGCAGGTTTGACGAGGACCAGCCGACCGCCCTTGGAGTCCGGGATGTACGCGGTGCCGGATCCGTCCACGATCACGCTGCGTCCCCCAGGTACCGTCGGCGCGACCGAGACCACGGAGAGCGCTCCCTCGGGCCCGGACTTCGCGATCGTGAGCTTCCCCTCTTGCGCGCTGGCGACGTAGACCAGGTGCCCGGAAGGGAACCAATCGATGTTGTCGACGCCGGCGCCGGTCTCCAGGCGCGCCAGGATCTTGCCGTTCGAGCCGAATTCCCGCAGACCCTCGGCGAAGCAGGCGACGAACACGTGCATGGCGTCGGGATCGACGGCGATGCCGCGCGGTCCCTTCACGCCGCAGTCCGGGCTCCAGGTCGCAGTCACCTTCCGCGACCGGGCATCGATCGCCAACGTCTTGTCCTTGTCCTCGAGGTTGGTGAAGACGATTCCCCGTCGCTCGTCGACGGCATAGCCCTCGGGCTGCCCCTCGAGCCGGATCGTTCCAGCGGCGGTCGGATTCGCGGGGTCCTTCAAGCTCAGCATCTGCAGCGAGTTGTCGCGCGGCGTGGTGACCCAGACTTCGCGCGTGGGGGCGACGTAGAAGACGCCATCGGGCGTCGACGGCAAGGTGACGCACCCTCTGCGTGCCAGCGTCTTGATCTCCACCGCACAGACCGTCGAATCGGCGCGGTTGCCGACGTACGCGTATCCCGCGCCGGTGGTGGCCGCGGTGATTCCGGCGACGCGATCGCCCCGCTGCGCGGTCGGCCAGCCGTCGACGGATCGGAGCTTGCCGGTCCTGGTGTCGATCACGTCGAGCTTGCCGGTGTTGCTCGCCGGAACGAACAGCAACCCGGTGTCCGCATCGTAGGCGAGGTAGTCCATGCCGACAGGTGGACCGCCCGGAAGGGGAAGGGACGAAGGGCTGGGGGCCTGCGGATCGGTGCTGGCGGTGATCGCAACGAGTGCGGCAAGGACGGTGTGACGCATGAGGGCTCCCGGGGATGCGGGGTTCTACAGTGCGCGCTCGCGGGCCGCCAGGATCGCACACTGGACGACGTTACCGATTCGTAATGATGAAGATTGGCGGCCAGGTGATTAATCATCTGCCGTGTCCGACCTTTCCCCCGGCGCCGTGCACAGGAAGAAGAACTAGGAGTGCTGGTTCCGGCGATCGCCCTCTTCGCCACGCTCTCGCTCTCCGAAGCGCGGGAGATAGCCGACCGGCGCAACGGCGGGCTGCAGGCTGCGAAGGCGGCGGTGGGCGCTTCGCGCGCGGCAATCGAGGCTGCCGGACAGCTCCAGAATCCGACCCTCGCTGCGACCTACGGTCCCGACGATCCGCGGATCACGGCCGCGCTCGACATCAAGCTTCCGGTCCTGGGGCAGCGCGGGGCGGCGATCGGCTCGGCGGAAGCGGCCGCGCGGATCACTGAAGCGGATGTCCAGGTCCAGCAGAACCGCCTGCACGCGGCGGTGCGTCGAACCTATTTTGCCTTCTGGGCCGCTGGCGCGCAGGTGGAGGTGTCGTCGAATGCGGCGAAGATCGCCGCGGAGCTGGCGCGCTTGAGCGAGGAGCGTTACCGGACCGGGGGAGCACCGCGGCTCGAGGTCGAGCAGTCCGCGCTGGCGATGCGCCGCGCGGAACAGGAACGCGAGGATCGGGCAGCGGAAGCGCGCGCGGCCCACACCGAGCTTGATGCTACCCTGGGGACCCAGGTGGACGCAGTGGACGCCCCACCTCCAGCCGACGTTCCTCCCGAACCAGATTTGCTCGCCCGGGCCCGGAAGCACCCGGAAGTGCAGTCGCTGCAGGCGCACGAGGCCGCGGCGCTGGCCCGGGCAGACGAGGAGCGAATCGCCATCCGCCCCCTGCCGACCGTCTCGCTCATCGCGGAGCGGGTCACGTCCGGTACGCCGCCCTACTGGGGGTTGCGGACGGGCGTCGCCTTTGACGTTCCCCTGCTCTCCTGGAACCGTGGCCGGGTCCACGAGCAGGAGGAGAACGCGCGGACGGCTGCCGTAATGGCGCAGGCGGCGATGCAGCGGCTCACCGGACAGATCCTGGCCGCGCGTGCCCGCTGGGCCGCGGCGTCCGCGCGCGCGCGGTTCTACCGGGGCGAGTTCATCCCCTCGGCAACGCGCGTGCTGGAGATGGCGCGGGAGGGATATCGCATCGGGCGCACCTCGCTCGTCGCGGTGCTCCAGGCCCAATCGGACCTCGGCGCTGCGAGGAGCCGGGCCATCGACGCCGAGCTGGAGACGCAGAGGGCGCTCGCCGATCTCGAGGAGGCCGTCGGTGCGGATCTCTAGACTCGCGCTGCTGCTTGCACTGACGGGCGGCTGCAATCGGAACGGCGAGACCGTGGACCAGATCCATCCGGTACCCGTGCGCGTACAGCCCGTGGCACGCGGGGACGTCCCGGACACGGTGGAGGTCGCTGGCACGCTGGAGCCCTTGCCCGGACTCGACGTGAAGCTGGCGCCCGTGGTGGCGGGGCGGCTTTCGCAAATCCTCATCGCGGAGGGCGAGCACGTCCGGACGGGACAGGTGCTGGCGCGGCTGGATCCAATCCCCCTTCGGGACGCGGTCGCGCAGGCCGAGGCCCAGCTCGGTCAAGCCGAGGCGCAGGAATCCAACGCGACCACGAAATACGAGCGCGCCAGACAGGCGTTCACGGCGGGGGTCGCTGCGGGACAAGAAGTCGATGACGCCAGGCTGCAGCTGGAATCGGCGCGCGCCGCGGTTCGGACCGCGCGGGCGGCGCTGTCCACCGCAAGAAACCAGCTCGCGCGGAGCGAGCTGCGCGCGCCCTTCGATGGCGTGGTGGCGAAGGTCTCCGCGGCCCCGGGCGAGCCGGTGGACGCCTCGAAGCCCGTGGTGGAGGTGGCCGATACCGACGTGCTCGATCTGCGGGCGCCCGTCGCTTCCCGCGCCGCCATGCGCCTGCGTCAGGGTCAGCCGGCGACGGTCGTGGTCGATGCCGCTCCCGACCAGAAGTTCGCGGGAACGGTGGTGGCCGTGGCTCCCGCGGTCGATCCCACCACTGGCGCGGCGCTGGTGCGCATCCGCGTCCCCAATCCCTCGGGAATCCTGAAGGCGAACTCGGTCGCCCATGCCCGGGTGATCGTCGACGTGCACCGGGGAACGTTGCTGGTCCCCCGCGAGGCCGTCGTCGGCAGCGTCGAAGGCCCGGGAATCGAGATCGTGCAGGAAGGCAAGGCCAGGCGCGCGGCGGTGAAGCTTGGCTATCAGGATGGCGAGGTCGTCGAGTTGCTGGCGGGCGCCCAGGAGGGACAGCTCGTGATCGTGCAGGGAGCGTACGCGCTGCCCGACGGCACTCCGGTCGAGCCGCAGGCGGCGCCTGATGCGGGCTTGGGTGAGACGTCCCCGGTGCCGGCGAAAGAGAAGTCTGGGTGAGCGCCGCCGCCTTCGCCCTCCGGCACGGCCGCGGCATGCTGTTCGTCGCGGTCGCTTGCGCCGCCGCGGGCATCTGGGCGGCCCTGCAGCTGCCCAAAGGCGTCTATCCCGAAGTGACGTTCCCGCGCGAGCAAGTCGTCGCCTTGCTGCCTGGAGCGCCTGCAACGACGGTGCTGGCCGGGCTGACCCGTCCCTTGGAGCTCGCGCTCGCGTCCGTTCCCGGGATCGAGACCATCCGGTCGAAGACGGTCCGCGGCGCCGTCGAGCTGTCGCTCTTCTTCTCCAACGATACGGACATGGCCCAGGCCCATCCGCTGGTGCTCTCCAGGCTCGCGGAGGCGCGCCCTGCGCTCCCACCCGAGACGGAGATCACCGCGGAACGCATCCTGGCAAGCTCGTTCCCGATCCTCTCCCTGAATGTCGAGGGGCCGTACCCAGCGGAGCAACTGTACGAGCTGGCGCAGTACACCCTGCGGCCCGCGCTCTCGGGGTTGCCGGGCGTCGGCCTGGTTTCGGTTCAGTCCTCGGACGTGCCCGAGACGGAAGTGCTGCTCGATCCCGCGCGCCTGGAAGCCGCGCACCTCACGGTTCCCGCGGTGGCCGACCGCCTCCGCACCGCGAACCGTGTGCAGACGGTCGCGAGGCTGACCGAACAGCACGAGCTCGCGTTGGCCGTGGTCACCGGTGAAATGACCACCGCCGAGGAGATCGCGCAGACCGTGGTCGGCGGCACGCCCGCTGCCCCTCTGCGGATCTCCGACCTCGGACAGGTGGCACGGGGCATCGTCCCACGCACGACGATCATCCGGGTGGACGGCAAGCCGGGCGCGATTCTCAACGTGGCGCGACGGGCGTCGGGCGACATCCTCTCCCTCAACGCCGCCATCCAGGACAAGCTGAGGTCGCTGTTGCCCTCGCTGCCGCCCGGTGTGCGGATCCGGCCGGTCTACGAGCAGGCCCAGTTCGTCGCCGACGCGGTCCGCGGCGTCCGGGACGCGGTGCTCTTCGGTGCGGTCTTCGCCGTGATCATCCTCGCACTGTTCCTCCGCGATTTGCGCGCCACGTTCGTCGTCGCCCTTTCGCTTCCCCTGACGCTCGGCGCCACGCTCCTCGTCCTGCGCCTCCTCGGACAGACCCTGAACATCATGTCGCTGGGCGGCCTCGCCATCGCCGTGGGTCTGGTGATCGACGATGCAGTCGTGATCGTGGAGGCCGTGCACCGCCACCTGGAGGCAGGGCTCGCTCCGGGCGAGGCGGCTCGCAAAGGGACCGAGGAGTTGTTCTGGCCGGTAGTCGGGACCACGGTCACGACGGTGGTGGTGTTCCTGCCGCTCGGGCTCCTGGGCGGGGTGGCGGGACAATTCTTCGCGGCGCTGTCGGTCGCGCTGGCCACGGCCGTGGCGCTCTCGCTCCCTGTCGCACTCGCGGTTCTCCCTTCGCTCGCGGCGCGCATCCTGCGCCCGGCACGGCGGGCCTCGGCGGGGGCCGGGCTCGCGAGTCGGTACGTGTCGGCACTGCAGCGCAGCCTGCGGCGACCCGGGCTGGTTGCGGGCGCCGCGGCGATCTTCATCGTCGGCGGTGTGCTCCTCTCGGGCCAGCTCGGCACGGGCTTCTTGCCGGAGGCCGACGAAGGCTCCTACATCATCGACTATTTCGCCCCGGTGGGTGCAGCGATGAGCGAGGCGGACGCGCTGGCGACGAAAGTGGAAGAGGTGGTCGCGCGCACTCCTTACACGGACGCGTTCTCCCGCAGGCTCGGCGCCGAGCTGGGGCCCCCGGTCGCGACGTTGCCTTCGCGCGGCGACGTGGCGGTACGCTTGAAGGCCGGCAAGCGCCCGCCTCTGGAAGAGATCATGGACGAGCAGCGCAACGAGATAGCTGCCGCGGCGCCGGGGTTGCGCGTCGAGTTCGTCCAGGTGTTGGCGGACATGCTCGGGGATCTGGAGGGCTCGCCCGAGCCCATCGAGGTCCGCTTCTTCGGACAGGACCCCGCGATGCTGCGGCAACTGGCGGTCCAAGCCGCGGGACGGATCCAGGACGCTCACGGCATCGTGGACTTGTTCAACGGCGACGAAGGCTGCGCTCCGGAGGTGGACCTCCGCGTCGATGCCCTGCAGGCCGGCCGTCAGGGACTTCCCGCAGCGGTTGTGGGCGATCAGCTCTCCGCGGCGATGCTCGGGCAGGTCGCGACGCAGCTGCGCAAGCCGGATCACCTCGAGGACGTGCGCGTGCGCCTTCTCCGTCCGCCCGAGACGCGGCAGGCGCTGGAGGAAGCGAACATCCTGGCCGGCGACGGGCGGGTGCTCCCGGTGCGCGCTCTCACGCAAGTGGTGCAGAGCTGCCCTCCTGCGACGTTGCTGCGGTTCAACCAGCGCAACATGACGCACGTCACCGCGCGGCTCTCCGGAACGAGCCTGGGAACCGCAGTCGCGGACGTCCGGTCGCGCTTGCGCGGGTTGGCGGTGCCTCTGGGGTATTCATGGGAGATCGGCGGTCTGTACGAGCAGCAGCGGGACAGTTTCAAATCGCTGCTGGGCGTGCTGGCCGCGGCGGTGCTCGCGGTCTCGGCCGTGTTGCTCTTCCAGCTCCGCTCCTTCGCCTGGACCATCGCGGTGCTCGCAGCGGCCCCGCTGGCGCTCGCCGGCGGCGCGATCGCGCTCTGGGCCACCGGGACGCCGCTGAACGTCTCGTCCTTGATGGGCGGGATTCTCCTGGTGGGATTGGTGGTGAAGAACGGCATCCTCCTGCTCGATCATGCGCTGGTGGCGGAGGAGCGAGGGGAGGATCGCCGGACCGCGTTGCTGGAAGCGGCGCGCGAGAGGATCCGGCCGATCCTCATGACCACGCTCGCCACGCTTGCCGCCCTGGCTCCGCTGGTGGTCGGGCTCGGCGCGGGAGGCGAGATGCACAGGCCCCTTGCGATCACGGTCGTCGGCGGGCTGGCGTTCTCGACGGCGGCGACGCTGTTCGTGGTGCCGTCGCTGGCCGCGCTCAGACGCGCGAGAGATCGCGCGCATTCTCGAGCGTAACCTTTCGAGCCGCAGGCTCGTAACTTGAAATTACGGGAGTCGCGTGTAACGGATGGCCGCGCCGATTGTCGGTAGGCCCACTCTCCCGGGAGGAACACACATGTCGATCAAGAATGCCGTCCTCGCCTCCGCCGTCGCCTCGCTCTTCGTTTCCGGCGCCGCGTTCGCGAAGGACAAGACGGACAAGAAGGCTGGCAGCACGGTGAAGTGTGAAGGCATCAACGAGTGCAAGGGAACCGGCTCCTGCAAGAGCGCCAGCAACGCCTGCAAGGGCCAGAACGGGTGCAAGGGCCAGGGCACGACCGAGACCACCTCGAAGGACTGCACGGCAAAGGGCGGCAAGGTCGCCACCGCCCAGAAGTAAGGCGCCGGGGCCGAGGATGGGTTTCGCGCGCAAGGACCTGGGGCACGGCATCGGGCTTCGCCCGAAGCACTACGGGCGCTTCCTCGCGGAAGCGCCGTCCGTGGGCTGGGTCGAGGCGATCAGCGAGAACTTCCTCGCCCGCGGCGGGCGCCCGGTCGCGGTGCTCGAGAAGGTGCGCCGCGACGTTCCTGTGGTCTTGCATGGCGTCTCGCTCGCGATCGGTTCGGTCGATCCGCTCGATGAGCGGCTGCTCCGCGGCGTGCGCGAGCTGGCCGACCGCGTCGAGCCGGCGTACGTCTCCGACCACCTCTGCTGGGGCCGCCACTCCGGCCGGTACGTTCACGACCTGCTGCCACTTCCCCACACCGAGGAAGCGCTCGCGCACGTGGTCTCGCGCGTGAAGCAGGTCCAGGAGGTGCTCGGCCGTCAGATCCTCCTCGAGAACGTCTCCAGCTACGTCGAATACGCGTCGTCCACCATGACCGAATGGGAGTTCCTGACTGGGGTCGCGCGGGAGGCTGACTGCGGCATCCTCCTCGACGTGAACAACGTCTACGTGAGCGCGCGCAACCACGGCTTCGATCCCGACGCGTACCTCGCCGGAATTCCGGTGGACCGCGTCGGCCAGTTCCACCTGGCCGGCCACAGCGACCACGGCCGCTACGTGCTGGACTCGCACGACGCTCCGGTAGTCGATGCCGTCTGGGAGCTGTACCGGTCCGCGCTCCGCCGTTTCGGGCGGGTCCCGGCTTTGATCGAGTGGGACGATCACGTTCCCGAGCTCGAGCGCCTCCTCGAAGAGAGCCGCCGCGCCCGCGACGTCGAGGCCGAGGTGCTGGGGTGAACCTCGCCGAGACGCAGCGGCTGCTCTGGGACCTGCTTCACGGGCGGGAGCGTCCGCTGGACGCGTTCGTCGGTTCGCCTGACCTGCCCGCGGCGGAGCGCGTCGCCATCTACACCCGCATGTTCGTGGACCGCCAGGTCGACGCGCTGCGGGAGACGTTTCCCAAGGTGCTCGCCGCGTTCGGCGACGAAGAGTTCCATCGTGTGGCGGCGCGGTACGTGGACGCTCATCCGTCGGAGCATCCCGACATCGGACAGCTGGGCCGGAAGTTCGCCGCCTTCCTGGAGCGCCGCGACCTTTCCGACCTGGCGCGGCTGGAATGGGCCCGGGGCGAGGTCTTCGAGGCGGCGCCGGCTGAGTCACTGTCCCCCGAACGGTTCGCCACGCTCGCCCAGGATGCGGTCGCGTTCGCGAGATATCCGCTTCGCCTCATTCCTGCCCTGCGCCTGCTGGAGCTCGACCACCAGATCGACCCGCTCTGGGAAGGCAGCGCCCGCGCGGCGGAGCCGCAGGCGACGCGCATCGTGGTCGACTTAGACTGCTGTGTCTATGAGCAATATTGTGCGTTCGACTTCACTACTCGCTGTAGCAGTGTGTGCGTTTGCTTTAAGCCTTGCGCCGCCTGTCGCGGCACAGCAGGTAGCAGGCGGGGCTGGCTGGTCCCCGGCCGCCGGCGCCGCGGGTGACAACACCATTCAGGGCTTCATCGATCAGCCGACCGACGGAGCCAGCATTCCCCAGGGCTCACTGTTCCATGTCAGCGGTTGGATCGTTGATACGACCGCCGAGGGCT
>Ga0209526_10001160_pt1 | contig 17421 bp, 13 predicted proteins | sample JacPinW_OM2H0_M1_FD_188566 | JGI IMG/M metagenome (GOLD analysis project Ga0209526, IMG submission 188566) | Forest soil microbial communities from Algoma, Ontario, Canada - Jack Pine, Ontario site 1_JW_OM2H0_M1 (SPAdes) (version 2) | ecosystem: Environmental > Terrestrial > Soil > Boreal... | reverse complement strand
AACCGGTGCCTGCCCGCCTGATCGACGGCCGCGCCCACGCGCGCGCCATTCGCGAGGAGCTGAAGCTCGCCGTCGCGCGCCACCCCAACCAGCGTCCTCCCGGCATCACCGTCATCCAGGTGGGGAACGATCCCGCCTCCACGGTTTACGTCCGCGGCAAGCAGAAGGCCGCCGAAGAGGTCGGCTTCAACTCCGCCATCGAGCACTTGCGCGACATCAGCCAGGCCGAGCTACACACCCGGATCCACCAGCTCGCCGACGACGAAAGCATCGATGGCATCCTCGTCCAGATGCCGCTCCCCGACGGTCTCGATCCCGATCAGGCACTCGAGCAAATCCCGCCACATAAAGATGTCGACGGCCTCCATCCTTACAATGCCGGCCGCCTGGCGCAGGGGAACCCCACCTTCATTCCGGCGACGCCCCTCGGGGTGCTCGAGCTGCTCCGGCGCGAGCGCATCGATCCCACCGGCCAGCGCGCCGTCGTGGTGGGCCGCTCGCGACTGGTCGGGCGGCCGCTTGCGCTCCTGCTCCTCCAGAACCATGCGACCGTCACCATCGCCCACTCCCACAGCACCGACCTCCCGGCCGTGACCCGGACCGCCGACATCCTGGTCGCTGCCACCGGCAAGCGCGGTCTCATCACCGGCGAGCACGTCAAGCCGGGCGCTGTCGTCATCGACGTTGGCATCACGCGCGATCCGGAGACCGGCAAGCTCACCGGCGACGTCGACCGGGCCAGTGTCGAGCCAGTCGCGCAGGCGCTGACCCCCGTCCCCGGCGGCGTCGGCCCGATGACGGTCGCGATGCTCTTGGTCAACACCTACCGCGCCTACCGCCAGCACCTCGGCCAGGCATGACCTACCAGGAGTCGCTCGAGTACCTGACCTCGCTTGGTCGCTTCGGCATCAAGCTGGGTCTGGAGCGAACCGAGGCGCTCCTGCATGCGCTCGGCGACCCACAGGACCTATTTCAAGGGGTCCTTGTGGCGGGCACTAACGGCAAGGGCTCGGTCTGCGCCATGCTGGCCAGCGTCCTGCAATCGGCCGGCTATCGCGTCGGCCTCATGCCCAAGCCGCACCTGGTTTCCTACACCGAGCGGATCCAGATCGACCAGCGGCCGATCGCCGAAGCCGAGTTCGCGGCCATCCTCACCGAGCTCCAGCCAGTGATCGATAAGGTCGCGGCGGATCTCGGCCCGCCCACCGAGTTCGAGATCCTAACCAGCGCCGCGCTCTACTACTTCGCGCGGGCCGGCATCGACCTGCTGGTCTGCGAGGTCGGCCTCGGCGGCCGCCTCGACTCCACAAATGTCCTTGACCTCGGCGTGAGCGTGATCACGAACATCGCGCTCGACCATACCCAGCACTTGGGCTCGACGCTGGAGGCGATCGCGGCGGAAAAGGCCGGCATCCTCAAACCCGACAGCATCGCCATCACCGGCGCCCAGCCGCCGGCGCTCGCCGTCATCGAGGCGGCGGCCGTCAAGCAGAAGATTCCGCTCCTGCGCCTCGGTAAGGAGATCCAGGTCAGCGCGATCGACAACGAGTGGGCGGGTGTCCAGGCGACCGTCACCACGCCGGCGGGAACGTACAAAGATCTCCGGGTGCCACTGCTCGGCATCTACCAAGCCGACAACGCCGCCCTGGCGGTCGCGGCGGTCGACGGCCTCCGCTCCCGCGGCTGGGATGTCAGCGATGGCGCGCTCCGCGACGGACTGGCGCGCACCCGCTGGCCCGGGCGTCTCGAGGTCATCGATCGCAACCCGATCGTCCTCGTCGACGGGGCGCACAACCCGGCCGGCCTGGAGCGGTCGCTAGAGGCGGTTCAGAAGTTGGCGAAAGGTCGCCCAATTGTCATCGTCTTCGGCGCCATGGTGGACAAAGACCTCCCATCGATGCTGGCGCTCCTCCGCGCTGCCAACAGGTTCGTCATCTTCTCCAGGATCGGCTGGCACCGGGCGGCCGCCCCCGCTGCCCTCGCGGCGCAGTTCACCGGCCAATCCGAAATCGCGGAATCCTCAGCCGAGGCGCTCCATCGCGCTCGCGAGCGCGCCGGGCGCGACGGCATCGTCTTCGTCTGCGGTTCGCTCTACCTGGTCGGCGAGGTCAAGCAAACGCCGGCGCCAACCGCGGGTTCCACCCGGCGCGACTAGGCCGGGCCGATCTCCCAGATCAGGGCTTGGCTCCGCCCGGCTTGCCGGTACACAATAATCGGGAGCGGGCGGGCGACCCAGGAAGGTAGGAGGGAAAACTCAAATGCGTTTGCCGATGCCTCATGGTTGGTTTCGACCTGTGATCGTACTCGTCGCGATGACCGGATTCAGTACCGCCGGAATGCCGGTGACCGGCCTGGCTGCGACCGGTTCGCCGTCCTCGGCGGCAAGATATTCGGTGACCAATATGGGGACGGCGCCCCAGGTCACCGCCGCCAGGACGAGCCTGACCCATGCCGCCGCCACCCGGGAGCATGGCGTTCGTGCCCGTCCAGCAGGCGGGGCCGCGGCCACCGCCCGCGCGGCGTCGCCCGTTAGCGCTGCCGTGGACGGCGGCCTCGCCGACACGCAGGGTGGCGAGAACGGGTCTGGCGGAACCCTCGTGCACCACTTCAACGGGGTCAGCAGCCTGAACAGCGAGGTGACGAATTTCGGTGCGCGCTTCGAGCCTCCTGACCAGGGGCTGTGCGAGGGCAACGGCTTCGTCTTGGAGCCGGTCAACTCCGCCTACGCGATCTTTCGGCGGGATGGCACCCCGATCGCCGGGCCGTTCAACGTCAATGACCTCTTCCACCGCGACGGCCTGGCCTTCACCAGCGACCCGCGCTGCTACTACGACCCGGCGACGCGGGCGTGGTTCGCGATCATCCTCTTCATCGCCGACGACAACTTGTCCTCGACGATCGATATCTCGGTTAATCGCTCGGGCGATCCGACGACCGCGTGGACAACCTACAGCATCGACACCACCGACACCGGCGGTCCGGGCTGCCCCTGTTTCGGCGACCAGCCGAGGCTCGGCATCGACGCCTTCAATCTCTATCTGAGCACCGACGAGTTCTCCATCCTCGGACCCGAGTTCAATGGCGCGCAGCTCTACGCGGTCTCGAAGCGGGACCTGGTCCGCCGGCGGCCGGAGCTTCACTTTGCCCAGTTCGGCAACCTGACGATGGCGGGCACCATGCCATTTGCGATCGAGCCGGCGATCACCAACGGCTCGTCCCAGGCCGAATACTTTCTCAACGCTCTGGATCCTGACGGCACCCTCGACAATCGGATCGGGGTCTGGGCGATGACGAATCGCGACGACGTCGCGGACGGCCAGGCGCCGACCCTCTCGAGCGTCGTGATCGGTTCGGAGACGTACGGGGTTCCGCCGCGGGCGGTCCAGAAGGGTTCGGGCGTCACGCTGGACTCGGGCGACGACCGAATGCAGCAGGCGCAATTCATCAACGGCAACCTGTGGGGCGAACTCACGAGCGCCGTCTCCATCGCGGGTGACCCGACAGTGCGGGCAGGTGCGGCATGGTTCAACGTAAGGCCGTCCCTCGACGAGGAGGAGCTCGTCTCCGCCACGGTGGCGCACCAGGGCTACGTGGCCACCCGCGGCAACTACGTGATCTACCCCGCGCTCCAGGCCGACCAATCCGGCAATGCCGCGATGGTCGTGACCATCTCGGGCAAAAACCGCTACCCGAGTGCGGCCTATGCCGTGATGCGCGGCGGCCAGTCGGCCTTCGGGCCGGTGACCGTGGCGGCCGCCGGCACTGGTCCCTACCGTCTCAAGCCGAACACAGGTGGCCGCTGGGGCGACTACTCGTGGGCCCAGCTCGATCCGGCCACGGATAGTGTCTGGCTAGCCACCGAGTACGTGCCGCCGCTAGCAAGTCAGACGACAAACCGCCAGCGCAACTGGGGCACCGAGGTGCTTGAGGTAAAGCTCGGCCGCTAGGACTTACGAAGAGCCGGCGATCCGGCTCTCCTTCATTCCCTCGGCGAGCTAGCGCGGGCCTGCGGCGACAGGACCAGCTTGCGGTGTGGCGAGGCGGCCTGTTGCTTCCACGCGTCCGGGGCAGCCTCGAGCGGCAGAACCTCGAACTCGACCTTGAGCTGGCCGGAGACCGCGAAATCGATCAGGGTGCGATAGGCAGCCGCCTGCTCCTCCCAGGGCACAAGGAAACCCGTATACCCGAGGATCGACAAATAGCGTCCCCGGAGAATGCCTGACTTCACGACGGCCTCCTGGCCGGCGGACGCGCCGAGCTGCACGAATCGACCAAGCGGACTCATCGCCTCGAGGGCGGCGACGCCCGGCACTCCCCAGAGCGGATCGATCACGAGTTGGAGCTGCCCGCCGCTCGCTTCGCGGATCCGATCGGTGAGCCCATCTGTCTGCTTCAAGTCGACGGTCGCATCGGCGCCGAGCTCTTTCGCCCTGGTGAGGCCTCGTTCGTCACGCGCCCCCGCCACGATCCGGCCCGCACCGAGCCGTCGGGCCACCTGCACCGCGATCGCGCCGAGCACGCCACTTGCCCCAAGGATCAGGACCGTTTCGCCAGGTTTTAGCTGCCCTCGCCGCGTCAGGGACAGGTACGCGGTAATCCCCGCCGTTCCCAGCGCGGCCGCCATGCCGTCGGCGACGCTGTCCGGAATCGGTACCGTTTGCCCTCGAGCGATCACCGCGCGTTCCGCCATCGCGCCATTCGGTAAGGCCGCCCGGAAGTACACGCGCGGGCCCGGTTTGCCATTCTGCAGTGGGCGGCCGATGCCTTCGCCGCCCGGAACGTAGGGCGTCGGCGGCGATCCCGCGTAAAACTTTCCGCTCGCGATCGAAATGTCTACCGGATTGAGCGCCGCCGCGGTCACCTCTACCAGGCCGCCAGGGTCCGCCTTCGGTTCATCGACCTGACGAACAACCGGCGGCTCTCCGTAACGCTCGATCACTGCGGCTCGCATGCCAGTTCAGCTTAGCGGCGGGCGTATCCAGGCCGAGGATCAGCGACGGGTTTGATGCATTTTCCAAGATCGCCCGTTAGGCGTTTCGTAACACTTCGTTGGTTCACTGGAGCGCGTGACCTGGCTACGTCGAGCCGCCGCAATCGGGCTCGCCGCAGCCCTTGGTTGCGTGGCCATCGCGGCCTCCACCCTCGGCAGCGTGCCGGCGGCCGCCGCCTGGAATCCGTATCCGACTACTGGCACCGCGGACCAGGCCGCGACCTATCAGATCAACCCGACCCACAGCGGCTCACCCGGCTCGTCCGCGCTGACCACGCCGCTGCAACCGGGGTGGACCATCGACCTGGGCGGTCCGGTTTCCTATCCGCTGATGGGCCAGTCCTACATCTACGTGACCGTCACCAATCCGACGACCACGCACCCGAATCTGTACGCGATCAACTATCGAACCGGCGCCGTTGCCTGGGGACCGATCGACCTCGGCGGCTCCTACTGGGCGAATGCCGCCTATGACAACGGATTCGTCTTCACCGTCAACGTCAACGGCCAGATGCAGGCGTTCGATGAGCAGACCGGTGCGGTTCAGTGGACAACCCAGTTGCCGGGGCAGTCGATGTTCACATCGCCGCCGGCCGGGTCGGTCTTCGGCGCCGGCTCTGACCTGATTTTCACCAGCGGCGCCGGCTCGGGAGGCACACTGTACGCCGTCCACGAAGGCAGCGGCTCGATCGCCTGGCAGGCGTCTGTCATGAACGGTGATCACAGCGCGCCGATCGTGACCAGCTCAGGCGTCTACGTCTCCTATGCCTGTGCCCAAACCTACGACTTCGAACCATCGCATGGCGCACTCCTCTGGCACCACGCGACCGGGTGCGAGGGCGGTGGCGGCAAGACGGCGGCTCTCTACGGCGGCAAGCTCTATGTTCGCGACGCGGGGGTTGGCAACACCGTGCTCGACGCGGCGACGGGTGCGACGCTCGGCACCTTCAGCGCGACCGTGGCCCCCGCCTTTAGCGGGTCGACCGGCTTCTTTTTGAGCGGCTCGACCCTGCAGGCCGTCAACCTCAGCACCAACAGCACGCTCTGGAGCTTCAGCGGCGACGGCTCGCTGAGCACTGCGCCGATCGTCGTCAACGGGAACGTGTACATCGGGTCGACCGGCGGCAATATTTATGCGGTCGACGCCGCGGCGGGAACGCAGACGTGGTCGGCGCACCTGAGCTCGCCCATCAGCGGCCCCGACGAGCAGAATGCCTCACGCCCGCTCACCGGGCTGAGCGAGGGGTGGGGATTCCTGACCGTTCCGGCAGGCAACACGTTAACCCTCTTCGGGAGTGCCCTCCAGGTGTCGCCGGGCAGCTACAACTTCGGCGTCAAGCCGTTGGGCAGCACGACCTCGGTCCCGGTGGGTCTGACCGACAACTTTGCTGGCTCCGTCACCATTTCGAGCGTCACCACGACTGGCGACTATACCGTCAGCTACAACGGCTGCACCGGGCTTGGAACGTCGGGACAGTGTGGGGTGACCGTCGCCTTCACGCCAACCGCCTATGGCCAGCGAAACGGGACGCTGACCTTCAACGACAACGCACCCGGCGGCCCACACACGGTGGTGCTGATCGGCGCGGGCAGCGATCTGGTGATTCACCACCTGGTCCTGACGCCCTCGCCGATGACGATCACGGCCGGAGCCAGCCAGGCATATGAGGCGGAGGCCTTCGATGCCTATGGCAACGACGGCGGAAACTACACGTCGCTCGCGACCTTCTCGGTCGCCGGCGGCAGCTGCGCCGCCAACGTGTGCACCACGACACGGGCCGGCAGCCAGCAGGTGCAAGCCTGGTATTCCACCCCGGGCAGAAATGCGTTCGGTTCCGCCACCTTGACCGTGACGCCGGGCCCGCTCGATCACATCACGATTTCGCCGAGTGCCGCCAGCCTCGTTGCCGGATCCACGCAGGCCTACACGACGGAGGGCTACGACCAGTACGGCAATGACCTGGGCAGCACGACTTCGGCCACGACGTTCACGATCGCGCCTGACGGGTCATGCACCGGGGCAAGTTGCACCGCCACGATCGCCGGCGCGCATACCGTCACCGCGACCGACAACTACAAGACTGTCACGGCGTCCCTTACCGTGGCCGCAGGCCCGGTGGCATCGCTGACCATCGCACCGGCGTCGACCACCGCCGCCGCCGGGGGAATGGCGACTTACACGGCGAGCGCCAGCGACCAGTACGGCAACAGCCTGGGCGACGTCACCGCCGCAACCACCTTCACGCTCGCCCCTGATGGGTCCTGCACCGCGGCGAGCTGCACGGCCACGGTCGCCGGAACTCACACGGTCACGGGGACCAACGGTCCCAGCTCGGCAACGGCAACGCTCAACGTCACCCCCGGCCCGCTGGACCACATCACGATCACGTCGAAAATCTCCTCGATTCAGGCAGGCGGGGAGAACTTCTACCAGGTGAACGAGTTCGATCAGTACGGCAATCAGCCTACGTATCCCGGACCAACCTTCCTCAGCATCAGCCCGGACGGCTCATGCACCCCCGCCTTCGGCTGCACAGCCACCGTGGCCGGCGTGCATACCGTAACGGCCACTGATACAGGTAAGACCGCAACCGTCCCGCTGACCGTCACGCCGGGCCCGGTGGGAACGTTAACGATTGCACCAGCCTCGACGGCGATCCTCGCCGGCGGAAGCGCGACGTACACGGCCACGGCGGCGGACCAGTACGGCAACAGCATTGGGGATGTCACGGTGGCCACCACGTTCAGCATTGCCCCTGACGGCAGCTGCACCGGGACGAGCTGCACCGCCACCAGGGCAGGCACCCACACCGTAACGGGTACCAACAACGGCAAGACCGCCACCGCGACGCTTGTGATCAACCCCGGCGGCTTCGACCACATCGGTCTCGCGCCGGCCCAGGCCACCATCACAGCGGGCGGCTCGCAGGCTTACGCGACAGAGGCGTTTGACGCCTATGGCAACGACCTCGGAGATCAGACCGCAGCCAGCGCGCTGAGCATGACGCCGGACGGCACCTGTACGACCGGGTCCTGCACGGCCACCCACTGGGGGGCCCACACGATTACGTCGACGTTCTCCGGAAAGACCGCGACCGCCGGCCTGACTGTGAACCCCGGTCCGATGACGTCGATCTCCATCAATCCCGGCTACATGAACGTGCCCGCCGGCGTCGGCGTGACCTACTATCTGGTGCCCTTTGACCAGTACGGGAACTCGATCGCCATCGTGAACTCCGGCTTCAGCCTGACGATCGGGCCGCCGACCACCACGTGTCCGGGTACTACGTGCAGCGCCACGATCGCCGGGACGTACACGGTCACGGGCACCTACCAGGGATTGACGTCGACCACCAAGCAGACGGTCAGGCCGGGACCGCTCGATCACCTGACGCTGACGCCGGCAACCGCGACGATCGTCGCGGGGGGCAGCCAGGCCTATGCGGTGGAAGGCTACGACCAATACGGCAACGATATGGGCTCGCTGGCATCCTCGACCAACCTGACGGTCAGCGGTTATAGCTGCTCGAACATGACGTGCACCGCGACGATCGCCGGCAGCCAGACGGTGACGGCCACCTCGGGTGGCAAGACGGCCACTGCCGTCCTGACCGTCACGGCCGGACCGCTCGCCAGAGTGACGGTCAGCCCGGCAAGCGCGACCCTCGCGGTTGGCCAGTCACAGGTCTTCTCGGCGAGCGGGACCGACGCCTACAGCAACGCCGTCAGCGTCAGCGGTGCGGCCTGGTCGATGACCGCTGGCACCCCCGGAACGATCTCACCGGCGGCCGGCAGCACGACAACCTTCAAGGCCTCCGCCGCTGCAACCGGGACCGGCAGCGTCAAGGCGACCGTGAACGGCATCAGCGCGAGCGCCACTGTGAGCGTCGTCCCGGCCACCCCGACCAGCCTGAGGGCTTCCGTCAACGAATCCAGGGTGAGCTTGACATGGCACGCCGCTGCCGGCGCGAAGACCTACCGGTTGTACCGTGGCACGACCAGCTCGAACCTGGCGCTCTACAAGTCCGGGCTGACCTCCACGAGCTTCGGCGAGAACCCCAAGCCGGGAACCTATTACTACTTCGTCACCGCCGTTGGCTCGACCGGACTGGAGAGCGCGCCGTCGAATACGGTCAGCGTCACCGTTAAGCAGCCCCAGTAGGGCCGGGAGGCCTAAGCTGAAAAGGGCCTCATGAAGGTTGCGATCCTCGGCACGGGAAAGATGGGCGCCGCGATGGCGCGCCGGCTGCACCAGCAGGGATTCGACCTGCATCTATGGAACCGGACTCGCCAGCGTGCCGAACAGCTCGGGATCGGGCAGGTTTTCGACACGCCGGCCGAAGCGGCCAGCGGCGCCGATGTCGTGATCAGCATGCTGACCGACTCGGCGGCGGTTCGGCAAGCCTACGTTGGGCCGCACGGCGCCCTCGAGGCACCGGGAAATCGGGTCTACATCGACAGCAGCACGGTCGAGCCCAAGACGCATGAAGAACTGGCGCGGGCGGTCGAGCAGCGCGCATCGATCTTCGTCGAGGCGCCCGTCCTCGGCAGTGTCCCGGCGGTCGAGGCCGGAAAGCTCTACATCATGGTGGGCGGCGAGGCGTCCGCGCTCGAGCAAGTCCGTCCCGTGCTGCAGGTGCTGGGCGACGTTCGTTACGTTGGTCCCCTCGGTTCGGCGGCTCGGCTCAAGCTCGTCGCCAACAGCATGCTGGCGGTCACTAGCGCGGCGGCCGGCGAGCTCTACAACGCCGGGCTCAGGGCGGGGCTCGACCGCGAGCGGGTGTGGGAGGTCCTGATCCGCCTCGCGCCTTACCTGGACGCCCGCCGCGCCGGATTCATGGACGGACGCTACGAGCCGGCGATGTTCCGTGTCGCGGACATGCTCAAAGACCTCCGACTAGCCAGTGGGCTTTATCAAGAGGTCGGGATCGAAACCCCACTAACACAAACCACAACGAAGCTCTTCGAGCGCGCCGCTCAGGAGCACGCCGACCACGACCTGGCCGCCATCGCCGATCTGTGGCGCGCCGCCACCACGGCCCCACCGACCGGACGGCGCTGACTAACCCTTAAGGCTTCGATCGAAGAAGGCGACTGACCGTGCCATCGCCAGCGTGAAGCCCTGCGCGATGTTGTGGTCCGAACCCGCGTAGGTGTACAGCTCGACCTGCTTGTTGGCGGCTCGAAGGTCGTTCGCGAGCGTTTGAGAAAACTGCAGCGGAACCTCGGTGTCCGCCGTGCCATGATCCAGTTGGATCGGCGCGGTGATGTCGGCCAGGTAGGCCATAGGCGAGATCGAGTCCCAGAAGGCAGGGTTCTGCTCGGGCGTCCCGACCTGCGCGAGGTAATTCTGCCGCTGGCCGCCACCGAACGACGGCGCTACGGGCTCGCCGCCCACCGGATGCCAGTTCTCCATCAGGTCCTTGTAGGTCGCGTTGACGCCCGCCCAGATGACGGCCACCTTGATCCGTGGGTCGATCACCAACGCCCGGAGCGTGATGTTGCCGCCCATCGAGTGGCCCCACATGCCGATGCGGTTGGGGTCCGCGCTGCCGTACCGCTGCAAGCTGGTGACCGCGTTGAGGACGTCGACGGTGTCGTCCGGCGCGTAGTAGGCGCTCACCGGCTGGCCTTGCGAGCTGCCGAACCCCCGGTAGTCCGGCTTGAATACGATGTAGCCGTTGCGTGCGAAGGCATCCACGTACGCGACATAGCGCTCGGTCGATCGATAGACGGTGGGCGGGATGTAGCCGTGATTGAAGATGATCACCGGCCAGCCGGTGGCCGGCTTCGGTCCATTCGGCACGGTCAGCAGTCCGTAGATCTTCAGGCCATCGGACTCGTACGAGGCGACGTACCGCCGGTAGTTGCTGCCCGCCGCCAGCGTCTGCTCGATCACCGGGTCACTGCCTGGATAGTCGCGCTGCCGCATCGCCTCGATCGCCAGCGGGACGAGGGTTGGTTGCGCCGCCGCGGCAGTCGGCGATGGGCTCCCGACGGCGGCCTTTCCTCCGGGGGTCGACGCGGCGGGTGGCGGACCGCTGCAGCCCATCAGGACTACGGCGATCACCGTAGCCAGGGCGCCGGCCTTTATGCGGGCGGTGTTGCGGCCTGCCATCTCCTGAGGATAGCGACGAAGCCTGAAGTAACAGGCCTGCAACAGGTTCAGAACTCGCAAAGACCCGCCGCAGCCGGCGTTCTATAGGTAGAGCCATCATGAACCTGCTGATCCTCGATCGTCTGCACGACGTCTTCACCCGGCAGAAGGGTCAGGCCATGGTCGAGTACGCGCTGATCCTGGTGCTGATCGCCGTGATCCTGATCGTTGTCCTGATGTTGATGGGCAACCAGGTGAAGAACGTCTACTGCAACATCTCCGGCGGCCTCGGGGCGTAGCTCCGGGCTGGGGTTTCCAGCCTTACCCGTGAGCCTCGTCGTCGACCGGCTCGACATGAACCACGGCGTCGGTCACCGAGGGCAACTCCTTCTGGATCCGCTCGGATACGGCGTGACCCACCTCATGCGCCTGCGCCAGGGTTAGATTCCCGTCGACGTGGACCGAGACATCCAGCAGCACGTGCTTGCCGGCCTGCCGGGCGCGGAGCGCGTGATATCCATGGAGCCGGGGATCGCTCTCCAGGATCCGCTCGATGGCGGCGAGCGTCGGGCGATCGGGCATCGCGTCGAGCAGCACCTGGGTCGTCCGGCGTCCCTGCTCGATGGCAGTCGTCCCGATGATGACGGCCACGGCAATCCCGGCCAGTGGATCCGCAACCTGGAGCCCAAAGACTGCGACCAGCGTGATCCCGACCAGCACCGCCAGCGAAGCCCACAGATCCGAGGCGAAGTGGAGCGCATCGGCCTCCAGCGCGGCGCTCCCGCCGTGGGCCCGCGAGACCCGCTGGAGATATCGGCTGACCACGACGTCGATGACCATGGCGGCGAGTACGACCACGAAGGAATACCAGGCGACCCGCACCGTCCCGGGGACCACGAGACGCCGCACCGATTCGATCACGATCGCGATGCAGGTGGCGCCCAGGAGGAACATCTGGATCAAGCTCGAGATGTTCTCCGCCTTCGCGTGACCCCAGGCGTGGTCCTCGTCGGCGGGCTTGGCGGCCGTCCGGATGCCGGCGTAGGCGAAGATACTGGCCGAAAGATCCAGGAACGAATGGGCGGCGTCGGCGAGGATCGCCACGCTCCCCGTCAGCAGACCTACCAGCAGCTTGGCCCCGATCAGGACGATATTGACCAGGACCGAGTAAAGCGCGGCCCCGGCCTTGCCGTCGAGGCGGAGTCCGGGTGCCCGAGCGTGGTCCATGGCTCGCACTATAGGTAAGGTAGAGACCCTGTGTCGAAGCAGCCCCCCGAACCGCGTGCGGCGATCCGCCGGATGCAACCGTACGAATGGGAGCCGCCCAGCGCGAGCATCGCCAGGCAGGCGGGCGTCCCCGAAGACCAGGTGGTTCGCTTCGATACCAACACCTTCCCCTGGCCAGGCGCCCGGCTCGATCGGCTGCCACCCGAACCGCTCAACGAATACCCGGACACCAGCTATTCCACCCTCACCGAAGCCATCGCGCAGTACGCCGACGTGCCGGCCAACCGGATCACGGTTGGCGCCGGCGCCGACGAGATCCTGGACCTGGTCGCCAGGGCCTACATCGATGACTCGGCCCGAGTGGTGCTAGCTCGCCCCACCTATCCGATGTTCCGGATCCTGACCGAGATGGCCGGGGGCTCTATCGACGAGGTCATGGCCGTCGACCTGCGCCTCGATCGCGCGGCGTTCCTGGAGCACGCTCGCCAGGCCCGACTCACCTGGCTCTGCAATCCCAACAATCCGACGGGCGAGCTGCTGCCAGCCGAATTCGTGGAAGAGGTGGCCGCGACGACCGATGGCGTGCTGGTCGTCGACGAGGCCTACTTCGAGACCTCGGGTGTCACGGCCTTGCCGCTGATCGACAGCACGCCGAACGTGGTGGTGGTGCGCAGCCTGAGCAAGGGGTTCGGGCTCGCCGGCGTCCGGGTCGGTTACGCGCTGGCGGGGGGCGCGATCAGCGACGCGCTCCGAAGGGTTCGACCCCCCGGCAGCATCAGCGTGGTCTCGGCCGCCCTTGGGGCGCAGGCCTTGACCGATGTCGATGGCATGCGTCAGCGTGTGCAGCAGATCAAAGCTGAGCGGGTACGACTTCTGCAGCAGTTGCGTGCGCTTGATCTCGAGGTCCGGGATTCGGCGGCCAACTTCCTGTTGGTGCGGACCGGTCGTTCGGCCGCGCCGGCGCTCCTGAAACGCGGCCTCGTCGTGCGCACCTTTCCGACGACCTCGCCGTTGGCCGAGTACATCCGGGTCACGGTCCGCCGCCCGGAGGAGAATGACCGCCTGGTCGCCGCGCTTCAGGCCGCCATGGCCACGACCAGCTAGAGCAGCGCCGGGTGCTTAGGGGTATTTGCGCTGGGAACAGATGGTTGGAAGGCTCGATGCCGGCGGCAGTGCAACTTTCGCCATGGAGTTCACGATTCGACCGTGGCCGGAGGCCCCAACAGGCACACAAAAATTCATGTGGCGGCTCCGCGGCTCTTACGGAGGCGCCTCCGCCGACAAGGTGGTTACGGTCACTGCCTCGTAAGTCACCTTCCACTTTCCCGATAGCGCTGCTGTCGTTTCCGGGCGAGGCGTGGCCGATTGACTAAACATCGACCCGCCTGCAGAATGACGCGGCCCCATGCACCCCCTGCTCTCGCTTGCCTCGATCCTGACGACGGCGACTTCCCTCCTGGCCAACCAGGTTGGCCCGGTGCCCTACACCCACGGGTCGACTGGCTACGACGTCAGCTACCCGCAATGCGGCGGCGCCTATCCAGCCGGGGCGTTCGGCGTGGTCGGCGTCAACGGCGGCTATCCATTCGTCCACTACAACCCGTGCCTGGCCGACGAATACCGGCATTCGCCACTTGCCGCCCTCTACATCAATACCGGCTACGACCCCGTCTACACGCAGCTCGACGGCCAGCACACCACGCCGGAGTGCCTGACGACGTCGACCCCCATCCAGGGTTCGGCCCAGCAAAGGGCCGCCTGGGCGGTGGGCTGCAGCGAGGCCTCGCGCTCGATCGCCTACGCGACCTCCCAGGGGGTCGCCAGCCCGAGAGTGTGGTGGCTCGACGTCGAGACCGAGAACAGCTGGTCATCGACTGACTTGAGCTTGAACCAGTACACAATCCAGGGTATCGTCGACACGCTCCATCGCCATTCGGCGGCAGCCGTCGGCATCTACTCGAACGGTTACCAGTGGCGAACGATCGCAGGCGGCCTGCCCGTGTCGGGAGTCCGCGCTAATTGGGTGGCCACCGGAAGTCCGTCTGCGGACGATGCCCGCACCCGCTGCGGTACCGGCTTCACCGGAGCACCTGTCTGGCTGGTCCAGTACCTTCACGGGGGCTTCGACACGAACTACGTTTGCTGACCCCCAACTGACGTAGTTTCGCGCCCCAGGGCTGCCAAACCGTACCCTTTGTATAGCTCAGCCCGTTGCGTGAGTCGGAGGGGGAGCCTCGCTATGCCCGCCTCTCATCAAATTTCAATCTTGGAAAGCGCATGATTCGTACGAACTGATGGCTGGCCAGGCTCTCGCAAGACGTCGCCGTGCCTCCCGTTTGCATCCTGTGCGCTTGGTCGCCCTTACCCTGTTCTGCCTCCTGCTCTCAGGGTTCGCCGGCGCAGCCGCCTACTTCTTCCCTGTGGTCGTCGCCGGCGTGGGACAGACCGGCCAGGTGGTGGTTGTGCCGCCCAGCAACAGTCCGGGCGTGAAGGCCACCCCCACCCCGGTGGCCGCACCGGGGGCGCCATTTACGGTTCTGCTGCTCGGTTCTGACGACGACGGCAAGAACCAGTCCCCGTTGACCCAGTCGATGATCCTGGTGCGGGTCGATCCCTCCAGCAAGCACGTCACGATGGAGTCCATCCCGCGCGACCTCTGGGTCCCGCTTTCGACCGGTGGGAGCGGGAAGATCGATGGCGCCTACGCCATCGGCGGCCCGGCGGCAGCCATCGCGACCGTCGAGCGCAACTTTCATGTGCACGTCGATGAATACGCGTGGGTTGGGCTCGTGGGTTTGATCAAGCTCATCGATCTGCTCGGCGGCGTTGACGTCAATGTGACGAACCCGGTGCTCGACGACTTCTATCCGAACGACATCAACGTCAAGTTTCTATACGGCTACACGCGTGTCGCCGTTCTTCCCGGTCCTCAGCATCTCGATGGGACTAACGCACTTCGCTATGTGCGCTCGCGTCATGACGACGTCAATGGTGATTTCGGACGCTCCGCCCGCCAGCAGCAGGTGTTGCTCGCGATCAAAGCCAAGGCGAGCACGCTCAACGCAGCGGATCTGCCCGACATCGTCTCTGCATTGAAGGGCAATTTCAAGACCAGCATGGGCCTCGACCGGGTGCGCAGTCTCCTGAGCCTGGCGAATGGCTTTGACCTCGCCAACGTCCAGCAGATCGTTCTCTATGTCCCGCTCTACACGAGTTACGGTAACGGGCCAGCGTACGGCGGTCAGAGCGTTCTGGTCCCCCACTGGCAGCAGATCCTTGCAGTGACCCGGGCAAACTTCCCATGATCCTTCGCAGGATCGCCACCATCCTCTTTCTACCGATGATGTTCGCGTTCGGGTCTGGCGTGTACCTCTATCTCGGCACGATGAAGAGCAAAGTCGTCAAGGAGCGCGCGCAGTTGCCCACCGTGACCAAGCCGAAGTTCCTGCTGCCCGGCACGATGTTCGTCGTCCAGAGTGGGCGGCTGTTCAAGCTGAAAGACGGCAGCTTCTCTGAGATCGGCCCGGCGGGCGATTGGTCGATGCCCACTTTGACCCCCGACCACACCCAGTTGATCGCTGTCCTTCGCGCTGCGCAATACAGTGATCTCTACCTCCTCGACCTCAATGGGCAGATCATCAGACGGCTCACCCATGATGATTCGCGTATCCTCGACGCCAATCACTGGGCCTTCTATCCGCGGGTCTCATCAGACGGTGCGTCGGTCTTCTATAGCTACGACAGTCCCAAGAGCGGTTACCAGGTGGATTTTGCGATCTGGAGCATGCCCCTAAAAGGAAGCCAGACCCAGGCACGCCGACACACGACACCCGACCCCTACCCGTACATCCAGCGCACGGGAGGCGACGTCAGCCCAGTCGCAATCTCGGCGACCAAATTCCTGTTCGTCAGGCATTCGATTGATCCCTCGACTGACGTCCATACGGAAATCTGGCTTCAGGAGCGACCGAGTGTGCTCGGCTACCCCGCGACCGACGGCAAGCCTCTAACTGACGCCGCGCAGAGCTGCAGCCAGCCCGCACTGTCGCCCGACGGCACGCAGCTCGCCATGATTTGCACCGATGGCAAACAGACCGGCCGCTTGGAGGTCGCCCCGTTCAACGGCTCCGTCCTTGGTCCTGCCCGCGTGCTACTGACGGGCGGGCTCTACGCCCAGCCAACCTGGTCGCCCGACGGCAAAGCGCTGGCCTACTACGCTCCTACGGGAGCAGCCGGCCATTTTGAGTTGTGGTACCTACCGCTGCCGGCGGTCGCGACACCGTCGGCCACCGCGTCGGCGTCAGCCTCGCCGGGCGGCGCGGTCGCTTCGGCCGTGGCCCCAACGCCCACGCCCGCCGCCCCCACGCCGGTGCAAGTGACGCAAGGTGTCGACCTGAGTGCGACGTCGCCCCCCGCCTGGTACTGAGTAACCTTAGGGAGAGGGTCGCGAACAGGATGGGGATGCTGAGTAAGCCGCTCACCTGGCTGTCGTTGGCGGTGCTGGCGGCCGTCGTCTTTGTGGCCCTGCTCGCCCAGCGGGCGTTGCTGGGGACACGGGCAGCCGATTCCGCTGTGACGCCGCCGTCGGGGCTTACGGCCGACATCGTGATCCCACCGAAGTCGATGCCGGCCCCGGATTTTTCCCTGCGGGACCAGGACGGCAAGACGGTCTCCGTCTCGGCGCTGCGCGGCCACGTGCTCGCCATCACCTTTCTGGACTCACACTGCAAACAGCTCTGTCCGCTCGAGGCGGAACAGCTGGCCCAGGCGCAGCGGTCGCTCGGTTCGAACGCCAACCTGTCGCTGCTGGTCGTCAGTGTCGCTCCCGCGACCGATACTCCGGACAGTGAGCGCGCCTTCGCCGCCACACATCACTGGACCGGCGAGTGGCACTGGCTGACAGGGACGCCCGACGAGCTGGCCTCCGTTTGGAAGGCGTACAGCATCGCCGTCCAGGGCACGCCAGACAACATCTTGCACAGTACCGTTCTCTACCTGGTCGATAAAACCGGCTTCCAGAGGGCGGGCTGGGCTGCAGGGCTTCAGCCCGACCAGCTCGCGCGCGACGTCCGGTCCCTCCAAGCTGAAGCCTGAGGCGGCAACCCAC
>Ga0209526_10001159_pt1 | contig 17423 bp, 17 predicted proteins | sample JacPinW_OM2H0_M1_FD_188566 | JGI IMG/M metagenome (GOLD analysis project Ga0209526, IMG submission 188566) | Forest soil microbial communities from Algoma, Ontario, Canada - Jack Pine, Ontario site 1_JW_OM2H0_M1 (SPAdes) (version 2) | ecosystem: Environmental > Terrestrial > Soil > Boreal... | reverse complement strand
GGATTTGGAATCGAAAAATGGTCATTCCTGAATGAAGAGAACGTCAATTCGACGCACTGGTCCTGGCACGTGAACTTCTTTTATCTGCGCGACGTTCCAGAGATGCTCATTCAAGGTCGTGAGGCAATATTTTGGTCGACTTGGATAAAAAATGAAACGTTCGATCCAAGTTCTATTTCGGAGGAGGCGGTAGCTGAGTGGGTTCGTTGCGCATCAGCGCCCGGCGGCCTGCGCGGAATTTTCGAAGTCTACCGGGCGCATTTCGAAAATGCCAGACAGACCGTTCAATGGGCAGCGAACAAACTTGAGATACCGGTCCTTGCTATTAGTAGCCAGTACTTCATGAAAGAAGAGCCCTTGCGCCAGATGCAACAAGTCGCGCGCAATGTCGAGTATGTAGAACTTGAGCGTTGCGGGCATAGCATGGCCCTGGAGCAACCAGAAATATTGGCCGCGGCGATGCTTGATTTTTTTCGAGGCTAGGCTTGAGGTGGTTAGTTGTCCCGAACTCGACTGATGCCCTAGAACCCTGCAAGCACAACCTTACCCAGCATATGGCCTCTTTCCACCAGAGCATGCGCACGTTTGAGGTTAGCCGCATTGAGTGGCCCTAGCTGCTCCGTTACCGTTGTGCGCAGCGCGCGAGCGTCGAGCAACAGCGCGACTTCGTTGAGAATACGTTGCTGGACAATCATGTCTGGCGTAGCAAACAGCGGACGGGTGAACACCATTTCCCAGTGGAGCGAAGCGCTTTTCGTCTTCAGTGGCGCGGCATCCAGGCTATCGTGGTCGTCGATTACTGCAATCCTGCCTTGTGGGGCAAGAATGTCTACGAGTGCACGGAAGTGATGCGCCGTATGAGTTAGCGCCGCGATGTGCGTGATCGGCGATGCGCGGATAGCGGCGACTTCATCGATAAGCGACTGGGAATGGTCAATGACATGATGCGCACCCAGCGACAGACACCAATTTCGGCTCTCCTTGCGCGCTGCCGTTGCAATCACCGTGAGGCCAGTAAGCCGGCTGGCCAGCTGGATCAGAATCGAGCCGACGCCGCCGGCGCCGCCGACAATCAACAAGGTGCCTGCAGCCGGCGACTTGCCGGGCACAACTCCTAGACGGTGAAACAATAGTTGCCATGCGGTCAGCGTTGTGAGCGGCAGAGCGGCGGCCTCGGCGAAACTAAGGCTGGAAGGTTTGCGGCCCACCAGGCGTTCATCGACCGTATGGAGCTCTGCGTTGCCACCCGACCGGGTGATGGTGCCGGAATAAAAGACTTCGTCACCGGCTTGGAACCCGCTGACCTCGGTGCCAACCGCTTGGACGACGCCTGCGACGTCCCATCCGAGAACATCGACATCGTCAGGGACGGAAACACTGCCCATGCGCACCTTGGTATCGACCGGATTGACCGACACAGCACGCACCGCGACCAGCAGATCGCGATGGCCGGGCACCGGGGGCTGGCGTTTAACATCAACCAGACAGTCGTTGGCCGAAAGAGAAGAGGCTTTGCGGAAGGCGATCGCTTTCATAACGAAATTGAACTAACTGTATACACTTTGGCCTAATCGCAACTAGTTATCACTTGTTTTCTCAGAACGAATGCCTCACGTGATTAATCAGTGCATTCGGAAACCCACTAGCTATTCCTCCAAATTTCGCGCGAGCCGCGGCGTAGCCAATTCATTGGTCCTCCTTCCGCAGCGGGAATTCAGGTGAAGCGACTTCTGCGGCCAACTCGTTAATCCGCTCACGTAGCCAGCGATGAGCCGGATCGGCCGCTCGGCTCCGGTGCCACACCTGGCTCACCTCAAAACCTGCTACCTCGAACGGCAATGCGAAAAGACGGAGCCCAAGGTGCCCAAGATGTCGCTTGGCTAATCGTTCCTCGATCGTCGCGAGAAGCGGAGTCCGCTCAATCACAAACGGAGCCGCCAGAAAATGTGGAATGCTCGTCACCACTCGTCGTCGCAAGCCGTGTACCCGAAATAATGCCTCGTCGAAATCGCCCAGCATCGCATCCGGGCCAACTCTATTCTCCCGCGAACTCACCACCAAGTGCGGATTCGCCAAATATTGCTTCAGAGTAAGGCGATTTCTAGTCGGTAGCGCGTCGTTGCAGTCGCAGCCGACACAAACCCAGCGTTCTGAGAAAAGGGCCTCGCTCGCGTGCCAACTCTTTGTCTCCGGGAAATAACCGATCGCTAGATCAATAGCGGACGCGTCGAGCAAATCCAGCCCGGTACCGCGATCTACCGCGCGAACACTGAGGGTAACGCCGGGCGCGATCTTCGCACAAACACGCACGAGCGATGGCAGCAGCGTGAACTCGACGTAATCACTCATGCCCAGCGTGAAGGTGGTGGGATCGCGCGGAATCGAACGGCGTCGGCAGGCGCACCGCGGTCGCGATACTATCGAGCGCAACGCGAATCGGGCCGGCCAACGCTTGAGCGCGCGGCGTTGGTATCATGCCCGCCGGCGTTTTCACAAAGAGGGCATCCCCGAATAGGGCTCGCAGCCGCGACAAAGCATTGCTGGTCGCGGACTGAGAAAGACCGACTTGCTTGCCAGCACGGGTAACGCTGCGCTCAGTCATCAGCGCATCGAATACATGGAGAAGGTTGAGATCCACTCCGGATAGGCCCACATGCTTATTCATAGAATCAATGTGACTCATCATGACATCCCATTGGTGAATATGCCAGTCCAACGGTAACGGCTCGATCAGACGATGAGCACGACCACCTTGGGATTCAAAAAAGCGCTTTTGCGTTTCGCTCTCACCGCGCTGCTGCTTCCGGGTCTCTTCGCGCGCGCAACTGACCGCGCTCTCGTGAAGCGACTCGATGCAGTCGTCGATCGCGCCCTTGCCGGAGAGCGAATCGTCGGGGTCGTGATCTTCGTCGCGCGCGATGGCGAAATCGTTTACCATCGCGCCGCCGGCTTCGCGGACCGCGAAGCGCGCAAGCCGATGCGCGAAGACGCGGTGTTTCGCCTCTCTTCGCTCACGAAACCGTTCGTCACGACTGCGGCACTCTCGCTGATCGAGAAACACCTGCTTGGCCTCGACGATCCGGTGACTAAATGGGTTCCAGAATTCCGGCCGAAGCTGCCCGACGGACGCGAGCCGGTCATCACGATCCGGCAGCTCTTCACGCATACCGCAGGGCTCACCTATGGTTTTTTTGAACCGGAAAACGGCTCCTACCATCGCGCTAAAGTTTCGGATGGGATGGACCAGCCGGGACTCGATTTGGACGAAAATCTGCGCCGACTCGCTTCGGTACCGCTCGTCTTCCCGCCCGGCACGGCGTGGGGCTACTCGCTCGCGACAGACCTGCTCGGGAAAGTCATCGAGCGCGCGGTCGGAGCGCCATTGCCCGAGGTTGTGCGACGCACGGTAACCGAGCCGCTCCAGCTGCTCGACACCGATTTCGTGATCCGCGATCGCGCGCGGCTTGTCACGCCTTACGCGGACGCGACACCGCGACCCGCGCGGATGAGCGATTCTCAGGCAGTGCCGTTCGGTGTCGGCGCGATCCGCTATTCGCCGTCACGAATCTTCGACCCGAAATCGTATCCCTCCGGCGGCGCGGGCATGGTCGGCACGGCAGGCGATTTTCTGACTTTGCTGGAGACGCTGCGCACCGGGGGCGGAAAAATCCTTAAACCCAAAACCACCCGCATAATGACGAGCAACGCCATCGGGGATCTTCCCGTCCCCGCCCTTGGCGCGGGCTGGGGCTTCGGCCTCGGCATGGCCGTGCTCAAGGATCCGCTAGCCGCACGTAGCCCGCAGGCGGCTAGCACCTGGCAATGGGGCGGCGTCTACGGACACCACTGGTTCGTCGATCCGAAAAATCGCCTCTCGGTGGTTGTCCTGACCAACACCGCGATCGCCGGAATGATCGGCGCATTTCCGGACGCGTGCCGCTCTGCGATCTATGGTCGCTGAGTCCATTTCTCCGCCGACCAATTCATCAACAACAAACACCAATGCGCATGAAAATCGGAATCATCAACGCTGGAAACATCGGTGGGACGCTCGCGAAGGTCTGGGTCAAAGCCGGCCACGAGGTCATGGTTAGCAAGGACGGCAACCCGGCCAAGCTCCAGTCGCTCCTTCAGCAGCTCAGCTTACGGGCGCAGGCGGGCTCGTTAGCCGAAGCCGCACGGTTTGGCGATGTAGCGCTTTGCTCAGTTTATTGGCCGCACTTCGAAGCCGTGTTGGACGCCATTGGGCCGCTCGAAAATCAAATCCTGATCGATACCATCAATCCTCTCAAAGTAGACGAGACTTTTCGGCATGCACTTGATACCGAGTTTCTGCGTCATACCGCGGCATCGTTGGAACTGCAAAAGCGGCTGCCGAAGGTACGAGTGGTGAAGCCTTCAGCACACTGGCAGCACCACTCCTCGACAGTGCCGCATGGATTGGAGCACCCGTGAAACCATCGATCCTCGTTGCCGGCGATGATGCCGAAGCTAAGCGGATCACTGGGACCCTGGCTGAGAACGCCGGCTTTCCTTGGCTCGATGTCGGCCCGCTCAAAATGGCGCAGAGTATCGAGCGGCTGCCGCTCCTTATACACAGTATCGCCGAGGCGAATGGCGGAGACGACGGATTGCCGCGTTTCAGCATAACCTTCCTCACTCCCCCTTCAGTTGGATTTGGGTTGGCGAGGGGTTGAGCGCCCATATCTTGGAGTATCAGCACGTGATGCGCGTCACGGCTCGCAAAAGGGCCAGATTACGAACATGAAGCTTAACGACCAGACTGCAGTCATCATTGGTGGCACTGGCGATATCGGCCGTGCCACGGCCCGCCTGTTCATCGAAGCCGGAGCCAATGTCGTCATCCCCGGTCGCTCGCAAACTCACACGGGAACGCGAGCCTCTGTGCTCGGTGGGCAGGCACGCGGCATTGCGGTCGATCCGGGCGATGAAGCACAATTACGCTCACTTTTTGCCGAGACCGGGTCTTTCGATTACCTCCTCTTGACCCTCGGCACGCAAGCCGTGACGATGCCTTTTGCGCAGCTCCCCGAAGAACAGCTATTGCGTGGCATGAACGAAAAATTTCTCTACTACACACGGGCGCTCCGGACCTCGCTGGGAAAAGTAAAACAATCGGTTACCTGGCTTACTGGCGCAGCAGCGCGCACGGCTTTTGTGGGGATGAGCAACTACGCAGCGCCGAATGGCGCGCTTCATGCCATGATTGGACCGTTGGCTTTGGAACTCGCGCCCGTACGCATCAACTGCGTGGCTGCCGGGCTAACACGGACGAATTTCTGGAGCAAGCTCGGCATGTCCGACGAAGTGCAAGCCGCGATGTTCGCCGACGGCAAACGATCGATCCCTTTGCGTCACGTCGCTGCACCTGAAGAAATCGCGCATGCATTACTCTTTGCCGCTACCAACCCTTATACTACTGGGACTATTCTTGACCCGAATGGCGGCTTGCACCTCGGCCGAGTGAGCGCGCGGTCGGAAGAACCTTCATTCGGAAGCGTCCGGGGAATGGCGAATAACCGTTAGCAGATTACGAACGCCATAGTTGCTCGAGGCATAGCCAAGGTCCGATCTCCCGGTAGTTGCCAACGGCGACTACCCGCTAACATCCAGGAACCTGATAGCTCGCTCGATCACCGCATGGTCCCGCAAGATTCTCCAATGTCCAACTCCGGCGGGGACTAATTCGGCTCCTGGCCACGTGGCTGCAATCGCTTCTCCGTGCGAAAAGGGAAGATCACGGTCCGCCGGATCATGAAAGACAAGGAGGGGAGCATCGAATCTGCTGGCCATGAGCGGGACTGAAACAATTTCGGCCGAGTAACGAGCCGCGAACCTTTGCCTAAGCTCCGCAGCGACTGGTTCCGGGATTTGGCGCAAGCGGATGAATTCTTCCAGCAAAGAACCAATCAATGCCGCCGGCGCGAGAAATACGACCCGATTTGCCCTGAGACCTTGAGCTAGAGCAATGGCGCTTCCCGCCGCACCAAGCGAATGCGCGATGATTCCATAGACTGCATCGCCGGCAACCGCTCGAGCAGCTCGCGCGAACGCCGGACCACTAGCGAATGAGCCGGAAGAAGCGCCATGAGCCGGAGCGTCAAAGGCAATCACTTCAAATCCAGCGTCGACCAGACGGGGGATCAGAGCGAAAAACTGAGCTGCTCGCCCGCCCCAACCATGAACCAAAAGCACCCGTTTGCTCCCCGAACCCCAACGATAATAGATGATCTGTTCCTCCGGGTTTTCCGTACCAGGTCGCAATGTCAATTCGGCTTGATTAGCCGTCGCCAGAATCTCCGTCTCTCGCTTCAATTGACGCAATGGCGGCGGTGGACGCAAAAATTCCTGGAGAGCTAAGGTAGAGTCCATGGATGAAATAGTGATGGGTGATCACTAGTCATCAGTGATCTCCAAACAGATAGGCGGATCAATTTGCTTACCGGGCCAATTTTCAATGAGATTCCCCCAACGACCGATTACCGATCACTGCCAACCGGCGCCTCCATCGTGCCCTTAAACTTCGGAGCTTCCTCTTCAATCCCAAAATTCACCGCGTATAACGACTCGATCCGATCCATCTCTTCTTGAGTCAGTGCCGGAGTGTCTGGAGCTTCGGCGAATTCGGTGAGCTGCTTTTCATCGTAGATGTTTGGCAGAGTCGACGCTACCCTTGGGTCGTGGAGCAGCCATTGCAGCGCCGCCTGTCCAAGGGTTCGCTCGGAGCTCTGCAAAAATCGCAATTGCTCAACCTTCTTCACACCATTAAGCAACCAGCTACGGGGTCGGTGATTGCGATGGTCATTCGGCGGAAACTGCGTTTCCGCAGTGTAGTGCCCTTCCAACATCCCAGATGAATGGGTTACCCGGATCAGGAACATGGAATCGCGACCGGCCTCAGTAGCAGCATCCTGGATCGCTCTGCCCGGATGTTGCTCCAAAATGTTGTAAATATGCTGAAGACTCGTGAGGTTCCTGCGCTGGACACAATTTACGCCTTCATAGAGCCAACCAATTGCCGGTCCGAGTGCCACACCAAAATAGCGGATCTTGCCCGTCCGCTGAAGGTCAGTTAGGGTTTCCCAAACGGAATCGCCGTCGACTTGTTCCATTCGGATATTATGCAGCTGGAGGAGATCGATCCGATCTGTCCGAAGCCGGGTCAAAGCCGCATCCGTCGCTCCTCGAATCGCTTCTGAGGAAAAGTCCTGGGGTATCTCTCGCTGTCCTCTTCGCTCGTTGCCATGATGCACAAAATCGTAGCCAACCTTGGTGGCGATCACGATTTGATCACGCTGCGCCGGGAACGCTTCAGCAATCAGCTCTTCGCTCAACCCATTTCCGTAGGTATCGGCCGCATCAAACAACGTGATTCCAAGATCAAACGCGCGGCGCATGAGTTCTGTCGCCTCAGACCTCGTAAAATTGCCCCACCATCCGGTAGAGAGAGTCCAGAGACCAAAACCGATTTCGCTGACGATAAGGTCGGTATTGCGGTAAGTACGATATTTCATGGCGCACCGGCATTATTGTGTCGATCAGCCCCGGCTGCAACCCGGCCGAGAAATCGGGAAGGACCGGCCGACATGGCCTTCGATGCGTCATGCCTAATCCGTATGCGCCGGGGTGACGCCGGATCCTCGCGATTCGTGGCGTTTTTCTTGCTGATATTCTTCCACTTAGTTTTTCAGGCTTGATTGTTTTGATCTCAGCGAGTGATGTAACCAAACTTGACCGCCGAATGTGGCAGGAATCGAGATAGATAGGAGAACGCAATTATGCAATCTGTTCGGACTTTTAATGTGTCGCCTCGACTGCCCAATGTGCTGGAGCCGCTTAATGACCTGGCTCGGAACCTCTGGTGGACTTGGGAGCCCGACGCCCGCAAGCTTTTCCGGGATCTAAACCCGACGTTATGGGATCAAACCAATCACAATCCCATCCGCATGCTGCAACTTTCCAAGCAGGGCCGCCTCGAGGAAATCGCGTCGGACGAAGATTACTTACGCAGGATGCGCCACGTCCACGAACAATTCCGAGCGTACATGAGTCGTACCGACACCTATGGAAAACAGCGTGCCGGTGCTCCATGCATCGCTTACTTCTCCGCCGAATTCGGTTTTCATGAGTCGGTGCCGAATTACTCGGGCGGCCTGGGAATTCTTTCGGGTGACCATTGCAAGTCGGCCAGCGATCTCGATCTGAATTTTTACGCCGTCACATTGCTCTACCGGCACGGCTATTTTAAGCAGCAGATCGGTAAGGACGGTTGGCAGGAAGCGGTGAGCCTGAACCAAAACTTTCACCACTTGCCGGTGCGTGACGCACGAGTCGGCGATCAGAGCGTGTTCGTGACGGTCGATATTCTCGGGCGCACCGTCACCGCCAAGGTGTGGGAGCTCCAGATCGGTCGAATCAAATTGTTCCTGCTGGATACCGACATACAGCAGAATTCGCCGGAAGATCGCTTAATTACGGAACAGCTCTACGGCGGCGATACTGACATGCGGATTCGCCAGGAAATTGTTCTCGGGATCGGGGGAGTTCGCGCACTCGATGCCCTGGGCATCAAGCCGGACGTCTATCATATGAACGAAGGACACTCGGCATTTCTCTCGCTCGAAAGGATTCGGCAGTATGTCCAAGAAAAAGGCATGAGTTATTATCCGGCGCTGCAGATGGTAGCCGCCTCGAACGTTTTCACCACTCATACGCCTGTTCCAGCCGGCAACGACGCTTTCTCCCGCGATCTGGTCGGGCGCTATCTCGGTAAATATGCGCACGATTTTGGCTTGAGCTTCGATGATTTATTCGCGTTTGGACAGCCAATGCTCAATCCGCCTCCCTTGTTCAGCATGACCATTCTGGCACTGAGAACGAGCCGGCGTGCGAATGGCGTAAGCAAGTTGCATGGCGAAGTCAGTAAGGGCCTGTGGCAAGATGTTTGGGCCGGCGTTCCCTTACAAGAGGTGCCCATCACCAGTATCACCAATGGCATTCATACCAAGACTTGGACGGCACCGGAATTTCATCGGCTATATGAAAAATACTTGGGCGCAGATTGGGCAGACCATCTTACCGATGTCGAGTATTGGCGGCGTGTGATCGATATCCCGGATGAGGTCCTTTGGGAGACCCATCAGCTGCTCAAGCGTCGATTGATCGAGTTCGTTCGTGAGCGACTACGGATCCAGCGAGCGCGCATTGGCGAATCGCCTGAGCAATTGCGCAAGATCAACAGCATACTTAATCCGGACGTGCTGACCGTTGGCTTTGCTCGGCGATTTGCGACGTATAAAAGAGGTACTCTCCTCTTTTCCAATAAGGAGCGACTGCTCCGCCTTATCCAGAATGCTGAACGGCCGGTGCAGTTCATTTTCGCCGGGAAATCGCATCCGAAGGATGAGGGTGGCAAAAGGATCATTCAGGAAGTGTACAATGCCTCACGCGAAGTGGGCTTCGAGCATGCCGTTGTGTTCGTTGAAGACTACGACACCTATATCGGCCGTCGCTTATACCAGGGGGTCGATGTTTGGCTTAACAATCCCCTTCGTCCGCTCGAAGCCAGCGGAACCAGCGGAATGAAGCTTCCACCAAATGGCGGTCTGAATTTCAGCGTTCTCGATGGGTGGTGGTGTGAGGGTTACAACGGTAAAAACGGATGGCCGATCGGGCCGGAAATCTCAGGTGGTAGCGTCGAATTCCAAAATGAAGTCGACATAGATAGTATGTTCAACATTTTGGAGAACCAGATCATCCCTCTTTATTATGCTAAACCGGATGGCCGTTTACCGCTGGCCTGGTTACAACTGATGCGGGAGTCCATGCGCAGTGTAACACCGGTGTTTAATACGCATCGGATGGTGAAAGAATACAATGAACGGCTCTACGAGCCCGCCGCGAAAGCAATTCAAGCCCTAGGCGCCAACAGTTATCGAGCAGCTACCGAGCTGGCGAAATGGAAACAAAACACCCGTGCCGATTGGGGTAAGATCCGCATCGAAGAGGTGAACGCTTCGCCGTCCGAGATTGGCGATCTCTTTGTTGGTGAGACGTTACAGATAGAAGCGAAAGTATTTCTGGGCCCAGTTGATCCCTCGCATGTCCGGGTACAGGCCTATATCGGTAAGAGCGACGATGGATCGCTCAGCGAACCGTTTACAATTGATCTTCAAGAGATAGAAAAAGGCGCAGCACCCGGACAATTCACATTTAAGGGAGTTATCAAAGCTACCGAGAGCGGGAGTTATGGATTTAATGTTCGCGTTATCCCCACCCATCCCTACTTGAATCAAGGCCATGAGCTGCGCCTGATCACCTGGGCGAAGTGATGGACAGATTAGAAATCCGGAATCCGAAATCTGGAAGGAACCGCATGCGAGAAATTAGATGCGGCAGCGGTAATTGAGTAATGACTGATGATCAGCAATTCCCCCGGGCTTCCGGCTGCATACTTCGGCTTCCTATTCTAAATTCTAGATTCTTGATTCTAGCTTCATGAAGCTCGCCTTCTCGACCTGCTGGAACTCCGTCCGTCATCAACGAGGGGACGAAATGCTGCAGGAAATTGTCGATCTTGGCTTTCGAGCAGTTGAATTGGGTCATGGGATTCGCACCTCTTTGGTGGAAGGGATAAATCGGTTTCTTTTAGACGGCGCACTGGAAATAACCAGCTTGCATAATTTTTGTCCGTTACCGGTTGATATCATGCAGGCTGCGCCCGACTGCTTTCAATGTACTTCCCATCGGCCAAGCGAGCGGGCTCGGGCCTTCCGCCACACGCTGGAAACAATCGATTGGGCGGCTAAGCTCGAAGCAAAACGAGTGGTACTGCATCTCGGATCGGTACCAATGGCAAAGATGTCTAGACGTTTGCTCGATTATCTGCAGATCGGGAAAACATCGGATCAGAAGTATTTGAACTGGAAGCAAAAAGCAGTCCGAGAACGGGCTAAACTTGACTATTATACGCGGGTTGCCGACTGGCTTAGCAAAATTGTGGAACATGCAAAGCAAGCCGGCATCCGGCTCGGCGTCGAAAATCGCTTTGAGATTGACACCTTTCCGTCAGAGGAAGAATTTAGACGGCTCTTCCAAGACTTTGATGCAGAAGTGCTCGGTTATTGGCATGATTTTGGGCATGCCCAGATCCGGCAGCATTTGACACTTTCGAACCATCGTGAGTGGTTCATTGAAATGTTACCACGCTTGATCGGGTGCCACGTACACGACGTAAAAAATCCGGATTCCGACCATCAACTTCCGTTCGTCGGTGACACGCCGTTTTTGCAATTGGTTCCTCTGATTTCCGCATCTGTTCCTTTGGTATGGGAGCTTCGTCCAACCATCAAGCCGGCTGAAATTAGAGTCGCTCTGCAGTGTTGGAACGCAGCATTCAAGAATGATAACGAATCTCTCGCCTTATCAGGGTGATGCTGCGCCGCATCTGCGGCCCTTGGTTATTCTGCATTTCGCTGTTACCGCTGATGGCAAAGTTTCCACCGGCCATTATACGCCTGCTCATTTTACGTCCGCTCGCGACAAACAACGACTGTTGGAGATAAGGGCGCTGGCGGACGCCGTTCTAGTTGGGCGCGGTACGCTGGAAACAGATCGAATGGCCATCGATTTGCCTGACCAACGAGTACGCCAACGGCGGATTGAAGAAGGAAAATCCGAGTATCCGCTTCGAGTAATTCTTTCCGGATCCGGGAATATCTCGACTGCACTGCCGGTCTTTCAAAAGGGAAACGCTCCGATATTAATTTATTCGACCGAAAGAATGGCGCCATCCCAACGACGCTTACTCAGCGAGCATGCGACCGTCCATCTTTCCGGCAGTGACGAGGTCGATGTTTTCTGGATGCTCGGACATTTATATGAGCATTACCAGGTACGGTCTCTGGTCTGCGAAGGAGGACCTACCCTCGTGAAGACTTTGGCCAATGTCGACGTCATCGACGAAATCTACTTGACGATAACCGCAAAAATCTTTGGCGGCGCGGCTGCTCCCGGGTTGACTGGCTTGCCTGGAGAATTTCTTCCCGCTAGCCGCCAATTCCAATTAATCGATATCGATCGGGGAGACAATGAATACTATCTCCGGTACCGACGGAAGCCCTAACTGCATGCACCAAGTCAACTCGATCGTTATGTGCGCGCCGAAACAGCGCATCTTTGAAACAGCAGCCGATCTTGAAAAATGGCCGACCTTCCTCCCCCATTACCGATTTATCCACTATTATGAGCGAGGCCTGGAACGCAATGTCGTGAGGATGGCTGCGCGGCGCGATTTCATTCCCATCTCTTGGGTCTCAGAAGAAATTATCGATCGCAGCAAGCTTGAAGTGCGGTTTAGGCACCTCCAGGCTTGGACGAAAGGCATGGAGGTCATCTGGACGTTCGCGGAAACCAATGAAGGCATCCGCGTGTCCATCTTCCACGACCTTCACTTTCGCGTTCCAACTCTAGCTCCCTTGGCTGAACCGATAATCGGCGATTTCTTCATCGGACATATCGCCAATCAAACTCTCAAGCACATGAAGACTCACGTGGAACGCGAATGAGACGAGTTGTCATCACTGGATTAGGGCCGATTACCGCCATCGGCGTCGGTAAGAAAGCTTTTTGGGAAGGAATGACGAGCGGCAAATCCGGAATTGGACCAGTGACACGATTTGACCCCAGCTTGTTTAACGCTCGCAGCGCAGCGGAAATCAACGACTGGGAACCGGAAAAATTCTTCCCGTCGCAGCGCCTAAAGCGTTTGGATCGGTATGCGCAGTTCGCTGTCGGTTCGGCAAAACTTGCTCTGGAAGATAGCGGTCTCTCGTTCTCTCCGGAAGATCCACAAGCGCGAGTTGGCGTCAGCTTCGGGACGGCTTTGGGCGGTGTATCCAATGCAGAAAAGCAACATGTCTCCTTTGTCCACGGTGGCCCAAAATCGGTCCACCAGACTATCGCACTCCAAGTTTTCGGCGGTTCCGCCCATTGCAATATTGCGATTGAGTTCGGCTTGCGCGGTGTCGGCACTACGAACTCTAACAGTTGCGCGAGTGGGAATGTCGCGATCGGTGAAGGTTATCGATACATTCGCGACGGTTGGGCTGACGTGGTCGTCGCCGGCGGCGCCGAAGCGCCTCTGAGTCCCCTTTCGTTTGGAGCCTTCGCTTTCATTCGAACGATGAGTCGCTGCGACCCGTCGGTTGCTTGCCGGCCATTCGATCGCAATCGAGATGGATTTGTAATGGGTGAAGGCGCCGCCAGCCTGATCCTGGAGGAGTATGATCATGCTAAAGCACGCGGAGCGCACGTTTATGGTGAGGTGGTCGGATACAGTCTTAACAACGACGCATATCATATGACCTCACCTTTACCGTCGGGTGACTCGTGCATCCGGGCGATGGAAGATGCGTTGAACGCGGCGCAAATCAATCCGGACCAGATCGATTATATCAGCGGGCATGCCAGCTCTACCCAACTCAACGACGCGAATGAATGCACATGCGTGAAAAAAGTGTTCGGCAGCGAAGCAACAAAAATTCCGGTGAGCGGCACGAAGGCCTTCTATGGTCATCCACTTGGAGCTAGTGCCGCCATCGAAGCCGCTGTCTGCCTTTTGGCGATGCAGCACGATTTTGTTCCGCCGACCCTCAACTACGAGACTTCGGATCCAGCCTGTGATCTGGATGTCGTACCTAACCAGCCACGGCAAAAAGCGATCAATCACGCACTGAGTAACGCCTTCGGTTTTGGCGGGATCAACTCGTGCGTGGTCTTCCGTAAAATTTGAACGGACACTAATGCATACGAATTCAAGAACAGTTATTCATGCCTATTCGTGGTTGTAACCACAGACCGACGCTCAATCCCTTTTGGTTAAGGCGGTTCGAGCTCACTGTTCCAATGCACGCCGACATAAAATTTAAACCGCTAATGGACACTAATGCACACGAATTCAAGAGCAGCCATTTCGTGGTTTCTACGGTAATTGCCAACTCTGTTTAAGACCAAGATATACGGGCTCCGGCAACTGCACGAGCAACGGGTGTTTTTCTGCATCCAGCCAGTGAACAAGGAATTGGAGATCCTCCGGACTCATCGCCGTGCAACCAATTGTCGGGATTCCTTGGCCCTGCCAAAGGTGTAAAAATATGCACGATCCGAAGCCGGAATAAGGCTTCCAATTATGCTCGACTACTACGATCCATCGGTACAAGCCATCCGGTCGAAGCATTTGCTCAGCGCTCGCCCAGTCGACCCGATCCACAGTAGTGCGATCAACAACCCGGTTGTAATACCGCGACTTTGAATCGTAGACCGCTTCCGTCGTGGCAGTTATCTGCCGATAAGGAAAACGGAGCGCGGTTTTCAAAGGAGCGATTCCCATGCAACTATTCAACCGAAAGATGCCAGCTGGTGCTCGTCCGTCGCCTTCCTTTTTGCGTGGTTCTCCCATCACACCGGTACCATGAAGACCTATGCCCCAACCCAAACCATTCTTTCCTACAACACAAGGGAAGCTCGGCCGTATCCCGGTCCATTTGCCGTCCGAACTGCGCTCCAACAGCCGAATATTGCCGCTGGTCGACTTCCAACTCGGCACCACGACCAGGATCATCTGTTTGCATTCGGCTAACTCATTAATAGGCGTCGCCAGCTGGTAAGGCGCCTCCTGAGATAACACGCATCCAACCAGAAGCAGCAACATGCCAACTCCGACAAGAACCCTGCATAAAACCTTTTCCTTCATTGGCTGGTCCGGCTGCAGACAAAGTCCGATGATCGATAGCGGTTGCTTTGCCAACCGCTTCTGGCCGCTTTGCCTTCAACATTCTAAATTCCAAATTCGTGTCTTGCTTCCTGGCTTGTTGCAGTCCCTTTGACGACCTAATAACTTGCAGCCGACTCGGACGCTCATGAAATTCACACCCTGCCTCCTCTTTTTCGGATGCGCTGCCCTGCTCGCGGCGAGTACTGGCTGCACGCCCTCTTCCGGCGTTGACAACTCCGCAGCCATACGCTCCATCGGCTCGACCTCAGACGAAAGTCCGGATTATCAGCCGCCGCGTAGCCCTTCCCAAGAGGATCCGTTCAAAGGGTCACGCTAGTGTACCGTCTCACATATAATAATGACGTCACCATTATATATGTGAGACGGCACACTAGTTGATCCCAAATTAGGGCTTAGCGCCCTTAGATCGTCGTTTTTCCCGTTTCAGTGTTCACTTCGACCAGCAAGCCACGCCACGTTTGGGCGAGAATGATAAGAGAGGTGGCGCTGTTCGGCAGGAGCCCTAGTTAAATGTCATAGCGCCTATTATCGCAGCACACTGATTGCCGTGTCTCCTGAGTCATCGATCGGCGTTGTCAGCCATTCGGGGCCTGACAACGCCTTGCGACAGGCCAAGCTTTCGCTGCCGTTGATAAGAAGGTTCGTGGTGATGAGAATACCCCCGGGGCGTAACAGCTCTTTGAGACCGGCTAAATCGGCGAGGGTAGGCGAATGTCCATCGAAGAATGCTAGGTCGTAGCCTTTCTGAAATGTTCGCGAAACCTCAAGGAAACTGCCCTGATGGATCCTGATGCGGCCACCAAAGCCGGCTTGATTGATATTCTTTTGCGCCAAGCGTACGTGTTCTGGATCCTTATCGATAGTGTCAACCGATGCTTTTGGCGCGCCATAGGCGAACCAGAGGGCCGAATAGCCAAGAGCGGTGCCGAATTCAACGATGCGGCGGGCCTCTTTGGTCGCTGCCATCACGCCAAGGAGCGGACCATTGCCGAATGGATAAGCCCAGCAACCGTGCTTTTCTCTATGGGCTCCAGTTCCGGCTAGAATTGAGGCGAAAGGGTCTGCTTGTCCGATCTTTTCCAAACTCATACTTTCCAATTACGCTTCGTGCTGACGGTTGACGCTTCCCATTCAATTGGGAGATCCTTGGTCATTCCGATTAGTAGTCGCCGGAAGGACTTGCTTTGTCCAGAGCCTGAAAGGCTTCTTTCTCGTAGCCTGAGCTGTGGGTCGCTTGGTCGAACGTTATCCTAGCAAAACAATTTGCCTAGCATCGGCACTAATCCACACGAAGAAGTCCAAAAGGTCTTGGACTCCATCGATGTGAATGACGTATTGAACAAGCAAGCCCTGTCCCAGACAAAGACCCCGAAATTGTCCCGCTCAGCTGTAACGCCTCCCTCGATTGCGCCACTGACTATTGGGCGCACACCGAAACGGCCGGCTGCGCTATTTCGGTCACTCCGGTACTGGGTTTAGCGAAAAGGGATTGAAGGAGGCAATCGATCGATTAAAGCCGCTTATTATTGATGAATCGCCGGTCGAAAATCCGCCAAAAATCCCAGAGAAAATTCAGTGGGTTGAGCCAAGACTGGTCTGCGAAGTAGCTTATGCGGAATGGACGGAAGACGAGCAGTTGCGCCAAACAATTATTTCTCGGACGGCGTGATGACAAGAACCCGGAAGAAGTGGTGCTGGAGGTTTGATCGCCGGAAGAATCACTGTGGCTTCAACTCGAGATGGAGTACGCCGCTACGATTAAGTTTCAAAAACCAGGGCCAAGAAATCCGTATTTGGCCTTTAATAATTTTCGAGCCCTGAAATGGGATTTTGGCAGCAATATTTGTTTCTGCTAACTGACCCGCTGCAGGGCTTCGCAATCGCACTCTTCCAAACGCGAAAACTAGGTGATGATGGCTAATACACCCGGTGAGGTCTCCAGAAACCGCGTTCAAGCTGTCGCGAAAGTAAAGCGCTAATTGTCGGAAGCCCTGCCTGCCCGAAAATTTAATGGCATTCTGAGGGGACTCCTCACCCAGCGTCTGAGGATCAGCTGCCGAAAGAATCCACTCGACCCTAAGGGAAAGGAACCGAAATAACTGTTCGACATCGTTGCAACCAATGAGAGCGTCGTAGAACAGTTCAGCGATTTCTGCTCTCTCCATTTCGATGCGCCTAGATGAATTTTGCGGTCAATGGTCGGCGCTCCCCTCAAAAGCTGCGACATTTCCCTTTAGGTAACACTTTTAGACGGCTTAAGACGCGAAATTCGTCATGAGATGTCTCGTGATGATTCACTCAGAAATTAAGGGCTTTCTGATGGGGTCAGCTCAGGAAGTGGAAATTTACGTACGTAGGAGCAATGCTCCGAACTGCTTGCGGCTTCCTTTGCCCACGGTAAATCCACCGATTACAAACCCCTGTTGTAGCCGCGCCTTGATCTTCGACCAATCGGTCTCGAGCGTCTCCCTGCCTGGTAGGTGCTGGCAGCACGTTTTGCCATTATGCTTTCCAATCCCTTTTCCTTGGCTAACCTGAATAGCTCTATCCCGTGCCCTGCAATGAGGCTGCTGACCTGAACTGAAGTGTCCGGCCCTGATGATCTTCC
>Ga0209526_10001158_pt1 | contig 17423 bp, 15 predicted proteins | sample JacPinW_OM2H0_M1_FD_188566 | JGI IMG/M metagenome (GOLD analysis project Ga0209526, IMG submission 188566) | Forest soil microbial communities from Algoma, Ontario, Canada - Jack Pine, Ontario site 1_JW_OM2H0_M1 (SPAdes) (version 2) | ecosystem: Environmental > Terrestrial > Soil > Boreal... | reverse complement strand
GCGGGCCTGGTGCGTGTCCAGGCCGTCGATCTTGCGTCGGGCGAGCAGCGCGATCGTCTCGGGCCGCAGCGGCACGGCCGGCGATGCGACGCGTGACGCCCGGGCCGGCAGCGTCGCCCGGAATGCGACGCGCGAGGCGAATGCCTCGTCGGCACTGAGCTCGCACACGGTGTCGCACGCGTCGCCTCGGGTTGTCGTCACTGGTCGCTCTCGCCGTCGCCGGGTGGGCCCGAGGATATGGGCGACCAGCGACAGTTTCGCGACTCAGTGGGTCTGCAGGACCCCGTCGTCGGCGAAGTCCTGGAACAGCGACTGGGCGCTCGAATCCAGCGCGAGCCGGGTGCCGCTCCCGCTGCCGACGGGGATCCGCACGTTGCGCACCTGTGACGGGTCGAAGTCGAGGGCGAGGCGCCCGAGGCGGTAGAGGTCGCGCAGCCCGATCCCGTCGAGGGTGGCGTGCCGGCCCAGCGTCGCCATGAGGTTGATCGTGCCCGTCGCGTCAGGATTCTGGGCTCGGAGCTTCGCGAGCGCGGCGAGGATGAACGTCCCCTGGTTCTCACTGCGCTGGAGGTCACCGATCGGGAAGTCGTGACGGTCGCGGGAGAACGCGAGCGCCTGGGTGCCGTTCATGTGGATCGGCCCGGGCTGGAAGTCGGCGCCGGAGAACGAGTCGTGCATGACGAACGGCACGTTCACGTCGATCCCGCCGACACCGTCGACCATCGAGATGAAGCCGCCGAAGTCGGTCGTGATGGCGTAGGGGATGTTGACCCCGACCATCTTGGCGACGGTCTCGGCCTGGAGCCGTAGGCCGCCGCGCGAGAACGCGGCGTTGATCTTGTCGAAGCCGTGGCCCGGAATCTCGGCGCCGGTGTCGCGGGGGATGTCGAGCATGGTCGCCTTGTGCAACGCCGGGTTGACTCCGATGAGGTGCAGAGCGTCGCCGAGCGCGCTGCCGGGGCCGCCACGCGAGTCGTTGCCGACCACAAGGAAGAAGATCGGTTGTGTCGGCTCGCCGTTGTAGTGCGCGGAGCCGACCTTCTGGACGGAGAACCACGTCGTGCCGGAGGCGAACGGGATCCGCGCCCCGTTGAGCCACGCCGCGAACAGCAGGCAGAGCGCGAGCAGCAGGCACAGCGGCGTCGCAATAGCCGCAGTGGTGAGGACCGGATGGCGGCGCACGACGCTCATACGGCCGGAACCGCCTTGACGTGGCCGGCGGCGGCCTGCACGCCTGGGCCCGTCCGCAGCACCGACAGGTCGAAGCCGACGACGCGCCACGTCCCACCTTCGTTGCCGAAGAGCAGGTCGCCGGCGCGGCCGAGGTGCAGGTCACCCCCCGCGACCTGGGCATGCAGGTCGAGGCTCAGCGCGGCCGAGACCAGGACGATCTGGCCGCTGGGGTCGGCGAGCGCGGTCAAGGCGCAGTCGGCGGTCGTCGGGGTGATGTCACCGGTCGCCTTCGGGACCCCGTCCTCGGTGAGCGTCGACCGGTCCGGTCCGTTGAGCTTGGACCCCGCGTCGGCGTTGAAGATGCTGCCGAGGTCGGCGGCGACGGCGCCCGAGCGCAGCGGCGAGACCACGGCCGACTCCACGTACTGGTTCACGGTCTGGGCGAGCCGGTTGCGAAGGTCGTCAGGGAAGGCGACGTTGGGCCCTGCGCTGGCCACCGTCGCGCCGGTCAACCGTAGGGCGACACTGCTCTTGATCTTGACCGACGTCGTCGTGTGGGGTTTCGCCTTGCCGCCGCTCCCGCCGGAGCAGGCGGCCAGGGCCAGCACACTTGCAGCGAAGAGCGCCGCCACAACGCGGGCGCGGGCCGGAGACGACGACATCGGGTCGTCAGGATGCCATGCGCCGTCCCCCGAGCGGGGGACGGGGAGGGTCATCCCCCCGTCAGCATCCGGCGGACCTCGTCCTCCGACTCCGGTGTGACCAGGGCGAGCACCTCGTCACCCGGGTGGAACACGGTGTCGCCCCGCGCCATGACCACGTGGTCGTCTCGGACGATGGCGACGAAGGTCGCGTCACGGGGCACGTCGACCTCGCGGATCGCCTTGCCCGTGATGGGTGAGTCCTCGCCCAGGCGCACCTCGACCAGCCGGACCTGGCCGCCCTCGAGCTGGAACAGGCGCACGAGCCGGCCCACGCTCACCGCCTCGTCGACGAGCGCGGTGATGAGATGCGGGGTCGACACGGAGAGGTCGACGCCCCAGGTCTCGTTGAAGAGCCATTCGTTCTTGGGATGGTTGACCCGGGCGATGACGCGGGGCACCGCGAACTCCTGCTTGGCGAGGAGCGAGACCACGAGGTTGTCCTCGTCGTCACCGGTGGCCGCGACGACGACGTCGCACGTATCGAGGCCGGCTTCCTTGAGCGACGAGACCTCGCAGGCGTCGGCGACGCGGACCTCCATGCCCTCGAGCGCCGGAACCTTGGCCGCGATCTCGGGCTTTTGCTCCAGCAGGAGGACGTCGTGGCCGTTGCCGACGAGCTCGGTCGCGATGAACGTGCCGACGTTGCCCGCGCCCGCGATGGCGACGCGCATCAGTGACCGCCCCCTTCCTCGGGCCGTCCGGAGAGGCGTGCCTGGAGCGCGTCGATGTCGTTGATGTCGACGACGAAGTGCAGGATGTCGCCTTCCTGACCGACGAGCGTGCCGTCGAACACGCGCGCGCCTCCAAGGCGGGTGACCGCGCCGAGCACGAACCGGCCCGGTTCGTTGAGTCCCGCGAGCTTGTGCCCGGCCCACTGCGCGGGGAGGTCGCGCTCGACGAGGCACACCTGCCCGCTGCCGTCGACCCAGTCGGCCGGGTGGGCGCCGGGCAGGAGCCGTCGCATCACTTGGTCGGTGGTCCACGAGACCGTGGCGACGGTCGGGATCCCGAGCCGTTGGTAGATGACGGCACGGCGGGGGTCGTAGATGCGGGCGACGACCCGCTCGACCTCGAACGTCTCGCGTGCGACCCGGGCCGACATGATGTTCGAGTTGTCGCCGCTCGTCACCGCGGCCAGGGCTCCGGCCCGTTCGATGCCCGCTTCGATCAGCGTGTCACGGTCGAAGCCGAAGCCGACGACCGTCGTGCCGCCGAACCCGGTGGGGAGGCGACGGAACGCCTCGCGGCGTTTGTCGACGACCGCGACCGTGTGACCGGCCTTCTCGAGCATGCCGGCGAGCTCGCTGCCGACCCGCCCGCACCCAACCACGACGACGTGCACCCGACGCTCCAGTACTCGGTGTGAGCGCTGATGCTACCGGCCGGTTCGCGCCCGTCGGGATCCATGCCGAGGCTCAGCGCGTGGTTGACTAGTGCGGATGCGCACCATGTCCCCCCGGACGGAGCCCAAGCCACTGCCGCCGGCTCCGCAGGTGGAGCTGAGGGAGAGCAAGGGCTACCGCCTCAAGAACCGGTTGCTCGGGCCGCCGCTCGACACCGAGATGCTCGAGCACGAGCGGCTCGGCATCCCCACCGCCCTCGCGGTCTTCTCGTCCGACTGCATCTCGTCGTCGGCCTACGCCACCGAGGAGATCCTGCGTGTCTTGGTGATCGCAGTGGGCTTGGCCGCGTTCAGCCTCGTGGTCCCGATCACCCTTGCGATGCTCGTCGTGTTGTTCTTCTTGATCCTCTCGTACCGGGAGACGATCAAGGAGTACCCCACTGCCGGTGGCGCGTACATGGTGACGCGCGACAACTTCGGTCTCCTCCCCGCGCAGGTCGCGGGCGTGTCGTTGCTCACCGACTATGTCCTCACTGTCGCGGTATCGACTGCGGCCGGCACTGCCGCGTTGACGTCGGCCGTCTCGGCCCTGCGCCCGTACTCCGTCGTGATCTCCCTCGGCTTCATCGCCCTGATCGCGTTCGGCAACCTCAAGGGCGTGCGCGAGTCGGGAAAGATCTTCGCCATCCCCACGTTCTTCTTCATCGCCATCATGGGGGTGCTCCTTCTCGTCGGTTTCTACAAGATGGGTTTCGGGCACCTCACCCACCAGGCGGTCAACAAGAAGGGAATGTTGCATCTCGGCAGCATCGGCAACGGCTTCGCGTACGGCGCCGGCCTCTACGTGATCCTTCACGCCTTCGCTTCGGGTGGTGCGGCGGTCACGGGGGTCGAGGCGATCTCGAACGGTGTGACCGCGTTCAAGAAGCCGGAATGGAAGAACGCGCGCGTCACGCTCATGATCATGGGTGCGACGCTCGGGACGCTCTTTCTGGGCCTGTCGATCCTTTCGACGAGGGTGCACTCGGTCCCGTTCGAAGCCGGGACGCCCACGGTCATCTCACAGATCGGCAAGCAGGTGTTCGGCGGCGGTGCCGCCGGCAACCTCCTCTATTACGGCCTCCAGATCGGCACGATGTTGATCCTGGTGCTCGCGGCGAACACGAGCTTCGCCGACTTCCCCCGCCTCGCCTCGTTCCACGCCGGCGACAACTTCATGCCGAAACAGCTCACGAAGCGCGGCCACAGGCTCGTCTTCTCCAACGGCATCCTGGCCCTCGCTCTCGCGTCGGCGGTGCTCGTCGTCGTCACCGGGGCGAAGGTCGACCGTCTCATACCGCTGTACGCGATCGGTGTTTTCACCTCGTTCACGCTGTCGCAGGCCGGCATGGCCCGCCACCACATCCGCAAGAAGGAACCGCACTGGCGGCGTGGCCTCTTCGTGAACGCGACGGGCGCCGTCCTGTCCCTGGTCGTCGACATCATCGTCGCGATCACGAAGTTCGCCCACGGGGCCTGGGTCATCCTGGTCGTCGTGCCGCTCATGGTCGCCCTGCTCGTGCGGCTCAACCGGCAGTACGAGGCCGAAGCCGAGGAGCTGGAGCGCGACGCCGAGGCGGCCGCGACTGCACCGATCCTGCGTCGCCATGTGGTGCTTGTGTTCGTCGCCCGGCTCGACCGGGCCGCGGCGCGCGCGATCCAGTACGCGCGTGCGCTCGTGCCCGACGAGATGCGCGCGGTCCACATCGCGGTCGACCGTCACGGGGCCGAGGAGCTCGCCGCAGAATGGCGCCGGCTCGGGCTCACGCGGGTTCCGCTCGAGCTGGTCGACTGTCCGAGCCGCCGGGTCGCACGGTCCGCGCTCGAGTACGTGGCCGCCGAACTTGCCGACGGGAACACGGAGGTGACGGTCCTCATGCCGCACCGCGTGTACAAGCGGTTCTGGCACCGTCTCCTTCACGACAGCACCGCCCACGAGATGGCTCAATCCATCGGCCAGCTCGCGCACGCCAACGTCACCCAGGTGCCGTATCACCTCGGCACGCCTCCGCTGACGGTCGAGCACGTCCGGGCGCAGGCCGACGGGGAGCCGAGAGCGACGCGGTGACGGTCGGGGGCGAGGTCGCCGCACGGACCCTCGTGCCCATCGGGCAGGTGAAGTGGCGCGGCCACGTCCGGGTCCAGGGCCGGATCCGATCCATCAGGGTGCAGCCCTGGGCCGACGTCGGCTCGCTCGAGTGCACGGTGATCGACGAGACGGGCGGCCTCCTCCTCATCTTCCTCGGTCGCCGCACCATCGCCGGGGTAGAGCTGGGTCGCCACGTGGTGGCCGAGGGGATGGTCGGGGAGCACCGCGGGTACCTCGCGATCCTCAACCCCGTCATCGAGCTCCTCGACCACTGAGCGTCACGGCGCGGTGACCGCAGAACCCGCGTCCACAGATTGACTTCGCGCGAAGCGCGCCCGTACCGTGTCTCGCCACGTTTCTGCCCCTCGTCCCGCCTCCGTCGGCGCGATCAGGCGTGAGCGGCGCGGCGGGCGGGCAAGCATTCTTTCGCTCCGGTCGACAACAGCCGGGGCGTTGACCGACAAGGAGTCGCGGAGTCGATGGGGACCGTAATCCTCGCGGCCGGGGAAGCTGGCTACCAACAGTTCCACCTCAGCAGCACCGAGTGGATCTGGCTCTTCTTCTCGATCGGTGCCGCGCTGCTCGCGCTCCTCACCGGCGTGTTCCTGATGCGCGGCGTGCTCGAGGCCGATCAGGGCACGCCCAAGATGATCGAGATCGCGAAGGCGATCCAGGAGGGCGCGATGGCGTACCTCCGCCGTCAGTTCAAGACGATCCTCGTCATCCTCGTGCCGGTCGCAGCGGCGGTGTTCCTCACATCGACCGCCATCACCAAGCCGAATGGCAGCGACGCGCTCTCGTTCGCGCAGTCGGGTGCCTACCGGACGATCGCGTTCATCGCGGGTGCCTTCCTCTCCGGCCTGACCGGGTTCATCGGCATGAGCCTGGCCGTTCGGGGCAACGTGCGCACCGCGGCCGCGGCCAAGCGGGGCTCGCTGGCGGCGGCCCTTCGCGTGGCCTTCCGCACCGGCGGGATCGCGGGCATGTTCACCGTCGGGCTCGGCCTGCTCGGCGCCACCGTCATCATCATGATCTTCCAGAACACCGCCACCGCCATCCTCATCGGCTTCGGCTTCGGCGGCTCGCTCCTCGCGCTGTTCATGCGGGTCGGTGGCGGCATCTTCACCAAGGCGGCCGACGTCGGTGCCGACCTCGTCGGCAAGGTGGAGCAGGGCATCCCGGAAGACGACCCCCGCAACCCGGCGACCATCGCCGACAACGTGGGCGACAACGTCGGCGACTGCGCGGGCATGGCCGCCGACCTGTTCGAGAGCTACGAGGTCACGCTGGTCGCGTCGATCATCCTCGGTGTCGCCGCGTTCCGCTCCATCGGTGCCAATCCCGTCCTCGGTTTGATCTTCCCGGTCATCGCCCGCGCGATCGGCGTGCTCGCTTCGATCGTCGGCGTGTTCGCGGTGCGCGCCACCGACAAGGACCGCTCCGCGATGGCGCCGATCAACCGCGGCTTCCTCACTGCTGGTGTTCTCACGGTCATCGGCACGCTGATCGTCGCCTTGGCGTACGTCGGCAACGACCACGGCAACGAGGGATGGAAGGTCTTCGCGGCGGTCGTCGTCGGCCTGGTCCTCGCGCAGGCGGTCAGTCACCTCACCGAGTACTACACCTCCACGGAACGTGAGCCCGTGCGTGAGATCGCCGAGTCCACACGCACCGGACCTGCGACCACCATCCTCTCCGGCATCAGCTCCGGGCTCGAGTCGAGCGTCTGGGCGATCGTCGCGATCGCCATCACGATCGGTGTCGCAATCGGGCTCGGTGGTGGCAACATCCAGTTCTCGCTCTACCTCGTCGCGCTCACCGGCATGGGCATGCTCGCGACGACAGGTGTGATCGTGTCCGAGGACAGCTTCGGTCCCGTCGCCGACAACGCGGCCGGCATCGCCGAGATGTCGGGCGAGTTCGAGGGTGAGCCCGAGCGCATCATGGTCGGCCTCGACGCGGTAGGGAACACGACGAAGGCCGTCACCAAGGGGTTCGCGATCGGCTCCGCGGTGATTGCGTCCGTCGCGCTCTTCGCTTCGTTCATCGAGACGATCGGCAGCGAGCTCAAGCTCGGCAAGACCGGCAGCGCCCTGTTCCGCGACGTCTCCACCCAGATCAATGTCGCCGAGCCCAAGACGTTCATCGGGCTGCTCATCGGTGGCTCGGTCGCCTTCATGTTCAGCGCGTTGGCGATCCGGGCGGTCGGTCGCACCGCGGGCACGGTCGTGCAGGAGGTACGTCGCCAGTTCGCCGACGGGCAGATCATGGCGGGCACGAAGCGGCCCGACTACGGCCCCGTCATCGACATCTGCACCGCGGCCTCGTTGCGCGAGCTCGTCACGCCGGCGCTGCTCGCGGTCCTCACGCCGGTCATCATCGGTTTCGGTGTCAGCTACCTCGCCCTGGGCGCGTTCCTGGCCGCGGTGATCCTGACCGGTCAGCTCATGGCGAACTTCCTCAACAACTCCGGTGGCGCGTGGGACAACGCCAAGAAGTACATCGAGGACGGCCACCTCGGTGGGAAGGGCTCCGAGGCCCACAAGGCCGCGGTCATCGGCGACACTGTCGGCGACCCGTTCAAGGACACCGCCGGTCCCGCGCTCAACCCGCTCATCAAGGTAATGAACCTCGTGTCACTGCTGATATTGCCCGCTGTGATCAGCACGCGACACAACGAGGCGGCCCGCTACTCCATCGCCGCGGTAAGCCTCGTGATCCTGCTCGTCGCGATCATGTATTCGAAGCGAAAGAGCGGCGGGTTCGGCGAGGATTCGGAGGTCGTGACCGCAGGCGACCCCGACCGCGAGGACCAGCTCGCGCACGAGGTTCCGTAACTCGATGATCCCTCAGGTCTCTTCCGTCACGAAGCGGTAGCCCATTCCGGGCTCGGTGATGAAGTAGTGCGGGAGTGACGGGTCGGGCTCGAGCTTGCGGCGGATCTGGCTGATGTAGAAGCGCAGGTAATGGGTCTCACTGTGGTACTCGGGACCCCACACCTGTTGCAGGAGCTGTTGCTGGGTCACGAGCTTGCCCCGGTTGCGGACGAGGATCTCGACGACCGCCCACTCGGTGGGAGTGAGACGGACCTCGTTCCCGTCGCGCCGCACCTGCTTGGCTGCGAGGTCGATGGAGAAGTCGGGCGTCGCGACGACCGGTGCCTCCTCGACCGGCGCCGCCCGGCGCAGCGCGGCCCGGAGGCGCGCGAGCAGCTCGTCCATGCCGAAGGGCTTGGTGACGTAGTCGTCGGCGCCGGCGTCGAGCGCGGCGACCTTCATGGCTTCGGCGTCGCGGGCGGAGAGCACGATGATCGGCACGTTGCTCCACCCGCGCAGCGCGCGGGCGACGTCGACGCCGTCGATGTCGGGCAGGCCGAGATCGAGGATGACGACGTCGGGATGGTGACGGGCCGCGAGCTCCAGCCCCTTCGTGCCGTTCTCGGCCAGGTCGACCTCGTAGCCGCGCGCTCGCAGGCTGATCCCGAGCGCGCGCCGCATCGGGACCTCGTCGTCCACGACGAGGACACGACTCATGGCTCCCTCCGCTGCACCCTCAGGGGCGTCCGCAGAGGGGGCAGCTCCATCCGCACCGTGCTCATGGCGCGGCGGCGACCGGGAAGCTGAACACCATGGTGGCCCCCCCTCCGGGGGTGTCGTCGATGTCGAGCGTGCCTGCCATCGCCTCGACGAACCCACGCGCAACCGCAAGGCCAAGGCCCATCCCCGCGCCGGTCGATCGGTCACCCAGGCGTTGGAAGGGCTGGAACACGCGGTCACGCTGCTCGCGTGGGATGCCGGCCCCACGGTCGACCACCCGCACGAGCACCTCACCGCCGGCGGCCCCGGCCTGGACCCGGACGGGCTGGTCGTTCGGCGACCACGCCAGCGCGTTGTCGATCACGTTCGCCAGCGCCCGTTCGAGGAGCGCAGGGTCGACGTGGACACGCGGGAGGTCGTCGGGAACGTCGAGCACGACATCTCGGCCGCGTTCACCGAGACCGGCGACCGCGCGACTCACGACCTCGTCCACCCCGATGTCCGTTGTCGCAGGCTGCAACGCGCCCGCCTGAAGGCGACTCATGCCGAGCAGGTTCGTGACGAGCTCGTTGAGGCGGTCGGCTTCCTCGTCGATCGTCTTCTGCAGCTGGTGGACCGCGTCGTGACTGAGCTCGACGTCGTCGGCGAGCAGCGTGCTCGAAGCGGCCTTGATCGACGCGAGCGGGGTGCGCAGGTCGTGCGAGACGGCGCGTAGCAGCGCCGTCCGCAATGCGTCGGCTTGAGCGAGCGCATTGGCGGTGCTCGCGTCGGCGCGCAGCTCGCGGCTCTCCAACGCGACCGCGAGCTGCGACGTGAAGCCATAGAGGACGCGACGCTCGTCGGCGGTCAAGTCGGGTCCTACGAGAGCGAGGACGTCGTCGCCATCGAGCTGCACGGTGTCGGTAGCCTCCTCGGGCGAGTGGGCGACCGGCTCGCCGGTGGTTTCGATCACCTGCCAGCCCCGGTCGCCGGTGCGGCGGAGCACGGTGAGTGACTGGAGGTTCTCGAACGCGGCGAGCAGCTGGCTCATGATGCTCGGGAGCGGGTCGTCCTCGGTGAGCAGCGCACGGGCCAACTGCACGAGCGTCGCGGCCTCCCCGCGGGCACGCGCCGCCTCCATCGATCGGCGCGCCGACTGCGTCACCAGCGTGCTGACGATGCCCGCGACGCCGATGAACACGATCAATGCGATCACATTGACGTTTTCCGACACCGTGAACGTGTGAAACGGCGGCGTGAAGAACCAGTTCGCCAGCAGCGTGGCGGCCACGGCGGCGGCCATCGCCGGCAGCACGCCGCCGACCGTCGCGATGACGACCACGAGCAGGAGGTAGATCATCAGGTCGCCGGGAAGGGAGATGCTCGAGCGGAGTTGCGTCAGCACGAGCGTCAGCAGCGGGAGGCCGACGAGGGCGACGACCCAACCGGTGAGCTGCCGTTGTCGGGACAGACCAATCGGCAGCCGCCTTCCACCCCCGAGGCGCTGTTCCTCGCCGTCTGCCTTGGTCGAGATCACGTGCACGTCGATGTCGCCCGCGCCGCGGATGACCTTGTTGATCACCGAGCCGTGCAGCAGCTCGTTCAAGAGTGAGCGCCCACTCGCGCCGAGCACGAGCTGGGTGGCGTGCTCGGCGCGCGCGAAGTCGATCAATCCCTTTGCGGGTTCGGGTGCCGCGACCTCGTGGTAGCTGCCCCCGAGCTCCTGGAGCAGTACCCGGTGCCGATCGAGCAGACCGGGCGGGGGACCGGCGAGGCCCTCGCCGGCGCGTACATGAACACCGAGCAGATCGCCGCGAGTCCGGGTGGCCATGCGTGCCGCCCGCCGGATGAGGTGCTCGCCGCCCGGCGCACCGGTGACCGCGACGACGACGCGTTCTCGCGTCTCCCACGCCGCGGTGATGCCGTGGTCGACCATGTACTGCTGCAGCGTCTCGTCGACCCGGTCGGCGACCCAGAGCAGTGCCAGCTCGCGCAGTGCCGCCAAGTTGCCGGGCCGGAAGTAGTTCCCGAGCGCGGCGTCGACCCGTTCGGCCGGGTAGATGTTGCCGTGCGCCATCCGCCGTCGCAGCGCCTCGGGCGTCATGTCGACGAGCTCCACCTGCTCGGCGCGCCGCACGACCTCGTCGGGGACCGTCTCGCGTTGCACGACGCCGGTGATGCGCTCCACGACATCGTTCAGCGACTCGAGGTGCTGGATGTTGACCGTCGACACGACATCGATCCCCGCGTCGAGGAGTTCCTCGACGTCCTGCCAACGCTTGGCATTGCGGGACCCGGGCACGTTCGTGTGCGCAAGCTCGTCGACCAGTGCCAGCTGGGGCTTGCGCGCGAGCACCGCGTCGATGTCCATCTCTTCGAACTCGGTGCCCCGATACTCCAGGTGCTTGTGAGGGATGAGCTCGAGCGCGCCGACCTGCGCCGCGGTCAGCCGCCGGCCGTGGGTCTCGACGAAGCCGACCACGACGTCGGTGCCGCGGTCGTGGCGCCGGCGACCTTCGTTCAACATCGCGAAGGTCTTGCCGACGCCGGGTGCGGCCCCCAGGTAGACGCGCAGCTTGCCGCGGGCCACGCCGGCTCCGTCAGCTCAGACGGTCGAGCGCGAGGTTCAGATTGAGCACGTTCACAGTCTTCTCGCCGAGCACACCGAGCCGTCGCCCGTTCGTATGGGCCTTGACCAGGCTCTGCACGGTCGAGAGCGCCAGGTGCCTCGTATCTGCCACCCGCTTGGCCTGAAGGTTGGCGTTCGCGACCGAGATGTCGGGGTCGAGGCCCGACGCCGAAGCGGTCACCGCGTCGACCGGCACCTTGGCGTCAGCAGCCAGACCGTTCAACTGACGGTACGCGATGGCGCGCTGCGGCACCGTGGAAGGATCGCACACCTGCGAGCCGTCGGGGTTCTTCTGGTACACGGGGTTGCCCTTGCCGTCGACCTGGGGGTTGCCCTTCGTGTCCTTCGCCGGTACGGGGAGGCATGTGGCGAGCAACTTCTGCGACGAAGGCCCGAGGTTCGACGCGCCACTTGCCATGGCGTCGTAGCCGTTCGCTCCGGCCGCCGACGGCCGGGGCTGGAAATAGCGCGGGTCGGGGTTGCCGTCCTTGTCGGCGAAGTTCTGGCCGATGAGCGACGACCCGACGACTTTGCCCTTGCTCTTCACGAGCGACCCGTTGGCGCGGTCATGGAACCCGGCCTGCGCAATCCCTGTGATTGCCAACGGGTACGCGAGGCCGACGAGCACCGTCATCGCGAGGACCATGAGCAGACCGGTCAACAGCTGGCGCCGCACCATGTCAGCGGACCCCCATCGCGGTGATGACGAGATCGATGAGCTTGATCCCGATGAACGGGACGATGATCCCGCCGACGCCGTAGATCAGCAGGTTCCTCCTCAGTACCGCGGCCGCGCTCAGGGCCCGGAACTTCACGCCCCGCAGCGCCAGCGGGATCAGCGCGACGATGATCAACGCGTTGAAGATCACCGCCGAGAGGATGGCGGTGTGCGGGTTGTGCAGCTTCATGATGTTGATCGAATTCAGCTGCGGGAACACACCCATGAACATTGCCGGGATGATCGCGAAGTACTTCGCCACGTCGTTGGCGATCGAGAACGTCGTGAGTGATCCGCGCGTGATGAGCAGCTGCTTCCCGATCTCCACGATCTCGATGAGCTTTGTGGGGTTCGAGTCGAGGTCGACCATGTTGCCGGCCTCTTTCGCGGCCTGTGTGCCTGTGTTCATCGCTACACCAACGTCGGCCTGAGCGAGCGCCGGCGCGTCGTTGGTCCCGTCGCCGGTCATCGCGACCATCGAGCCGCCGCCCTGCTGGCGCTTGATCAGCGCCATCTTGTCCTCGGGCGTGGCCTCGGCGAGGAAGTCGTCGACGCCGGCTTCTTCTGCGATGGCCGCCGCAGTCCGCGGGTTGTCACCGGTGATCATGACGGTGCGGATGCCCATGACGCGGAGCTCGTCGAAACGGTCGCGCATACCCGTCTTGACGATGTCCTTGAGGTAGATGACACCGAGGATGCGGGCCCCGTCGGCGACGGCCAGCGGGGTTCCTCCACGGGTCGCGATGCCGTCGACGATGGTCTCCAACGCGTCAGGGATCGGACCACCCTGCGCCTCGACCCATTTGCGCACAGAGTCGGCCGCGCCCTTGCGTATCGAGCGTCCGTCGAAGTCGACGCCGCTCATGCGGGTCTGCGCGGTGAACGCCACGAGCTCCGCGTTCGGTATCTCACGCGCCTCGAGCTTGTAGTGCTCCTCGGCGAAGCTGACGATCGAGCGTCCCTCAGGTGTCTCGTCGGCCAGGCTCGACGACAGCGCGGCCTCGGCGAGCTCTCGCTCCTCGACGCCCGGCATTACGAGGAACTCGCTGGCCTGGCGGTTGCCGTAGGTGATCGTCCCGGTCTTGTCGAGGAGCAATGTCGATACGTCGCCGGCCGCCTCGACCGCGCGGCCGGACATCGCGAGCACGTTGCGCTGTACGAGGCGGTCCATACCTGCGATCCCGATGGCCGAGAGGAGCGCACCGATGGTCGTCGGGATGAGGCAGACGAGCAGCGCGACCAGCACAGTGAGTGACTGGCTGGCCTTCGAGTAGATGGCGAACGGCTGCAGCGTCGCGACGGCCAGCAGGAAGATGAGCGTCAGGCCGGCCAACAGGATGTTGAGCGCGATCTCGTTCGGGGTCTTCTGGCGCTCGGCGCCCTCGACGAGCGCGATCATGCGGTCGAGGAAGGTCTCACCCGGCTTCGAGCTGATCTTCACCACGATCTCGTCGGAGAGGACGCGTGTCCCGCCGGTCACCGCGGAACGGTCACCACCCGACTCGCGGATCACCGGCGCCGACTCACCGGTGATAGCGGACTCGTCGACCGACGCGATCCCTTGAATCACGTCACCATCGCCGGGGATCACCTCGCCCGCCCTCACGACGCACTCGTCGCCGATGGCGAGCGCGGTCGACGGCTTCTCGACGATGACTCCGTCGGGCTGACGGACTCGCGCGACGGTCTCGGAGCGCGTCTTGCGCAGCGTCTCGGCCTGCGCCTTGCCCCTTCCTTCGGCAACGGCCTCGGCGAAGTTCGCGAACAGCACCGTGAACCACAGCCACGCGGTCACGAGCCCGACGAAGACGCTGTCCGAGGTCTTCGCCGAGGGCAGCTTCTGGAAGAACAGCACGGTCGTGAGGACGCTGCCGATCTCCACCACGAACATGACCGGGTTGCGTGCCATCTGGCGCGGGTCGAGCTTGACGAACGAGTCGCGCACTGCGCGTCGCATGATCGCGGCGTCGAACATGGAGCGCGTCGCGGGCGGGCGCTTCCGCACCTTCGGCGGCCGGCTCTCCGGCGGCGGCGCGAGGGTCTGGGTGCCTTCAGGTGTGAGCGACAACACAGCCCCCTTTTAAAAGTGCCCGACGAGGTGCTCGACGACGGGGCCGAGCGCCACGACCGGGAAGTAGGTCAGGCCCACCACGATCACCACGACACCGGTGAGCAGCGAGGCGAAGAGGGGCGTGTTCGTGGGGAAGGTGCCGCCGGACGCGGGCACGATCTGCTTGCGTCCGAGCGAACCGGCGATGGCGAGCACCGGGATCATGAGCATGAACCGCCCGACGAGCATGCAGATCCCAAAGGTCGTGTTGAACCAGTTGGTGTTGCCGCTGAGGCCACCGAACGCGGAGCCGTTGTTGTTCGAGGTCGACGTGAACCCGTAGACCATCTCGCTGAGGCCGTGCGGCCCGGTGTTCCCCAACTGGTTGAGCGCCGTCTTCAGCACGATCGAGGCCGCCGAGAAGCACAGCACGACCAGCGGGACGAACAGGATGTAGAGCACCACGAGCTTCATCTCGGGCCCCTGGATCTTCTTGCCGAGATACTCGGGTGTTCGACCCACCATGAGCCCCGCGATGAACACCGAGAGCAACGCGAAGACGAGCATTCCGTAGAGGCCGGATCCCGTTCCGCCCGGATCGACCTCGCCGAACATCATCTGAACCAGTGGCACCGCGCCGCCGAGAGGTGTGTAGCTGTCGTGGGCGGAGTCGACGGCACCCGTTGATGTCGCGGTCGCGGAGTTTGCGAACACCCCGCTCGCCGACGTCCCGAAGCGAGTTTCCTTCCCCTCCATGTTCCCCCCCGACTGGCCGGAGGTGACGTGTTGGTTCACGCCGAAGGCATTGAGCTTCGGATTTCCGCGCGCCTCGAGCGGCATCACGATCAGGGCCCCGGCCAGCCAGAGCACGGCCATAGCGGTGAACACCGCCCAGCCCTGTTTGCTGTCACCGGCCATCTTCCCGAAGGTGAACGGCAACGCGAACGGGATCGCGAGCAGCATCCAAATCTGGAGCATGTTCGTGATCGGATTCGGGTTCTCGTATGGGTGCGCGGAGTTCGCGTTGTACGGGCCGCCGCCGTTGGTCCCGAATTCCTTGATCGCCTCCTGGCTGGCGATGGCGCCGCAGGGAATGGTCTGGGTCTGTCCGCTCACCGTCGTGACGGTCCGGGCCTTGCAGAGGTTCTGTTGCACGCCCTGGCTCAGGAGCACGACGGCGAACAGAATCGAGATGGGCAGGAGGATGCGCACCACGGTGCGGGTCAGATCGACCCAGAAGTTCCCCAGTGTCCCGGTACGCCGCCGCACGAGGCCGCGGATCAGGGCCACGACGACGGCCATGCCGACCGCAGCCGACACGAAGTTCTGTACCGTGAGTCCGGCCATCTGGCTCAGCAGGCTCATGGTCGACTCGCCCGCGTAGTTCTGCCAGTTCGTGTTGGTGAGGAAGCTGACCGCGGTGTTGAACGAGAGCGCCGGCTTCACGCCCTTCATGTGGTCGGGGTTGAGCGGTAGGTGCCCCTGCAGACGCAGCATCGCGTACAGGAACACGACGGACGCGAAGCTGAAGGTGAGCAACGAGATCGCGTACGTGTTCCAGCGCTGCTCCGTGTTCGGATCGATGCGACAGAGGCGGTAGATCGCGCGCTCGAGCGGCCCGAAGACCCGGTCACCCGGCGCCTTCTTGTTGCCGTACACCTTGGCCATATAGCCGCCGAGCAACGGCGTGCTGATCCCGATGAGAACGATCAACACGAGCAGCTGAACCCAGCTTGCCGCCGTCATCAGAGCTTCTCAGGTGCAAGCAGCGCGTACACCAGGTAGGCGGTGATCAAGATCGCGAGCACGATTCCAATGACGGCCTCGACGCCGCTCACGCCGCGGCCTGCTCCGTCTCCGTGGCCTCGCTTGTGCCGACGGTCTCGGTCTCGGGACCGATGATGCGGTCGCACGCGCGTACGAAGGCGAGGGCGAGCGCGAAGAACGCGACCATCACCGCGATGAACACCACGTCGGCCATGTGCAGCACTCCCTCCGTAACGTCGACGACGGCCGCACGTTCGACGTGCCTGGCCGTCATGCCCCTTTTCCTACAACGCTCCGGCTCCGAGTGAACCAGGTTCTGACGCGTTCCTCACGCCCGTTGTGCGGATACTGACGCGCTCCACACGAGCGGGCGCCCGTAGCGGCTCAGTGGGGCCAGGCGGGGGCGAGCGCAGCGCCGAGCTGGTCGGCGAGGGCGAGTGCTTCCTGACGGTCCTGCGGCCGGAACGACACGCCGGTGGCGTCGTGCGGCACGACGAGCACAAACCGGCCCAGCTCGCGACCTTCTCCCCATACCGGCAGCGCGACCTGGTTCCCCGGCGAGTGCACGAGCCGGTCGTCTCCGCGCTCCGCTCCGGACGCGACCAGCACGCGCCCGTGTCGGAGGACGGGCAGGTCGGACGGGTACGGGGGCACTTCCCACCGGGACCCGCGCAGTCCAAGGAGGTCGACGAGCTCCTGTCCGACGAGCTGGATCAGCGCACCGGCCGGTTCCCCGCCCGCCGCGAGCTCAGAGATGCGCCGCAGCTTGGCCACGTCGCGCCGGGCCGCATCCGCGACCTGGGCGCTCCTGCGGGCCCGTACCACCAGCTCGCCGGCGACGAGTCCGACGACCACGAGCAGTCCCGTCGTCACGATGTCGTCCGTTCGGTTGATCGCGAGCGAGCCGTAGGGGCGGGTGAAGAAGAAATCGAACCAGAAGGCCGAGCTCAGCGCGGCCGCGATCGCGCCCGCCCGCCCGCGGGCGATCGCGGCCGCGAGCACGCACACCACGAAGACCAGGGCGACGTTGGCCGACGTCACGTCGGAGCGGATCGGCAGGAGTGCGAGCGCAGCAAGGAGCGGTACCACGACCGACGCCACCGTCAAGGCCCGATCCCGTGCCGGCGGCGAGAGTGTGGTGGCGTGCACGTCCCTATGTTCTGCCTTTCCGGTTGCCGCGCCTAGGGCGGGTCGTCACACCGGGCGCTACCCCGCGGGCTCGAGCGTCTCACGTTCCGCGGTTCCCCGCAGCGAGTACACCGGGAGACGGAAGGCGGCGGTGGTACCGCCTCCGGGTGTCTCCTCGAGTACCAGCGAGCCCCCGCCGGCCTCCACGGCCGCCCGCGCGACAGCGAGACCCAGCCCGAGACCGTGCTCATGGACCGTCGGGCCATCGT
>Ga0209526_10001157_pt1 | contig 17435 bp, 15 predicted proteins | sample JacPinW_OM2H0_M1_FD_188566 | JGI IMG/M metagenome (GOLD analysis project Ga0209526, IMG submission 188566) | Forest soil microbial communities from Algoma, Ontario, Canada - Jack Pine, Ontario site 1_JW_OM2H0_M1 (SPAdes) (version 2) | ecosystem: Environmental > Terrestrial > Soil > Boreal... | reverse complement strand
CTTCCTTCGCCTCGGCGCCCGGTCCAGCAGCCTGCGGCTGCCTGCCACAATCTGCTCGACGAACTTCCGAAGCAGGACACTAGGCCTCCGTCCGTTTGGTGGCTCACCAGCCTACGGCGATGCCTCGGTCAGGCCGGCTAGCCGGACGGGCCGCGATGGCGCTGTACTGTTTTTCATTCGCTCCGGACTCCAGAGGGTATGTGTGACGAGTTCTACCCGTACCTGGTCGACACCATCCAGCTCCAACAGAACGTCCTTGATGTGCGCCTTGAGATCTTGAAAAAAGAAACATGTGGGATCGGTGAGGATCAGGCTAACTGTCACCGTTTCACGTTCGATCTGGATGTTCTCCACCAGGCCAAAAGAAGCAATGTCGAGTGGCCGGCCCATGCCGATGCTACAGGGGTCCATCACCCGCCCGATTGCCTCTAGCACAGCATCACTGTGAACCATCGATCTCTCCTCAAGCAGTCGAGTGGTCTCGCAGACCACTCCAGGGAGGGCGTAGCCCCTGACTCTTCAGCATGTCGAACTCGTCGCCCTTCAGTTTGGCGAGCACCTGATCTGCATCGAGATCGTGAAGGCGAGCGCTGTTCTCGCCCAGAATCTTGCGCTTGGTCTCCTCCGTCAGTTCAGGATAGCCCCGTTCGTCGATCAGGTCCTGAGGCATTACCATGTCAGAGAAGGCCTCCAGCGCCGGCTGTGGGTGGACGATGTTGCATCCACTCGAGAACAGGATCTGCTCCGGCTTTGCCCAGAAGAGCATTTCCCCGATTGTCTCGAGGAAGAGTCGAGGTCTTATGACCGCATTGGCGGCGACAAGTTCCAGGTTGGCGTAGAGGTTTGGCGCCTGGAACATCATCAATCGGGTCTCTTCAAGGAAAGCCAGGCCAGCATGCACGATCTGGAAGTTGAGGTCTGGATACCGGCCGAGCGGTCCCTCGAGGTCCCCGACGCGAAGGAACTCCAGGCTGGGTTGGCTGAGCGGCTGGGCCTTGTGCACTGCGATGTTCCGAATCCCCAGGTCGCGGGCGGCATCGAGCAGGGGATAGGCGAACTCGAGATCATCGAGCCTCCAGCCGCGGGCCATGCCGTCATAGCGGAAGAACACCGGGTAGAGCTTCAGCCCGACGACTCCAAACTCCTTTACCTGCCACTCGAGCTGCCGGATGGCAGCATCTGTGTCGTAAGTATCGACGGTACCGTAGAGCAGATAGCGGTGAGGATGACGGTCACGTAGTTCCGCCAGCGGCCGAACGTCGGTCAGCCAGCCTTTGGTGAACCCCAACTGGGGCAGCGCGTGTAGCACGGCAACGTCGACTTGACTCTCGGCGAACAGCGCATGCGAGAAGGCATCCAAATCGAAGTCGCTGTCGAATTCCGGCTGAGTCAGCATGTAGTCTTTATGGCGCTCGCCGGTAAACATCTTGTGAAGAGCATGAACGGCCCGCAACTGGTCGGTACCTTCGCCGCGCTCGTTCTCAGGGCCGAGGTTGTAGGGATGGACGGTCGCGTCCACAACCAGGCCTCCATTGATCATCCCCTTGCTCCTTGCGCGTACCAATTTCCGGTTGCCTTTCCTTACTCGGCGTCGGGAGGAAACACGCGCAACTGTCGACCGCACTGCTTGAGATCCTCCCAGGTCTGAGCCGGTATCGCGATCCCGATCTGCTCCGCACCGTCGCGAGCCCGCCTTTCAACCTCACCCGGGACGAAAATCTCAGGGACGCCAGCGGCGCGCGGCATCAACTTGGCTGCTTGTAACGTGGTGGCGACCATCTGCTGGTAGGCCACCAGACTGCCGAAGGCACCTGGATCGATCACAATCAAGAAGACGCCTCCCACTCTCCCCGCCACCGCTGCGGTGCCGTCGCCTGACGTGGGCGCCGGATCCTCTACCATCGATAGAGCTCCGAGCAGTGCCGCCGCCAGAGAGAGCCCATACCCCTTGTGGCCGGCCGCCTCTCCTCCCAACAGACGCAACGAGCCACCGCTGTAGTAGTCATCTGGATTGACGGTGGCGTCCCCCTGCGAGTCCACAATGGTATCCGCGCGGACGGGTCGTCCCTCCGTCCGCGCCAACCGCACTTTGCCCTCGGCCACTACAGTGGTGGCGGCGTCGAAGACCAGCGGCTGAGAGTCCCCTGCTGGTATTCCTATCGACCAGGGGTTGGTTCCCAGGAAGCGGCCGACGCCCCCGAACGGCGCAGCGTTACCGCCGCCAGTGCCCGCCGAGCCCAGACTCATGATCGCCACCATCCCGACCGCGGTCGCTCGTTCGATGTAGTCACCAAGCCGGCCAATGTGCACGGAGTGCCGTATCGCAGCGGCCGCGATGCCTTGCTCTCGCGCCGTCTCGAGGCACCAATCGAGCGCAAATCGGGTCGAGAACTGCCCGAAGCCCCGATGCGCGTCGATCAATGCCGTCGCACCCTGCTTGGCAGCGAAGTCCGGCCGAGCCTCCGGCACCACCTCGCCTCGACGCACGCTGAGGACGTAGTGGGGGATCTGCAGCACGCCATGAGAAGGGTGACCGGACAGGTTAGCCCGCACGAGGTGACGGCTCACCTCTCCAGCCACATCCTCATCCGCACCCAGAGCCTGAAATATGGCCTGCGCGAATTTCGTCAGCGTCGCCGGCGCAAGCACAACCGAACTGGAGCTCGAGGTCATCAGTAGCTGATGCTCCTCCCTCCATCCACGACCAGGCATTCACCAGTGACGAAGTCGCAGTCGATCATGGCGACGACGGCCTGGGCGATTTGGTCTGGGGTCGCCACCGAATTGAGCGGAGTACTCGCCGCCCGTCTCAGCTCCTGCTCACGGGCCACTTCCTCGCCAAACGCGGCTCGATACCAACGACTGCTAACCAACCCCGGGGCCACGGCGTTGACACGCACCTCCGGAGCCAGCGCGGAAGCCAGGTTACGAGTGAGCTGTATAAGGGCGGCCTTTGAAACCGAATACGGAATCGATGAGCCGGAGGCTCGAAGACCCGCGATCGAAGTCACGTTAACGATGGCGCCACCTGTTTCCCGGAGGCTTGGAGCAGCCGCCCTCGAGCAATAGAACGGGCCCATCAAGTTGACTTGAAGAATCTCGCTCCACATCTGGTCGGAGAGCGAGTTGAGATCTGTGTGCGGCACAAAGCGGGTTGTCCCGGCATTGTTTACGAGCACGTCGATCCGGCCCTGCAAGGACCGGACCGTGTCGACCATTCTTCTCGCCTCGTCAGCCTGCCCGATGTCGGCCTGGAAGGGCAGTCCCTTGCAGCCATAGCGCTCCAGCTCCGCGGCTGTCTGCTCAGCTTCCTGGCGCGATTTGGAATAGTTGACCACCACCGTCGCCGCGCCCATCGAGGCCAAGCGCAGAGAGACAGCACGGCCCACACCGGTGCCGCCGCCGGTCACGATGGCCACGCAACCCCTGGTCTGCAAAGTGCCTAGACTATTGCGATTGCTTCGACTTCGACAAGCAAGCCAGGTCTGACCAGGGCGCTGACCTCGACACTTGAGCTGGCTGGGAAGTTGGGTGCGAAGACCTCCTCTCGAACCCGTGCGAACTCCGCAAAACGACTCATGTCGGTAAGGAAAGTGGTGATCTTGACGACATCACCAAGCGATCCTCCCGCCTCCTCTACCAGGGCCTTGATTTTGTCGAAGACGTCCCTCGTCTGTGCGGTCAAATCGTCGGGGCCGACCAGGTTCCCACTCGCGTCGATGGGTATCTGGCCTGAAATGAATACGATTTGCTGGCCGACTGGGATCGCGAGGCCCATAGAGTAGCTGCCGGCCCTGCCTCCCAGAACCCGGCGACCACCGGCATTTGTCATGAACATGCCTCCTCTGAGTCAGGACACTCTCGATGGGTGAGCGCGGCTGCGCTTCGGCGCTCGAGGCAGCGCAACGCCAAAATCGCTCCCTCCACGTCGGTGGCAGTATCCGGTAGTCCTCGAACCCAGTCAATGGGGGAGACTGCGGCGTGGGCAAGGCGAGTATCGAAGTCTAGAATGTGGGCACGTCGCATGCGTATGCGTTGAAGAACAGGGGAGCGTGTGAGTTGGCTACACGACATCGCGGCCCGGTGAATTGGGCAATCGTCGGTTGCGGGGCGATCTCGGATCTGCGAATCGCGCCTTCCCTGAATGCATCGACGATCAATCGGCTGGCGGCGGTGACCAGTCATGATAATGAGAAGGCCGCTCGCTTCGGCCGCAAACACGGCGTGGAACGAGTGTTCCCATCCCTGGAAGCGCTGCTGCAGGAACCAGGGCTTGACGCTGTATATCTGGCCACCCCGAACGGGCTCCACGCGGCGCAGACCCTCATGGCATGCCAGGCAGGAAAGCACGTGCTCTGCGAAAAGCCGATGGCTCTGACTGTCGCCGACTGCGAGGCCATGGTATCTGCTGCGGAAAGCCACGGTGTGAAGCTCGGGATTGGCTTCAACTTCCGCTACAATCCGGCTCTCCGCGAGTTGCGGCGTCTGCTTGCGGAAGGCTCGATCGGACAAGTCCTGCATACAACTGCGAGGTGGGGGCTTCCCTCCGGTCGTTCCGGCTGGCGCCTTGACGCTGCGTTGGCGGGCGGCGGCGTTCTGATGGACATGGGCACTCATTTGATTGACCTCCTTCGCTTTCTTGTGGGCCGGGAGGTTGTGCAGGTACACGCCTTGCTAGACACGGCGACCGGCGGATGGCCTCTGGACGACCTCATGACCGCCACGCTCGAATTCGCCGGCGGCGTGCAGGGGGTGCTGGCAGCCACAAGCCGGTTTGCGTTTGTACCTAACGACGTAGAGGTCTACGGGACGGCGGGTTCCATCCGGGCTTCGGGCACACTCAGGGCTCAGCTAACGGAGACCCTACCCCCCGTGGGACACCTCGAAATCAGCACGTCCGCAGGTACCTCCCGTGCCGAATTCGCCATCGTGGACCTGTTCCGGGATCAACTGGACTCCTTTGGACGGGCAATCCTCGAGAACCGCGAACCGGAGGTAGTGGGCCGGGATGGGTTGAGGGTGCAGGAGGTAGCGGCGGCGATCCAGGAGTCGGCCAGGATGCACAAGAGCGAGATCTCGGCCTGATTCGCATGGGTGGCACTGATCGTGCGCGCTGAAGAGCCTCTTGGCTGCGAGGCTAACTACACAGAGGAAATCAGACAGAGATTTCGACCGGCGTCGCGCATCCAACTCCATGACGTGACCCTGAGGGATGGCGAAGGTACGCCCGGAGTGGCATTTGACATTGGTGACAAGGTGGCCGTGGCCAGAGCCCTGGACGGAGCCGGTGTGCACCGTATCGAGGCAGGTGAGTTGGGAGCGGGCGATCTGCCGGCCATAACGGCGGTGGCTCGTTCAGGCCTTCGAGCCACCGTCATGGCATGGTCCAGTACGAGGCGCGAAGACCTGGAGCAAGGAGTCTCGAGCGGTGTCGCGGGGCTGGTCGTCGGGATACCCGTTGGCCAACCTGCTCTGAGGTATACAGGTGTGTCCGAAGCCCAGGTTCTCAGCGAGAGCATAGATGCAATCAACTTCGTCAAGGAACGCGGGCTGCAGGTGGTCTATTTTCCGTACGACACGACACGAGCCCGCCTCGACTTCCTGAGGTCGCTTCTTTCGACAATCGCTCAGGAGGCCAAGCCTGACTCGGTGGCGATTGTCGATACCCGCGGAGTCGCGGTACCAGAGGCCATCCGGCTCCTCGTTACCGAGGCCAGGGAACTGACGAAGCTCCCGATCGAGGTTCATTGTCACAACGACTTTGGTCTGGCTGTCGCGAATTCCCTGGCAGGTGTTGCGGCAGGCGCGGAAGTGGTGCACACGTCCGTCGCCGGACTCGGTGAGCGTTGTGGCAACACCCCGCTCGAGGCCTTTGCGATGGCGCTAGCCCTGCTGTATCGGGCCGACGCAGGTATACGGCTCACCAAGCTCTATGATCTCGCCCGCCTCGTGGCCTCGCATTCGCGATTGCCCATCGCTCACAACCAGCCCGTCACTGGCAAGTTCGCCTTCGTTCGCGTCACCGGCGGCGGCGTGGATTCGCTCCGGCAGGACCCCACCACGATTTTCCCCTATCCTCCCGAGTTGGCCGGTCGGACCTGGGAGGTCTGGCTGGGGAAGGTGAGCAGCGCTGCCTCGGTTGCGTTCAAGTTGGAGCAATTGGGTCTGGCTGTCGCCGACGCTGATCTCGACGAGGTGGTGGCCCTCGTTCGTCAGAAGGCTGTGCGAGAGAAGAGGTGCGTAACCGATCAGGAATTGGCGGAGATGGTCAGGCACGTCATTTCAACGGATGCCTGAATCGGCCGGTCGGCGGGGACCCACACTGGTATGAAAATCGAGCCGTCGAGTTGCAGAAACTCAGCCCGGACCGGCAGACCGATACTCACGCGGTTCGGCAGGACCCTTCTGATCTCACTCAGCATGATCGGTCCTTCGTTCATAGCCACCGCCGCGAAGACAATAGGCACTTCATCGTAGAAGGACGGATGATGTGGGCGGTAGACCACGCAGTACGAGCTGACGTAGCCCCGCCCAGTCGCTTCTCGCCACTCGAGAGTGTGTGAGCTCAGGCAGGTCGGACAGGCTGTTCGAGGGGGAAATACGAAGCGGGCGCAAGTCTGGCAGCGCTGAATGAGCAAGCTCCCATGCCTTGCTGCCTCGAAGTAGGCGCTACTGTCTAAATCCGGTCGTGGTACTGGCTTGGCCGGCACTGGCGCTCAAGCTCTGACATGTCAGTTCGAAAGAATCATCGCGCTGGTCGACAATCCACGGCCGTAGGACACCATGCCGAAGCCAGTAACCAGAGCGGTGCCTACCCCCGCGACCTGGCGCGCGCCCGCCTCGCCGCGAAGCTGTCGCACAGCTTCGACCACTCCGATCATCCCGCCGCCTGCCCCGCATTGTCCCGCTGACAGCTGGCCGCCTCCAGTGTTGATTGGCAGAGAGCCGTGGATGGACACGTCGGTTCGCTCGATGAACGAGCCACCGGTGCCCTTGTCGCAGAAGCCGAGATCCTCGAGCTGGATGACCTCCATGATGGGATAGTCGTCATAGAGCTGCAGCATGTCGACCGACGATCGCTGCAGACCCGCCCGCTCGAACAGGGCGTCCGCATAGGCAGCCCAGCCTTGAGTCAAGGGCACGATGTCTCCAGGATTGTGATTGTGGCGCTGGCCGGCGCCGAGAATGTAAATCGGCCGTCCTGGCAGTTCTCTGGCTTGCCTTGACGACGCCACGACCACCGCATCCCCTCCGCTACATGGCATCACGCAATCGTAGAGACGAATGGGGTCGGCGATGATTCGGGAGTCCAGATAATCGTCAAGGCTCAAGGGAGCACGCAGGAGTGCGTTCTCGTTGAGTGAGGCATGGTAGCGTTGTGTAACGGCGAGCTTACCGAGCTGCTCCAGCTTGGTGCCATATGCGTCCATGTGCAGGCGCTGCAGGAGAGCGAAGAAACCATTCGCGCCTGCGAACCCGTAGGAAGCGACGAAGTCACGTATGGCGGTGCTGAAGTTGCTGATCTCAGTATTGTGTGCCGCAACGTCGACCGCGTCCGCGGCCACCACCACTACGACGTTGGCGTCTCCCGACTGGATCGCACGCGCAGCCTGAGCGATGCCGATGACGCCTGACGCCCCTCCGTAGCTTCCCTGGAACGCCCAGTTGATCGTCAGCCCGAGGTGCTCGGCCACCGTCGTCACGTTGTCGGGTGGGAGCTCGAACGATGTCACGGCGAGGCCGTCTACGTCATCCTTGCGCAGACCACCGCTCAGAAGTGCCCGCCGAATCGCATCCGCGATGTAGGACATCGTCGTCCGCTCCCGCCTCTTGTGGTATGCGGTCTCGCCGTAGCCAACGATCGCTGCCTCTCGATAGTCCATGGGGCGCCGTTCTGTGCAGCCGGCTATACCGCCCCGGCGGATCGAAGCTGTTCGTACTGACGCTCGTCCAGCCCCAGCTCGCCCCGGTAGACCGCTTCGTTGTCATGTCCGAGCCCCAGTCCGGGATGCCTCACACCGCCTGGGGTGCGGCCGAACCTGGGAACGACGTCCGGCATCTTGACAGCTCCCAAGTCTGGATCCACGATCTGGACGATGGCTTGCCGCGCCTGAAATTGAGCGTCGTGAAAGATATCCTCGATGTCGTAGATCGGGCCAGCTACCACGTCGTGCAGCTCGAAGGTTGCCATGGCATCCTGCAAGGTGTGGGTCCTCATCCAGGCCCCGACAATTGCGTCCAGCGCGTCCACGTTGGCACAGCGTGAGGCGTTGTTCTCGAAACGCGGGTCTGCAAGGAGATCGGCTCGGTCCATGGCACTGGTGAGGCGGGCCCAGGTTCGTGGAGAGGAAGCTGACAGCACAAGATACTTGCCATCGCTGGTCTCATAGACGTTTCGCGGCGCATCCTCCTCGAGTCGGTTGCCTACCCGCTTCTTGACCAGCCCCAGCTGGTCATAAGCGATGACCTGAGACTCCACCAGCCTGAAGAGTGGCTCGAAAAGGCTGACATCGATCTCCTGTCCGCGACCGGTCTGGTACCTGTTGTAGATGGCCATGACGGCGCCCAGCGCTGCGAAGGTGGCTGCGACAGTGTCAGCCAGTGGGAAGGACGATAGCTGCGGCGCACCCCCGGCGACGCCGGTAAAGGCCGGCATACCACTCATCGCCTCCGCGACCGTGCCATACCCAGGTCGCTGGGAATACGGACCGGTTTGTCCAAATCCACTGATCCGAACCAATATGATGCCGGGGTGCAGCGCCTCCAGTTGGGGGTAGCCCAGTCCCCATTTCTCCATCGTGCCAGGTCGAAAGTTCTCGACCACGATGTCCGCGGAAGACATCAGCCGCTTGAAGAGTCGGGCGCCGTCCGGGTGTCCCAGGTTGAGAGTGACAAGTCGCTTGTTTCGAGCCGTAACCTTCCACCACAACGAAACGCCGTCGACCATCGGAGTCCACGCGCGCAGCGGATCGCCTACGCGCGGCTGCTCTATCTTGATCACGTCGGCCCCATGGTCAGCCATGAGGGTGCAGCACAGAGGTCCCGCAATCATGGTGCCGAGGTCGATGACGCGCAGGCCCGTCAGCGCCCCCCGCTGGGGCTCCGCCATCACGGGATCGCCGTCCTCAGCGGAAGGCATACTGGTCCAGGATGGCGTCGTCCACATCGATGCCGAGACCCGGGCCGTCAGCGAGACTGACCCATCCATCGATCTGTCGAGGAGCGTTTCTCACCAGACTGTTCCGCAGCGGCGAGCTGGTGAGGGGGTACTCGATGAAGGGAGCCTCCTCGGCGCTGGCCATCCAATGTAGCGACGCTGCCAGGTTGATGCCCGTGCCGAAGCAATGGGCGACGCACCAGGCGCCTGACCTGGCAGCCAGGGTGGAGATCTCCCGACAGGTCGTCAGGCCGCCAGCTCGTCCCACGTCCGGCTGCAATACCTTTATCCCGGAGTCCAACAGTTGGCGGAATGACCCCAGCGTCGCTTCTGTCTCACCCGCGGCGATCCTGCCTTCGACCAGATGACACAGACGTGCGTAGCCTTCCAGGTCGTCTTCATGCAGCGGCTCCTCCAACCAGACTATCCCGTACTGCTCGAACAGTCGGGGAGCTCGTCGCATCGCCTCCTCAACGGACCAGCGCCGGCCTGCGTCAACGATTATTTCTGCATGCCCAGCTGCGGCGGCCACTATCGCTGTCAGGAGCTTGTCGTCATGGCTTGCATCGAATCCAAATGAGCCGTAACCGAACTTAACCGCCGTGAAGCCTCTGTTCACGAAGTCTTCCGTCATGCGGGCAGCCTCCTCGGCTGTCTCGGGGAACAACGCGCTTGCGTAGGCACGCACTCGCGACCTCTTCTTACCCCACAGTTCTGCAAGTGGCTTGCCGGCAGCCTTGCCGACAATGTCCCACAGTGCCTGATCCACGCCGCTCATCGCGTGTATCGCCACGCCCTGCCTGCCGTACCATCGACTTGCCTCGTACATCGCCTGCCAGCAGGCCAGCGGATCCAGAGGGTCGGCGCCAAGGAGGGCCTGTGCCAGACCGTGACGTCGCGGCGCGGAAAGGGGCGCCTCGATCACCGCGCGTGCGACAGCTGAGCTGGAAACGACCTCGCCGTAACCGACGAGACCCTCGTCTGTTACCACCCTGACCACGAGCACGTCCTGGGTTCCATCGAAGATCTCGCGCACCTCCGGCAGCCGCAGCTGTAGCGCATCGACCTGCGTGATTCTCAAGTGGCCCTCCCACCGGGATCGCCGACCGCATCCGGCGTCACCCAGCGGCCCGCCGTTCGCCCGGACTGGCCGTGACCCGTGGCGTGATCACGGCGTTGCCCCAGGCATCCATGGCGGCCTCGGACCCCGGCGGAATCACAATCGTCGTGGCGAACTCCTCGATCACCGCCGGTCCGATCAGCCTGGTGCCCGGTTGTAGGCTCCGACCCTCATAAATCGCACACGCCATGGCTCCGTGGTCGGGGAAGATCACGCTCCTGGTGACCGACGAGGAGCCTGTACGTGGCCTAGAAGTAGGGCGGTCGAGCAACAACGAATTCGGAGCCGGCCCTGACGCGAGCACACGCCAGGTCATGCACCGAGCAGGCAGTTGGTCGAGGCGCCTTCCATACGCTGCTTCGTAGGTTGTGTCGAAGACCTCCTTTAGCCCCTGCAAGCCATCCGCTGTGAGCACTGAGCTCGCGAGCGAGGTTGTGACCTCATACCGCTGTCCCGAATAGCACATGTCGACGGAGTATTCGAGGTGTGGTGAGGTCACGCCGGCCTTTCCAAGCAGGGTCTCTGCGTCGTGCCGGAGCTTTCCCAGAAGCTGATTCACCTGGTCTATGTCCAGATCCCAGAGGTCTCGCGCCCAGCTACGGACGAATTCAAAGGCCATGGGCGCACTCAGCAGGCCCCAGGCGGACAGGACGCCAGCCTCTCGCGGACAGAGTACGAAGGGTACGTCCAACCGCTGTGCAATCCCTGGCGCATGAATCGGTCCGGCGCCTCCGAAGGCGACCATGCCCATGCCTCGGACGTCGACATTCATCTCGACCGCGTGAACACGCGCTGCCTCTGCCATGTTCTCGGTCACCACCCGATGAATGGCGACGGCGGCTTCCTCTACCTCCATCCCGAGTGGCTTCGCGACATTGTCGGCGACCGCCTTCAGTGCCGCATCCTTGTCCAGCAACATCGACCCGCCCAGGAATGCCTCCGGTCGTATCAATCCCAGGACCACGTTGGCATCGGTAACGGTTGCCTCGGTTCCCCCCCGGCAATAGCAGGCGGGCCCCGGGTCGGCGCCCACGCTCCGTGGCCCTACCCGGAGCAATCCCATGGCGTCGACTTCCGCGACGCTGCCCCCGCCGGCGCCGATCTCCAGCAGGTCCACCACAGGGATGCCCACCGGAAGCCCGCTTCCTTTCACATAGCGCCGGATGCGGGCCACCTCGTAGTTCTTGTTGATCAGTGGTCTTCCCCCGCGTATCAAGCAGGACTTTGCAGTCGTTCCGCCCATGTCAAAGGCCACGATGTCCTTAAGCTGGGCAGTGGCGGCCACCTTACTTGCGATCAGAGCGCCCGCGGCGGGCCCTGACTCAGCCATCTGAATGGGGAAAGCCAGCGCGGTATCCACTGTCATCGTGCCGCCGCTAGAGGTCATGAGATACAGCGTTGCGCTGCAACCCATTTCCTCCAGCCCGGCCTGCAGTTGAGTCAGATACCGCCCCACCAACGGCTGCACGTAGGCGTTGATGGCGGTTGCCGAACAGCGTTCATATTCGCGGATTTGAGGCAGCACCTCGTGGGAAAGCGAGACCGGGCTGCCAGGCGCGGCCTGCTCGATCAACTCGCGCATGGCGAGTTCGTGGTCTGGCCGCAGGTAGGAGTGCAGAAAGCAGACCGCGAACGACTCGACGCCCGCTGCCAGGAGTTCAGCCACAACCTCCGTCGCTTCCTGGTGGTCGAGCGGTTCGATGGTAGAGCCGTCGCCACTGACACGCTCAGTCACTTCGCGGCGGAGGTGCCGCGGCACCAGTGGTTCCGGCAACGTCATGTCCGGATCGTAGATGTCGTAGCGCAGCTCACGTCCGAAGTACAGGATGTCCCGGAAACCTCGTGTGGTGATCAACCCAACCCGGGCTCCCCTCCGCTCGATCAGCGCGTTTATCACCAGCGTCGTGCCGTGGACAACCGTGCCGATGGAGGCGACGTCGACACCCCGCGCGGAAAGCTGCAAGATGCCCTGCCGAATGCCGATCCAGGGCTCCAATGGAGAGGTCAGAACCTTCTCGCTCATTACCTCCCCGGTCTCGCCATGGGCAAGGGCCAGGTCTGTGAAGGTGCCTCCGACGTCGATGCCGAGCCGGTGAGGTCTATTCACGGGCTCGAGCTCCACAACCGGAGTACCCCTCTGCAATGACCGGACCGGTGGCCTGCGTAATCACGTCAAGCGCCGCCGTACAACTCATTGCGAACGTCACCGGCAACCAGATCCGCCTCGCGCATCTCCGGCGGGCCGTGCCCTCCACCGCCTGGGGTCTCGATTGTGAGCCTGTCGCCGTTCTTTAGAGCCCCATCGGTGCAAGGAGGAATCTCCTTGTCGCCTACTGATGCACACCCAGGGCGCCCAGCATGGCCTCCGAGGATGCCCTGAGCCGGATATTGTGTTTGCGCATTGAGCAACGAGAACCGAATGGGAGCGGTGGCACGGAACACCATCCGCTGTCCAAACCCTCCACGATGTCGCCCCAAACCGGCGGAATCGGTCACTATCTCCTTCGCCTCGCAAACCAGGGGCATGACGCTCTCCAAAACCTCGACCGGCGTGTTGCTGAGGTTGGCTGGAAAGGCCGCGGTGAGTCCGTCTGTCCGAGGCCCGGCGCCGGTCCCACCATTGACGATCATGAGGCGGTGAAACGGCCGCCCGCCCAGGTCGTTGCCCATCAGGAGTAAGTCCCAGCTGGGAGCCGAGCCGCTCTGGGCAAAAACAGAATCTGGGAGTACCGGTGCCAGGGCGGCATAGATTGCATCGACTACCTGGTGGCCGATGACGTGGCGTGACAGCGTGGGGGAGGGAAAGCGAGCATTGACCACGCTTCCTTCCGGACAGTGAATCTCTATCGGCCTGTAGAACCCGGCATTGTTCGGAAACAGCGGCACCAGGATGAAGCGCAGGGCATAGAGGCTGTAGGCCTCCGTGAACGTCGCGACCGAATTGAACGATCCCGGTTGCTGCGCAGACGATCCGCTGAAGTCGACTCTCAAGTTCGAACCGGACACCTCGACGTTGGCTTGAATCACGATCGGGGATTGGTCGGGTTGGCTCTCGTCGCTGGCCGGACTGGCCACTCTGTCGCTCAGAACGCGCCCCACGTAGTGGCCGTTCGGTATCGACTCGATTGCGGTCCGCATCGCGGCCTCGGAGCGAGCGTAGATGTCCTCGGCTAGAGTGTCGAGCTCCTCCAACTCGTACTCCTTCATCAGTGCGAGAAGCCGGGTGCTGGTAGGACGGATCGCCGACAGTTGTGCCTCCAGGTCCCCCAGGGTAAGGTCGGGCAGCCGGCTATTCGCGGCCAGGAGCTGGTACAGGGTCCGGTTGGGGACGCCCCGCTCGTGCAGTTTCATTGGCGGAACCAACATGGCTTCCTCGAAGACATCCGTTGAAAGGTTCCAGCGCTGAGCTCCCCCGAGATCGGGCGCATGTGCCACTGAGCCCGCGAAGGCGATGATTCTGGTCCCCTTGTGAATCGGACTCAGAACCGTGAGGTCCATGGCCTGGCCTGTGCCTATCCAGGGATCGTTGGTTATGAAGACGTCGCCCGGGGATATGTCGTGCTCGGGGAACCGGTCTAACACACTGTGTAGCGTCACCGCCTGGGTGGCCACGAATGATGGCAGACCGAACTGGGAGTTCGCGAGCGTGTTCCCTCGCCGGTCCATGATTGAACAGGCGAAGTCGTTGGCCTCCTGCACCACAGTCGAGAAAGCGGTCCGATATTGAACCAAAGTGGCTTCGTCGACGATCGAAACCAATCGATCCCACAAGATCCTGACTGTTACTGGATCGAGTGACGGGCGACTCACCGATGCGCGTTCAAACAAGGTCTTTGTGCCCCGTCTTCGGGTGAGCTGTGACGCACAAGCCCGAGGGTCAAGTGGCCGATGCGTTGAGCATCGCCCTGTCGCGGTCACCGGCCTTGGGAACGTCGAGGGCTGCGAGCACTGCCCGCAAGTCCTCGCGGTCAGCTTGCCGGAGGTTTTCCAGCGGCGGTCGCACCGGTCCGGCTACGTAGCCCAACATCTCCATGGCACTCTTCATGACAGCCACTTCGAAGCCCGGCCGTCGTTGGCGCAGCTCGTAGATTGGACGAACCACACGTTCCTGCAATTGGTCGATCGCCGGGTAGTCACCACTCGCCGCGAGCTCGAACATGCGCACCGCCGGCTCGGGCCAGAATGCAGCCAGAGACGATGTGAATCCCTCGGCCCCGGCTGCCAGGAAGGGCCCAACAACATCGTCGCCGGCCCCGGCGAGCCAGACCAATCGCCCTGGCTCGACCTGCTGGCCGATCTGACTTCGGAGTCGTTGGAAGAGACGGATGTCCGCTCGGCCTTCCTTGAAACCCACAACGGTCGGTACTTCGCGGACCAGGCGCACCAATGACTCTGGCGTGAAGACGGCAGAGTCACGGACATAGGCAATGAGCGGGAGCTCGGTGCGGTCGGCGATCCAGCTGCAGTACTCAACGAGTCCGTTGGGACTCGGCGCCTGATAGTAGGGTGGCATCACCATGAGCCCAGCAGCACCGGCTTCTTCCGCTCGCCTCGCCAGTTCTGCCGCCACTCGGGCCCCGAAGCCGACTCCGGCGATGACGGGCAACCGACCCTCCATAGCCTCCACCATGGCTGTGGTGACGGCAACACACTCCTCGGGTGCGAGTGACGGCAGCTCGCCGGTTCCACTCGGTGCCACGACCGCAGCCACGCCAGTCTCTGGAAACCATCGGGCATTGCGGGCGACGGCCTCGAGGTCCACATTGCCGTCTTTACCGTAGGGCGTGATCGGGAACGCCAACACCCCCTTGACTGCCGTCTTGAATTCCTCCAATGGTGCGTGGGATCTCAACTGCGAACCGCCTCCATCTGCATGTCACATACCCTCGATACGCGCACCGCTCCACAGGAGCGGCACCAGATCTTCATGGGTCCCTCAACCTGTCATCGACGTATGTCGGCCATGACCTGCCTGAAAATGTCCACGGCCTGCTCTACTTGAGCGTCGTCGATCGCATAGCACAACGACATCTTGAACGCGTACGGCTCGAGTACATGGATACCGAGGCCATGGGCCGCGACTCTGTGTGCCAGGTCAAGGGCTGTCAGACCAGATGCGGCTGTACTCACCCGGAAGAGATTCGTCTGGACAGTGTCCAGATCGACTTCAAGGCCGTCCATCTCGGCAAGTTCGGTCGCCAATCGACGGGCCCGCCGATGATCGTCTTCGAGCCCGTGATACATCTTCTGCACGGCGATGATGCCCGCAGCGGCGAAGAGCCCTGCCTTGTGGATAGAGATCATTCCTGTGCGTTTGGCCAGCGCTCTGACCCCTTCGATGAACTTCTCGCTACTACAGAGAACCCCGCCCAGGGGTGCGCCCAGGCCCTTGTTCAGGGAGACAACCACATGGTCCGCGGGCGAGGCGAGTTCTTTGACGGGTACGCCAAGCGCGACCGCCGCGTTGAAGACCCGGGCACCATCCAGAAAGAGTTCCGCTCCGTATTGGTGGGCCAAGGCCGACATGCGCCGCGTGTACTCGCCGTCAAGGACGGTGCCGCCGCATACGTTGTGGGTGTTCTCAAGGCAGATCATGCCTGTGGGGTGGGTGTAGCCGTAGGCTGTCTCGTTGATCGCCGCCTCGACTTCCTCGGGATCCATGGCCCCGAACTTGTCCCCGCGCACCAACAGTGGAGCCGCGCCCGAGAGATGAGAGACGTGGAGCTGCTCGACCCAGTACATGTGGCATCTCGCCTCCATCACCACTCGCTTCGCACGCAAGTCGCTGTGCATCAATGCGAGGACGGTGCCGTTGGTGGTGGTGGGCAGGAAGAGGGCAGCTTCTTTGCCGGTCATGGTCGCAACAAGCGATTCCAGTTCGTCGACCACTGGGTCTTGACGGGCGCTTGCCATCCCAGGCGTCACCCGCATCATCGCTTCCCACATCTCTGGCGTCGGCTTATGCGTGACCTCGTATCTGAGATCGAGGGGAGGCGGCGCCTTCCAGGCCACCTGCTGACTCTTATGGGCCACCGAGGTGCTGATCATCGCATTCCCTCCTGTTGCTCGCGTGGCCTAAGGCGCTTCGACGCCGTTGTCGTCGGGGTCGATTGCGACGCCATACTCGCTCAGTGCCGACTGAATCGGCAGCAGACCACTGCGCCAGTCGTCCAGAACTGCTTCTGTCATCCGCTCGTTTCGAGGCCCAACACCTCCGCCGCCGGCGGTGTAGATCCTGAGAACATGTCCGGCCGGTAGCGGCACCACTGTGTGGAGACTGAGCTGCTGTGTCCCTCGCGGGCCCTCCATCCACCTGTGGAAAATACGACCATCGTCGTTAGGCGAACCGCCACCAAGCACGCTCGGCGGCGGATATTTCATACCGTCACCCAGGATTGTGAGCTGCGAGTCGTGGTCGATCGGTTCGATCTCGACGACCAGACCCCAGCCGCCGCGCCATCGCCCAGGGCAGGCTGAGTCCGGACGCAGTTCGTGGCGATGCACCTGGAATGGGAGCATGTATTCGATCAACTCGACTTCCGCGGTCGTGGCCGCTCCGGCAACTTCCAGAGGGCCAACCGCGGGCTCCCCGTCCTGTCCCCAAAACGCGCCGCCTCCTCCCCAGGAGGTCAAATGGGACAGATATGCATAGTCTTCGTGCGTGCGCGGATCGACTCCAGTGAAGCAGTCGTGACATATTTTGGCCCAACCGCCTCCGGCTCGATCGGGCAATGCTTGAGCGAGTGCTGTCCGAACGGCTTCTGCGATGTGGTCGAAGGGCGTCGACGTGCTGAGGCTGCAGGCGGCCGGCTCTTCAGCATTGACGACGGTTCCCAGTGGGCCGAGGTCCACGCTCAGGGGCCGATACATCCCCTCGTTATGAGGCATATCGGGACTGGTGTACGAAATCATTCCCAGGTAGACCGCGCCCATGGAGTTGGCAGCGTACGAGTTGATGTAGCTCCGCGTCTGACGTGGAGCCCTCAGCGCCACATGCACGCTGTCGCCAGCAATCGTGACCGAAGCGTTGACTTCGAAGTCGCCGGATCCGTGCCGGTCGTCCTCGATCACGGCCCGACCCTCGTACCGGCCGTCCGGCATCTCAGTGATCTCCTGGCGCATCAGGCGCTCGGCTCGGTCCAGAAGAGCTTCGAAGCA
>Ga0209526_10001156_pt1 | contig 17437 bp, 14 predicted proteins | sample JacPinW_OM2H0_M1_FD_188566 | JGI IMG/M metagenome (GOLD analysis project Ga0209526, IMG submission 188566) | Forest soil microbial communities from Algoma, Ontario, Canada - Jack Pine, Ontario site 1_JW_OM2H0_M1 (SPAdes) (version 2) | ecosystem: Environmental > Terrestrial > Soil > Boreal... | reverse complement strand
CCTGCATATGGTCATCGGAGTCGGAATTTTTAGCTACTTGCTGTACTACGCGTGGAAGGGCCGGTACACGCCTGAATATCATACCCCGCTGGAAAATTCAGGCTTGTACTGGCACTTTGTGGACATCATCTGGATCTACCTGTTTCCCTTGCTGTATTTGATTGATCGCAAGAAGTGAGCGCTGCCATGTCTGAACCCATCGTCTCCGTTAAGACCTACATTGCGGTCTGGCTAACCCTGCTAGCCTTGACCGGCGTGACTGCCGGGATCGCCTTCGTTGATTTGGGTCTATTCAATACTATCGTGGCGCTGGTCATCGCGACCTTCAAGGCGCTGTTGGTGGTCCTGATTTTCATGCACGTGAAATACGCCAGTGAACCTCTGACCAAGGTGGTCCTAATCTCGGCAGTTTTCTGGCTGCTCATTCTGCTGGCCCTGAGCCTGGCGGACTACACCACCAGGCTGCTCTGATGGAACATCGAAGCATCAGCGCGGGCGATAAACTTGCGATATACTCCGCCGTCTGTGCAAAATGAAGGGAACGAGAGGTGGACCGATGGCGTTCTGCAATTCCTGTGGCGCAACTCTGGACAGCGGGACAAAGTTTTGCAACAAGTGCGGTGCCGCTCAGCCCGCCGGCCCAGCACCTCCAACTGCTCCCGGTGCAACTCCGCACAGCGGTAATGCGCTCAAGATCATCCTGATCGCCGTAGCCGTGATTGTAGGTCTCGGCATTTTGGGGATAGGTGCGGCATCGCTCATCGCCTGGCGCATCGCCAGTCACACCCATGTTCGCAACCGGGACGGCAATGTACGAGTGGAAACCCCCTTTGGCACGGTGCAGAGCACGACCGATCCGGACGAGGCGGCCCGGAACCTGGGCGTTGATTTGTATCCCGGGGCGCAAGTGATTAAGGGCACCACGTCCAACCTGAACATGGGGACAATGCACACCGCCGCTGCGGATTTCGAGACCAGCGATCCCTCCAGCAGTGTGGCCGAGTTTTACAAGTCGAAATTTCCCGGCGCCAACGTAATGTCCTCGAGTGGCGACCACTATGCCATTGTTTCGACCGACAAGAAAAACATGCTGACCATCAACATTGAGCCGAAAGACGGCAAGACCAGGATTCACATCGCCAAAATCGCCGGCAAGATAGTCGGTGGCGACGATTCCGACCACTAGCTCCCCAGGAATGCCCGACACATACGTCGAACTCGCCAACGCCGCCAAGACCTCAGTGGTCGACGCGGCCGCGCTGGCTGAGGCTTTGCGTCGTCACCTACGCGGCGAAGTTCGTTTTGATTCCGGCAGCCGCGCCCTCTACGCCACCGACAGTTCCAACTATCGCCAGGTTCCCATCGGGGTAGTTCTTCCCCGTGATGCCGATGATGTCATTACCACCATCTCGCTCACGCGTGAATATGGCGCTCCCCTGTTGTGCCGCGGTGGGGGAACCTCGCTTGCCGGCCAGTGCTGCAACGTTGCCGTGGTGCTGGATTTTTCCAGGTACATGACAAAAATCCTTGAAATGGATCCAACCCGGCGCATCGCCCGGGTCCAGCCCGGCGTGGTTTTAGACCATCTCCGCAACGCAGCCGAGAAACATCATCTGACCTTCGGGCCAGACCCCGCCACGCACGACCGGTGCACCCTCGGAGGCATGATCGGCAACAATTCTTGCGGCGTGCACTCCGTGATGGCGGGAAAAACCGACGACAACATTGAAGCCCTGGAAATCCTTACCTATGACGGCCTGCAGGCGACAGTAGGCCAAACCAGCGACGCGGAACTGGAGCAAATCATTCGCCAGGGTGGCCGGCGGGGCGAAATCTATACCGGTCTGAAGGCGCTGCGGGCGAACTACTCTGATCTTGTCCGCCAGCGCTATCCGAACATTCCTCGAAGGGTTTCAGGGTACAACCTCAACTACCTGCTGCCCGAAAACGGCTTTCATGTAGCCCGCGCACTGGTTGGAACAGAAGGCACCTGTGTCACCGTACTGGAAGCTACCTGTCGTCTGGTCGAGAGTCCCTCGGCACGAATCTTGCTCCTGATTGCCTATCCGGACATTTACCAGTGTGCCGACCACGTGCCGGATGTGATGGCCCACAAGCCGATCGGGCTTGAGGGTGTGGACGATCTGCTGGTTGGGTACACGCGGCGCAAGGGTATCAACTCCGAAGGGCTGGCGTTATTGCCCGAGGGGGGCGGCTGGTTGTTTGCAGAATTCGGCGCCAGCACCATCCCTGAAGCGGAGGCTCAGGCGGCCGGTCTCATGCAGGCACTCGGCCGGAGCCCTCATCCGCCGCAGATGCGCCTGTTCACGAATCGCGAGCACATCGATCGGGTATGGGAGGTGCGGGAGTCCAGCCTGGGTGTGATTTCCTACGTACCCGGCGAGCCACGGCGTTGGGAAGGCTGGGAGGACTCTGCCGTCGCGCCAGGAAAACTTGGCGGCTACCTGCGCGACTTGCGCAAGTTAATGAACGGCTATGGCTACGGGGGCACGTTCTACGGTCACTTTGGTCACGGTTGCGTCCATAACCGGATCAACTTCGATCTGGAAACAAGGGACGGTATTGCCAAGTTTCGTAAGTTCATGGAAGAGGCCACCGACCTTGTGATCAGCTACGGCGGCTCGATCTCGGGCGAGCACGGCGATGGCCAGGCGCGGGCGGAACTGCTCCCCAAAATGTTCGGACCAGAGTTGACGCAGGCGTTCCGCGAATTCAAAGCCCTCTGGGATCCTGCCTGGAAGATGAACCCGGGCAAAGTGATCGAGCCGTACCGGTTGGATGAGAGTCTGCGCTTGGGAGCCAACTATCGACCGTGGCAGCCGGAGACTCACTTTCAGTTTCCCCAGGACGAGGGCAGCCTGGCGCGCGCCACCCTGCGCTGCGTGGGAGTAGGAAAATGCCGTCGCGATGAAGGCGGAGTAATGTGCCCCAGCTTTCGCGTGACCCGCGATGAGGAGCATTCCACGCGGGGCCGCGCCCACCTGCTCTGGGAGATGGCCCAGGGCGACGTGATCCGGGATAGCTGGCGCAATGCGGATGTAAAAGAATCCTTGGACCTTTGCTTGTCCTGCAAAGGCTGCAAGAGCGACTGTCCGGTAGGCGTGGATCTGGCCACGTACAAGGCTGAATTTCTTTCTCACTACCACAAAGGACGTCTACGGCCACGCAGTGCCTATGCCTTTGCCAATATCGACATCTGGGCTCGACTGGCCTCGACCGTTCCGAGCTTGGCCAACCTCACCACCCAATTGCCCTTCCTACGTGACATTGCCAAAGTGGCGGCGGGCATGCCCCACCAGCGCCGTGTTCCAGCTTTTGCTCTCGAGACGTTTCGCGCCTGGTTTCAACGGCGGCAGCGGCGAAACCACGAGGCAACGCCGGTGATGCTCTGGCCGGACACGTTCAACAATTACTTTCTGCCGGACACGGCCAAGGCCGCGGTAGAGGTCCTGGAAGCCGCCGGATTTCGCGTGGTCATTCCCGAGACCACTCTCTGCTGTGGCCGCCCTCTCTACGATTTTGGCATGTTGGAACGCGCCAAACGCTTGTTGCTGAGGACGCTCGGCGCCCTTGCCGCGGAGATCGAAGCGTCTATTCCGATCGTCGTGCTGGAACCCAGCTGCGCCGCCGTATTTCGCGATGAGCTGATCAACCTCTTTCCCAATGATGCCCGGGCACGTCAGCTATCGCAGCAGACGTTCCTGTTGAGCGAGTTTCTGGAAAACAAAGCTGCCCACTTTCAGCTTCCGCGCCTTCGAGCCAAGGCCCTCGTTCACGGCCATTGTCACCACAAGTCGGTCATGAAGATGACGGATGAAGAGTCTGTTCTGGGAAAAATGGGCCTTGACTGGAGCGCTCCGGCACCGGGCTGTTGCGGCATGGCCGGCTCGTTCGGCTTCGAGAAAGACAAGTACGAAGTATCGGTTGCGATCGGGGAGCTGGAGCTCCTGCCCGCGGTGCGCCAAGCCCTGACCGACTGCCTCATCATCGCCGACGGTTTCAGTTGTCGGGAACAAATCTCTCAATGTACCGACCGCCATGCTCTGCACCTGGCAGAGGTCATCCAAATGGCATTACAAGGCCCGCTTCTGCCGGGCGGGAGCTACCCAGAAAAGTCGCACGTTGATCGAAGGCGGGCTGACCTGGAGTGCTCGCTGAAGCGAGCTGGGCTCGCCGTGGCAGGCATTGCGACAGGGGCCGCGATATTAAGGCAGCTCCTCAAGTCGATGTAGGTGCGAGCGTTACCGCACCCTCCCGCGTTCCCTAGTCCCTGCTTGCTCAGCCCTCCTGAGGCCGCCGGTGACCACGATCGGCAGGAGCGGCAAGCTCGTGGCTACATCGATGGGGGTACCTCCTGAACCCACCGACATGAGTAAAGTTATTATAATGAGTAACTTACCTGTTTTGGCCTCGCCCCTCCCCAACTCAGCCGTATTCTGGGACAATATAGGTAACGACGGCCGGGACAACTCCAAACCTTCGCGATTCCGGCTGGCGAGTAGGCTTTTATGGCCCTGAACCCTGAAAACACTCTCACGCTGCCGGAACCTGCCCCTATGGCCGAGGTCGTTGTCGAGCCGTCGTTGCGCGGTTCTGTTCTAGTTCTCATCCAATTTGACGTTTGCGAGGAAATTCGGCTGGATGAGCTGCGCTCGCTGTTTGGCGCGCGAAAAATGGAGCAGCCGAGCTTCAAACATCCGGCTCCCGGATACGTCCGTTATCAGCGCCCTCCCGTAGTTGAGCCTATTGAGCCGCTGGTCTTGGACAGCGGCGAGCGGCTCGAAGGCCAGATCAAGTACTACGATTACGGCGTGCTGAGCGTGGTTTTCGAGCTGCCTTTTTCCGGCGATTGGGACACGCTCGTTCGGCTGGGCAGCCGATGGGTGTGGGACGTGGACTTTGAAAAGCACGCGTCCCGCATCGCACACCAGAAACTGGAGCGGGCAGCGCCGGCATTGGTGAAGCCCTATCCGGAGTGGTTAAGCGAGGACTACTTTATCTTCCATGTAAGGGAGATCAGCGGTTCGCCGTCCGCCACCGAGCTATGTGCCTCCGACGGCGCCCGCATTGCGCAAATTGTGCGCGGAGAAACCGCCCAGCTTTCCGAGGGTGAGCGCAATGAAATCTTGCAGTCCCGAGCTTCCTACTATCCCAACGATCTGGCGGTGATCGGCTGGAATGCCGCTTTTCTTTACGACAGCGAGGCGGGCGCAGAGACCGCCATCCAGTTGCTCGAGTATGCGAACTCGCAGTTGCTGGAATTCCGTCACTACGACGAACTGCTGACGCGTGTGCTGGAAAGTGTATACGCTGCTCTCGACAAAGGCACGGGAATGCTCGCACGCTGGCGCCTGGCGCGAGCTGCCACCAAGCTGCACACCGTTCTGCTCGATGTAAATGAACTGACCGAACGCGCCGACAACGCCATCAAGTTCCTCAGTGACATGTTTTCCGCGCGTTTGCACAAATTGGCGGCAGCCAAGGTAGGGGTGCCCGATTATAAAGACCTGGTCACGCAGAAACTGCAAACCGCTGAGGACCTTTACCGCTTCATGGTGGATCAGTTCAACCAGAGCCGCGCCTTCGTGCTCGAACTCATGGTGGTCATCATTCTGGTTATCGAACTCGCCTTTCTATTCGGCGGCAAGCGATAGTCTCTTCCCCTTAGCGACTTGGGAAATGGCCGGCCCCAGCACCCATGACGCGGGAACAGCTGTCCCGGCTGTCGGGCAGAGCGAAACAGACGTCCAACCTACATTGTCGTCCGCTAAATAGCCATGCGTATGTACACTGCTTTATCCTGAAACGCCAGGAAGTATCCAAATTAAGGGAGACCGATGCGAGGCCTCGAAGGCAAGCGCGTCGTGATCACCGGTGGCGCCAGCGGAATTGGGGCCGCCACCGCGGCCCCCTTCTTGGAAGAAGGCGCAGCTGTAGTCGTCCTGGATCGCGATGTCAAGGGCCGCAAGCAGATTCAGACGCGGTTGCCGAAATTAGCCGGGACCGTGGATGCCGACGTCTCGAATCTGAAACAGGTAGAAGTGGCTTTTGCCGAAGCCGTACGCCTAATGGGCGGCGTGGATGTGCTGATCAAAATCGACGATACAGGAGCGGGACCAGGCCATGATGCTGCGCCAGCGGAAACAATCGCTCCCAATCAACTAATGATGCCGCAAAATTTGGTCGTATGCGAGCTGAAAGGTGTCTGGCCGAATCGTCGCCGCAGCCAGTCAGTACCAAGTCGAGTTCCGGGCTGAAACGGCCGGCACTCACCCTCGAACCCTCGGGCTGGGAGAGTTTTGCGGCGACACTATGTTTGAAAAACCCAGCGCGTCTTTGATTGCCCTATTCCGTATTGCCTGTTTGGTTCCCCCTCCGCCGCCACGGCGCCCGCTTCGAACGTCTACCTTCCCTCCATCGAAAACCAGGGCGCGGGTCATATTTGCAGGGTATCCGCCGACACAATAGCGACCAACATTATGTCTTTCGCTTGATTGTGCAGTGCGCTATGGTTGACTCGCACGCAGGTCGGCGTCAACACTGGCACCCACAGGGGTTGGTGTGACTCTTTGACCTGCACGGTACCAGGACTCGTTCGTTTTGACATGAGCGCTCAGGCTGGTGATGAAATCAGGTGCAGCCTCGCAGCCGAGGCGCTGCGATCGTGGGGAGTATTGAAACTACGGGCCACCGGAGTCAGTATGCTTCCCACTTTATGGCCCGGCGACCTTCTCACCGTTCAATCCTGCCGCCCTGAGCAGGCCAAATGCGGTGAAATTGTGCTCTACATGCGCCGGGGACGCTTTTTTATTCATCGTATGGTAAGCAAGAACCCCACAAAGGACGAGGCATTTCTGATTACCCGAGGCGACTGCATGCCGAAGGATGACCCGCCGGTTCGAAGGGGCGATTTACTCGGAAAGATCACAGAAATTCAGCGCGCCGGTTCGGTCTTCCAGCCCGCGCGAAAACTCTCGGCGTTTCGCCGAGTCTTGGCATACATGCTTTGCCACTGGGATCTCTTCCGGCGTGTGGGGTTGCGACTCTGGGCACGCTGCCACAAAGACGATTGCCATCTCGAGGGCGGATTCGTTGAAGCAACATCGTAACTGAACCGATGGGTCGTGTGGTCATGAAGCGATGCTGCGGAGCGGACTAAAGAGTGAATCGAAGCTGTGAGATCACGATCGAAATTGGAGGGATGCCGATCCTGCTGCACATCGAAAACGACACCTTCCGTCAAATGCTGGCGCGCCGCTACGCCGGTTTTGTCGGCTCCCCTTCGCGACCCAGATTCGAGTTTGAGGTAGAACTGACTGCGCCATCGGCAGACGATCCTGACGATGAGGTTCGGGTGGAAATGCAGGCCGGCGTGTGGCGGTTGGGGCGAGGCGATTTCCGCGCCCAATGGGATCCCCGTGCCGGACGAGGGCGCATTCGCCAGTCGGCTAACCCTTACTCTATCGACTCTGTGTTGCGCATCGTGCATACCCTGATTCTGGCGCGGGAAGGCGGCTTTCTACTGCATTCCGCCGGAGCCATCCGTAACCGCCGGGCCTTCCTGTTTTCTGGCCTATCCGGTGCGGGCAAAACTACAATCTCCCGGCTCGCGCCTGCGGATGTAACCCTGTTGACCGATGAAGTCTCTTATATCCGCCGCGACGACGACGGATATCACGCCTGTGGAACTCCATTCGCCGGAGAATTGGCGCGGCTGGGAGAAAATTGCTCCGCCCCCATAAGCTGCTTGTTTTTCCTCAAGCAGGGCCCGGAAAACAAGCTCGAATCGGTGGATAAACCTGAAGCTATCCGTCGCCTGATGCGGAATATCCTCTTCTTCGCCGAGGATATGAGCCTGGTGCAAAATGTGTTCCAGTCGGCCTGCGAGTTTGTGGAGCGCGTTCCCGTGCAGCGGCTGACTTTTGTTCCCGATTCGACAGTCTGGGGCATGGTGCAATGAGCGAAAAGTACATCGCGAGGAGTTCGGCCATCGCCTCTCGCCTGCTGGGTGGCGAGATGATGATTATGTCGGCCGCCGATTCCACTTTTTTTACGTTGAATCCAGTGGCCACCGTGGTCTGGCAGGTAGCCGACGGCCGTACCCCGCTATCTGAAATCGTGGTGCGTGCGGTCTGCACCGAGTTTCAGGTTGATCCTGACATCGCGCAGCGCGATGTCGAGCGGTTTGTGGAAGATCTCTCAAAACATGGCATCTTGCTGGTGTCCGATCGTCCCTTTCCCAATTCGACCCTGGGCCCACCGGAGGCAGCATGACCTTGTTACAGGAGATGAGCGATCGGGCCTTGGAATTGGGCGTGCCCATGTCTGTGCATTTCGATATCACCTACCGTTGTAATGAGCGCTGCGTCCACTGCTATCTGGATCACGACGACTACGGCGAGATGAGGACGGACGAAATCAAGCGCGTGCTGGACGAATTGGCCGCCGCCGGCACATTTTTTCTGACTTTCAGTGGCGGTGAAGTGCTGATGCGGCGCGATTTTTTTGAGCTTCTGGAATACGCGCGCCAGCTGCTGTTTAACGTGAGAATCAAGACCAATGCGGTGATGATCCGGGAGCCGGAAGCCCGGCGCATGCTGGCATTGGGTGTTGACCAGGTCCAGGTCAGCATCTACTCACACCGTCCGGAGGTTCACGATGCCATCACCAGACTTCCGGGCTCACTCCGCCGGAGCAGTGAGGCGATTCGTTTTCTGAAGCAGCAAGGACTCCGGGTCGTGATCGCCAATGTATTGATGACGGCCAACATGCGGGACCATGCCGGAGTGCAGGCGCTGGCCCGCGAATTAGGCGTTCTCTACACTCTGGATCCAACCATCACGCCGAAAATGGACGGCGACAGATCCATCCTGAATCTGCGCGTTCCGGGCGCGGAGCTGGACGGTGTGTTCCATAACGAAAGCCTGGTGGGAAACGTGGAAGAGTTTTGCGCCCCACCCCCTCCTGGTGCGGACGAAGAGGTGATGGAAGGATACCCGTGCAGCGCCGGTCACACCCTTGCCTACATCTCTCCCTACGGAGACGTCTTTCCCTGCGTACAATTCCCGCTGCCCAGTGGCAACGTGCGCCAGCAGAAGTTTATCGACATCTGGCGCAATTCCTCTGAGCTAAACGAGGTCCGCTCCATCCGCGCCAAAGATTTGCCGGTCTGCTCCACCTGCAGTCATGTCGGCACTTGTACGCGCTGTCCCGGCCTGGCTTATATGGAGGGAAATATGCGCGGGCCTTCGACCGCCGACTGCGAGAAGTCGTTCCACCGCACCGGAATCCTTTCCGCAAACATGCTTCGCCAAGGCCGATCCAGCACTTCCGGTCCACTGATCCACATTCAGTCGCTGGCGGTCTAGGTTGGTGAGCTCGGCGGTCGTCGATGTAGCCACGAGGCCTGTCCAGCGCTGGCCGGCGCTAATGTAAAGTCGCGGTTACTTTCGTGTGCACTCTAATGCAGGATGCCGTAACCGAAGCCCCATTTTGAAAGTAGAATTATAGGAAATTTCTCGCTATGGACTCTACAGAAAAATCGACAGAAACAAGACGAGCCAGCACTCGAATCCGCGCCCAGATTCCGCTTCGTGTTTCCAGCGTGGATCGAGAAGCCCCATTCTCCGAGCCGGGCCACACCCTCGTGATAAATGCGCAAGGTTGCGGCGTACGGATTTCGCGTCCGCTCGAGCCCGGACAGGCCGTGTGCCTCGACGAGCTCCCCAGTCGCAAAAGTGTGACCGCTCGCGTCGCCAACTGTGTGCAGTTGGGAGCGGGCAGCAAGTACTGGGTAGTGGGCTTGGCACTCGACGAACCGGGCAATATCTGGGGTATTCATCCGGCTCCGGCGGATTGGAATTCGGGAGCGGAGTCGCCCGCGACAGCAGTGACAGTTCGGCCCACGAGCAGCGAATGGCCTTATCGCCAATTCTCGAACCGCGGAGAGTTCCACCCGGGCAGAAGGTAAGCGGAGAGATTCTATTTGGACTCAATCTTGGAGTCCTCGGTTGTCGATGATGCCCTCGACCGAGTGCAAAATCGCAACTGTCTGAAGCGGAATGTCGAATTTCGCCGGATCGCCTCCACTCGTTGCGGCTCTCAAGCTGTACTCGGCAGCACATTGAGAAATGACTTCTCAGGCACCACCCTTTCCTTCCGCCTCTCAGGGTTTGGCGACGTAGCATATCCGGGCAACGCCAATCTGCAAAGGCTTCATTCACAAGTAAAGGCCACGCGTGTTCTGGCGCAGTGGCCTTTACCCATCAACGAGGTATTCTCGCCAAAATGCTTGCCTACAGCACCAACGGCCTGCGAGGTTTAACTTGAGGCAGGCTGCGAGCGTGACGCCCGGCTTCGATCAGTGCTTCAGGAGTTTTGAGAGGTACCGGTTGTCGTAGTACATGGTGCTGTTGTGCACGAACTCGAGGACCTTGTGCATTTTCTCTCTGTCCTCACGGTTCATATCATTGAACCTGATTGCGATGCCTGAACCGGGATCGATGCGCACCACGCTGCCGGTGGCTTGCAGCCTGCCGTCATCAATCGAGAAGATAACTTTCAACTTGGAACCAGCGGGCATGAGCGCGCTGGTTTCCACATAGCAGCCGCCCAAGCTGACGTCGATCAAGTTGCCCAGGACCGGCGTCTCACCGTCCTGAGGTCGCAATTCGATTGTGACCCGGCACTTCATCCGCGGATACAAGCGCCGATTCTTGCGGGAAGGTTGCTTCTGCTTCTCCATGTACATGCGCCGGTCCGCTTCGGCCAGGAGCGCTTCGGCATCTTTCCCGTCTTCGGGATACAAAGCCTGGCCCACGCTGAGCGACAGGATGTCTTCGCTGCACACTTCATGGCCGGCCTTGCGCGCCAGCTCGCGCAGACTTTCCGCCTTCTTGGCGGCTGCTTCCAGCGTCAGTCCCGGCGCCACGACCACGAACTCGTCGCCGCCCATTCGAGCTACGTAGTCGTATTCACGGCAGCTGTCCTTCAATGCTTGCGCGAACAGGCGCAGCACACGATTGCCTTCCAGGTGACCGAAGCGATCATTGATCTGCTTGAAACCGTCCATATCGCTGACCATGACGATGAGGGAGGAGCTGTCGCGTTTGCAGCGGGCCAGTTCGCGATCCAGTTGCAGGAACAGAGACCGAGCATTGGGCAATCCGGTGAGATAGTCCGTGGTTGCGGAACTCTCGGCCTGCTCGTACTTCAACGCATTCTCAATCGCCAACGCCATCTTGGAGCTGATCGCCAGCAGGATGCGCAGGTGATCGGAAGTAAACGCGTCGATTTCCGCATGGTAGAGAGCGAGCACGCCCACGACCCCGGCAAGTCCCTCCAGGGGAATTGCCAAAGCCGATCGCAGCGTGCTGAACTTCGTCGGATCGTTCAAATATCCCGGCTCGACCGAGGGATTGCCGTTGATGATGGGTTTCCGGTTCTGCGCCACCCAGCCGGAAAGACCGTGGCCCAGGGGAATGCGAAGTGAGGCGAACAGACGATGGTTGTCTCCGCTCACCAGCTCCGGAATCAATTCCTGGCCGCGTTTCACGTAGACGGCGATAGCGTCGTACGGCACCAAGCGCCGGAGCTTCACCGAGAATACCGACAGGGTCTCGTCCAGACTGAGTGAAGCGCCCAAATCCTGGCTCAATTCGAATAGGGTCTGCGCTTCTTGCCGGGCCGCCGCGATCGAGAACAGGAAGGTGGCTTCCTGGCCGGGAGCATCCTTGACCGTGATGTCCTCGAAGCCCGCCGCGGGGGCACCGCCAGGTTCTACCTTCACTTCCGTGGAAAGCTTCGAGTTCCCCTCCGGTCTGAACTTGGACTCGACCAGCTTCTCCAGCTGACGATAGCGATTCTCCAGGACTTTTACCACCTTGGGATCGAAGGATTTTCCCGACTCCGCCGAGAGACGCTGCATGACTTCTTCCAACGGCAAAGCCCGCCGGTATTGCCGGTCGGAGGCCATGGCGTCGAGAAAATCCACAGAAGAAAGAATGCGTGCTCCGATCGGAATCTCCTCGCCTTTCAGGCCGGAGGGATACCCCGATCCATCCCATTTCTCGTGATGGGCCCGCACAATCGGCACTACGGGATAAGGGAAGCGAACCCGTTCCAGAATCTCGGCTCCCACCAGAGGGTGAATCTTCATTTTTTCAAATTCCTCCGGCGTGAGTCGACCAGGTTTCGAGATGATGTGCTCGGGCACGGCGAGCTTGCCGATGTCATGCAAAAGCGCAGCTGCATGCAGCGCCTCCATTTCACCCGGGCTCACGCCTAGTTCCTTGGCCACCTCGATGGCGTATACTCGCACCCGTTGCAGGTGATCATGAGTGGTGTGGTCCTTGGCCTCGATGGCCAGGGCCAGGGCCTCAATGGTGCGCAGGTGCAAGTTGGCCATTTCTTCGACGTGGCGCTTCTCGTCTTCCAGTTTTCCAAGATAGAGGCGATAGGAGCGGTAGATCAGGTAGATAATGGGCACGATCAGCAGCGAAGCTTCCCATCCGAACTCGCGGTTGAACCATCCAATCATTCCCGCGAAGGCGGCACCCACCAGGTAATAGGGAAATGACCAGAAGTAGCATTCCACCCAGATTTTCTTGATCGACTTATGCTCGGTGAGTGCGATTACTGCGGCAATAGAGCCAGTATTCGCAGCGAAATAGGTGATAGCGGCCAAGCCCAGCAGCAAAGGGTGACTCTTGACCTGTGCCCTAGACAACGCCAAGTGATAGACGTTGTACGACACCGCGATCGCGAATGCGCTGGCGGACAGATTGAATGTGACCTGGATCGGACTCGGGCGATCACGATAGAAACACTGGACCAGGATGGCAGCCGTTCCCAGGAACAACATCTCCGCGAAGCCAAGCTCCAATATTCCCAGCAGGATGAACAGGAAGTTCACCGACATGGTGCCGGTGATTCCGGGCAGACGGACCTTAAGCCGCGCCGCAAGAATCGCGATCAGCAGGTAGCAGATGAACTGTGCGATGTTCCGGCTCGTGGGCTCGATGGCTCCATACGACAGAACACACGTGCCCGCCAGGATGACAAGGCCGATAAATACCTTGGCGCCTAGGTCCAGTTCTCTCCATGACTGAGAGCCGCTAACCACATCCCTCCGTTGTTACCTGTTAGCTTGCGATGGATTCTAACCCATGTGATATCAGCTAAACTGCCTCAATACAATGACTTGCGTCGTCATTGGTCAAACTTTCGTAACTAAAACGTGGACTCTCTCGGAGGCACACCGAGTCGAGTGATCAGTCGTTTGACTGGGCGACGGAATCAAAGGCCGCGATTTCAGCTGCTTGAGGTTTCACTTCCTAATTGGGAACTGCCGAGAGACGCGGAGGCGCACGCAAGTTGCCACATCGAAGTCGAAAGGTTCAACCGGCGAAGGTTACTGAAGATGCCCCTTGCAACCGCGCGTGGGACGTCAATCTCACGGACGCGGCGGGAAATGTAAGTCCTTCGTTTCCTTCATCGATCGACGTGATAAAAGCTCAAGATCGCATCCCCTTGTTGCAACCTGCGATAACGATACAGGGGCGGGAAGCCGTCGCCGGGATCGAACCTTTTCTCGTGCTCGGCGACGACTAGCGTATGCGGTTTGAGCAATTGCGATCGCGAGAGAACTTGGAGAGTGCGTTGGTATATCTTCTCCATGCGGTACGGGGGATCAAGAAATATAAAGTCGGCGGTGACGTCCCTCGCTTCCAGCTTAGGCAGCGCACGTGTAACTTCCTCTTTCAGCACTTCGAAGCCGGCCTCGAGTCCCAAGGAGCGGAGATTGCGGTGGATCAGTCCGGCAGCGGGGGCCGAGGAGTCCACAAAGTAAACTTTCGCCGCTCCCCGGCTCAGGGCTTCAATACCCACCGCACCTGTGCCTGCGCACAGATCCAGCCAGACCGTGCCGGCGAAAGCGGCCGCATTTCCCGCGGCCAGCACATTGAACAAGGTTTCGCGTAAACGGTCGGCAGTCGGCCGCAGCTCCATTCCCCGCAGCGAGTGCAACGGGCGGCTGCGGAATTTGCCGGCTATCACTCGCACAGAGCTGCCTTTTCCGGTATTCCGCTGGCCGCCTTAGAACTTTGGATTTGGTGAAATCGCAACTCCTGGCTCCCATAAGTCGTCTAACTATATAGAATGGCAGTAGGGGAAAGGACCGCAGATTTCTCATGAGAAGCTGGGCGATACCGGCAGGGCGCGTCTTCGGAGTCGAACTGCGCATTCACTGGACCTTTCTGCTGCTGCCGCTTTTTGTCTGGTACACCGAATACACTTCCCATGGAACCGCTGACGGAGGGCGGGATCTTGCCCTGGTGGCGATCATGTTCGCTTGTGTTTTGGCCCATGAGCTCGGTCATGCACTGGTAGCCCGCCACTTGGGTATTCAGTCGAAGTCGATCATTCTGCTGCCGATTGGGGGAATTACACAACTGGAGGACTGCCGCCCGGCGGTTGATCCGAAGGTCGCCTCGTGGAAAACTGACATCCCTATCGCGTTGGCCGGACCGCTGATCAACCTGCTCATCGCGTTCGTCTCCGCCGGCATCCTTTTGGCGGTGGCCCCGCAGGTGGCGAATCTCTGGACCTGGCCCTTTGTGCAGTCCGGCAATCTTCTGCGCAGCCTGGTGTGGGCCAACCTTTATCTCGCCGGCTTCAACCTGCTTCCAGCGTATCCGATGGATGGCGGGCGGGTGCTGCGTGCCTTGTTTAGCCGCACCATGGATCCGGTTCGCGCCACTCGTCGCGCGGTTTCGATTGGCCAGACCTTCGCCACGATTTTCATGCTGGTAGGTATGCTGTGGAATATCTGGCTCACTCTGGTGGGATTCTTCCTGTTTATCGCATCCCAGATGGAAGAGCGCTCGGTAGTTTTTCAGTCGGTGCTGGAGAGGGTACGCCTGGAAGACATCATGCTCACCGACTTTGCCACTCTGTCTCCGGCCGACACGCTCGAAGACGCGCTGGACAAGGCGGTACACTGCCTACAGGACGATTTCCCTGTGATTCGCGGCAGCGACATGGTGGGAGTGATTTCGAAAAAGAAGATCCTGGAAGCGCTCCGCGTCGAAGGCAATGGCTACGTACAGGCGGTGATGAACCGGATCTTTGAAGTGGCCCAAAAGGGAGAATCGCTGGCCTCTGCGTTTCGCAAGCTCACGGCCAAAAATCTCAGCATCATTCCCGTCGTGGAAGACCAGCGCCTGGTGGGCATCGTTACCCTGCAAAATCTGATGCATTCGATGGCACTGCTGGCAGAAAGCCGCAAGCTGCGCAAGCAGGCTCTTAACTCCTAGGATTTTCCCCGATTCTCACTCATCAAAACCCTGTTTTTCTTGACTCTATCTGCGGGAATCCGCGTAAATCGGTGGCCGCCTTTTTCTTTAGAACTTCACCACCAATCCAACGGAAGGCTCGGCCATGTGCCCTCTCTCTCCGGTGAACAGGTTCTGCACTTTGAAGTCGGGCGCTTTGTAGACCAGCCCCCGGTATTCGAACCGCAGAGCCAGATGATGGGAGAGGTTGGATCTGCCAATCATGGGCAGGCTCGAAAAGATGCGGTAGTCGAAGCCGCCGCCATAGAGGAAAGCGGGTTTGGTTTGCTGGGTCGCCGGCAAGTACGTTTGGACGTTGTTGATCGAGGTTGCACTATAGCTCGGGTAGAAGATCAAGGCGGCTGCACCCGCGAAGACAAATGGCTCGACTTTTTCTGTCTGGAGGAAACTGAGAACGTAAGCCCCGGAATATTCGCCGATGGTGTTGTGAATGCGATAAGTCAGCGGTGACGAAAAGTAAATCTGCGAATTTGCCGTGCGTGCATAGTTGAGTTCGACGGAACTCCAGGCACTAAATCTGTATCTGCCGGTGATGACCACAGCGCCGGAATTCGTCGGAGTCAGCACCGTACCGTTGCCCGTCGATGGTTTGCTAAACACCGCCGCTGCGCCCAGGCTCACGTCGAAGCGGTTATCCTGACTCAGCCCGATGGGTGTGAGTAAGAAAAGTGCCACCACTACCATGCCGGTCGTTCTTAACATCAATTGTCCTCGCGCGATTGTGGTCATAGCTTCCAGCTAAAGTGGTTGGAATCGGCTGCGGCTTTCAAGGATGTATACGGACTGAGCCTTGTGCAAGTTCTGTGTGCGCGCTAATCCGCCGAATCAGGGGGCCGCCTTTTCAGAACAGCCGCATGGCTTTGGCCTGCTCTACCGCTGGCACTTTTCTCAGTTCAGCCAGCACTTCCGGGGACACATGTCCGTCCACATGCACAACGGCAATCGCTTGCCGCGGAACCCCCGGCTTCGCGTTGCCTATCCGGCGGCCCAGCGAGAAGTTTGCGATGTTGATCTTGTGCTTGCCCAGAATGGTGCCCACCTTCCCGATCACGCCAGGCACGTCACGGTTGCGCAGGTAAATGAGATTACGCTCGAGCGGTGCTTCCACATCTATCCCATCCACGTGAAGCAGCCGCGCAGTGTCTTTGTGCAGTACCGCGCCCTTGACCAGGTGTTCTTCACTGGCGGTCTTGAGCAGAACCGAGAGCACGCTGCCAGAGCCGCCGCTTGAGCTGTTCGGCTTGCGGGACTCGTGGATGCGCAGCCCTCGGGACGAAGCAATCGCGGTAGCGTTGACCAGATTTGCCTTCTCCTCCAACACCTCATTCAGGATACCTTTGACCGCAGCATTACGGATCAAGTCCGTCTTCGATTCCGCGATGTGTCCAGTGTAGCGGAGAGAAATCTCCTCCAGAGTACCTTCGCTCACTTGCGCCAGGAATGCGCCGAGCCTCTCTGCCAGAACGATGTAAGGGTGTAGTTCCAGATATTCATCGTGCGACACCGAAGGCACATTCACCGCATTCTGGATGACGCCGTGCTTCAGATATTCCTTCACTTGAAGCGCTATTTGATAGCCGACGGCCTCCTGGGCCTCGTAGGTCGAGCCTGCGATGTGGGGCGTCAGGATGACGTTGTCGAGCGACGTCAAAGGAGAGTTTTTCAACGGCTCTTCGGTGAAAACATCCAGTGCCGCCCCGGCCACGTGGCCCTGCTTAAGAGCTTGAGCCAGCGCCGCTTCATCCACCAGTTCTCCACGGGCGCAGTTTACCAGCCGCACCCCTCGCTTCATCTTCTTCACCGATTCCGCATTGATCATGCCGGTAGTTTGTGGGGTGAGTCCCACATGCAAGGTTAGGTAATCGGCGGACGCATAGACTTCTTCCAGCTTGGCCATCCGAATACCCTGCTCTTTTGCCACCGCCGTCGAGACAAAGGGGTCGTGTGCAATAACCTCCATCCCGAAGACACGCGCCCGCCGGGCTACTTCCATGCCGATTCTTCCCATGCCCACAACGCCTAGCGTCTTGCCCCGCAATTCGGTGCCTTGAAGAGATTTTTTC
>Ga0209526_10001155_pt1 | contig 17454 bp, 18 predicted proteins | sample JacPinW_OM2H0_M1_FD_188566 | JGI IMG/M metagenome (GOLD analysis project Ga0209526, IMG submission 188566) | Forest soil microbial communities from Algoma, Ontario, Canada - Jack Pine, Ontario site 1_JW_OM2H0_M1 (SPAdes) (version 2) | ecosystem: Environmental > Terrestrial > Soil > Boreal... | reverse complement strand
CGTCCACGTTACGTCCACGTAACGTCGGCGTCGACGTAGCTCTGTTTCCATCGTCCTGCACTAACTGAGCAGCATTGCGTCTAGTCGCGGCCGCCGAAGGCGGCTTAGCGACTACGCTTGAGCGCGGTAACTCGCGAGCACCGATGATGAGATGCGTTCCAGCCCTACCTCCCGGCTCCGCTGACCATCTTGAGATTTGCGGTGCGGTACTTCATTGAGGCCTCCGGGGGAGGCGCAGGATCTCGCGCGCCTGCGCGGGCGTCGCGACCTCCCGGCGCGCGCCGCGCGCCAGCTCGACGACCTTGCCCACCAGCTCGAAGCTGCCCTTCGCGAGCACGCCCTTGCTCAGATAGATGTTGTCCTCCAGGCCGCAACGCGCGTGCCCGCCCATCTGCAGCGACAGCGCGGCCATCGGGAGCTGGTGCCGGCCGATGCCAGCTACATTGAATGTACACCGGTGTGGAAGCTTGGAGACCATGAAGACCAGGTTGTCCTCGGTCGCCTGGATCCCGCCGCGCACGCCCATGACGAAGTCGAAGTGGGCGGGCAGCTCGATCACGCCCTCTTGCGCCAGGCGCAGGCAGGCTTCGACGTGGCCCACGTCGTAGCACTCCAGCTCGTAGGCGACGCCCTTCTCGCGCATGCGCCGGGCGAACTCGCGGACCAGCGGAAACGGATTCACGAACACGTCGTCGCCGAAGTTTAGCGACCCGGCGTTCAGGGTCGCCATCTCAGGCGGCGGAGCGCACTCGAGCGGCTGCGCCCGCTCGTCGGCGGTCATCCCTACCGCGCCGCCGGTGCTGGTCTGCACGATCACGTCGGTACGGCGGCGGATGGCGTCGAGCGCCTTCTGGAACAGGCCCCGGTCCTGCGTCGGCGTCCCGTCCTCGCGGCGCACATGCAGGTGGATGATCGAGGCGCCCGCCTCGCGGCAGCGCACCGCCTCCTCCGCCAGCTCGTCCGCGGTGAGGGGCAGGTGCGGAGTCATCTCGCGCGTGGTCTCGGCGCCGCAGATCGCCGCCGTAATGATGGCCGGATGGCTCACCGGCCCTGTCTAGCACAACCCGCCGGGTCAGGGCCGCTTGCGCTGTTTGCCGGCCGGCGTGACGCAGGTGCCCACCGCGCGGCAGACCACCACGGGCTCGGTCAGGAGGTCGGCGGCCGAGTCGCCCAGGTCCGGCCGCGGCGAGATGTACTTGCGCGCCTCGAAGCGCATCTTCCGGCTGGTCTTGCCGGCCGACACGATCTCGCCTTCCACCTCGACGAAGTCCCCCGCGTGCAGCGGGGCGAGGAACTCCACCGACTCGTAGGCGCGGAACAGGCCCTCGTCGCCGTCGTGGCGGATGAGGAGCTCTGTGGCGACGTCGCCGAAGAGGCCGAGCACGCGCGCGCCGTCCACCAGCCCCCCGCCGTAATGCGCGTCGTGGGAAGAGAGCCGCAGCCGCAGCGTCACCTTCACAGTGTTTCTCCCAGCTTCTCGCCGGTGGCGGGCACCGTCGCGTCGGGCGTACCGTGCGCGGTCTTTTGGGGGGCCAGCGGGCGACCCAGTCTCTCCATCAGACGATAGTAGATGAAATTCGCTACGTCGCTCGGCCGGGTCCCCGGTCCGAAGCCCGCGTCGAACCCCAGCTCCAGCGCGGTCTTGTGATCCACCCGCGGCCCCCCGAACAGGAAGATCGTCTTCTCGAAGATGCCTTGCTCCTTCGCCAGGTCGAGCAGCGCGCGCGCGTCCTCCTTGTGCACGTCGCGCTGGGTGACGACCTTGCTCACCAGGATGGCGTCGGCGCCCTCCGCCTTGGCGCGCGCGACCAGCTTCTCGGGCTCCACCTGCGACCCCATGTTGACGGCGCGGAACATCGGATAGCGCTCGAGGCCGTAGTCGCCGGCGAAGCCCTTCATGTTCATGATGGCGTCGATCCCGGTCGTATGCGAGTCGGTGCCGATGCAGGCGCCGACCACCACGATCCGGCGTCCCAGGTCCCGGCGGATGACGTCGTTCAGCTCGTCGTACGGATGCTTGCGGTGCAGGACGACCGGGACCTCGATGGCGTTGTAATCGAGCTGCATGTGCGTGCGCCCGTACACCACGAAGAAGCTGTAGCCCTCCCCGGCCTGCTCCATCGCGGAGACCAGCACGTGGGAGAGACCCAGCTTCTTCGCCACCGCCGCGGCCGCCTCCTTCGCCTGCTCGCTGACGGGGACCGGCAGCACGAACGAGAGCTGGATGACGCCGTCGTCCTTGCGATCGCCGTAGGGCCGGATGAGAAGCTTCTCCTTCTCGGCGCTCATGCCTTGCCCTCGAGGATCTCGAGGAACGGGTTGAAGTACCCGGGACCCCGCTCGACCACTCCGTCGAGCCCCTTGCCGCCTTCGGGCGTGCGGGCGGTATCGCCGAAGCGCGCCTTGCCGATGGCGGCCATCATGCCGTCCTTGGCGACCTCCTCGAGCAGCGCGAGCGCTTCGTCGAACACTTCGCGCTGGCGGCGCGCGACGATGCCGTCGGGCTTGAAGCCGATCTCGTCGCCCAGGTGGCGCGCGGCCCGGTACACGTACGCGGCCGACTTCAGGGCGACGTAGCGATCCATCAGGAAGGGATTGTGCATCGCTTCCGTCATCATGCCCAGGAGCTGGATGCCCTGGCGCGTGGTGATGGCCACCAGGTCGGCCATCACGTCGTACGCGTGGCTGAAGAAGATGTCGCCCTCCTTGTGCTTGGTGGGCGGCATGTACTTGATGGGGCTCCTGGGGAAGAGCTCGCGCACCATCATCGCCATGGCGAACTCGCGCAGCAGCGTGTCCTCGCGGGCGGGATCGATCTCGAACGAATGCCCGAAACCGATCAGCTCGTCCTTCATGCCCGCCAGGCGCGCGAAGGTCTCGTTGATGAGCTGGGAGGCGATGACGGTGTGCGCGGCCTCGTCGGCGTCGGCGGTGGTGATGTAGTTGTCCTCGCCGGTGTTGATGATGATCTCCGCGAAGGCGCAGATCCGGCGCGAGAAGTACTGGTCGCAGAACGTGCGCTGCATGTTGATGTCGCGGAAGAGGATGCCGTACATGGCGTCGTTGAGCAGCATGTCGAGCCGTTCGTAGGCCGCCATGAAGGCGATCTCCGGCATGCAGAGGCCGGAGCTGTAGTTGGTGAGGTGGATGTAGCGCCCGAGCTTCCGCGACTCGGCGTCCAGGGCCTCGCGCATGATGCGGAAGTTCTCCTGGGTGGCGTAGGTGCCGCCGTATCCCTCGGTAGTGGCGCCGTGCGGAACGTAGTCGAGCAGCGACTGCGCGGTGCTGCGGATCACGGCGATCACGTCGGCGCCCTGCTGGGCGGCGGCCCTGGCCTGCTCCACGTCGTCGTGGATGTTGCCGGTGGCGACGATCACGTACTTCCAGGGGGCGCCCTCGAAGGAGCCGACCCGGAGCGACTTCTTCAGCTCCTTGCGCCGCTCGATGCGCCCTTGCAGCTCGCGCACCGCCGCGCGAGCGTCGGCACGCATCTGCTCGCGAAGCTGCTCCTCCTCCGCGGGCGAGAGCGGCGGCAGCTTCTCCGGGTGCGCCGCGACCCGCTCCAGAGCGTGCAGCGGGTCCTTGCCGGGCGACGCTTTGAGGGCACGTCCCAGCCAGTACGCCGCTCCCTTGTTCAGCACCCCCGCGTCGCGCAGGCGATCGACCATCAGATTCGCCAGCGGCGCGCCGCGCGTGCCGGCGCCCGAGATCCCGAGCAGCCGGAGGACGGTGCGCTCGATCGAGACCGTGGTGTGGCGATCGATGAACGACTGCACGCCCATGGCCGCGCTGCGGGCCAGCTCCCGCGCGCGGGCGATCTTCCCAGCATCGACGAAGAGCTGCGCCATGGGGAGGGCTGCGTCTATCCCAACGCCGGGCCTCCGGCAAGACGGCGGCCGCGCCTAGTCAGGAACGACCAGCGTTCCATTCGAAAAGACGATCTGGTCGGCGGGCCCTGGCGCGCCGGTGATGGGCGGCACGTTCGACGGTGCGATCGGAGGGACGGGGTTGCAGTTGCCGGTGCAGCGCGGCGTCGTGCGCACCACCTGGCTGGGCGGGATGGCGGCCGTGTTGTTCTTGAGGTGTGCGTACATCAGATCGAGCGCCTGGATCACGTACCGGTGCAGAGGGATGAAGCGCTGTTGGTAGCCCTGGGAGTTCGTGATGAACGCGTCGAAGTGCTGCGCATTCGTCACCTCGTAATAGTAGACCGGGCTGTTCGCGCCTTCAGCCATCTTGTTCGCGCCCAGGTACGCGCGCGAGGCGTGGTTCACCGGCACCAGGGTATCGTTCCGGCCCTGCACCAGGATGGTCGGGATGCCGCGCAGCCTTCCGCTGCGCAGCACCTGGTTGACGCCGGACTTCACCGCGTTGGACTGGGCGAGCAGATTGCCGGTCAGCGGCGCGCCAGAGCCGTTGGCGGTGCCGGTCCAGAGGCTTCGCAGGCAGCCCGCGCCGTCGAGGTTGGAGTCGGCGGTCGAGGTCTGGTCCTGCTTGGGAGTGGGGCTCGCGTTGTTGTTGATGATCTGGATGCCGGTGGAAACACCCAGGGCGCCCATCGGCGGAACGCCGCTTCCCGTCGCGAAGATCGCCACCAGGGCGTTGGTCGCGTTCGTGTTCCCGGCGACCGCCGTCGGCAAATTGGCCCCGTCTACGAACGCGAAGCTGTAGCCGCAGAGGTTGTCCGTCACGCTCGCGCGCGCGTACGCGTTCGCGTATGTCAATGCCACCGCGGGCGTCGCATAGGTGCTGAAATGGGTAGCGTGGAGAAAGTTGCTGTCGCTCTCATACCCAGCCTGCTGCAAGCGCTGCAGGGCCTCATTCGACTGACCCGGCTGAGTGCTTGCGGTGAGCAGGCCCTTCGCCGTCAGCCCGCTGCAGCGGGCGTCGATCTGCGTCTGTGAAAGGGGGTTCATGTTGGCTGGCACGCCCGTCGCGCCGGCCGCGCAGCCCTGGTAGAGCGTCGCGGTGGTCATGTAGTCGTAGAGCGGCAGCGCCTTGGCCGCGACCGCGGTGCTGCCGCGCTGGATGGCCGAGGTGGAGGCCACCTGCACCTGCGGCTCGCCGACAACGACCCCGCTGATCCAGTGCGTCGGGTCCTGCTCCGCGGCGGCGAGCGACGCGCCTGCGCCGTTGGACACGCTGGCCGCGATGGTCAGGATCTGCCCCGGGTGGTACTTGCGGACCACCTGGGCGTTGCCGGCGTCGCTCTGCGGCGTTCCGAATTTCTGGTTGAGCACGTAGTAGGCAAATTCGATCGCGTGCAGCGTGTTCAGCCCCCAGTCCTTCTCGGGGTTGTTCTGGGAATGCGCGTGCTTGACGGCGAAGCGATTCGGCCAGGCCAGATTGTACGCGGTCCGATCGGCGTCGGTGAGGTTCGCAGTGAAGTTCGATTCCTTCCCGGCGGCGGTCGCGTCCTGCCGGCGGCCGTCGATCCGGTCGACGGTGTTGCCTTGGAGATCGTGAACGCCCATCCCGCTGCCCTTGTCCGTGTACGCCACCGCGCAGCGGTGCTTGAGTCCCCACTCCCCCGCGGTCGCGATCGCGCCGTACACGCCGCGCGACCCGGACGACGTCGCCGTCACGATGCAGGGATTGTCCGGAACGAAGGTCGAAGGGACCTGCACCATCATGGTGGCGTTGACGCGGCCGCTCCCGTCGTCGTCGTAGGCCAGCCACTCTTCACCGGCGATCATGCCTTGGCCCAACGTCGCGTTCCCGTTGACGTCGACGTTCGGGCCGTAGAGCGTGCCGTACCCTCCGGCTGCGGAGACGTCCACCAGCGCGCGATAGTTCGTGTAGATCGCCCGGGTCCGCAGCTCGGCCGCAGTCGGTGGATTCGAAAGGGCCGGCGCTCCGGCCGTGGAGATCAGCCCGGAGAAGCCCAGTCCGCCGGTGAGGAGATCGTCGTTGCTGCCGTCGTACGGGGTGGTGGCGATCGAGCCCGGCACGACGAACGACGGCACATCGTTCACGTCCGATCCAGTGTGGCAGGCGGCGACGAGCAGGCAGAGCGGGAGGAAGCGCTTCGACAAGTGGACCTCCGCAACAGATGCTTGCACCGTAGAAAGAGGAGGAACGGAGGTCAATGTAAGCAAACGTAACCCCGCCTCGCGGTATGCTGCCTCGATGCGGAACCTGCTTGCGGTGGCGGCCCTCGTGCTCGCGTTCGTGCTCGGCGCCGGCCTCGCCTGGCAGCTCACGCACCGCCAGGAGCGGCTGCCGGACGCGCCCGCGCTGGTGTTGAAGATCCGCGAGGTCGCCCGGCTGGAGACGCTCGACGTCTCGCTCTACAAGAAGATCGATTTCTCGCCCGATCCGCGGGAGCAGGCGACGGTCTGGGGATCGATCGCGCAGTGGGCCAGCTACACGGTGCGGCCGCCCCGCGGGCGCGCCATCATCTTCGCCGTCGCGCACCTCGGCATCGATCTGCGCAAGCTGGACGTCGCCTCGCTGCGCGTCTCCGGCCGCCGCGTCGAGGTGGTGCTCCCCAGGGTGCAGACACAGGTGGAGCTGCGGCCTGCCGAAGTGGAGATCATCGGGTCCAACCTCGATTCCGCGCAGACCGCGCAGCTCTTCGAACGCGCGCGCAACGCCTTCGAGGCCGAGGTCGGCGCGGACAAGGCGCTGCAAGAGCGCGCGCGGGACTCGGCGCGGCAGTCGCTCCGATCGCTGTTCGTCGGCCTGGGCTTCTCGGAGGTGGTCTTCGTCGACAAGCTCTCGCCCGAGCCCCAGCGTGGGTAGCCCGTTCGCCGCCCACTGGACGCTCGATCCACGAGTAGACTTCCTCAATCACGGCTCGTTCGGCGCCTGCCCGCGGCCGGTGCTCGAGGCGCAGAGCGAGCTACGGGCGCGGATGGAGCGGCAACCGCTGCAATTCCTGGCGCGGGACCTGGAAGGGATGCTCGACGACGCGCGCGGCGCCCTGGCCCGGTTCGTGGGGGCGGACCCGGACGATCTGGCATTCGTGCCGAACGCCACGACGGGCGTGAACACTGTGATCCGCTCGCTGGAGCTGCAGCCCGGCGACGAGCTGGTGGCGACCGATCACTCGTACAACGCCTGCCTCAACACGCTGCGCTGGCACGAGAAGCGGGGCGTGAAGGTGGCGATCGCGAAGGTCCCCTGGCCGATTGCGGGCCCCTGGCAGGTGGTGGATGCCGTGCTCGGCGCGGTGACCGACCGGACCCGCCTGGCGCTGATCGACCACGTCACCAGCCCGACGGGGCTCGTCTTTCCCGTGCAGGAGATCGTCCGCCGGCTGGACCAGCGCGGGATCGATACGCTGGTGGACGGCGCGCATGCGCCCGGGATGCTTCCGCTGAACGTCCGCGAGACCGGGGCTGCCTGGTACACCGGCAACTGCCACAAATGGCTCTGCGCGCCGAAGGGCGCCGCATTCCTGCACGTGCGCCGCGACCGCCAGCAGGAGCTGCGGCCGCTGGTCATCAGCCACGGCGCGAACTCGGCGCGCCCCGACCGGCCGCGGTTCCGGCTCGAGTTCGACTGGGGCGGCACCGACGACCCCACGCCGTTTCTCTGCGTCCCGCACGCTCTGCGGTTCCTGGGCGGGCTGCTCCCCGGCGGATGGCCCGAGTTGATGGAGCGGAACCGCGCTCTCGCGGCGCGGGGCCGGCGGCTCTTGTGCGAAGCCCTCCGCATCGAGGCGCCCGCGCCGGAGCAGATGCTGGGCTCGCTGGCTTCGGTGCCGCTGCCCGACTTCGCCGGAGCGATGCCGCCGGCGCGTGGTGTCCCCTGGCATCCGCTGCAGAAGGCCTTGCTGGAGAAGCACGGCATCGAGGTGCCGGTGGCGCCCTTCCCGGCGCCCCCCAAGCAGCTCATCCGCATCTCCGCGCAGATCTACAACTCGGAGGACCAGTTCAAACGACTGGCGGCGGCATTACAGGTGGAGCTCGAGCTCGCGTAGCGCCTCGGGCGTATCCGCGTCCAGGAAGGGGCCGGCGTCCGCCCAATCGAGCCTGGCCGCGCGGACCAGAGGAAGGATCGCGCGCGGGCCGGCCGGTCGGGGACCGGCCAGCAGCTCTTCAGCTGCTTTCAGGCAGGGAGCGCGGCGCCAGAGGGCGCAGAGCGGCTGCAGCGACCCTCCGGCTTGCGGGACGGCAGCGTCGTGGTCCGCGATGGCCGCCCAGAGCGCGTCGATGAGCGCTGCGTCGGCGGCGAAGGGCATGTCCGCCGCGCAGGCGAAGACCAGGTCGTGCTGGGACGCGAGCAAACCCGCCGCGAGGCCCGCCAGGGGAGTTTGCAGGGGCCGGACATCGGTCAGGAGCTCCGCCCCGCCGGCGACGGCCGCGTACTTGCCCGGGTCCTTGGCGGCGACGGCAATCTGGGCGAAGCCCGCGGCCCGCAATCCGCTCAGGACCCGCGCGATCAGGGGCTGGCCGCGGAGCTGGGCCAGGGCCTTGTCGCTGCCAAATCTCGTGCTCTCGCCGCCGGCCAGCACGACGGCGCAGGCGTCGCGGGCCATCACCCCACCCGCGCGGCGAAGATCTTCCGCAGCCCGGGGCTCTCCCGCACCAGATCCAGGGCGAGACGGGCGTGGCCGCGCGCGTAACCGTTGCCCACCGTCAGACGCACGTCCTTGCCGGCTCCCTCCGCGCCCAGGGCGGCGGCCGTGAACGAGGTGGCCATGCTGAAGAAGAGCACTTCGCCGCCCTCGCGCGCGGAGAGGATGCTCGCCATCTCGGTGCCGGGAACGCTGGCGCAGTTGACCACCAGGTCGAACTCGCCGCGCGTCTGGGCGTACACCTCCAGCGCTTTGGTGGCATCCGCGGCGAGCCATGCGTCCGCCAGCCCTTCGGAGGCCAGCCGTTGCGCCGCGTCGGGGCGGAAGTCGAGCGCCGTCACGTGCGCCCCGTTCTTCCGAGCCTGCGCGCAGGCCAAAGAGCCGCTCTTGCCGGCCCCGAGCACCAGCACGCGCTGGCCCCGCTGGGCGAGGCGCGCCACCCAGGCGGGCGCGCCGCAGACGTCGAGGACGGCGAGCGCAAGCGCCTCGGGCAGATCGTCGGGCATCGGCGCCCACAGGCCCGTCGCGAACAGCACCGCCCGCCCCCGCACGTCGAGGCGCTCGGCGTGCGCGTGCACCGCGCGGATCTCGTCCAGGACCAGCGGCGTCAGCGTGAGCGACACCAGGGTTGCGATCCGGTCGCCGCGCTCCAATTCGCCGCGAGCCGGGTGCTGCGCGCCGATCTCGGCCACGCGCCCGATCAGCATCCCGCCCGAACCGGTGACCGGGTTCTGCAGCTTTCCCCGCGCGGCGACGATCTCGCGCACCCGGGCGGCGATCCGGGAAGTGTCTCCGCCGCACTCCTGGGAGAGCTGCCGGAAGGAGGCCGCGTCGACGTTCAGGTGCTCGACGTCGATGGAAAGCTCGTCGGGCCCCAGCGGCAGGCGAGGGTCGATGACCTCCGCCTGTTGCGGCAGCACGCCCTTCGGGCGCACCACCCTCCGGAGCCCGTACGGGTCACTCCCCGAGAACCCAGGGGAGGCCGATGTGGGGCCTCCGGCCCGTCGATCGGGCTCACTCACGCGTGACCCCGACCGGTAGCCGCTGCGGCGGGAGCTCCCCCGAAGACCCGGCTTGCGCGAGCTTCACCAACGGCGCGATCAGGTCGATCGGCACCGGGAAGATGGTCGTGCTGGCTTTTTCGGCGCTGATTTCGACCAGTGTTTGCAGGTAGCGCAGCTGCAGCGCGGTGGGATGGGCGTGAATCACGTCCGCCGCCATGCCCAGCTTCTCCGCCGCCTGGTACTCGCCCTCGGCCGCGATCACTTTCGCGCGCCGCTCGCGCTCCGCCTCGGCCTGCCGCGCCATGGCGCGCTGCATCTCCGGCGGCAGATCGATCGCCTTCACCTCCACCGCCGTCACCTTGATGCCCCACGGCTCGGTGTGCAGGTCGAGCACTTGCTGGAGCTCCTTGTTGATCTTCTCCCGCTGGGCCAGCAGGTCGTCGAGATCCAGCTTTCCCAGCGTGCTTCGCAACGTGGTCTGCGAGAGCTGCGAGGTGGCGTAGAGGAAGTTCTCGACCTGGATGATGGCCTTTTCCGCGTCGATCACGCGGAAGTAGATCACCGCGGACACCTTCAGGCTGACGTTGTCGTGGGTGATCACGTCTTGCGGCGGGACATCCCGCGTGACGGTGCGGAGGTCGACCTTCACCATCCGGTCCACCCCCGGCACGATCCAGTTGAGCCCAGCCCGCTTCGTCTCGGCGAAGCGGCCGAGCCGGAAGATGACCCCGGCCTCGTACTCCTGGATCACGCGCAGGCCGGAGATGATCCAGATCAGCACCGGAACGACGAAGACCCAATAGATCATGACGTTGCCTTTGTCAGTGCGGCGCCTTCCGGCACCACTTCGAGGGTGAGCCCGTGCACGGCGAGGACGCGGGCGCGCGAGCCCGGCAGAAGCGGTTCGGTGCTGGCGGCCTTCCACAGCTCGCCGGCCACCAGCACCGTGTTGTCTTCGCGGACCTCGCCGACCTCCCCGATCAGCGAGTACCCGCCGGCGCGGAGCGGCTGCCGCGCGCTGGCCGAGAGTTTCCAGGCCAGAGTGCCGGCGATCACCGCCATCGCGGCGCCCACCGGTGCGACGATCCGCCAGCCCAGGCCGAAGTCGGCGTCAGCGTAGAAGCTCTTGTCGACGTGCCCGATCAGCAGCAGCGAGCCGATCACCACGCAGACCAGGCCGGCCGCGACGAATCCGCCGTGCCCGCCCACGTACATCTCCGCGATGAATAACCCGATGCCGAGGGCGACCAGGAGCAGGGCGCCGATGTTCACCGGGAGCATCTGGAAGGCGATGGCCGCCACCAGCAGGCAGATTCCGCCCACCACGCCGGGGACGATGGTCCCGGGGTGGAACAGCTCGAGCATCACCCCGATCATGCCGATGGTGAAGATCAGATAGGCGATCTCCGGGTTGGCCAGGAGGTGCAGGACCTGCTCTTTCACCGCCCAGGGGACGTCGCGGATCTCGGCGCTGGCAGTGCGCAGCCTGTGCGTCGCGCCGCCGCCCAGGTCGATCTTGCGGCCGTCGATCTTGCGCAGCAGCTCGGGCACGTCCTCGGCGATCAGGTCGATGGCGTGCAGCTCGAGCGCCTTGGAGGCAGTCACGCTCTCGCTCTGGCGCACGGCCTTCTCCGCCCACTCCACGTTGCGGGATCGCCGCTCGGCGATGCCCTTGACGAAGGCCGCGGTGTCGTTCTCCAGCTTCTGCAGCATGGTGGTCTGCTCGCCCTTCTTGTCGTCCGAGCCTCCCAATCCCACCGGATGCGCCGCTCCGATGTTGGTGGAGGGCGCCATCGCCGCCACGTGCGCGGCCATGGTGATGAAGACGCCGGCCGATCCGGCGCGCGCGCCCGGCGGCCCCACCCAGATCACGATCGGGACCTTGGCGTTCAGCTCCGCCTGGACGATGTCGCGAGTAGTGGAGAGCAGTCCTCCCGGCGTGTCGATCCGCACCACCAGCGCCTCCGCGCCCTTCTCCTGGGCATCGCGGATCGCGGAGATCAGGAAACCTCCGGAGCCCGGATCGATCGATCCGGTGACCTCCGCGTAGTGCACGACCGGGCCGGCGGCGAGCAGCAGGGCGAGGATCACGACGCGCCTCCTTTCGGAGGTGGAAGCCCGAGCTTCTTCATCACCTGCTTGAGGTCTTCCCAGACCCTGCCCTTCTCGCCGGGGCTCCGCAGCAGGTAGGCGGGATGGAAGGTCGGCATGACGGGGATGCCCTGGTACTCGCGCCAGCGCCCGCGCAGGCGGGTGATAGGCGTCGCGTCGCGCAGCAGCGACTGCGCGGCGAACTTGCCGAGCGTGACGATGGCTTCCGGCTTCACCGCCCCGAGCTGACCCTTGAGGAACGGCTCGCAGGCCTCGAGCTCGTCGGGCTCCGGGTTCCGGTTGTTGGGCGGGCGGCACTTCACCGTGTTGCAGATGTAGACGTCGTCGCGGCGCATCCCCATGGCCTCGATCATCTTGGTCAGGAGCTGCCCTGCCTTGCCGACGAAGGGGAATCCCTGCAGGTCCTCGTCCTCGCCGGGCGCCTCGCCCACGAACATCAGGCGCGCCTCGGGATTGCCGACGCCGAAGACGATGTTGCTGCGGGTCCGGTGCAGCTTGCAGCGCGTGCACTCGCCGAGCTCCGTGCGCACGGCGTCGAGCAGGGGCAGCTTCACCTTGGGCTCCACCTTGACGGGCTCCGTCTGGCGCGATTCCGGCGCCAGGTTCTGCAGGCCGCTCTCCTCCGCCCAGGCGAGCCAGGCGTGCAGCTCATTCACCAGCTCGCGCATGGCCGCAGTCTAACCGGGTAGGCGTTCCCGGACCATGTCCCAGATCGCGTGCGCCACCGTCAACTTGCTGCCCTCGATCTCCCGCCGGGCGCCGTCCTTTCCGAGGACCAGCACGCGATTGCTGTCCTTTCCGAAAGCGTCCGCGACGTCGTTGGCGACGATGAGATCGAGGTTCTTGCGGGCGAGCTTGTCGCGCGCGTTCTGCTCTACGTTCTCGGTCTCGGCCGCGAAGCCGACCAGAAGCGGGTGCTGCGGGCGCGCTCCCAGGCCTTCGAGGATGTCCGGGGTGCGCACCAGCTTCAGCGTCTCCTCGCCGGGCTTCTTCTTTGCCTTGTGCGGCGCCCGGGCCGCAGGGCGTTGGTCCGCCACGGCAGCCGCCATCACCACCACCCGGACGCCGTCCAGGTGGGAATCGACGGCGCGCGCCAGGTCGTCGGCCGAGACGACGTCCACCACCTGGACGTTGGCCGGCCGGGCCAGCTCGACGGGCCCACTGATGAGCGTGACACGGGCGCCGCGGTCGCGCGCCGCCTCCGCGATGGCCCATCCCATCCGGCCCGAGGAAGGATTGGAGAGGAACCGGACGGGGTCGAGCATTTCCCGCGTCGGTCCCGCGGTCACCAGGACCGGCACCGCCTCGAAGTCCCGCGGGGCGAGCGCGTCGGAGCAGGCGGCGAAGATCTCGGCCGGTTCCGACATGCGGCCCGGCCCGACATGGCTTCGTTCGGCCATCTCGCCCACCGCCGGACCGACGAAGCGCGCGCCCCGCTCCCCGAGCACGCGGACGTTCTCCTGGACGGCGGGGCTCGCCCACATCTTCTCGTTCATCGCCGGGGCCAGGAGCCAGCGGCGCGGCTCGATGGCCAGCAGCGCCGCGGCGGCCGCGTCGTCGCCCTGCCCGATCCGCATCCGGGCGATGAGATTGGCGGTCGCGGGCGCCACCACGGCGAGCTCTGCCCAGTCCGCCAGCGCGACATGACCGGCGGCCAGCTCCTGCTCCGCGGAGAAGATGTCGGCGGCGACCGCCGCCCCGGTGAGGGCCTGGAAGGTGAGCGCGGTCACGAATCGCTGCGCGGCCGGTGTCAGCGCGACGCGGACCTGCGCGCCGGCCTTCACCAGCAGGCGCGCCACCTCGCAGGACTTGTACGCGGCGATGCCGCCCCCGACGCAGAGGAGCACCCGCCGGCCTTGGACGGCCATGGTCACATGATGGATCGCAGGCGCGCAGTATTCCACTTCTGCTATATGGGCGCGCGTGCAGAAGCGACGTCCCACTTCCCCAGGGATCCTCGCCGCGCTGGGCGCGCGACGGATCGCCGTGGCGGCGCTGTACTGGGGACCGGTCATCTTCCTGCTCTCGACCATCGCGCTGGTGGTCTCGCTCTGGAAGGGCGTCAACCTGGGCGGGCTGCAGTACCTGGCGGTGCTCCTGCTCGCGGCCGGCGGGGTGGCGTCGGCGTGGCTGCTGCAGCGACGGCTCGCGGAGATCTCCGTCGCTCTGGAGCGCGCGCAGCGGACCAGCACGGTGGGCCTGCTCACGGCCGGCTTCGCGCACGAGATGAAGAACGCGCTCACGGTGGTCCTGGGGTTCGCCGAGCTTGCCCGGACCGCGGCCGAGCGGGCCCAGTCGGAGCCCAAGGTCACGCGGCACCTGAAGGAGCTGGAGAACGAGACGCGGCGCACGGTCGCGCAGCTGCAGAGCTTCCTCAGCTACTCGGCAGGCGAGAAGGTGGCCCGCCGGCCGCAGGACATGAACGAGCTGGTCAACGACGCGTTGCAGATGGTGCGGCCGATGGCGCGGATGAAGGACCTGGTGGTCGAGCAGGCTTCCGGGGAGCCGCCCAGAGTCGTCGCGGATCCGTTCGCCATCCGGCAGCTCTTGCTGAACCTCCTGCTCAACGCGCTCGATTTCGCCCGCTCTCGCATCAGCGTCACCACCACGCGCACTCCGGACGGGCGCGCGGAAGTGGTGGTGGCCGACGACGGTCCGGGCATCCCTGCCGAGAACCGGGAACGCATCTTCCTGCGCTTCGTCACCACGCGCGCCGGCGGAAACGGCCTCGGCCTCTCCACCAGCCGCGAAATCGCCCAGGCGCACGGGGGCACGCTCACGCTGCGCGACGGCGCTCCCGGCGCCACCTTCGTGGTCACGCTTCCGTCCGCGTGACGAAGTCCTTTTTCGACGCCGTCTTCTCCATTATCCTCCGCGCGCCATGAAGCGTACGGCAGCGTTCGCGCTGGCGCTCGGCTGCGCCTGCAACACGGATTCGTCCGCGCCCCACCTGGCGCGAGGGAACGTGCTCGTCAACACTGGCCACCGCGACGAGGCGCTCGCGGAGTACCGCGAAGCCGCGCGGCTTTCGCCCCGCAGCGGACACGCCCGGGAGCGACTGGGCGACACGTTGTACGATCTGGGCCGCAAGGAGGAGGCGCTCGAGGCGTACCGCACTGCCGCTGCCGTCGATCCGGACTCGGTGACCGCGCGCATCGGGGTGGCGCGCGTCCTGGGAGACAAGGGCGACCTTGCGAGTGCGCGAGCCGAGCTGGGCACGGCGCTGCAGCGCGCTCCCACCAACCTCTTCCTGCTCCTCTCCCGGGGCAACCTCGCCGCGCGCGCCGGGGACCGGAAGGCGGCGCTGGCGGACTACGAGCGGGCGGTCCACCTCAAATCCGACAACGTTCCCGCCCTGTACCAGTATGGCCTTGCGCTGCTCGAGGACGGCCAGGTCACCGAGGCGGCGGCCACCTTCGATCGCCTGGTCCAGGTCTCTCCGGCGTCGCCTCAGGGCCATTACGGCCGGGCACGGGTGTTCGCCGCCCGTGGCCAAGGCGCGCCGGCCGCGGAGGCGCTGGCGGAAGCGGCGAGCCGCGTCGCGCCCGATGCCCATGCGCGGCTCGCGGAGCAGGGGCTCAAGGGCGAGGCGCTCGAGAAGGCGACACGCGAGGCCACGGATCGCTCATTGGCGCAGATGCAGGACGACGCCGCGTTCTCGCGTTGGTCCAGGGACCCGCGGTTCCGTCGGACCGCGTGGCGGTAGGCCATCCGGCACCTGATTGACACACTGCGTCCAGACCTTGGCCGGAGCATGGCTGGCGTGCGGCCAGAAAATGCCACGCCAAATCGCCTGCTCAGCAAAGTTTCGCCGGCCGGGCTTGCCTCGCCAGGATCCTCGGGTACGATGATCGTGTGAGCGAGGCGACCCGACTGCCGACACCTACCGCCGTGGCGCCGCAGAAGGCCTCGGTCGGCACCGCTCCAGGAAAGAGCGGATCGACGGCCCCCACCCCAGTCGCGCCCAAGAAGATCTCGTTCGGCGCCGCCCTGGGAAACGGCCTCGCCGCCGCTACCCGCGCGCTGATCCGCGGAACCAGCTGGATTTTTGGCCAGGTTGCCAGCCGGAGCGGAAATGCGCTGGCCGACTTCCGGGCCCGCCCCGAGCACTCCCGCTGGCGCGCCTACGCGCTGATCAGCTACTTCATGGTCGTGGCGGCGACGCTGGCGGGGCAGCTCTATACTGACAACGTGCTCAGCGCCTACGTGCGCGTTCAGCGCGTGGAGCTGCCGGCGATGACCCAGATCTTCGTGCGCAACGATTCCGGAAAGCCCTGGCGCGAGGTGAGGATCGTCCTGAACGGCATCTACCAGTATCGCACCGACGAGGTCATTCCCGGCGGGCACGTCATGCTGCCGGTGAACAAGTTCGCGATCCGCGATCAGCTCGGCAAGCCCACCTTCGCGCCGCGGAACATCGCTCCGAAGACGTTGCTGGTCGATACGTCGGGCGGACACTACGAGACGGAGTTCCGTGAATGAGCGCAGCGGAGGAACGAGGGCTGCGGCGGCGCGTCCTGGTGGTGGACGACGACCCCGAGATCGTCACCTTCCTCGCGACCCTGTTGGAGCTGGAGGGAATCGACTCCACGGTCGCCACCAGCGCGGCGGCGGCGCTGGAGAAGCTGGACCACGCGGTCCCCAACCTGGTCCTGCTCGACATCGCGATGCCGGATCGTGACGGGCTCGATCTTTGCCGCGCACTGAAGAAGGATCCGCGCACGCGCGAGGTCCCGGTGTTCGTGGTCTCCGCGCGCCCGGGCAAGGACGTGGTCGAGCGCGCGCTGGCAGCCGGAGCGGAGGAGTTCATCCGCAAGCCATTCGAGAACCAGGAGTTGATCGCCCGGATCCGGGTCCGCCTCAGCGCCGCCTGAGGCTGTTCAGGAACCCGAGCTGCAGATCAAACGCCGAGCACGCCAAGCACGCCGAGGGGGGGGGTGTGATCATCTCGCCACCGCCCCGCCGCGGAGTTGCTCCAACGGTCAGGATGGCAAGGACCAACCCAAAAGAGATGACTCAGATCACTTTCTTTTCTTGGCGTGCTCGGCGTGCTCGGCGTTTGATCTGAAGCGCGTACAGGAGAGCTATTCCTTCGCTTCCAGTTCTTTCTTGCTCTTCTTTTTCGACTTTTTGTCGGCGCTGGTGTCGCTGGTCTCTTTGGAGGCGGCCTTCTTCTCGGCCTTCTCGGCCTTGTCGGCCTTCTTCTCCGGCTCAGCCTTCTCGCTCTTCTCGACCAGCTCCAGGATCGACATGGGCGCGTTGTCGCCCACGCGGTTCTCCACGTGGATGATCCGCGTGTACCCGCCCGGGCGCTCCTTGAACCGGGGCCCGATGGTCTCGAACAGCCTGGCCAGCGCGGCCTGATCGCGCACCGTCTTGTGCACCACCCGGCGAGCGGCCAGCGTGTTCTGGCGCGCCTTGGTGATCATCCGCTCCACCAGCCTGCGCGCCTCCTTGGCCTTGGGGGTGGTGGTGCGGATGCTCTCGCTGAGGATCACCGCCCGCACCAGGTTGTCGAGCAGGGCCTTGCGGTGGCTGGTGTTGCGGCTGAGCTTGCGGCCGGCGTTGGCGTGGCGGGACATCGCGCTCTCCTTACTGCTTCAGGGCCGGGGCCTGCGCCGTCGGCGGCTTGGGCGGCCAGTTCTCCAGCTTCATGCCGAGGCCAAGGCCCATCTCGGCCAGGATTTCCTTGATCTCCTTCAAGGACTTCCGGCCGAAGTTCTTGGTCTTCAGCATCTCCGCCTCGGTCTTCTGCACCAGATCGCCGATGGTCTTGATGTTGGCGTTCTGCAGGCAGTTGGCCGAGCGGACCGA
>Ga0209526_10001154_pt1 | contig 17456 bp, 13 predicted proteins | sample JacPinW_OM2H0_M1_FD_188566 | JGI IMG/M metagenome (GOLD analysis project Ga0209526, IMG submission 188566) | Forest soil microbial communities from Algoma, Ontario, Canada - Jack Pine, Ontario site 1_JW_OM2H0_M1 (SPAdes) (version 2) | ecosystem: Environmental > Terrestrial > Soil > Boreal... | reverse complement strand
GAGGCATCGGCGGCATGCGAGAGGATTGTGCTCGCAACATCGATTTCCCGCGAAGCGATCCGATTGACCTCCACCTTGACGTCGTGGCGAGTGAGATGATGCGCGATGTCAGCGCCCGGCAGCTCGTCGCTCTTGGCCGGCTCACCGGAGACGATCACGATCTCGCAACGTTTGGCCTTGCGTAGAAACGCCATGGCATCGCCGATCGCGCGCGCCGCGCTGCGGCCGCCGTCCCAGCCCACGAGGACACGGTCGAGTTTCAGGCCGGCCGTTTGAATGTAAGGCATGACCAGGACCGGCCGGCCGGATTCGAACAGCGCCGCTTCGAGCAGAAGGCGTACAAGCGCCGGCTCCTCAGGCCGCGGCTGCGCGACAATACACAAATCGAAGCGGCGCGCGATCTGTCCCAGCATGCCGGGCGTCCCGGCTACGGGCGCGTCGAGCGCATGGGTGTTGCTCGCGACCGCCAAGCCGCGCACGGCCGCATTGAAGCTCGCTATCGCAGCTTCGACTGCCCTGTCGTTCTCCTCGCGCTGGGATTCGAGCATCTCCGGCGGAACCCCGTACATGTCCACCATGATGGGCATGAGCGGTCCGTAACGAAACGCAATCCCGGTCAAATGCGCTTCGAGTGTGGCTGCAACGGAAGCCGCAAATTTCGCCACGTTGTCGGCTGCGCCGCCGACGGGAAGATTGACGACGATGTCCTTGATCATGGCTCTTTCTCCATCGCGATTTAATCATCGGCGTTGATCTGCATCAATATGCGCCGCGCTTGGGCCCTTCGCGGGGCTAATGTGCCTTTCGGGTTTGACGTGGGTTGCGCTGCGGCTTGGAATGCGGCAACGCTCGCAACAAAAGGGAGCGCGGCGCAATGGGTTCCATGACGATTGCGGGCCGGCAGGTCGGCCGTTCCCTTCCTCGGCTGGAAGCCCGGGAAAAGGTCACCGGGCGCGCCGAATACACCCACACCATGCGCTTTCCCGGCATGCTGTTTGCGAAGATCTTTCGCAGCACGCTGGCACACGGCCGTATCAAATCGATCGATACGCGTGCTGCAAAAAACATTCCGGGTGTTCACAGCGTCGTCACCGCCGATGACATTCGCAAGGTCATCCCCGACCCCTATTACGGGCCGGCCTTTCACGATCAACCGATTCTGGCGATCGCCAAGGTTCGCTTTGTCGGTGAGCCGGTCGCGGCAGTGCTGGCTTTCGATCCCCACGTCGCGGAGGCGGCGGCGCAGGAGATCCTCGCGCAATACGAGGAGCTGCCTGCGCTCTACGATGAAGTGGAGGCGATGAGCTCACCGGTCCTCGTGCATGACGAGCTGCGGCCGGCCGGAAGCTTTGCCGACCTCAAGCATCTGCAAGGACGCAAGGGCACCAATCTCGCGCTCGACGCGGTTCTGCGGCGCGGCGACGTGGAGGAGGCCTTCGCATCGGCTGCCCATGTGTTTGAGCACACCTATCGCACCCAGAAATGCCTGCATCTTGCCTTCGAGCCGTTCGCATCCATCGCGGATGCCCGCGCAGCCAGCGTCACGATCTATACCAGCTCGCAAAATCCTTCCTTTCTGCGCAGCGAGATTGCGCGGCTGCTGCGCTGGCCGGAAAACCGGGTACGCATCAAAGTGCCTTTTCTCGGCGGCGGCTACGGATCCAAGCTCTACGTGAAGCTGGAAGCGCTGGCCACCGCGCTCTCCTTGCTCGCGCGCCGACCGGTGAAGGTCGCGCTCACCATGGAGGAGCAGTTTTATCAGATCACCAAGCACCCGAGCACGCTTCGCATCAAGACCGCTGTCGACAATGGCGGGCGCATCACCGCGCGCAAGTGCGAGGTGTTCTGGAACGGGGGCGCCTATGCCGATATCGGGCCGCGGGTCACGCAGAAATCAGGCTTCGTCGCGGCCGGACCCTATGACATCGATAATGTCGCGATCGATTCCTACGCGCTTTACACCAATGCGACGCCGGCCGGTGCGCTGCGCGGCTTTGGTTTGCCGCAACTTGCCTTCGCCTATGAGAGCCACACCGACATGGTCGCGCGCGCGCTCAATCTCGATCCGCTCGCGTTCCGGCGCAAGAACCTGCTGCGCGAAGGACGGCCGCAGGCAAGCGGGACGATTCTGCGGGACGCTCCCGTCGAGGCGGTCCTCGATCACATCTGCGATCGCATGAACTGGCGCTCGGGCTTCGATCGCGGCGCCGGCGTGCTCCGGCGCGGCCGCGGCATCGCGGTGGCGCTCAAAGCCGCAATCGCGCCAACCACGTCGGTGGCGATGCTCAATCTCGCGGCTGATGGCAGCGTCACGCTTTATTGCGGCACCGTCGACATGGGCCAGGGCTCAGACACCGCCATGGCGCAGCTTGTGGGCGAGCTGCTCAATGTCCCCGCGGAAACCGTGAAGGTCGCGCAGCGCGATACCGACATCACGCCCTATGACATGGGCACGCTCGGCTCGCGCTCGCTCTTTCACATGGGCCACGCGGTGCGGATTGCCGCCGAGGAAGTCAACGGCAAGCTTGCCGCGCTTGCGCGCGAACTGGGTGAGCCCGAGGGCAGCAACATTTCCATCGCCGAGCTGTTCAAGAAGAAGTTCGGCATGCAGGCCGGCAATATTGTCGGCAGCGGCAGCTATAAGCCGGACTATGTGCCGGGCGCGCTGGCGAGCGGACAGACGTCGAACATCACGCCGTTCTGGATGGTCGGCGGGGCCGGCGCGGAGGTCGAAGTCGACAGCGAGACGGGATGCGTGCGAATTCTACGGCTTGTCAACGTGATCGACTGCGGCAAGCGCATCAACCCGCGCATTGTCGAATCGCAAATATCGGGCGCTGCCCTGATGCAGCTCGGCTTTACGCTGTTCGAGAAAATGCATCTCGACGCGGGCGAAGTTACCAATGCATCGCTCGCCGACTACAAGATTCCGGGAATCCGGGATGTCCCGTTGCAGATGGTGAACGAGGCAATCGACGCCTATCAGCACAACGGGCCCTTCGGCGCCAAGGGTGCGGGTGAATCGGCGACATTGGCGGTGTCGCCGGCGATCGCGAACGCCATCGACGATGCCGTCGGCGTGCGCCTGACGGAATTGCCGCTCACGCCGGAGTTGGTGTTGCGCGCGCTCAGAGCAAAGATGGGCGCGCCGTTGGAAGCCGGAACTCCGCGGTAGCTGTGAAGGCCAAGCACCCGCCCTACCGACAGACGCGGCAGATCGTGAGCTTCTGATCGATCTCCGCGTCGGCCGGACTGCTGCCTATCTGGCTCTGGTTGGGTACGTCCGCAGGGCGTGGCTGCCGATGCCCGATGGGCGCCTGCGCCCCAGCCTGACCGGTTGTGGGGAGCTGTGGAGCCGACATCGTAGAGGATGGTGCCGAAGAACCGGTCGATTGTGCATGCGCGTCGAACAAGCCGAGGCCAATAAGGGTCATGGCGGCGGCGAGGAGTGTCATGCGTTGCATGGCCGGATTCCTTCTTGCTAACCCACGAATATCGGAGAGGCTCTCTTGCACAACCGCGGGACGGCCGAAATGTTTCCGGACGGGCGCGATTTGCCGCCCGCTATTTTGCCAAGTGGAGAGCAATGCATGAACCCGGCTTGCCCGAACAGCCGCATTTACGGACATCGGGCGCGCATCGGTTACACCTCTCCGCCGTTGACGACGGAAATTTTTCCCTATGAATTATTGTGCGGGACGCATTGCGGCGCGTGGGCGTGGACGATCGCATCGCGGGATACGGCCGCCTGTTGCGGTCATGCTGCGGAGCACGCCCGTGCCTGTAAATTCCTGTTATTACAGGGGCAATGCGAGTAAAATGACGGATGCAAATTGTGGTTGTATTTTCTCAAATTGGAAGCGCAGTTAGGGTGAACCGGAGGCCGGCAATGGCAAGAACGATCTTTCTCCTGTTGGTTGCACTCGTCTTCGGAGCTCAAGCGAGCTCCTCCTCGTCGACAAGCTCGACGTTCGGCGCGCCTCTCGGCGCGCCGGGAGCAGCTACGACCCTTGGCGCGACCGGCTCGACGGGATCGACCGGATCCAGCTCGCAAGCCATCGTCGCACGGCCTTCCAGCTCGAGCACATCGAGGTCCCCTTCGACCGTCATCGTCTGCGACCTCGTTGATCAGACGGGAACGCTGACCAACGCGGACGAAGTCTGCACGCCCGGCGGATTGCGGTGAGGCAGCACCATTGGGCATTGCGGTCGCTCGCAACCGCTCACCGCGCGCCCGCCGTCAGTCCGAGATAGGTCTCAACCACGCGCGGGCTTGCCGCGAGCTCCGCGGCTCCTCCTTGCAGCACCAGCTCGCCCATCTCCAGCACATAGCCGTAATCGGCAATCTGCAAAGCGGCGCGGGCATTCTGCTCGACCAGCAGGATTGCAACCCCAGCCGACCTGAGCTCGGCAATCACATGAAAGATGTCGCGAGCAATTTTGGGCGCGAGTCCGAGGCTTGGCTCGTCGAGCATCAGCAGCGCGGGCCGCGCCATCAAAGCGCGGCCGAGTGCAAGCATCTGTCGTTCGCCGCCGGAAAGCGTGGCTGCGAGCTGGCGCCGGCGTTCCTGCAGGCGAGGAAACCGCTCGTAGACCGACGCCATGTCGCGCTCAGTCCCCTCCCTTACCCTCCCCCGCAAGCGGGGGAGGGTAAGGGTGGGGGTGCGGCGGATGCGGGGAAAAGCGCCGAGCAGAAGATTGTCTTCCACACAAAGCTCGCCGAACAGCTCGCGCCGCTCCGGGACGAGACAAAGCCGCGGAACGCGCGCCTCGGTGGGCAGTCCGGAGAGGTCCTCATCGCCATAATGGACCGAGCCGTGCGCCGGAATGAGCCCCATGAGCGCCGAGAGCAGCGTCGTCTTGCCGGCGCCGTTCGGACCGATGACGGTCACGATCATGCCGGCGCCGACATCGAGATCGAGCCCGTGCAGCACTTCGACCTTGCCGTAGCCGGCCGAAAGCCCGCGCACGTGGAGGCCGCTCATGCGACGCTCCCGAGATAGGCTTCGAGCACGTCGGGATTGGTGCCGATCTCGCGCGGCGAACCCTCCGCAAGCTTTTCGCCGAAATTCATCACGACGACACGATCGACAAGCCCCATGATGAAGTCCATGTCATGCTCGACCAGGAGAATGCTGAGCCCGGATCCCCGCAGCGAGCGGATGAGATCGGCGAGCGCCTTCTTTTCGAGATGACGCAATCCGGCCGCCGGCTCGTCGAGCAGCAACAGAACCGGGTCGGCGCAGAGCGCGCGCGCGACTTCGAGCAGGCGCTGGGAGCTGAGCGGCAACGTGCTTGCGGCATCGAAAGCATGCCCGCGCAGTCCGACGGCTTCGAGCCGGCGCAGAGCCTCATGGCGCAAGCGCGCTTCTTCCGCACGGTCGAAGCGCAGCGTCGCCGACAAGGTGCCCGCGTGTCCGCGTAGATGAGCGCCGAGTGCGACATTTTCGAGCGCGGTGCGCGAGGCAAGAACGTTGACGTGCTGAAAGGTGCGGGTGATGCCGCGCCGCGCGATATCGCGGGGCGCGAGATACTCGATGCGCTCGCCGCGAAAGACGATTTTGCCTGCGTCGACCGCAAGCACCCCGGTCATCAAATTGAAGACCGTGCTTTTGCCGGCACCGTTCGGACCGATCAGCCCGAGGATCTCTCCGCTGCGCATCTCAAACGAGAGGTCCTTCACTGCGACCAATGCCCCGAAACGCTTGGCTACGCCCTGCAATTCAAGCAGCAGGTCGCCGCGCTGCGGCTGCGCACGTCGCGGCGGCGGTTCGGACGCTACCGGCAACATGCGTTTGCGGTCTGCAGGAACGAGTCTGGCAAAATACGGTACCAGCCCGTCACGCGCCCGGTGCAGCATGACAATGACCAAAAGTCCGAACGCAATGATTTCGAAATTGCCGCTCTCGTATGTCAGCTTCGGCAGCAGCTCCTGAAGCCATTGTTTGAGAAAGGTCAGCACGGTTGCGCCGATCACCGCGCCCCAGACCTCGGTTGAGCCGCCGATCACCGCCATGAACAGATAGTCGATGCTCGCGTTTACGCCGAACGGCTGCGGGCTCACGAAGCGCAGAAAATGCGCATAGAGCCAGCCCGACAGCGCCGCCAAAACCGCCGCATAAACGAAGATGACGATCTTGAGCCGCGCGGTGTTCACGCCGAAACACTCGGCCATGGTCGTGCGCCCCTTGAGCGCGCGGATGGCGCGCCCACAGCGCGAATCGAGCAGATTGCTCACCGCAAACAGGGCGAGCAGCGCGACCAACCAGATCAGATAATAGAACGTGCGGCCGTCTGCGAGCGCGACGCCAAACAGCGTAAGCGGAGGAATTTCGGCAATGCCGGAATATTTTCCCAGCAGTTCCAGGTTGCCGAGCAGGTAGTAGATCGCAATGCCCCAGGCGATGGTCGCGAGCGGCAGGTAATGACCGGACAGGCGCAAGGTGATGAAGCCGAGAAAAAGCGCGATCACGACGGTCAATGCGATACCGGCCGGCAAGGTGAGCCAGGGGGAGATGCCGTACCGGGTCGCGAGCAGCGCCGTGGTATATGCCCCGATCCCCACAAAGGCTGCCTGCCCGAAAGAGGTCTGTCCACCAACGCCGGTCAACAGCACAAGGCCAAGCGCCACGATGCTGGACAGCCCGATGTAATTGAGAAGCGTCACATAGAATTCCGGCAGCACGAGCGGAGCAGCGAGCAGGAGCAGCACGGCTGCGAGCGTCAGCACGCGACGGCTCACGGCTCCTCGTCCTCTTCGATGCGCTGCGCCGTAAGCGAGCGCCAAAGCAGAACCGGAATGATCAGCGTGAAGACGATCGACTCCTTGAAGGCGCTCGCCCAGAACGAAGAGAAAGATTCAAGAAAGGCGACCATGACTGCGCCAATCGCAGCGGCGGGATAGCTCGTCATGCCGCCGATGATGGCACCGACGAATCCCTTCAAGCTGATGAGGAAGCCAGTGTCGTAATAGATGGTCGTGATGGGCGAGATCAAAATGCCGGAAACCGCGCCGATTAAGGCCGCCAAGGTGAAGGCGAGCCGACCGGAGAATTCGGCCGAGATTCCGACGAGGCGCGCACCGATCCGATTGATTGCAGTGGCGCGCAGCGCCTTGCCATAGAGCGTTCGCCCGAACAGCACCGCCAGGACCAGGATCAGCACCACGGCAGTGATCACCACCGCGATGCTTTGCCCCGTGATGCTGAGAATGCCGAGCTGAAACGTCAGGCCCGGAAACATCTGCGAGCGCAGCCCTTCACCGCCGAAAAAGACGAGGCCGAGGCCAGTCATCATGTAGTGAACCGCAACCGCGACAATCAGCAGCACGAGGATCGAAGCATTCGCGAGCGGCTGGAACGCAAGCCGGTAGAGCATCGGCCCCATGGGGGTGACGATCGCAATCGTGACAAGCACTTGCAGCACAAGAAGATCGCGGCGCGATGCCGACCACCACGCGGCGGCCGCGACGAGGAGTGGCACGAGCACGTTCCAGAATAAAATCCTGGCAATAGCGCCTGATGCATCGTTGCGGGGCGAGGTCGCAGACGCTGCGCCTCGGTTTGGGCTTCGACGCACGAGTGCGATTGTGTCGACAAGCGCGACCGAAACGCCCGCGATGATGAGTAGATAAACCGTTCCGGGCACCGCGCCCGCCTGCAACGTGGCAAGCGAGAGCGCCGCATAGGAGATGAACTCACCCTGTGGGACCAGAATGACGCGGGTAACCGTGTAGACGACGATGAGGCCAAGAGCGAGGAGCGCGTAGATCGCTCCGTTCATCACCGCGTCCTGCGAGAGCCATAGCGCAATCGCGGTGTTCATCGGTGCGATAGTCTTCGCTATTTCAGCAGGCGCCAGGTGCCGTTGTCGACATGCACCAGCACACGCGCGCGGCTGTCGAGGCCGGAGTGGTCTTTCGGGCTCATGCTGTAGATGCCGTGGGTGCCCACCACGTTGTGGACGTTTTCAAGCGCGTCCCGCAGCGCCTGGCGAAATTCCGGCGTGCCGGGCTTTGCCTTCTGCAGCGCCGCAGGAACAGCGGCATTGAGCAGCAGGAAGGCGTCATAGCTGTAGCCGGCAAACGCGTTGCGGCTCCCTTCGCCGAAGGTCTGCTCGTAGCGCTTTGTGAAATCGAGCGCGACGGGCTTGATCGGATTGTCGTCTGGCAAGTCCTCCGGCACGATAAGCGGGCCAGTGGGCGCAATCGCACCCTCGACCGCCTTCCCGCCCACCTTGATGAACTCGCGGTTCACCGTTCCATGATTGTGATAGATTTGCTTCTTGTAGCCGCGCTCGACGAAAGCGACATGGGGCAGCGCGCCGCCCGTCCCTGACCCGCCGACAACAATCGCATCCGGATTTGCGGCAAGCACCTTGAGCACCTGGCCGGTCACGCTGGTGTCGGCGCGTCCGTAGCGTTCGTTGGTCACGATCTGGATGCCCGCGGGTCCCCCTTCCTTCTCCGTTGCCGCCAGGACAAGATCGCCCCACGAATCGGAGAAGCCGATATAGCCCACCGTTTTGATGCCGTGCGCCTTCATATGCTCCACCACCGCTCCCATCATCAGCGGGGTGGGCTGCGGCACGACGAACACCCATTCCAGCTTGTCGGGCGACAGCGCTACGGGCGAGAGGGCGAGCAGCGGCGTCTTGAGCTCGGTTGCGATCTGAGCGATCTGCGTGGTCGATGGCACCGAAACCGAGCCCATGACCGCGTCGACCTTGTCTTCGCTGATGAGCTTGCGCGCGTTTTTGGCGGCCTCCGTGGCGTCGGTCTTGTCTTCGTAGATGATGAACTTCACGGGCGAGCCGGCGATCGTCTTCGGCATCAGCTGAAAAGCGTTCTTGTAGTGAATGCCGAGCGAAGCCCCGGGCCCCGTTGCTCCCATGGTGAGACCGATCGTGATCTCCTGTGCGCTTGCCCCGCACGCGCTCAAAAGGGCGAATGCCACCGTCAATAACAGCTTCATGGTGTTTCCCTCGCGTTCAAGCAGGATCCGCACAGGCCACGATGCCTGCTGCGGCCATTGCATCGATTTCGGCCGGCCCATAGCCCGCCTGCGCAAGCACGCGTCTGCTATCAGCGCCGTATCTCGGCGGGAACGCAAGCTCGCGTTTCGCAGCGTCATCATCGACCGCCATCGGTTGCATGCGCACCGGCTTTCCGTCCGGCATGGTGGTTCGCGTGAGCCGTTCCTTCAATTGCGGCAATTCGCGCACCTGGGCAATATCGAAGATGCGGGTCGCGGGGACAGTCGCCGAGCGCAAGTCCGCGAGCAGCTCATCGACGCAGTGACGGCTTGTCACCGCAGCCATATCACGATGGATCTGTTTTCGCTCCGTGTGCCGGCCCTCGTTGGTCAGGCGGACCTCATTCGCGACCGGGGCGAATTTCGGCACGGCCGTGAGCCGGCGCCATTGCACGTCGCTGCCGATCGCCATGTAAACGAATCCATCCTTGGCGGGATAGACGTTGGTCGGAATGAATTTGCGATGCTCATTGCCGGAGCGCGTGATCTCGCCGGGCTCGCAATCAAAATCGATCAGCGGCAGAACCGTGATCAGCCAGGATGCCGCCGCCTGCAGCATGGAAACATGAATCGCCTTGCCGCGGCCGGTTTCGCTGCGCTCGAGCAGCGCCAGCATAACATTGGCATAGACTTCATCGCCTGCTTTGAGATCGATGACCGGCAGGCCCATCTGGGTCGGTGCCCCCGCGGGATCGCCGGTCACTTCCATATAGCCGCACATGGCCTGAATCACTGGGTCATAACCCGGCACGTCGGGATAGTCGGGGCCCATGGCCGAAATGCCGGCCCAGATCAGGTCGGGCTTCACCGCGGACAGCGTATCGTAGCCGATCCCGAGGGATCCGTAGCGGGAGGGTAAAGTGTTGCAGCAGAACACATCGACAGGAAGCGCCGTGATCAGGCGGCGCAGCAGCTCCTGGCCACGCGGATGCTTGAGATTGAGCGCAATCGCCTCCTTGCCGACATTGGGCGCGATGAAATAGCTGCGCCGGTCATGGTCAGCGACGCGGCTGCCGATATAACGATTGGGATCGCCGGGAAGCCCGCCGTCGCTCTTTGTTGCCTCGATGCGGATCACGCGCCATCCCAGCTGCGCGAACCGCAGCGTTGCGGACGGCAACGACAACGCCTGTTCGAGGCTGAGCACGGTGCGCGGTGTCACAGCCTCACCAGGCACCGTAGCGTTCGCGGGCGGCTGCGGGGGAAATGAGGCTGTCGCGCACTTCGTCCATCAGCTTGGCGCGGTCACGCTTTTTCGGGTCGCCGTAGCCCCCGCCGCCGCCCGCCTGCTGGTGATAGATGGTGCCGCGCGGCACGGCCGCGATCAGGTCCTTGTTCTTTGGCGTGATCACTTTGCCATCCGGATAGGTGAGTCGGATGAAATTGAGCGAGCCGCTAGCGCCCCCAAACAGGCCGAAAGCCGGCTCGAAGTCGCCATCACCGAACGTCACCACCTGAGTATCATCCGAACCGATCTCAAAAATCGTCTCCACGCCCAAACCACCGCGCCATTGGCCGGCGCCGGCGGAATCGATCAGCAGCTCGTGTTTGATTAGGCGGTGCGGCGTGTGCTGCTCGAACATCTCGTAATCCTGGTCAAGCACGCCGCCCGACGCATCAATCATGCCGATGTGGTCATAGCCGTCAGTCCCCCGCAACGCGCCGGAGCCGCCCTTGAGGCCCATGAAACCTATATCGACGTAGCGCTCGTTTTTCTGCGGGTCGAGGCCGGTCGTCAGCGAGCAGAGGAGGTTATTCCATCCCGCAGTCACACGATCCGGCATGACAGGGGCGAGCGCGCGCTGAATGGCTTCGGCATTGGGCGGGCACAAATGGTTGCCGAAAGTCGTGGCCTTGGGATAGGCCGCGTTGAGGATGGTGCCCTGTGGGATGACGATCTCGATCGGCGCAATCATGCCCTCGTTGTGTGGAATATCGGGATTGACCATCTGCAACAGGGTGAGCACGGTCGCCGACGCGCTCGAACTGAAGGTGCCGTTGACGAAGCCGTTGGTCTGCGGATCGGTCTCGGAATAATCGAACCTGATGTGCTTGTCGCTCACCGTGATGGTGACGCGAATGGTGAAGATCGAGCCTTCGTGGCGGCCATCGTAATAGACCCGCGCCTCTCCCTTGTAGATCCCGCTCGGAATGGTCGCGATCTCGCTCTCCATTATTTTGCGGGTCGCCTCGAACAGCGTCTCCTTGTGTGCCTCGAAGCTTGCGCGCCCGTATTTTTCCAGCAGCGCCAACATTCTTCGCTCGCCCACCCGGCAGGCACCGATCTCCGCTTTCATGTCGTGCTGAACGATATCGAAGCGGATGTTCGCGAAGATAAGATCCCAGACGTCCTTGCGCAGTTTTCCCTTCTCGTAGACCTTGACCGGGGGTATCCGCAGCGCCTCCTGCCAGACTTCCACCGCGTTCGGATTGTAGCCGCCGGCGACCGCACCCCCAATATCGGCCTGGTGGCCCTTCACCGCGGTCCACGCGACGAGCTCATCCTGAAAGAAGATGGGCTTGTAGGCGGCGACATCGTTGTTCTGGTTGCCCATGGAGAAGACGTCGTTGTGAAAGATCACGTCCCCGGGATGGATGTCGTCGCCGAAATAATTGCGAATGTATTTGCACACCGGAGCCAGCGAGAAAGCGAGGATGGGCAGGTTCTCGGTCTGCTCGAGCATGCGGCCTTCGGCATCGTAGAGGCCGGTCACGTAGTCCTTGGCCTCGCACAGGATGGGCGAGCGGGTTGCGCGCTCCATGGAGAGCGACATCTCGTCGGTGATGGAGCGGAATGTACGCGCATAGACCGAGAGCAGGATGGGATCGATGGTCATGGGGCGACCAGCTCGGCTTGTCGTTCGAAGCAATTGCGCACGAGATCCTCGCTGCCTTTACGATAAAGGACGAACGATCGGTGGCGATCGACCACGCAATCGTAGCTTTCCGTTACAAGCACGGCCGTGGTCGCGGTCTCGATGATCGCCGGCCCCGCGATCATGTTGCCGCAGCGCAAGCGAGCGCCGTCGTATACTTGGATGGTCTCGAATGATGCGGTTTCCGGGACATAGGCCGAGCGCCTGTTCTTGCGGGCGGCCCTCGCATCTGTGCCGCTATACCGCTCCGCGGGGTAAGGCGCTGCCTCGGTCGCACCAATTGCCTGCAGGCGGACATTGATGATCTCAATCGGGATCGGCTCTGCTTCCAGGCTGTATCCGTAAAGCCGGTCGTGCTCCGCGTGGAATGCGCGCGCGATGGTCTCGCTGTCGCGTTCTTTGATTGCCGCGTCGGAGACATCGAAAGAGACCTCGTGGTATTGCTTGGTGTACCGGCAATCAAAGCGGATGCGGTTGCGGCGCCGGTCCTTCGGCACCTGCTCCTGATCAAGCAGGCGATCGCCCTCGCGCTGCATGTCGCCAAGAACGCCGGCGAGGCGTTCCCAATCGAGCGATTGCAGACGGGCGATGAAGGTGCGCACAAAATCGTGCTGCAACTCGCAGAGCAGCATGCCGTAGGCGCACATGACGGAAGCACAGGCAGGCACAATCTGTACGGGAATTTCGAGCTCGCTGCAGATCAGGCACGAATGCATCGGTCCGGCGCCGCCAGCCGCGATGAAAGCAAACTCGCGCGGATCATAGCCGCGCTTGATGGTCACCTCGCGCACGCCCTGGGCCATGTTGTTGCAGGCGACGCGGTAGATGCCGGCGGCGGCGGCTTCGACGGTCAGTCCCATCGGCGTCGCGATTTGCGTGTCAAGAGCGCGCTCGGCCGCCGCGCGATCGAGCCGCATGCTGCCGCCCGCGAAATAATCCGGATCGAGATAGCCGAGCACGAGATTGGCATCGGTGGTGGTGGGAAGCTTGCCGCCTTTGGCATAGCAGGCCGGCCCCGGCGCCGCGCCCGCGCTTTGCGGTCCGACGCGAAGCAACCCGCCCTCATCGAGCCAGGCGATTGAGCCGCCGCCTGCGCCGATGGTGTGGATATCGAGCATGGGCAGTGCGATCTTGTGCCGCGCAATCTCGCCGTCGCTGATGGTGCCGGGTTGTCCGATCGCGGCGGATGCTTCAAAGCTCGTTCCGCCCATGTCGGTGGTGATGCAGCGGTCTGTGCCGATGCCCTTGGCAAAGAACAGGCCGGCGCCGGGTCCGCCTGCCGGTCCTGACAAAAGCGTCAGGGCTGCTTTTTCGCGCGCCAGCTGTGGCGAGATCACGCCCCCGTTCGACTGCATAATGAGAAGAATGCCGCGAAAGCCGGCGCCATGCAGCCGCGCGACGAGTTGATCGAGATAATGATTGAGCTTCGGCCCGACATAGGAATTCAGCGCGGTCGTGCTCACGCGCTCGTAGAAGCGAATCGACGGCAGGAGATCGGTGGAAACGGTCAGATAAACGTCCGGCAATTCGCGCCGAACCAGCTCGGCTGCGGCCTGCTCGTGCGCGGGGTTCGCGAACGCATTCATGAAGCAGATGGAAACTGCCTCGACCTTTTCCTCCCGGAACAGCGCGATCGCGCGGGCGATGTCATCGAGCGAGAGCGGCTCGACTTCGGTGCCATTGCGGTCAAGCCGCCCGCCGACCCCAATGCGCAGATAGCGCGGAACCAGCGGCTTCACATTGGTGTAGCGGTTGTCGTATTGCCGCTCGCGAATGCCGCGGCGCATTTCCAGCGCGTCGCGCACCCCGCGAGTTGTAAGGAGTGCCGAGCGCGCACCCGTATGCGTGAGCGTTGCGTTCGTCGCGACCGTTGTTCCGTGCACGATGGTATCGATCGAGCCGATGAGCTCGGCGAATGGGCGCGGCGGGTCCAGCCGGGCCGCAAGCTCCCGCATGCCCGCGAGCACTGCAATCGAAGGATCCTCAGGGGTCGAGAGCGCCTTGTGAATGATCGGTTGAGCGGCGAGACCGGCAACGATGAAATCCGTGAACGTGCCGCCGACATCAATCCCGATTTTCAGGCCCATCGACCGGCTCACCCGCGGTCGGTGACTTCCAGCACCACCGCCATGGCGGTATCGCCGGCCGCGCAGCCCGTGAACAGGCCGTAGCCGCCGCCCCGCAGCGCGAGCTCCTCGATCAGCTCGATGATTGCGCGCGTGCCCGTGGGCGCCTGCGGGTGGCCCCACACCAGCGAGCAGCCATAATTGTTCATGCGCTCGGTCGGCACTCCGGTCTGGCGAGAGAACAGGATGTCATTCACGGCGAACGGATTGTGAGTTTTGATCGCGTCCATGCGGTCGATGGCAAGCCCGGCCTGATCGAGAGCGCGCTGCGCCGCCGGCACAGGCGCTTCCGGCATGTAGCCAACTTTGCAGCGCGCGGAGCCGAAGCCGTGCAGCCGAATGCAGAGATTGGAATCACGGCTGAGCTCTCTGGCCTTGTCCGGCATCGTCACGATGATTGCGCTGTTGCCGTCGGCGGGGTGGGTTTGGCCGCCGAAGGTGACGCTTCCGCCGTCAATGACGGGCTTAAGTTTGGCGAGGCCTTCGGATGTGGACGAATTGATGCCTTCGTCGGACGAGAGCGTCCCCGTGGTCTTGCGGAAGGAAGGGTCCGGCACTTCGAACGGAAGCGTCATATAGCGTTTCTGGAACGCACAATCGTTCGCCAGCGCCGCGCGGTATTGCGCCTCGCGCCGGAGCACCACATCGTGCTGCTCCGAGGTCGTGATCTGATGCTTGGCCGCGACGTTCTCCGCCGTCCGGATCATGGCGTGCTTGCCGAGCGGATCATTGTTGAAATTGTCGAGCACCCAATCTTCATGGGATCCCGTGCCGCCGGGCGCGCGCGGGTTCGGATAGTAGACGTGGGGTCCATTCGAGGTGCGGTCGCAGGTGATGGCGATGGACGCGGTGCTCAGGCCGGCATCCACCTCCTGGGCGGCTGCGAGGAGCGCGCGTGCGCCGGTCGCGCAAGCCTGCATGACTGTGGGCCCACGCAGTTGCGAAAGGTCTGCCATGCCAGCGAGCCACGGCAGCCCGTAAAACGAGGATTTCTGCGGCACCGTGACACCGAGCACCCCGTGATCGATCGTCTCGCCCGGAATGTTGCGCCGATCAAGCTCGCGCTTGAGGGTGTAGGCCGCAAATTCCAGCGAATGGAGAGTGGCAAAAGCCCCCTGCCATCGCGCAAAGGGCGTGCTCCAATAGGCGCCGTAGGGGATTTCGCAATTATAAGGCATGCACGTCGTCCTGCACCCAGGTTAGACCACGGAGCCGCGTGAATGAACACCGTGTGTGAAGTGGCCATCGCCGCATCCGGCTCCTCGTCCGGGCCGGTCGAGCGTGCCCCGCAGGCCATGGAGCTTTGGGCGGGCTTGCCGGAGCTTGTCTCATTCGACCTCTATACACCGGCGGCTGTACAGGCTGAGGACCCCTATGTGCAGGACGGCCCTGCTCCGGCATGGCTGGCCATGCTCGCCTTCCCCTCGTTGGAGGCGCTGGAGCGCGCCACAGGCGACAAACGTTTCATGGCTATCTTCGCCAGTCTCGGCAAACGCGTGCTCACCTGCACAGCCATGCAGCGCAGTGATCATTCCGTTGCGGGCGCGGATGCGCCGGCGCCGCTGCATGCCCGGTTCTCCTACGTGGTGCGTTATCATCGCCCCGCGGACGACGAGGCGCTGTTCGCGCGCCATTACATCGAAACGCATCCCGCGCTGCTCGCCCGCCTGCCGGCAATCCGCAATGTCATGTGCTATCTGCCGCTTGCGTGGAAACATGCCGCCGGGGTCCCTCCTGCCGATTATATGCTGGGCAATGAAGTCGTCTTCGACCACATCGATCATTTCAACGAGGCGATGGCGTCACCGCTGCGCCATGAGCTGCGGGCGCATTTCCGGCAATTTCCGATCTTCTCCGGCCGCAACACCCATTACCCCATGGCGCGCCGACGAATTGTGGGGTGAAGAGGTGTAACGCTCGCGCCGTGGCTTACGCCTTCTTTCGCCCTTTGGCGGAACGCGGGCCCATGGGCTCGGGCTGGAACGGGCCGTCGCGCATCTCGAGATAGGCCTTGAGACCACCGCTGCGCTGGGCCTCCAGAAGCTGCTCGCGAAACTCGTTGTGCGATGCGTGGGCGAGCGTGCTCAGCGAGCCTTCGAGCAGGAGCCCGGAATAGACGCCGGCGGCCTGAATGCCGAGCATGGTGACCGCCTTGTTGAGCCGCACCGACGGCTCCGGCACCAACGCGATGCGTTTGGCAAGTGCGCGCGCGGTGTCCATCAACTGATCAGCGGGGACGACCTCGTTGACCATGCCGATGCGCAACGCTTCGTGCGCATCGAAATGGTCGCCCGTGAGCGCCCAGCGATTCGCCGCCTTCCATCCGCATAAGGCGCCGAACAGAAATGTCGTGTTGGAGATGTGGCGCACTTCGGGTTGCGCGAACACCGCCTCCTCCGACGCAATCGTGATGTCGGCTGCGAGCTGGTACCAGAAGCCACCACCCATGCACCAGCCATTGACGGCGGCGATGATCGGCTTTCCCAGGCTCCACATGTGGGTCCAATAGCCGACGCGGGTCGCGTCCATGCGCTGCCAATACTCAATGAACTCGGCGTGGGATTTTCCCGTCGGGTCGGAGTGGCGGGTGCCGGATTTTCCGGTCGCGGCCTGGTCGTATCCGGCAGAGAACGCGCGCCCGGCACCGGTGAGTATGATGACCCGAACCGCGCGGTCCGCGTCCGCCTCATCGAAACGCCGGTGCAGCTCTCGCTCGAGCTCATGCGTGAGCGCATTCATGCGATCCGGCCGGTTGAACGTGATGGTCGCGATCTTGTCCTTGACCTGATAAAGCAGCTCCTGAGTCATCCCGCCTCCTTAATGTTCGTAGCGCGGATTGAACGCAGCGAAATCCGGGGGCAGCCACCCCGCATTTCGCTTCGCTCAACGCGGGCTACGGACTGGCTTGACCGCACATCGTCCTCAAATCCACAATCGCATCATGCAGCCGGACGTCAAGCCAGCCACGATCTTTCGCCACGTCTATGGGCTCTATCCATCGCTCGCCATGCTGGCGGGAATGCAGCTTGATGTCTTTACGCCGCTCGGCAGCGGGGCGATGACTGCGCAAGCGCTGGCGGATGTCCTTAAAGTGGATGCTCAAAAGCTCCGGCTGCTGCTTTACGCGCTCGTCAATGCCGAGCTGCTCACGGTTGAAGGAGAGCGTTTCGCCAACACACCGGAAGCCGACGCCTACCTCGTGGCCGGCCGGTCCGGCTACATGGGGAGCGCGCACGAGCTCTATTCCGATCTGTGGCACGCGGCGCTCACCGCGGGTCCGTCCATCCGTGCCGGCGCCCCACAGGTCAAACATGACTTCGCAACCATGTCGCACGAGGAGCTCGGCACTTTCTTTCGCGGGCTGCATGCCGGCGCGCTCGCCACCGGAGAGCAGTTGGCGAATACCTACCAATTCGAACGGT
>Ga0209526_10001153_pt1 | contig 17466 bp, 19 predicted proteins | sample JacPinW_OM2H0_M1_FD_188566 | JGI IMG/M metagenome (GOLD analysis project Ga0209526, IMG submission 188566) | Forest soil microbial communities from Algoma, Ontario, Canada - Jack Pine, Ontario site 1_JW_OM2H0_M1 (SPAdes) (version 2) | ecosystem: Environmental > Terrestrial > Soil > Boreal... | reverse complement strand
TGAGCCCCGCCTACAACTACGAGGTGTTCGACTTCGCCCTGGAGCCAGGCGAGTTCGAACGATGGCTCCAAGCCGGACCCGGGATCGGTCAAGAGGCCCCCGACTTTGAGCTCCTCGACCTCGAGGGGGAGGCGCTGCGGCTCAGCGCACTGCGGGACCGCCCGGTGGTGCTCGAATTCGGCTCCTACACCTGTCCCATCTTCTCCGACCGGGTCCCCGCCATGGAGCGGTTGGCGCAGGATCACCCGGAGGCAGCGTTCCTGGTCATCTACGTTCGAGAGGCTCATCCCGGTGAGATCCAGGGTCCGCACCGCAGCCTCGTCGAGAAGTGGTCAGCCGCCCGGAGGCTGGTTACCGCAGAGGTGCTGGCACGTCGCGTGCTCGTCGACTCGCTGGACGGCGCCGTGCACCGTGCTTACGGCGGAGCCTGGAACCCCGTCTATGTAATCGCCCCGTCCGACGGTCGGGTTGTGATGCGTCAAGCATGGAACCATCCCGCGTTGGTCGGCGCTGTGCTGGATGACCTGGTCGCGGGCACCGTTTCCAAGGTCCCGGAGTCGATCGAGATGCTTCGCGAGGCGGGGTGCAGGCCGATGGGCCTGCGGCTGCTCGAGAGGGGAGGGGCCCGCGCCCTTCGGGACTTCTACCGAAGCGCCCCTCGACCCGTTAGCGAGGCCCTGCGAAGCTCGGCCTCCGAGGCTGTCCGTGAGGCGATCCTCGGATTCGAAGACGACAGAGAGTGCCGATGCAGGCCCAGGACTCGACCATGAGCCTTGCCGGTTCAGGGTCCACCCGTTGCTGGGACATGCCGGTCGAATTCCCGAGCTACGAGAAGGTCGTCAAGTACGGGCCGTCGACTCCCTTCGCATCAGGCGGGCTCCTTTGGGTGGCTAGTCGGCGTAGCTCGCGATGTCAATAGCGCGCCGGGAGAGCTCAGTGCCGTAGGCAGTCCAGATGCCCTCGCCCCAGTAGCGGTAGCAGCTGGTCTCCGCGGTCAGCAGGTGGAACAGAGCGTTGCGATACCGGGACTGGTCGCTGGGGACACGCCTGGCAAGAATCCGCTCATGGAAGAGGGAACTGGCCTTCTCCATGGGCAGGAGCACCGTGTCGTAGCCTCGGACCCAGGAAATGCTGTTGGTCCAGCTGCCCCCGTCCATGTGGAAGCGGCCGTCCTCGGCCCGCAGGTGCTCGATGACCTCAGTCAGCCTATCTGGTCCGTCGCCTGGGGACATGCGCTCCCAGATCCGTGACTGGAACAGAGGCTGGATCACCGGGAGGTCGTCTTCCTGGACCCCCACAGAGCGGAGCCGCTCGAGGTATTCGGTGACGTTGATGATCGGCGTCCGAGAGCCCGAGCACTCGTGGATCACCTCAAAGTATTTGGCCGGGAACTCGTTCATCATTACACCGCCGTTTTCCCCGTCGGCAATCTGAGTAACCAGTGGAGGTATCTGCCTGCCGCCGAGCTCCAACCGCGACAGACCTTTTGCCTCGTAGTAGGGCTGCATCTGGCCGACCAGCTTGGTATCACTGCCCTGTGTCTTGATGACACAAGTGATGGTGGCTGTGTCCCCTCGGGAGTTGGTGCAGACGAGGCGGTGCGGGAGATGGGGGTACTGGGGACGCTGGCCACCCGGATGCTCCACCGTGTGCTCTTGGAGCAGGACCCACTGGTAGCCGCAGTCGGTGAGGGTCTTGACGAACTCGTAGGCCACGTCGGGCTGGTTGGGGAGGGCCATCTCAGAGGGCGAGAAGCCTCGGACTCGGCTCAAGGCGTCGAGCCCAAAAATGGCAGCAAAGTGGTGCTGCCAAGCCCTCACGTGGAGACGGTAGTCCTGGACCGGGGTGGAGGGAGCCACAGCGTGGCCCCATGGGCAACCCAGCCACTCCACCGACTGGCGATAGCGGACGTCGCCGGTGACCCGTGCAAGCTCGTCGAGTACGTCGTCGGCGCCCATCTGCCGGAGTCCGTAGAGCAGCGTGCCAGAGTACTCGAGCATGACCCGAGGCTGGAATCCCTCGTCGAGAAGCTGGGGTATGAACTGGCCCATTCGCTTGTAGCACCACAAGAACACCGGGGCGTTGTGGTTGTCACCGATTGCCGGGTTATCCAGCATCCACTGCAAGTTGCTGATCAAGCCCGCCGTCCGAAGCTCCCGGCCGCCCGCCGGGATGAGTGGCTGGTGCATGTGTAAGGCAATGGCGAACGCACTGTCGATCTCACCGAAGCCCGAGGCACCCTCGGGAAGGAACGCCGGATCGGCCCGGCTGGCCCTGACGGCTTCCTCGATGTACTCCTCTCGACCGGAGATGTTGGGAAGCCCGTCAATGTGTTCGGCAATTTTGCCCATAATCGTGCTCCTGTCCGGTCTGGACCGGCTCCCACTCAGCCTGCATCTCGATCGAAACACGAGGCAAGCAGGGTGGATTTACGAGATTCCGGTCTACACTGTCGGCGCGATGCCGGCGCGTGGAGCGGCGGTCCGAGAACGTCATCGGCCGAGGATGCCGAGAGGAAGGGTCACGGAATGATCAGTAACACAATCGGGCCGCTACGGGAGCTAGTACGCGGAGACGTGGTCGAGCCCGGGGACGAAGGCTACGAGGCGGCGCGCAGGGTCTACAACGCGATGATCGACAAGCGGCCGAGGGTGGTCGTCCGTAGCGTCAACGCCGGGGACGTGATCGCCGCCGTGAACTTCGCCCGAGACAACCAGCTGCCCATCGCTGTTCGCGGTGGCGGACACAGCGTGCCAGGATTTGGCACCTGGGACGACGCCGTGGTGGTCGACCTATCACGAATGCGGGGAGTGCGGGTCGATCCGCAGGCCAGGACTGCACGCGCTGAGGGAGGCGCCACCTGGGGCGACATGAACGCGGCCACCTATGCCTTCGGTCTGGCCACCACCGGCGGGATCATATCGACCACAGGCGTCGGTGGGCTGACCCTGGGCGGCGGTATCGGGTACCTGGACCGGGGCTTCGGCCTCTCCTGTGACAACCTGGTGTCCGCCGACATCGTGACCGCGGACGGGCAGTTCCTGATCGCCAGCGAGCGTGAAAACGAAGACCTCTTCTGGGCGATCCGCGGAGGCGGTGGGAACTTCGGGGTGGCGACCGCGCTCGAATTCCGGCTCCACCCCGTCAAGGACATCTACGGCGGCCCCATGTTCTTCGAGCTCAGCGACGCAGAGCACATCCTCAAGTTCTTCCGCGAGTACATCAAGGACGCGCCGGAACAGCTTGGAGGGTTTCCGGCATTCCAGATCGCTCCGCCCCTTCCCTTCATCCCCGAGAATCGCCACGGGGAGCCCTTCGTCGCGGTGGTGGCCTGCTGGGCGGGACCGCTCGACGAGGGCGAGAAAGCCCTCAAGGTCTTCCACGACCAGGCGCCGGTGGTCGCCGAGATGGTGGGCCCGATGCCCTACCCCGCGCTCAACAGCGCCTTCGACGGGCTCGTCCCGGCAGGACTGCAGCACTACTGGAAGGCGAATTTCGTGCAGGAGTTGACCGATGGGGCCATCAAGGCACACCTCGAACACGGCCCCAAGCTGCCAGCCGTGAATTCAACGGTTCACCTCTATCCGATCAACGGCGCTTGCCACCGGACGCCAGCCGACGCGACTGCTTTCGGCCATCGTGAGGCGACATTCGCGACCGTGATCGCCGGGATGTGGCCCGACCCGGCGCAGAACGCTGCGAACATCAAGTGGGTCCGCGACTACTCCGACGCGATCGCTCCGTTCTCGGAGGAAGGCGGGTACATCAACTTCATGTCGGAGGACGACCAGAACCGCGCGCCCGCCAACTACGGGGGCAATTACGACCGCCTCGTCCAGGCCAAGAAGCGGTACGACCCCGACAATCTATTTCGCGCGAACCAGAACATCAAAACGTAACCGCGGCGCATTCCGGCCTGAATGAATCACCTTCGCCGTCGGCCCTGACCGGAGCCTGGCCCGCAGCGTGCCAGCTGGTCGCCGCCTGCCAGGTCCACGCCCTGCGGTCCGATGTCCGTCTGAGTTTCTTGAGCGGGGGATTAAGGCGCTTCGAAACCGGGTGCCTTGACGCGCCTCATGACCCTACCTTCAAAAGCGCCATTGCCGTGGCCCCGCTTCTCGCCGTCTGAGTTAGGCCCAAGGCCTCGTGGGACGTTTTGTCAGCCACCCCAGGACGAATATCTCTGCCAAGGAACAGCTGCGCAGTGGTAGCCTGCCGATTCAAGGAAAGGAGGGGTATGACCAAGGATCCCAACGTGCCGATCCATGCCATCTGTCCTGGGTGCGGGGAACCAAGTCAAGACTTACTGGCGCACGCTCCGCAGTGCTCAGCTCCTGAAGCGCTTGATACCAGGGCAGGTTTCGAAGCGGAATCAATGGAGATCACCGCTGCCATCCGGGAAGTCGAGTTCAAATTGAAGGCCTTGCCCGCCGACGAGGCAGCGGCATATGCGTCTCGCCTGGCAACGCTTTGCGACGAGCTCCACGGGCTGAAATACCCGAGCACCAACTATCGGAACCTTCTTGACGTTTTACGGGAGCGGCGCCTACTGCTCGACGGCTGATTGGTGGGACAGCGGTCAGGCCAGACTCCTGAAACGCTCCGCCCCTACATCTCCGGAATGCGGCGAGCCCGAGGTCGAGGTGCTGCGGGAGTCGGCAGAAGACCAGTCGAACTCGAGATTGCAGATAGCCTCCCCGCCTGGCCAAGGCCGTCCCGGGCATGGTCCTGGGGCCTGCGATCCGCAGCGCCGGCGGTCCCAACGACACGGGACTTGCCAGGCTCGTTGGCTGGAAGAACGGACGAGGTCGGCGAGGGTTCAGGACCGGTGATGGACGTGGTGCGGCGGACCTTATGCCCCCGCCTCAGCAGAGCTGGAGCGATCGCTGAGCAGGGGTCCGGACACGGGCTCCAACCCCCAGCGCCCACGCGGTCGGCGTCACACGCACGGCCGACTCGTCATAACCGCGGAAGGGGCCGCTCCTACAAAGCTCGATGCGCGGGGATGGCCAGGCTGCTGCCGGCGTGACCCAGGGCAGTCCTTCCCGCTAGAGTTCCCTAGGACGCTTCCTTGCAACAGCGTCAAGTGTCTAGAGGAGGGATACCAGCTCGACGGGGGGCGAGCTGATGAAGCCATTGGGCGCAGCGGCGTGAGCCGGCTTGCTGCCCGTGTCTCGCAGTGACCTGGGCGCGTGACGCCAATCCGGACCGGCCTCGGCAATGCGGGCTGGGATCGGAAAGTTCAGCCACTGCCGAAATGGAGTCCGGACGCCGAGCGTCGCGGGTCCGGGATGGAAAGGAGAGAGGAAGAAGGGTTGATACGGATCAAAGCAACAATTGTCGTGCTGGCGGCATTGACGGCGGGTGCGCTGAGCTCGACGAGTACGTTCGCCTGGAACTCGCCGTCTCCCAGCCACCACCCCACGCATTCGCCTACGTACTCACCTACTGAATCGCCCAGCCACTCACCCACTCAATCGCCTACGCAGTCCCCGACAAAGCCACCGGCCTCACCCACGATCACGATCTCGCCCACCAGCGCTGAGACCTCTCCGACGAGTGCCGCCAATGTCGCGGCCACTTCGGTTCCGTCGCCGCCCGTGACCGGGGCGGGGCCCAGCGGTGACGGTGGCTTCAGTGCGCTGCTGATCGCTCTCGGCCTGATCATCGTGGTCGGCGGCGGCCTCACGCTGTTCTTCAGCCGCGGCCCATCCTCGACAAGCTAAGAAGACCCCCCTGAGTTCTGGTGACGCCGGGCCCGCGGAGCCCGGCGTCACCCCCGACACCTGATCGAGACGGTTAGCTTGATCGCCGGCGCTCTAGGACCAAGCCTTGAGGAGGCTCCGCGGTGCTAGGACTGAGACCGGGCCCACGTAGGGAGTACGTTGGTGACCAGATGCCACTGCCCAAGCGCCTGGCTCGTTTCAATCTGCGGGTCACCAACCGCCTGGCGCGTCCTCTGGCCAGCCGATTGCCCTGGTTCGGCGTCCTCACCCATCGCGGCCGTCGCTCGGGTTGGCTTTACCGTACGCCTGTCAACTTATTTCGGATTCCGAACTGGTACGTCGTCGCTTTGACCTACGGCCCCGACACCCAGTGGGTCAGGAATGTGCTCGAGGCCGGGGAGTGTGAGCTACAAACGCGCGGGAGATGGGTGCGCCTGAACGGTCCCCGGCTGATCACTGACGAGAATCGTCGCCTTGTCCCGCCCCCGGTGCGGCCCATCCTTTGCGTGCTGGGAGTCGACCGCTTCATGCTGCTCAGACCGGAGTAGCTGAACCCACAAGGCTAGCTCGGAAAGGGCTTCGCACCTGTTCCGGCCGTTCGACTTCTGCACCCCGCCATCCGGCTCCGCCTGTCCCCTACTGGGCTCACCGACCAGCCGTGCCGATGCCGTCGTCTCGCGGCCTCGGCTCTCGGAATGCCACGCGCAAGACTCGCGTTTGAACGGACTCGATGGCGACTATTGGCTTCATCGGTAGTGGACAACTCCCGAGGGCCGCAGACGCTGAAGAATTTAGCGGAGGAGGTAGGATCGCGTGCCAGGGCGGCCACCCCAACCGAGGCCGCGACGGAAGGCGACCTCGTGATGGTCGGAACCCCGCCTCGCGCTTATCTGGCGGGTACCTGTTCGGCCATTGGCCGGGAAGCCTGTCATGGACACGATCAACTACATCCCGCAGCGTGACGGGGCGATACCAGGACTGGATGATCCGACGCTATCCAGCAGCGAGGTGCTGCAGCGGCACCTGGGCAGCGCACACGTGGTGAAGGTGTTCAACAACATCACTGCCCACCACCTCGCCGCGCAGGGCCGGCCTGCGGGCGCGGTCGACCGGAATGCGCTGCCCGTCGCCGGGGGATGATCCAGCCGCGAAGCACGCAGTGATGCGATTCGTCGATGCGGTCGGCTACGACAGCATTGACACTGGAACGCTGCGCTCCGGCGGCCACCGCTTCGAGTTCGGTACTCGGGCCTGGGTCGCCCCGTATGGCTCTTTCAGCGACCCACGGGGTACCCCGGCCGGCGTCACAGCTATGCGCGTGGCCCTAAGGCTGTGACCGGGAAGAGTTGAAATGGCCGCGACTTCGACCAACTCGGTCTAGTAGCAACGTCCGGGCTATGCGCGGACGGCACGATGGGCGTGCACTGAGGGCCGCTACTCGATGGTGAGCAGCCTTCATCTCGAGTTGGGCTGCGGAGAGCCCCAAACAGGAAGGGATGGGCTTGAACCAGTCGGTTAGCGTCGAGGGCGGCGAGTGCAAGTTGAAGGCGATGGCGGCCGGGCGCGCCACCAGGCGGGCTCGTATCCCTTCTCGTAGGCGATCTACGGATGGATCGACGGCCAGCCGCATCAGATGATTGACGATGAAGATCAGGCGGTGGCGGAGGCGCTGCTAGCTTGGCACCTTCCTGATCGTGTCGCCCGGGCGCACCGTGCCGCCCACCACGACCCGGCAGTTGGCTCCTCGCAGGCGAAGCTCGCGCCCTGTTGGAGAGTTGACGAATCTCAGCGCATCGACGCCGAAACGTGCTGAGAACTTCGCGCAGCCGGTGTGCGGAGCCTGGCTGAACTCGATCACCGCCGAACCAATCTGTACCCGGCTACCGGGGGGCAGGTTGTTGTGGCTGAGATCGAGATCCACGTAGAACTGGTCACCGGCCAGGGGCCAGCGCTCGTGCTCACCGGCGATTGCGGCTGCTGCCCTTGCGTTCATGAGGGTCAGCTGCGCCTCGCGATTTGGGCCGCCGTCGGGGGTCCGGCTGCTGCCACGAACGCACCAGGTGTCGCCCTCGAGTCCGTCGCGGACGTCGAGCCGGGCCTCGGTCAGAACCTCCCGCTCGTCCACGGCCGGCCTCCGGGCGATCAACTCGACTGTCCCACCGTCCGCGGGCGCCTCGCGGATGTGATCGAGGCTCTCCTCGAGACGGGTCAGTGCGGCGTTCTGCAGCATCCCTGTATTTTGCCGGGCCGGTGGCCAAGTTGGGGAGAGCCGCTCACTCAGCTTTACAGGATGAGAACGATTCGTTGGTCATCAGCTCCTCTGAGTTTCATGGCGCGGGTGGCCACTGGCGATGTAGCCGAGCTCCCGCCGCGAGGACTATCCGCGTCCCGTAGGGTCGGCGACGAGACATACCGCAAGTCGCTTCTGCCCGCGCTCGCTTGCCTCTCGTCAGACTTGTGCCATGGCCACCTTCGGTCTTGTGCACGGAGCCTGGCACGGGGCCTGGTGTTGGGAGCTGTTGATCCCGCAACTCGAACGCCGTGGGCACTCGACCGCGGCGATGGACCTTCCTTGTGAGGACCGCAACGCGACATTCTCCGACTATGCGGATACGGTTGTTGCGGCACTCGGGACGGCCACCGACGTCGTCCTCGTCGGACATTCCATGGCAGGCATCACCATGCCCCTGGTTGCGTTGAAGAGATCGGTCCGCTTGATGGTGTTCCTCTGTGCGTTGGTTCCAGACCGAGTCGGCGACGCCAACGCGAGCGGACCGGCGACTCATCCCGAGGGTGCCTTCGAGGCGCTAGTTCAGCATGAGGACGGCTCCCACTCGTGGCCGACGTTTGAAGCCGCGACCCGCATCTTGTATCAAGACTGTGACACTCGGGTTGCGGCCAGTGCCTTCGCAAGGCTCCGGCGACAGCAAACCGCGCTTTGGGACAGTCTGCCACCGTTGAATCTGTGGCCTAACGTCGCAAAGGCCTCCATCCATTGCCTCGACGACCGGGCGATCAACCCCAGTTGGTCAAAGTGGGTGGCGTCGAAGCGCCTTGGGGTGGAGAGCCTCGAGCTTCCGGGCGGTCACTCCCCGATGCTGTCGCGCCCGGCGGCACTTGCAGACGCGCTGGTAGCAGTAGCAAACGGGCGCTTTATAGGTGAACAGGGGGGAATGTGATCGGGTGACTCTGACGCCTTGACTGGCCAGTCCACCGAGGTGGCCCGGCGGCCGCGGCGCTGGACTATCTGCGGCGCCTCTTCGGACCCGTCGACCTCGGGAAGTCGGCGAGCGTCCGGGCAAGCGCGGTGGCCACGACGCGGCCAAATCGCTATCGTAAGACCGGAGATGGGCCGCGCCAAACAGCTCGCCGACCAATTCACCGCCACCCACCGGGAGTTCTATGACTTCGTGAAGAACGCCACGCCCGAGCAGTGGCGCGCGAAGGGCATCAACCACCCGGAGATCCGTGTCGGGAACGAAGACGAGGGCCGTCCCGTGGGCACGATCGCCCACCACGTCGGCAATGGCTACCTGAGGAATCGTGCTCGCTGCCAGGCGTGGATCCGGGGCGAGGATCCGCCTCCGCCCAGCGGCGAGGTGAACCAGCGCCACGCAATGGACAACCCCAATCCCGGCCATGGCGAGACGCTGAGGTTTCTGGAAAGTGAGGCGGCCGAGATGGCGGCCTTTATCCGGAGCCTGAGCGACAGTCAACTGGCGGCCACGGGAACATTCGTGACGGGCCCCACCACGGTTGAGGAATCCGTTGGGCGGACGCTGCCTTTCCATATCCGCTGGCACATGGGCTCCATCCGGGCGACGTGGGAACAATTGGCCGCCCCGCCCCCGAGCTCGCGGGACTGAAGCCGGGAGCCCAGGTGACCGAAGTCGACCACCACGACCATGAGGCGAACGGCTGGCGGGCATCTGCCGAGCCGCTTGGCTGAGCCGGGGTCGGTGGACGTATGGACCGGGAGGACCTGGTTCACAGAGCAGGATGCGTCCCACGCGTGCGGTGGGGGCGGGCTCAGGGGCCGGCGGCGGAGGTTATGGGCAGACGCAGTCGGGACGTGGAGTGGATCGCGTTCCGGGTGGTGGTCCCAACCGGCGCGTGCCTGAAGCCCATGATTGCGGGAACTTCGTCTGGCTGGTCGTCGCTGGTTAGCAGGAGGCGGATGCGGTGGCCAACGGCGAACCGCCGTGCGTTGGGAACCAGCGGTATCCGGTAGCTGACAGGCTCGCCGATGGGCACAGCCTGGCGGTTCAAGCTTGTGAGGAGGGGAGTGCCCGGACGCCCGCCAGCCTCCTCGACCTCACGCTGGCTCGCCCTGAGCCATCCGGCCGTGATGTCGGTGATGCTGCCGTCGGGAGCGACGTCTTGCATCAGCACGATCCAGGCGGTATCGGCGGCGGTCGTGGTGGCTGTGAGTCGCAGCTCGATCTCGCCGACGACGTCGACGTCGCTCCCCAGCGGCGCGGAGTCCCAGTGCAGCCACGACGGAAGTCGCAGAGGATTGGCATGGGTTGAACGGCCGAGGCCGGTACCAAGGCACAGATAGGCCCGAGAGCCGGACGCATCCTCCCGGCTAGCCAGCGTCCCATCGCTGCCGAGGCTCAGCTCGACGTGCCGCGCCTCCGGCGGAGGCCAGGACTCGGACGTCCGCCACTCGTCGGCCCCCGGCATCCAGTACCGTACCGGCGGCCCCTCCAGGATGCCCGTGTCCCGCTGCTTGAGCCAGTGGTCGAACCAGGCCAGCGCCTCGACGTGCAGGCTCTCCCAGGGCCAGGTGAGCCCATAGTCGGGCAGCAGTCCCATGCGAACCGTTGCCCGATGCCCAAGTGCGGACCAGCAGGTGAACGTCCCAGGCAGGTGCATGGGCACGTTCTGCCAGTCGCAGCCGAGGTAGACGGGGATTTCGACATCCGCCAGGTCAGCCACGACCGTGCGCTCATCCCAAAAATCGTCGCGCACCTGATGCTCTACGGCGGCGGACTGCCACAGGTCGTCCCACGGATGCGTCTCATAGTGGGCCCGCATGATCTCACGGAGTCCTCCAATTGCGGACTCACCGTTCATGTGCTCGAACCGGCGATGTATTCGCGGCTGCGCGAGCACCTTCCGCGCGACCTCGAGGAGCTTGCCGCGCCAGAGAGCGTCTCCGTGACCCGCGGTGATGCCGAGAACAGTGAGCCACGACGTGAAGAACGTCGAGCTGAGCAGGCCGCCGTGATAGACCGCTTCGTAGAGGTCGGGCGACGTTGCCACCGGGAAGATCGCTCGTAGGTGCGGCGGTCGCTCGACGGCCGCCTCGAGTTGCGTCATCGCGAAGTAGCTGATGCCGATCATACCCACGTTGCCGTCACACCACGGCTGCTCGGCGGCCCACTCGACGATGTCATAAACGTCCGATCGCTCGCCGCGGTCGAACAGTCCGAAGGTCCCGTCCGAGCCGCCCGTGCCCCTCAGGTTCGCGATCACGTGCACATAACCGCGGGGCACGAAGAAGTCACTTGCCCCGGCTTCGATGAAGCCGATGGGAGCGCCCAGGTCCTGGATCTGGCGCGGATAGGGCGAAGCCGCGATCAGGGCCGGGAAGCGACCGTCGACCTGGGGTCGGATCACATCGGCGAGCAGCCTGACACCGTCACGCAGCGGGACCGTGACATCGTCGTCTCGCACCATCTGGTACTGCGGCTGAGAAAGATTACGAAAGTCCCGACCTGTCGTCTGCGGTCCGTTCAACCTGCGCTGGCCGGGTTCCACGCCCGCAGCATGAGCCATGGCGTCAAATACTATTGGCGGTGTGCGCCGAAGACGAGTTTGGATCTCGTCCGGCGCGGCTTCGGCAGTGGTTTCGGATCCTCCCGATCCAGTTCGGCTATAGGCGTCTCTCCTTATCGCAATCCGCGCTGCTGTAACTTGCGGAGGAGGCGCGTTTCGTACTCGCTGGGCGGCGCCTCCAAGATTCCCTTCCCCACCACATAGAAGGGAAAGCCTTCGATCCAGTCCACCGGCGTGCGCAGCACGCGCAGTCGCGTGAGCTGCATTCCCAGCCCTTTGCTTCTTAATCTTGCTCGTCCGACGTTTCGTTTGATCCGCTGCACCGGGCCGCCTCCTCGGTCTTGCTGGGATGGCCCTTCGTTGCTGTGACGTTGGCTGCGTAGATGGCTCGGCCAGCCACCCCCAGCGGTCCACTTGTTACAAGTCCTGGCTTGGCTGAGATGACCAGAGATTTGCTGAATTACTCGGGAATCATCGTGCTCACCATCGACCGTATTGCCTTCTCGCCTCCAGGTCGCGCACGCCGGCGATCAGTATCGGTGTTTGCGCGGCGCAGTGTAGTGACTTGGCTCAGCATCTCGCTGAGTCCCTTGAGTGCTCTCGGGTAGCCTGCTTCCGCATCGTAGGCGACTTCCCGCCGCTCCGCGGCAGCCTGGTCGGTCAAAACGGAGAGCGCAGCGTTGCTCATGGCCAGCCGCTTGGGGACCTATGTCCCGAGTTTGCCGGAGGGCATCGCGGAAGGTGACGTCGGTGTGGGGATGCTGACGGCTTAGGCGTCGGCGAGGACCTCGACGACGTCGGCTTCTGACGAGCGAGAAGGCGAGCCGCTTGGATGGATTGATAGAGTGGGGCCCGATGGAAAACGAACTTGCTGCCTACCTGATCTCAACCGCAATCACCACGAACAAGATCATTGCGGGAGTCATAGCGCTCGCCGTCATCGTGGCGGGAGCTGGGTTCTACTTCGTCCGGGGTTCACGACGAGGGACCTAGGCGGCAAGACGCCCCAGCCCAGAGCCACACTGGAGCTCATGCATACAGGGGAAGAGAAGCTGGGCTGTTAGTGGCACTAGTGCGCCGCGCCAACCATCTCCCGGTCGAGCGCATGCGCTAGTCGACGCAGTTCCTCCATGAGTTCGGCGAACATCGGCAATGTCAACGACTGCGGCCCATCACTGAGGGCCTCATCGGGATGCGGGTGAACCTCGATGATCAGGCCGTCGGCACCGGCAGCCAGAGCGGCGCGCGCCATCGACCGGACGAGGTGACGGTGGCCGGTTGCGTGCGAGGGGTCGACCACCACCGGAAGGTGGGAGAGGGATTGCACCAGGGGGACCGCGGAGAGGTCCAAGGTGTTGCGAGTCGCAGTTTCAAAGGTTCGAATCCCGCGCTCGCAGAGGACGACGTTCGCATTGCCGCGGGAGAGGACGTATTCGGCACTCAGCAGCCATTCTTCCACGGTGTTGCTCAAGCCGCGCTTGAGCAGGATGGGCTTGCCGGTGTCGCCCACCGCCTCCAGCAGCGAGAAGTTCTGGGCGTTGCGCGTGCCCACCTGCAGCATGTCGGCGACCTCGGCGACTCGCTCGACGTCGCCGGGTGTCAAGACCTCTGTGACAATGGGCAGACCGGTACGTTCTCGTGCCTCCTGCAGGATGTGCAGGCCTTCATCCCCCAGGCCACGGAACGCATAGGGTGACGTTCGCGGCTTGAACGCACCGCCGCGTAGCACCGATGCACCGGCCGCCGCCACCGCCTCCGCTGTCTGCACCATCTGTTCGCGCGACTCCACCGCACAGGGACCAGCCGCCACGACGAAGGGGGGCCCGCCACCAAAGCGGACTCCTCCAACCGTCACCACGGTTGGCTCCGGGTGCCATTCGCGGGCAACCTGCTTGAACGGTTTGCTGACGGGGATCGCCTCCACCACTCCAGGAAGCGCAGCGACCGCATCGCGAATTCTCGACGGGTTGCTGCCGAGAACGCCTATGGCCAAGCGGTCGGTTCCCGGCAGCTCGACTGGCTGGTACCCCCGCTCACGCACGTGGGCGACCACATTCGCCACATCCTCGCGGGTGGCCTGACGATGCATGAGAATCAACACGGTGGGGCCTCCTGGCGGGGGGTGATGAATCCATTTGACCATCCGCCAGCGGACCATCCGCCGCTGCCGGAGAGGACCCGCATGAGCATGACGCACAATCGTAGCTGTGCCAGGGCAGATCAGCCTCTGCCGATTGGAGCAGACCGACGTTGCCACGCTGCCGCAGCGTCTCGACCGCGAGCCGATCCACGGCGCTCGCCTGGCCGCGGGTCCCTCAGTCCACTCTGGTCGAACTCGCTGAGGCGACGGGCGCCTCCATCGTCCAGTGATAGACCACCGGCTGAGCCCGACGCGCCGGCACCCGGCGGTGCCGGCGCGCCAACCGGTCAACCCACATCTGTAGGCCACCCGCCCGCACCTCGTCACGCGCGGCGTGTTGGTTCCCAGCCTGCCGCGGGTGCGAATTCTAGCGGGATACGAGCATTCCGGAGGTCGACGCGGTCGCCGCGCATCGGCACGCCTTCCCGGATCAGCAGTTCGCGTTGCACGGGCCCCTTCGGAAGGCTCCCATCGGAGCGGACGACGCGATGCCAAGGCAACTCGTGGGTGGTCGCGAGCACACGGCCGACAAGCCGCGGGGCGCGCGGGTCGATGTCGCCGTAAGTGCGCACAAAACCCTCCGGGATCGCCCGAACGCGGGAGACGATGCCAGTAATCCGCGACTCGCGTCCTTCCGAGTTGGCCTGACGCGGCCTGCGCGACCGCGGGCCGGCTCTTCTAGCGTCCATTTACACGCTCGCCCTCACCTGCGCGATCTGTTGATCAAGGTCCGACGACGCTACGAGGTACGTGGTGAACTGCCCAGCGCCCGTCCATCAGAACATAACTCCAGCGAGCGCGCGGTAGCCGGGCATGGGGTCGTCACCGGGTGCGACGAGGATCTGGACCGCCACGTGGTCGGCGTCGGCGTTGAGGTGGGCGGCGAGTCCGGCTTTTATTCGTTCTGGAGTGCCGTGGAGGACGAGGGCGTCGATGAGCCGGTCGCTGCCGCCTTCGGCGATATCCTCTGTCGTGAAGCCGTGGCGCAGTAGGTTGTCGACGTAGTTGCGCAATCTGAAGTAGGGGTCGGTGAGGAACCCGCGGCCGATTGCGCGGGCTCTTTCGGGGTCTGTGCTGACCACGGCCTTGTGCTCAGGTGCCAGCAGGGGCTCGGAGCCAAGGATTTCGCGGGCGTAGCGAGTGTGCTCGGGCACTGTCAGGTACGGATGTGTGCCTGCGGCGTGGTCGGCCGCCAGCCTCAGAGCGCGAGGCCCAAGCGCTGCGAGCACGCGACGGTCCCGCGGGACTCCTCCGGCTTCGAGCTCATGGAGATAGGCCGCCATCGTCTCGAAGGGACTCCTGTACGAGGCTATCGATTCCGGATGACCGACGCCAACTCCGAGCAGGAATCGGTCAGGGTGCTTAGCCGAGATTCGCTGATAGGAGCGAGCGACAGTCGTCGCGTGGTTGGTCCACATGTTGACGATCGCGGTCGCCACGGTGATGGTCGTGGTGGCATCCAGGATCCGCTCCACGAGGCCGAGGTCTGCGGTCGCACGGCGGCCCATGCCGAGCCACGCGGTCGTGTAGCCGAGGGCTTCGGCCTCGACAACGAACGCCGTGCGGGCCGGGTCGTCGTAGACCGGGTTGAACCAGGCGCCGAAACTTCCCAGATGCATAGCCGTCGGAGACTCTCCTTCAGGTGATTCGAAGGCTGCTGATAAGTCCGTCGCGGATGGAGAACCGATACTCGACGTCGGCTTCGCCGCCCGGAAAGTTGCCCTTGAGATGCGCGGCCACGCGATACCCACTCTCGCCAACCTGCTCGCCGCCGACAACCGTCACCGTGTAGTCCCACTTGGAACGCGTCTCCTGCTGCCAGCGACGGATCTGACTGCGTCCGCGATGCCTCCTCTCCTCGTCTTCCGCAGATGCGTCCTCGGTGAAGCACTCGCCGATAGCTTCGTAGTCGCGCTTTGCGGCCGCGTCCATGAAGCGGCCGATCACGCCGGGAGCTGTCTCGAGCATTCTGCTGCCTCCTTCGCGGCCCAACAACCACCGCCGCCGATGTCGCTATACGGCGTTATAGGAGATACTATAGCGTAATGCTAGACAATCCCCCCGCCACATTTGCCGAGAGTTCGGCGCGGGATCGCCTGCTGCTCGCAACGGCCCAGCTCCTCGACGGCGGCGACCGGTCGTTCTCGACCAGGAGGGTTTGCAGCCTGGCGGGCGTGACGGCGCCGACGCTCTACCACCACTTCGGCAGCAAGCAGGGCCTGATCGACACGGTGACGAGTCACGGCTTCAGCCAGTACGTCTCGCCGGCTGGCTCCCCGGAGGCGTCCCCAGACCCGATTCAGGATTTACGGGACGGATGGGATCGGCACGTGCTCTTCGGGCTCGAGCACCCAACCTTCTATGCGTTGCTCTACGGAAGGGTCGAGCCAGGTCGACCCTGTGCCGTAACAGCTCCCGCGATGGCGATGCTTGTTCGACTCCTCAACGAGGTGGCTCGCCGGGGCAGCCTGATGGTGACGCCGGGCGAGGCGGCCGCGGAGATTCTCGCGACCAACGTCGGGGTCACTCTGAGCATGATCTCGCAGCCGGAGGCGGAACGAGATCATGGCTTTTCGCAGCGCGTGCGTGAGGCGGTCCTGGCTTCTGTGCTCCCGTCCGGCGAAGCATCCTTGGCCGGTAGCGACGGGAGTCGGTCGCGACAGAGGGCCGCCATCGCGTTGAGCGCGGCTCTGGACCATGACCCAGATGGGCTGACGATTGGAGAGCTGACGTTGCTGCAGGAGCTGATGGCGCGGCTCAGCGAGAGTGGCCCTCGCTCAGGCCCGCGCGTCCGTCACGACAAGCTGAGCGCGTCTGCGACCGAGGCGAGGTAGTCGATGTGGCCCTCGACGGAGTCCAAGCCGAGGCCCATCGTAACCACCGTGAAATGGGTACCAGCCGCCTCGCGCCAGGCAGCGACCTCCGCCGTCACGTCGTCTGCGCTGCCGGGACCAACCGCCACATAATCCGCGCCGAAGTCTTCGAGCGACCTGCCGAGGCCGTCAACCCGATCTCGCAGCCGCTTCCAGGCGTCAACGACGTGTTCGATACCGCCACCGAAGAAGATGAAGCCGTCCGCGAGCCGAGCGGCCCGGTCGAACGCGACTTCGCCAGATCCACCCAGCCAGATCGGGATCGGCCGTGCCGGCTTCGGTACGAGTGAGGCTCTGTCAACCCGGTCGAAGCGGCCCGAGAAGTCGACGACAGGTTCTGTAAACAGCCGGCGAAGGAGCTGGATCTGCTCCTCCTGCCTGGCGCCGCGGGTATGGAAGTCCTGCCCGAGGGCTTGGTACTCGACCGGGTTCCAGCCGATCCCTACACCGAGGCGCAGTCGACCGCCGGACAGGAGATCGACATCGGCCGCCTGCCGTGCAACGAGCGCTGTCGGGCGCTGCGGAAGGATCAGGATCCCGGTGGCGAACCGGATTCGCTCGGTGATGCCGGCCAGATAGGCGAACATCACAAACGGGTCGTGGAACGGGTCGTGCTCGGTGTAGGGGCCCGTGATCGGAGGCGTTCGATCGGCGTGGACGGCACCGAGCACGTGGTCGTAAGCGAGAAGGTGGTCAAAGCCCAGGTCCTCGACCGCTCTCCCGATTCGCCGAACAGCGCTCGGATCTCCTCGAAGCTCGTTCTGCGGGTAGACGGCGCCGATCTGCATGGGCTTCAGTCTGCCAGGAATATGACTGGTGCCCCCTCCTTGTCGAGCTACCTGAAGGGAGCATTCCAGGAGGGGGCCAGGTCCAGCGCGGCCTGGAAGTCCACATGGGCCTCCGCCTTGTCTGGAAAGCTCCCTCCAACTACAGCCAGGGGAGG
>Ga0209526_10001152_pt1 | contig 17507 bp, 16 predicted proteins | sample JacPinW_OM2H0_M1_FD_188566 | JGI IMG/M metagenome (GOLD analysis project Ga0209526, IMG submission 188566) | Forest soil microbial communities from Algoma, Ontario, Canada - Jack Pine, Ontario site 1_JW_OM2H0_M1 (SPAdes) (version 2) | ecosystem: Environmental > Terrestrial > Soil > Boreal... | reverse complement strand
AACCTGCCAGAAAACGTTGCAGGCCTGGGCGCCGTTGATGAGTACGACGCTTGAGTCCGGCGCGGTGATGATCGTGCTCCCAGCCTGAAAGATGAAGACGCCATCGCCGCTCAGCGTGAGGATCCCGGTCAGAAACCCTGAAGAGCTAAAGCAATAAGTGCCGGGCGTGAGGATTTGGGTACCAAGATCCTGGCCGGTTTTGTCGACATCGCAGGGTGATGAAGCCGCGGCATTGTACGCCGTGGTCAGGTCATTCTGGGCCGCTACCGCCACCGGGTCGGCACCAGTGGACTCAGTCCCGTTAATGACCCCTGGGGGGAACCCAGTGACGGAGGTACCCGGGCTCAGTCCGAGGTCGCCATTGATGACCGTGAGGCCGGTGCTCGTAATCGTGCTGCTCGCCACCACCGCGAACGTGGTGAGCGTTCCGAGCGGGGGCGCCGTGGACGGCAGGACCCCGATCGTGTTTACCAGGACCATCACCAACGCGAGCGAGAAGGCTAGAAAGAACCGCGGGGGACCTCGTCGCACTCCTCACGTGTAACCTCGCGAGGCAGGAAAGCCAAACCTCCGTAAATGCGGGCGGTCAAACTAATCCAAACGAGTTAGGGAGTCTGGTCGGGCACCTCGACAACGACGCGGACGCCGTACGGCGAGCGATTGTAGGACACCGCCACCAGGCCGCCAATCAACCCCCCGACCAGCGCCGCGAAGCCACCGACGAGGAGACCGACGACGGGAATGACGATGAACCAATCCGCCTGCAGGCGTTGCAGCACGGGAATCTGGTTGCCAAATGGCAGCAGCTGCTCGGTCACACCGACGGTGAAAGTGAGATCGCGCTGCCAGCTCAAGATGGCGCCCGAGAACCAGGAGAGGATTGCCCCGAGCACACATCCGCTCACGAGGCCCAGGGCAAAGCCGATCCAGCCGCCGGCGATCAGCGCCGCCCGGACCGAGACCGCCACCACGCGACCGCTCACCTGGTGCATCAGGTGATCGCCCTCCGTCGGAGGCGAGGTCGGGTCAGGAGCAGCGCCAACAAGATCGCAGCGGGGATGGCGAGGGCGATCGTGAGCGCGTAGGCGAGGTAGCCTAAAAATCTAACCGCAGGAGCGGCTCTCCGCGCCTGGCCGGTCGCCGACGAAACGATCTTTTGCTTCGCCCCTTGCCCCGCACCACCCGCGAACAGCTCGGCCGCCTGCAGTCCCGCCGGCCGCGGATCCCCATTCGGCGCGTAGAGGCCGAAGTGTTCGATCTTCACGCCCGGGCGCTGCGTCCAGTAGTCGTCGAGGGTCCACCACACCGCCGCTCCGACGAAGCCCGACGGATTGGTATCGAGATTCGATGCCGCCGCCTGATAGGTGTCGGCGAGGATCCGCCGCTGCTCCTCCTGGTCCGCGGGCGTGTCGGACCAGCGGCCGTATTCGAGGATCATGATCGGTTTTCGCGGAAACGTGGCATGAGCGACCTGCAGTGCGCGACTTGTCCCCGGCGCGGCATCCGGCCCGTAGAACACTCCGTAGTACGTCGTGAAACCGGCAACGTCGAGCGGCCGGCTCGTCGGGTCGTTGGGCTGGCTGCCGTACGCCGCCTGTCCGGTCAAGCGCGTCCCGTCGATGGACCGATCGAGATTGTGCAGGGTGGCGAGCGCCCGCTCGCGCTCGATCCCGCCGGTCGATTCGTTGGCGAGGCCATGAAAGAGCACCGATGGGTGGTTCATGTCGCGCAGGTCCATTTCGCTCAACATCTGCTGCGGGATGCCGCGGTCCATTGCAATCGTGAAGGTCGCGGGCGTGTAGTGGTACAGCGGGATCTCTTCCCAGATCGCGTAGCCCAGCCGGTCGGCGAGCATCAGCAGCAGCGGATTGGCCGGGTGGTGGTCGGCGCGGATGAGCTGGATATTGATGGCGTTTGCCTTATCGAGCAGGATCAAGATGTCGTCCGCGGTGACGACCGGACCACCACGCGGCCGGCCATTCACCGCAGGATAGACCCGCTCATCATGAAGCGCGACACCCGCGAATGCGACCGGGTTGCCGTTGAGGAGCAAGCGGGGCGACGTGGCGTCGACGCCGATGTGACGCAAGCCGAAGGTCTCGTACAGCTGATCCGACCGCCGCTCCTGCCAGAACACCTGGACCTGGAGGACGTACAGGGCCGGTGACTGCGGCGACCACAGTGCGGCATTGGTGAGCGAGAAGCTCGCATGCACCTGGCTGGTGCCATCCCGCGCGAGCTGGCCGGCATCGATCCGCTGCGAGGCGATCGGTACCGCGCCATCTGGGATGAGCTTCGTTGGGTCGGGGTCGGTGAAGTTGGTTGTGGTCACTGCCGCGGGCAGGATGTCGAGCCCGACGGCAACCGGAGTCGGGCCTCCGCCACGCTGATGCAGCGTCACGGCGATATCGGCGCCGTCGAGATGAGGAACGATGTCGGCGCGGGCCGCATAAACGGGCGCCGTCGCCTCGATCCAGACCGGCTGGGTGAGACCACCATAGTTCCACCAGTCGGTGAGACCCCAGGGAACGATATCCTGCCGCGTGCCCCACGGCGGGTTGTCGACCCGGACCGCGATCGTGTTGACCTCGTTGGGCACCACTGCGTCGGTGGCGTCGAAGGCGAATGGGGTCGAGCCGCCCTCGTGGTAACCGAGCCAGTGGCCGTTCAGCCAGACGTCCGCGATGTAATTGACTGCGCCGAATTTCAGCGTGATGGTCTGGTTCTGCCAATCAGCCGGGACATCGAAGTCCTTGCGATACCAGGCTCCGTCGGCCGAGGGCGCCGGCGGGGGATCGAAGGATCCCGGCACCTGGACGGTGGGCCAACGTGTGTCGTCGAACGCGGTCGACTCGCGACCGGCGGCATCCGCCACGATTTGCTTCAACGACTGGGATCGCACGCTGAGGGAGAGATCGTGGCTCAGGGACGTCGGCTGAAGCCGCCAGAGGCCATTCAGGTCGAGGCGTCGTCGGGGCTGATAAGAAAAAGTGGGGACCGGGATCCCGTTCTGAAAGGCGATCCGATTTCCACCAACCGTTTTCAGGCTCAGGGTGGGAGCCAGTTCGGAGGCGGCTTCCGGGCTGGCACAAGCCGAGAGCAGAAGCCCGAGAACGACGTTAGCCAGGACGAGACCGGCGAACCGGCGGGCACGGCGCAACGAGGTGCATTATCGGCCAGATCGTGGACGGAGGCTGCTGGGCTCGAGATGGCGTTGCTCGAGCAGATGCCGGACCGCCGCTCCGCCCTCGAGCTTGAGGGCGGCGGCCGCCACCTTCGAGCACTCGGCTGCGTTCAGCTGCCGGACGGTGGCCTTGATCCGCGCGACCATCGGCGGATGGACACTCAATTCATCGACACCCAGGCCGACCAGTAGCGGAACGGCCCAGAGATCTGAGGCCATCTCGCCGCAGACGCCGACCCAGCGCCGGTGCCGATGGGCAGCCCTCACCACCTGGTCGATCATGCGGAGCACCGCGGGGTGCAGGCTGTCCGCGAGCGGCCCCAGCTCCGGGTTGGTCCGGTCCGCCGCAAAGAGGTACTGCGTGAGGTCGTTGGTGCCGATGCTGAAGAAGTCGACCTCGCGGGCGAGCAAATCGGCGCCAATCGCCGCGGCCGGCACTTCGACCATGATGCCCACCGGCATGCCCGGACCGTTGGCCGCCGCATTGACGTCCTTGGCTGCCTCCGCCAGGATCGCCTTCGCCTGGCGGATCTCATCAACCGTTGACACCATGGGGAACATCAGCCGCAGCGGATGTTTCGCGGCGACGCGAAGGGCGGCTCGCAGCTGCTCGGCCAGCAGCTCCGGCCGGCGGAGGAGCTGGAGACGAAGGCCGCGCACCCCGAGCGCCGGGTTCGCCTCCGCCGGCTGCGGCAGGGCTGGAAGTGGTTTGTCCGCGCCGACGTCGAGGGTGCGGAGGATGACGGGCCGATTCCCCATCGCGGACGTGACCGCCTCCAGCAGCGCGACCTGCTCGTCCTCGGTGGGCAGCTGGTCCGAGCCGAGAAAAAGGAACTCGCTGCGGAGCAATCCGATGCCATCCGCGCCGGCGGCGGCGGCGCGCTGAGCATCCTCGAGGTTGGCGGCGTTGCTGCCGACCTCGACCCGACGACCATCCCGGGTGAGGGCGGGTTCCGCATCAACCGCCAGCGCGGCCGGACCCTCCAGGTGCGGAATCGCGTTCGCCGGCGGATCGACGAACAACGTGCCCTCATCGCCGTCGAGCAGCAGGGGCTGGCCATCGGCGACAGCGTCGACCAGCCCGGGGATCCCGACGACGGCCGGCAGGCCAAGCGCGCGCGCGAGGATCGCCGTATGCGCGGTCGCCGTTCCCTGTTCGGTAGCGAAGCCGACGACGAGCGCGCGGTCGAGCCCCGCCGTTTGCGAAGGGGCGAGGTCGCGCGCCACCACGATCGAGGGCTGCGACGGCAGTGGGGGGACATCGCTCAATCCATGCAGGGCTCGACGCAGTTGCTCGACCACGTCGTCGACATCAGCCGCGCGGGCTTGAAAGACCGGGTCAGGTGAGGCCCGCAACATGGCGGCAAAGGGCGCCATGGTCGCCGCCACCGCCAGATCCGCCTGGGTCCCCTGGATGACCAGCTCGCGGGCCCCTTCGAGCAGCGCCGGATCTTCCAGCATCAGGATCTGGGCCTCGAGGATGCCCGCTTCGGCCGACGCGCCACTGGCATGAAGTCGCGCGGTGGTGGCCGATAGGCGGACCTTGACCTGTTCGATGGCGCGCTTCAACTCGTCCGCGCCGAGCTCGCCGGTCGGTCCGGCGGCAGTGTTCTCGAGCGATGGGTCTTTCCACCGCCAGGCAGGCGCAAAGGCCTGTCCCGGCGCGGCGGCGATCCCCTGGAGCCGCGTGTGCTCCGAGCTATTCGCCGAAGTCACGATCGACGAGGTCGGTGAGCGCGGCGACCGCGGCATCCGCCTGCGGGCCATCGGCGCGCACCGTGATCGTCGTTCCCTGGCTGACGCCCAGCGTCAGGACATTGAGGATGCTCTTGGCGTCTCGAATCTTGCCGTCCTTCTCGACCTCGACGCGCGTGTCTTTGAAGCGTGCGGCCGTCTGCACGAAAAGCGCCGCCGGCCGAGCATGCAGCCCGACTTTGTTCATGATGGTCAAACGGCGTTCGGTTATGACGTTCTCGTCTCCCTCTCAGGCGTAGTCTGCAGCCCAGACCGCATTCGGTCAAGGTTGCTTGAGGGTTCGCTGATCCAAACGCCGCCGCCGGCTCGTAAAATCGAAGCCTTACAAGGAGGTGGCGATGGCCACTCGGACGACCGTCACGCCGGGCCGCCCGCGCGCCGTCGATGGATCGCTGAGCCGCCTCCTCGAAGCCTTTGGCAAAGTCCCGGTGGCGGCTGTCATCCGTCGAGGCGAGGAACTGCCACGGGCGCTCGCCTCGCAGGTTCCCGCGGTGTTCTTCTTGCGCGCACCGGCGTTTCACCTGGGTCCGCTCGTGTGGGCGGTGCAGGCGCGCGGCAAGCTGGCGTTCGTGCACATCGACCTGATCGCCGGCCTGGGTAAGGACCGGGCGGGCATCGCCTTCCTCGCACGGGAGATCGGCGTCAACGGGATCATCACCTCGCATAGCGGCCTGGTGGCCGCGGCCCGAGCGGAACATGTGATCGCGGTCCAGCGGCTGCTGCTCTACGACGACCTGGCGCTGCCGTCGGCGATGTCGGCCCTGGATCACGCGCGCCCCGACATCGTGGAAGTCCTCCCCGGCGTGATCTTTCCCCTTGTCGTCAACGAGATCCGGTCCCGCCTCCCCCTCCCCATCATCGTCGGTGGCTTCGTGACCGAGCCGGCGCATCGCGATGCCGCGCTGCAACGGGGCGCCCTGGCGGTCAGCACCAGTACCGCGGAGCTGTGGCCGTGAGAACGCCCGGTGTGATGGGGGCGATGCTGCCGGCCGTTCGCGACGGCGCGTCGTTGAACCAGGCGCTCGACCTTGGCTACCGCCAGGTCCTGCTCGAACGCGGCAGCTTGCTGTCCATCGTCGGACCCCTCGCCGGCGCCGCCCGCCGTGGGATCGCGATCTTCGTCAACCTCGACGCCGTCGAGGGGCTCGCGCCGGACAGTGCCGCCCTCGCGTTCCTGGCCACTGACCTCGGGTTTTCCGGGGTGCTGTCGGTCAAGCCGCACCTGCTCCAGGACGCCAGCCGGTTTCGGTTGCGGACCATCCAGCGGATCCACGCGCTCGACTCGACCGGGCTCGAGACCGGTCTTCACTCCCTCGTATCGCCGGCACCCTATGCCATCGCCATTGCCCCAGCGGTCGCCATCCCCCAGGTCATGTCGAGCATACGTTCGATCACCGACACGCCGGTTTGGGGTACCGGGTTCATCAGTACGGCGGAACAGGCTGGCGAGGCTCTTCGCGCCGGCGCCGCCGTCGTCTCCAGCGCCCGTCTCGAGGTCTGGCGCGACTTCAGCCGCGCACCAGTTTCCTGAGTTCGATCGACCCGATGGGCGATTGACACATCCGTATTCGTGTGGTATGAACAACCCTGCAGGCGACTGGCGGGACACTGAAGGGAAAAGTCCTGACCTATGCGCTCCAAATGGAGCGTGCAGGTTAGGACTTTTTTTATTGCAGCCAGAAGGAGGTGAAGCAGGGGCGAGAACCGACCCGACGGCGTCATCGCGAGATATTCGATCAACCGAGATTCTCGGTCAAAAGAGTGGAGGAGGAAGTAATGGCGGTAGCCGAAAGCTGGACTAAAAAGTACCTGGCCGAAGTGCTGGGAACATTCCTTCTAGTTTTTCTCGGCGACAGCTTCGTCGCCTTCGCCGTTGCGGGGGCAGGCGGGAATGGCTTCAAGGCCGGCCTGCTGGCGGCGGGATTTTTCTGGGGGTTCGCGGTCACCCTCGCCATCTATGCGTCCGGTGCCGTTTCGGGCGCACATCTAAACCCTGCCGTCACGCTGTCTCTGGCGTGGCGCCGTGGTTTCCCCTGGTCGAAGGTGCCGGGGTACATCGGCTCCCAGGTCGTCGGGGCGTTCCTCGCAGCCGTCGGCGTGTCCTTCGTGTGGAACGGGATCATCGTCGCCTACGAGACCGCCAACAAGATCTCGCGCGGCGGCGATAACGGGGTACTGAGCGGGTTGATCTTCTGGGCGAACTGGCCCCACCCGGGGCTGGTCGGCTATAAGGGCGATTACCTGACCCAGGATCCCTGGTGGCGTGGCGCCGGAACCGAGATCATCATCACCGCGATCCTGGTGATCTGCATCCTCGGCATCGTCGAAGACCGGGTCCCGTCGGCGGCCAACCTGGCACCGATCGCCATCGGCTTCGTGGTGGCCGCTCTGGTCGGGCTGTTCGCCCCGATCGAAATGGCGTCCCTGAACCCCGCACGTGACATCGGTCCGCGGATCTGGGGGCTGATTATCGGGTACGGCTCGAACGCCATCCCGGGGATGAACTTCAACATCTGGGTGACGACCGGGATGCCGCTCATTGGCGGGCCACTCGGCGCCTGGATCTATGACTCCTTCATCCACCAGCACCTACCGGCTCCTGTCGGCCCGGACACCGTTCCGGTCGTGGAATCGGCGCGGGCGCGGGCGTAGGAGGATCGTGTCTCGGCGGCTCAACCGACAACTCGGCAAAGCCCCGGGCGGGCGAGGGATCGAACCCTCGCCCCGCCCTCGGGCGGTTACCCGCACGCCTCTCCAGCGGCTGAATCGCATCCTGCTGATCGGCGGCGGCGGCCTGGCCTTCGGGGCGGTGCTGCTCGCACTGGTGACGAAGCCCTTCGACCCGAAGCTGCTTGGCATCAACCTGGCGGCGATTGGTCTGGGACTACTCATGGGGAAGGGAATCGGGATGTTCATGTTCCGACGCGTCTTGCCGACAGCAAGCAACAAGTAAGAGGAGGCAGCAATGGCAGAAGCGGCAGTAACAACCAGACTCAAGAAGCTGATCAACACACCGGAGACAGAGGTCAAGGACGCCATGGCCGGGATGGCCGCGGCGCACTCCGACCTGATTCGGGTCGAGTACGACCCGAACGTGATCATCCGCAAGGATGCGCCCAAAAAGGGCAAGGTCGGGCTGGTCTCGGGCGGCGGCAGCGGTCACGAGCCGATGCACGGCGGGTTCGTCGGGCTGGGCATGCTCGATGCAGCCTGTCCGGGGGCAGTCTTCACCTCGCCCACGCCTGATCAGATGGCGCGGGCGACGGCGGCGGTCGACGGTGGCGCCGGTGTGCTTCACATCGTCAAGAACTACACGGGCGACATCCTGAACTTCGAAATGGCGGCAGAGCTGGCCCGAGGGGAGGGCGCCAAAGTCAACGCGGTCGTCACCAATGACGATGTCGCCGTCCAGGACAGCCTTTACACAGCGGGCCGTCGCGGTGTCGGCGTCACAGTCCTGCTCGAGAAGATCGTGGGCGGCGCAGCGGAGGCTGGCGCCGACCTCGATAAGGTGACCGAGCTGGCGAAGAAGGTCAATGCCAACGGCCGGAGCATGGGGATGGCGCTCACCTCGTGCATCGTGCCGGCAGCCGGCAAGGTGACCTTCGAGATCGCCGACGATGAAATGGAGCTGGGCATCGGCATTCATGGCGAGCCCGGAAGGGAACGGACCAAGCTCAAGTCCGCGGACGAGATCGCGGAGATCCTGACGATGGCGGTCGTCAACGACATCCCCTTCAAGAGCGGCGATGAGGTCCTCGCCTTCGTCAATGGCATGGGCGGCACGCCGTTGATCGAGCTGTATGTCGTCTACAACGCGGTCCACCGGTATCTGACCGGGAAGGGCATCAAGGTAACGCGGTCGCTGGTCGGCCCTTACATCACGTCGTTGGAAATGGCGGGCTGTTCGGTGACGATCTTGAAGCTCGACGCGGAGACCACCAAATTCTGGGATGCGCCGGTGCACACGCCGGCGCTTCGCTGGAAGGTCTAAGGAGTAAATGGCGGCGACCAGCGCGCAGCTCTACGACTGGGTGGAACGTTATGCCGGCATCGTCGCCGAGCAGAAGCAGTACCTGACCGGTCTGGACGCCGCTATCGGCGACGGCGACCACGGTATCAACATGGACCGGGGCTTCCAGGCCGTGCTGGTCAAGATCGCCCCGGTCCGCGACAAGGACGCGGGCACCCTCCTCAAGACGACCGGCATGGCGCTGGTCGGCTCTGTGGGGGGTGCCGGCGGGCCGCTCTACGGCACCTTCTTTCTGCGCGCCGGTGCAGCGCTCGACGGAAAATCGGAGGTCTCCGATCGGGATCTCGTCGGCGCGCTCGAGGCGGGGCTCAAGGGCGTGGTGGAGCGGGGCAAAGCGAACCCCAACGATAAGACGATGGTCGACGCATTGACGCCCGCGGTTGCGCGGGCGAAGCAATCCCTTGATGGCGGAGCCTCGCTGCAAGAGGCCCTCGCCGCGGCGGCAGACGCGGCCGAGGAAGGGATGAAGGCGACGATTCCACTCAAGGCGCTGAAGGGACGCGCCAGCTATCTCGGCGATCGCAGCATCGGCCACCAGGACCCGGGCGCGACCTCGTCCTACCTGATGCTGCGTGCGTTGAGCGATAGCCTGGCGGCGCTACCCCAGCAAGCAAAATCGACCTCGTAAGGAGGATGGGCATGGCGGAGAAGAAGTACGCGGCGGCTGTCGACCAGGGCACCACGGGCACGCGCTTCATGGTGTTCAGCCACGATGGCAAGGTCGTGTCGACCGACTACCTCGAGCACGAGCAGATCTATCCCAAGCCCGGATGGGTCGAACACGACGCGATGGAGATCTGGGACAAGACGCAGCGCGTGATCAAGGGCTCGATGGCCAAGAAAGGCATCAAGGCCGACGAGCTCTCGGGCATCGGCGTCACCAACCAGCGCGAAACCACCGTCGTCTGGGAGAAGAAGACCGGCAAGCCGGTCCACAACGCCATCGTGTGGCAGGACACCCGTACCATCGACATCTGTCAGAAGCTGATCAACGACGGCGTCGAGCCGACCGTGAAGGCCAAGACCGGGTTGGTCGTGGCCACCTATTTCTCGGGGCCGAAAATCCAGTGGATCCTCGACAACGTCACGGGCGCGCGCGCGGCGGCCGAGCGCGGGGACCTGCTGTTCGGCAACATCGATACCTGGGTCATCTGGTGGCTGACGGGCGGGCCCGAGGGTGGGGCGCACGTCACCGACTACAGCAATGCGTCGCGGACGATGTTGATGGACCTCAAGACGCTGGACTGGGACGCGGAGCTGCTCGGCAAGATCAAGGTCCCGCGGGCCATGCTGCCGCAGATCCGGCCCTCGAGCGATAAGAAGCTCTACGGACAGACCAAGGCGAACGGCCCGGTGGGCGGCGTCGTCCCGGTGTGCGCGGACCTCGGCGACCAGCAGGCGGCCCTCTTCGGTCAAACCTGTTACTCCCCGGGCGAGGCGAAGAACACCTACGGCACGGGCAACTTCATGCTGCTCAACACCGGCAACACGCCGGTTCCGTCGAAGAGCGGCCTGCTGACCACGGCTGCCTACGGCCTCGAGCAGGGCAAGTCGGTGTACGCGCTGGAAGGCTCGATCGCGATCACCGGCGCGGCGATCCAGTGGCTGCGTGACAACCTCGGGCTCATCAAGGACGCGTCGGAAACCGAGGCGATCGCGAAGTCTGTCGACGACGCCGGCGGCATCTACTTCGTGCCGGCGTTCTCGGGCCTGTTCGCCCCGCACTGGGACATGTATGCCCGCGGTGCGATCGTCGGCCTGACCCGCTATGTCACCAAGGCGCACATTGTCCGGGCAACGCTCGAAGCCATCTGCTACCAGACCAAGGAAGTTGCGGACGCGATGGAGGCCGACTCGGGCGTCAAGCTCACCACCCTCAAGGTGGATGGCGGGGCGGTCAAGAACGACTTCCTGATGCAACTGCAGGCGGACATCCTGGGCGTCAAAGTCGTTCGGCCGCAGGTTCAGGAGACGACCTCGCTGGGCGCGGCGTACGGCGCCGGGCTGGCGACCGGCTTCTGGAGCACGCTGGACGAGCTGCGCAAGAACTGGCAGGTCGACAAAGTGTTCGAGCCAAAGTCCACCGAGGAGCAGCGCAAGGCGGGGCTCGCCGGCTGGAAGAAGGCGGTCGAACGGACGCTAGGCTGGGTCGAGAAGGAACCGGCAAAAGAAGCGGTAGGGGCTGGCGCGAAGTCGTAGAAAAGCGCGCTAGGATGAGGGGAAAGGGCTGAGGTCCTTTCCCCTTTCTCTTAATGCCTGACACCAGCACGGGCGTTGTCGTCATCGGGGGTGGGTCGACGGGCTCCGGTGTGCTCCGCGACCTGACGCTGCGCGGCATCGATGCCATCCTGGTCGAGAAAGGCGACCTCGCATCCGGCACCACGGGGCGCTCGCACGGCCTGCTCCATTCCGGCGGACGCTACTGCGTCAACGACCTGGCCGCCGCCATCGAATGCGTCCAGGAAGGGCGCATCCTCCGCCGCATCGCGCGTACCACGGTCGAAGATACCGGCGGATACTTCGTGTCGGTGTCCCAGGAGGACGAGGCCTGGGAGCCGCGATTCGTCGAGGGATGCCAGAAAGCCGGGATCACCTGCGAGCGACTTTCGGTTGAGGAGGCGCGCCGCCGCGAACCCGCGCTATCGACCAACGTGCGAACCGTCTTCTGGATTCCGGAGGATGGCCACCTGGACCCCTTCTATCTCGTGGTTGGCAACGTCGAGTCCGCACGCCGTCGCGGGGCGCAGGTCCGAACCTACACCGAAGTCGTCGGCTTCACCCGCACTGGCAACCGGATTTCGGGGGTGCTGACTCGGGACGCGGTGACCGGTGAAGAGACCTCGATCGGCTGCCAGGCAGTCATCAACGCCACCGGCGCGTGGTCGGGGTTCGTCGCCCGCCTGCTCGATGTCGAGGTCAAGGTCGTTCCGGTCAAAGGGGTCATGGTCGTGCTCTCGCGCCGCCTCGCGCACGCGGCGATCAACCGCTGCCACAAACCCGGTGATGGCGACATCGTCGTCCCCGGCCTGAGCGTCGCCATCCTGGGCACCACGGCGGTCAAGGTTCCACATCCCGAAGTGCTGCCCATCGAGTGGAATGAGGTCCAGCTCTTGATCGATGAAGGCGCGAAGATGCTGGACGGGGTGACCACGTCGCGCGCCATGCGTGCCTATGCCGGGGTGCGGCCGCTCTATGATCTCGGCGCCGAAGCCGAGGGACGCGAGATGAGCCGCAACTTCGCGGTCATCGACCACGAAGAGCGCGACGGTGTCGCGGGCTTTACCAGCATCGTCGGCGGCAAGGTCACCACCTATCGCCTGATGGCCGAGCGCGTCACCGACCTGGTTGCCCGGCGCCTTGGCGTCACCACTCCCTGCACGACGGCGGAGGTGCCGCTGAACGACCGCGAGGATGAAATGGACCAGCTGCGCCATCGGCCGGCCCAGCTCGGGGTGCCCAAGCCGCACGGCGAGGAGCTCGCGCTTCAGCCCTTGCTCTGTGAGTGCGAGCTGGTTCGCCCCCAGGATGTCGAGCCGTGGATGCACGATCCGGCCGTTCGCACCTTGGAAGACGTCCGCCGGCGCACGCGGTCCGGGATGGGGCCATGCCAGGCAGCCATTTGCTCCTATCGGCTCGCGGGACGTCTGGTGACCGACCGGGGCGTCGATGGTCGGACGGCGACCCGCGCCATGGCGGACTTTCTCGAGACACGATGGCGCGGCGTCCGGCACGTGTTCTGGGGAAGCCAGCTGCGCCAGGCGCAGGTGACGGCCGGGGTGCACCTCGAGCTGTTCAACGTCGACCGTCAGCTGATGGAACCTCAATCTCCCAAGCTTGCGGAGGAGGGTCGGGGTGGGGGCATCCCCGCCGAGGTGGAAGCGGTGGGCCAGCCGTGAAGTGCGATGTCGCGGTCGTCGGGTCGGGCCTGGCGGCCCTTGTCGCCACTCGCACGCTCCAGCGTGCCGGTCGCGATCCCGTCCTCATCTGGCCCGGACTCTCGTCCCTCTACTTTCTGTATGCGACCGTCGACGTGCTTGGGTATGCCAACGCCAGCAGCGCGCAGCCCGTTGAGGAGCCGGCCGCCGGCGTGCGACAGTTGATCGCGCAGAACCCGGATCATCCCTACGCGCGCGCCGGGTTGGCGGCGCTCGAGGACGGGAGTTCGCTATTGCTCGAGTGGCTGCGTGAGGCGGGGTTCAACTGGCAGGGCACGCTTAATCGCAACCTCCTCCTCCCCACCGCGTTGGGGACCCCCAAGCCGAGCTGCCTGGTTCCGACCTCGATGGTGGCGGGTGATTTGCAGCGCGACGAGCCAATCGCGTTCTGCGGCTTCGACGGCTACCAGGATTTCGTCCCCGAGCTCGCCGCGTCCAACCTGTCGGGCGCCTGGAACGGCGGCGGTCGGACGGTCACGGCTGTCCGCGTGTCCCTGCCCGGCATCAAACCCGACCGCCTTTTCACGTCGATCGACCTGGCGAGAAACTTCGAAGACGCGACCTTCCGGCGCGAGGTTGCCGGCCGGCTGCGCCTCGCGGTCAAGGACAGCGGTGCCCGGCTTGGAATGCCCGCCGTCCTCGGCCTGACGCACGACACGGACGTCCACGCCGAGTTCGAGAAGGAGTGCGGCCACCCGGTGTTCGAAATCCCCACGCTCCCGCCCTCGGTGCTCGGGCTCCGTCTCTTCGATCGCCTGCGCCGGCACGTCCAGGAAACCGGCGTCGAGATGATCTGGGCCGCGCCGGCGCACGATGCGGAGGTCGCCAACGGACGCTGCCTGCGCATCCATCTGAAGTCCGCGGGCCGGGAACAGCCGTTGGAAGCCAGAGCTTACGTCCTCGCCCTCGAAGACGCGGTCGACGGCGCGTGGCGCGCCGGGGCGCATACGGTGCGCGACCCGTTCTTTCATCAAGTGCTGGCTCAGCACGCCACGCCTGCCGAACGCACCGACGAGTCGCTGTTTGCGCCGCAGCCGTTCGCCACCGTCGGCTATCCCGTCAGCGACCGGCTGCAACCGGTTGACAAGGACGGCCATCCGCTAGCCTCGAACGTGTTCGTGGCCGGTGGCGGGATGGCCGGATACGACCCGACCGGCATCAAGGCTCGGGGTGGCATGGCGATCGCAACCGGGTATCGCGCCGCACAGGAGGCGATGGCAGCATGATCACCGAGGACCTGGAGACCTTCTCCGATACCGTCGAAGAGGAGCACCCGGTCGAAGCCTGCACCAAGTGCACGGCCTGTAACACCGTGTGCCCCGTAGCCCGCTCGACCGAGATCTTCCGCGGGCCCAAGTTCCTCGGACCCGAATCGGAACGCTACCGAGACCAGCAGGAGGCGACGGTGACCGCCGGCCTCGACCTCTGCTCCGGCTGCAAGCTCTGTGAAGTCACCTGCCCGTCGCAGGTGAGCATCCAGGAGTACATCCGGCGCGCACAGAACAAGGGCGCCCGGGAGAAAGGCCGCACGCTGCGCGATTGGCTGCTGGGGCACACGCGGCTGCTCAGCCGGTTCGGCAGCCTGACCGCGCCGCTCGCGAATTTCGGGAACCGCAATCCGTTCTTCCGCCTGCTGATGGAGCGATTCGTCGGCATCCACCGGCGGCGGCCGTTGCCGAAGTATCAATGGCTGACCTTCGAGAACTGGTTCAAACGGCGGAACCGGCAAAATTCCCCTCCCCCTCTGGGGGAGGGCAGGGTGGGGGCCACTCGACGGACGGTCGCTTACTTCTATGGCTGCTGGGTCGATTTCAACGAGCGACGCCTGGGCCAGCAGGTGGTCGCGGTGCTGGAGCGAAACGGGATCGAGGTCATCGTCCCCCGCCAGCAATGCTGCGGCATCCCGGCCGTGGTCAACTCGAACACCGACCTGGCACGCAAGTACGGCGTCGAGAACGTGCGACGGTTGAGCATGCTCCCGGAAGGCGTCGACATCATCGCGAGCTCGACCTCCTGTGGCTTGATGCTGAAGCACGACTATGCCCACCTGCTGGAGATCCCCGGCGCCGAGGCCGTCGGAGCGCGTGTCTACGACATCTGTGAGTACCTCTGGATGCTGCACGAGGCGGGCGAGCTGGACGTCGACTTCCAACCGGTTGATACCCGCGTCCTCTACCACGCGCCCTGTCACTTGAAGTCGCACGGGATCGGTTACCCGGCGATGCGGCTGTTGCGCCTGATCCCGGGCGTGCGCGTCGAGGAAGTCGACGAAGGCTGCTGCGGCATCTCCGGAACGTACGGCGTCAAGGTCGAGAAGTACGACCTCTCGATGAAGATCGGCAGCCGGCTCTTCGAAGCGGTGAAGGCCGCCGGCAGTGACTCGGTGCTAGCGGACTGCGAGACCTGCCGCATGCAAGTCGAGCATGGAGCCGGGTCGAGGTCGGCGCATCCGATCGACATCCTGGCGAGGGCCTATGGCTACCGTTAGCCTGGTGCTGGTGTCGCACAGCCGCCAGCTCGCGGAAGGCGTGCGCGAACTGGCCGGGCAGATGACGCAGGGCAAGGTAAAGATCGCGGTTGCCGGGGGCACGGCGGATGGGCGGCTGGGCACGGACGCCACCGCCATCCTTGGCGCGATCGAAGAGGTTCGCGGTCCGGAGGGCGTGCTCATCCTGGTCGACCTCGGCAGCGCCGTGCTCAGCACCCAGATGGCGATGGAGCAGCTGTCCGATGGTCAGGGGCGGGTGCTCCTCAGCAACGCTCCCTTTGTCGAAGGGGCGGTGATCGCCGCGGTCGAGGCATCGATCGATAGCGACCTCGAGGCCGTGGCCGCCGCCGCACTGGGCGCGCGCGAGATGGAAAAGGTGTCGCCCTAGTGGCCGGCAACGTGGAACTGCCGGACGGTGCCCGCCTCGAAGCCGGCGAGGTCGTGGTCAAGACGGCGAAGGACTGGGGCCTGTCAATCAAATCACTGGTGCTGACGTCGCGGCGACTGTTCTGCCCCGCTGATTTGACCGGCCGCTCGACGGTCAGCCTTCCACTCATCGACGTCCTGGGTGTCACGCTCCAGAAGCACCTGGTCGGCTTCTCGACGATCATCATCGACACCCGCGATCGCCCGCAAGCCTCCTTCCCGGCCCATATCAACGGACAGCTGGTCAGGTCGGACATCGCGGCCGCCGTCGACCACGCGAAGCGATCCGCCGGATTGGGTCCGTCGACGCCAGCGTCACCATCGCCCGCCGGGGACCGTTACGAGCAGTTGCGCAAGATCAGCGAGCTGAAGCAGTCGGGCGTGCTCACGGAGGCGGAGTTCGAGGAGGAGAAGGCGCGGATCCTCAAGCAGCCGTAGCGGGCGCGACGGGGATGGCGCTTCGCCCGCTCGGCGCGACCGGGCTCGAGGTCACGCCGATCGGGTTCGGGCTGGCCGCGATCGGACGTCCCGGCTACATCACGCTCGGTCGAGAACACGACATCGGCACGGACCGGAGCGTCGAGGCGCTGGAGCGCCGATCGCGCGAGGTCCTAAGTGCCGCCTATGACGCGGGCATTCGCTACTTCGACGCCGCGCGCTCGTATGGTTTTGCCGAACGCTTTCTGGCCTCATGGCTTCACCACCGGGGGCTCACACCGGCCGAGCTAACGGTGGGGTCGAAATGGGGCTACACCTACGTCGGTGATTGGCGCGTCGATGCCCGGGTGCACGAGGTGAAGGATCACTCGCTGGCGGCGCTCCGGCGGCAGTTCGCGGAGAGCCGGGCGTTGCTGGGCGAGTATCTCGACCTCTATCAGATCCATTCCGCGACGCTCGAGAGCGGCGTCCTCGACGACCATGCCGTGCTCGCCGAACTGAACACCATGCGCGCCGGCGGGCTGACCATCGGCCTCTCGGTCAGCGGTCCGCGGCAGGCTGAGGTGATCCGCCGGGCACTCGCGGTGCGGGTCGACGGGGTCAACCCATTCCAGTCGGTGCAGGCGACCTGGAACCTCCTCGAGCCGTCCGCCGGTCCGGCGCTCGCCGAGGCGCACGACGCCGGCTGGGGCGTGATCATCAAAGAGGCGCTGGCCAACGGACGCCTGGCGTCGCAGGACCGGATCGCGATAGCGGCCGCCCTCGCCAATCCCTGGGTCGACGTCGTGCTCTCCGGCGCGGTTACGGTCGAGCAGGTTCGCAGCAACGTGATGGCCGCGACGCTGCAGCTTGCTCCGGATCAGCTCAGCGAGCTGGCGAAGATGGCGGAGCCGCCGGACCGGTACTGGAACGAGCGCGGCCAGCTGGCCTGGAGCTGACGCAGCCTCGAGCAGTCGCGAGTGGTCCTAACCCCGCTTGGGCACCTGTTGGACCGCCCATTTATTGCCGTCCGGGTCACTGAAATACACAAACCTGCCCCACGCCAGGTCCTGAATATCACTCACATCGACACCGCGACCGGCCAGCTGGTCGTGCGCCTGCTCAATATCCGGCACGACCATCTGCAGGCCTTCAATCAAACCCGGCTTCATTGTGGTCAGTCCGATACCGATGCAAATCGAACAAGCCGAACCCGGAGGCGTCAGCTGCACAAACCGCAAATTCTCGTTGACTTGCTGATCATGATCA
>Ga0209526_10001151_pt1 | contig 17509 bp, 16 predicted proteins | sample JacPinW_OM2H0_M1_FD_188566 | JGI IMG/M metagenome (GOLD analysis project Ga0209526, IMG submission 188566) | Forest soil microbial communities from Algoma, Ontario, Canada - Jack Pine, Ontario site 1_JW_OM2H0_M1 (SPAdes) (version 2) | ecosystem: Environmental > Terrestrial > Soil > Boreal... | reverse complement strand
CGCCCTCTCGCTTCCGAGGCGTTCTCCCACAGCGAATTTCGATAGCGGCTTCAATGTCGGTGGCCGTGTGGGTTATCAGTGGGGGCCGTGGCGCTTTGAAGAAGAATACAGCTACCGCCGCAACGGACTGTCTTCGTTTAGCGCCACCAACGTATTCGGGAACACGTTCACCAGCAGCGGCGCAAACGCCACCGGGCAACGCTTATCACACGCGATCATGACCAACGCGATCTATGACTTCACGATCGGTTGGCCTGTCAGTCCGCACATCGGCGCCGGCATTGGCGCGGTGGATATCATCGACAGTGTTTCGCTCAACAACACTACGATCAATAACCTCCCGCCAGGGGTTACCCAGACGCCAAACCCAGGACTTGTTCCGCTACCACAAACTTTCGGCGGCACCTTCCTGAAGGGCAGCAGTTGGGTATTTGGGTATCAGGCGATCGCGGGTCTCCGCTACGACTTCAACCCGTCGGTTGCCTTCGATCTCGACTTTCGTTACCTGGGGACCACCGATCCGAGCTTCAACAACTCGGGAAGGAACCCGTTTCCGAACGGCAACAGGGGGACCAACTGTTGCGGCGGCGGCCAGTACACCACCAGCTATCATACGTACAACCTCCTCGCCAGCGTGACGATGAAGTTTGGCGCCCCGCCGCCGGCACCGCCGCCGCCATTGCCGCCGGCACCACCGCCGCCGCCGCCGAAGGTGTATCTGGTCTTCTTCGATTGGGATAAGTACAACATCACCCCGGAGGGTAACCAGATCATCCAGCTCGCGGCGCAACAATACAAAGCGGGCGGATCCGTGCGGTTGCAGGTCACCGGTTACACCGATCTCTCGGGCTCGGCCGGATACAATCAACGGCTTTCCGAGCGGCGGGCGAATGCCGTCGCCAATGCGCTGGCCGCCCTCGGTGTGGCGCGCACCGATATGGTCGTCACCGGCCGCGGCATGAACGATCCGCGCGTACCAACCGCACCTGGTGTGCGCGAGCCGCAGAACCGGCGCGTCGAGATCGTCTTCCCGTAAGAAGATCTCGCTCCCGACGCGGGGTCTCTTCCGGGACCTCGGAGAAGCACCGCCGCGGTTCGCCGCGGCGGTTTCTTTTTGGCGGTGAGCGGCCGAATGAAGCGCCCCCGATTCGGGTCAGTGTGCCCTCTCCGGGCCGCGCGCAATCAGCTGCGAAAAGATTTGGAGGATCATTGGGCACGTAGAAACGGGGGGAAAAGCCGCGATTCGAGACTGCATCGAGCAGGGCTGCAGGGTTATTGGATAATCCTTAGCCGGCGCCGAGTTGATCGTGGTAATCTAGAGACACGATTCGACCCCGCAACTAGTGCGACGGTAATGCCGCTCGGCAGCCCCACGAGTTCGAGAGAAACGCCGAATCGATATTTTGATCCAGGAGCCATCTCATGAAAGCCGTCATCTCGGGGTTTGCCTTGCTTGCGTTCCTTGCAGCCAGCACGTTGCCAATCCAGTCCTATGCCCAGCCCAGCAGTTCGCCGACAATGGCGCCTGACACGGGCGGAGCCGCACCGAGCAACCCAAAGAAATCGAAAGGTTCCTCCAAGAGCCATTCAAAGAAGAAATCGAAGAAATCATCCTCAAGCCACGCAAGCTCTGGAAAGGTGCAGCATCACTCGATGAACTCCGCCAAGCACTGGCGGCATAGCGCCAGCTGAAACGGACGAGGTACTCGCCTATGCTGGTCGGCGCCTAGCCGCCGACCAGCGACAATGGTGCATCTGAATTGGCAGGATCGCCGCCGGCGGCAGGTTTGGCAACATACGGCGATCGTGACCGGGCAGTGCCCGAGTTAATACCGATCAGATCGACGAGCCGAACGAGCTTCGCACGCATCGCGCCCGCGTGGGACGCGTGCGCACTTTTGGACCACGACGGTCATACCGCGATGCTCCCCGGCGCGGCAAAACATCTCTCCGAGACGCAGAATTTCGCGGGAACGATCCATTTCATCTTCTAGCCGGCGGTCACTGGACGGGAGGAGTCCCGCTCATTCTCGCTTCTGCCGTTATTCGCTACCTTATTCAGCTACCCTAACGCTTGAAAGGTGGTCCTCCCGGTCATATTATCCGCCAGACCGGAACGGAATGACGCGCTGCGCCGTTTGTGCCGCGATAGCCCGCCTCCGTGTTTCTGAGTGTTCGGTAACCTGGTCGCTGTCCGGAACTGCAACAGAGGATCAAAGACATGAAGCATCTCTTGAGCGGCGTAGCGATTGTTGCCGCGCTCGCGATTGCCGCCCCAGCCTCGGCCCAGCGTACGGGCCCCGGAGCAGGCGCTCCCGGCCCGAACCAGCCGGTTCCCGGGGGCCCCGGTCCCTCTTCGCCGCTTTCCAACTTGCCGCCAAAGCCCGGCGAGCAGTATCCGCCGCCACCGCCAGCCGGAATGTCTCCGGGATCGCAGGGGATGTCGTCGGCGATGCCGCCGGCGCACCGGCCCGCGCGGGCGACGAAGGGTAAAATGGCGTCGAGGGGTGGGGGAACGCAGCTCAGCGGCAGCACCGCCGCTCAGTTAAATCGCGAGGAACTGGCTCGCCTGCAGGCTGGCAACTTCGCCAACCCACCTGCTCCGCCGCCTCCGCCTGGCGCTAGGCCGCGGTAAGTTGGCGAGAGAACTTAGAACAGCTATCTGAGCAACGACAGGGGGGTTCCACCCCCTTGTCTACGCTTCCACAGCGGCTTATGCAGCAGCCGAAGAATTCCGCCGGCGCGCCAGCCGCTCCATATCGGCGAGCAGATCGCGCAAGCTTCGATCTGCGACATAAGCGATCCGCGCAAAGGCGCGTAAAAAGCTGTCGGTACGTGGCAATTGAAATAGGCTCTCTTCGCTATTGCCGCCACTCTTGTGTGTCGCCGCGCTGATCAGTACGACATTATCAAAGGGCTGCAAGACCAGCTCCTCAAGGGCTTTACCCAGACCTGTGACGTACTCGACCACCCGAAAGCGATCCGACCCTCGCGTCTCTTGAAGTATGGTCATCCGAAAAGCGGCGCGGGTAGTCGCGGCCTCGATCAATGCTCGGGCGAAAGGTCGCAGGAACGTCTCATCGAACCCGAGGATCGCAGTCGGGCTATCATCGGAAACCGACGAGCGCATTTCGAGGGCTGCCCACAGTGAGGCGCGGCCGTCAAAATAATCGGCCGAGGCCAAATCGAGATTGATCGAATCTATCGGCATCGGCGCCGAGACTGAGCACGCGGACAAGAAGGCAAAGCAAGCAGGTTCCCGCTTCAAGGAGATATTTGTCGTTGCTTCGAGATTCCGGTCGGCGATAGCGGGAGTGTCGGCCATGTTGGAACCCGTCTAGGAAGGTAAGCTAATGAGCGTCTCTTGGCGCCGCGCCTCGCGCTGGCTGGAGAACTCCCATCCGGTCACCAAACGCTAGACTTCCACAGGAAGAATTGTCAAAGTGTAATTCAGTAGCCTCGCCCGTCTGCGGCCATTAGCCGCGTGGTGAGAGCGCTTCTCTGCTCAACGATCATTGTAGACGGCTACTTTAGAAGGCGGGCACTGCAGCGACGGGTACCGAACGGACTAATGCACGTCCAGATCGAAGCCATCAAGCATTTCGCAGTCGGCGGCGTAATCGGAATCCGGACGTGCATCACCACGAGCGTGGGAACCGAACAAGACCACTCGCTCGATCCGGGGGCCATAGATGTCGTCCAGGGCGGCGCGAAAGCGCATCAGGATCGGCTCATGCGGCCACGGTCGAGCCGGCACGCGCCATCTAAAACGAGCTTCCTTGCACGACCCGAGCCCACAACCCCCGAGCCTCGCGGTCGGGGTCGTGGGTGATGCGGCACTTGGTATCGAAGATCATCGTCGCTCGATCCGCTGCCGTGTAGGGGGGCCAACGCGGGATCGGCGCATTGTTTGGGCTGCCGTTGCGGGCGAAGGCGATCCAGGTCGCCGAGATCCGAGCCGCGAGCTCATGGGCGCCCGGAGCGCCGGCGGTCGTGTCAGCGATTTCGACATTGTCGAAGACAAAGGGCAGATCCATGGCGTGATGCGCTTTCACGCGGCCATCATGAGCTGGGCTCTGCCAGTCGAGCGAATACATGTAGACGGGGGCCCGGCGCTGCGCCGCATAGCGCTCCGCCAGCAATACCGTGCGGATCCAGAAATTCGAGCCGGTCAATGCCGCGATCAGCCGGTCGGCGGGGCTCGCCTGCGGCATGGCCGTGTTATAGGCGGCGAGCAACGCGTCGGTCTCGGCGCCGGCCACCGTCGCGACCCGCTGGTGCAACTCCGTCTCGCTTAGGCTGCGGTTCCACACCGCATCGTCGTCGGCGAGGAAGAAGGCGCTCTCTTCCCGAGTGCCGCCGATCATCAGCGGGATATCGTCGGATATCGCGGGCGCCTCGGGGTCAGCGGGATGTTGCGGCAGGTCGCTCCCGTCGACGACCGGACCGAAATCGTAGCGGTCGAGCAACGGCCAGCGCGATCGGCCGACGGCGCGCGAGACCGGCGCGATCGCCGCCAGGAGCCGCTCCGCCGGCAAGGTTTGCAGCCGCTCGCATTCGTTATGGCCGACCCCGAGATCCTTCAGTGCCGCCGCGGCGAGCGCGTGCGCCCGCTCGCGGGTCGACACGCGGATCGCGGCACCGCTCTGGATGATCGCGCGATGAAACAGCCCGCGCGCGGCCGGCATCGCCAGCAGCACACTGACTTTGCCGCCGCCGCCCGACTCGCCAAAAATGGTCACGTTGCCAGGGTCGCCGCCGAAAACCGGAATGTTGTCGTGTACCCAGCGGAGTGCGGCGATGAGGTCGAGCACCCCGGCATTGCCGGAACGCTCCCAGCCCGGGCCGCCGATATCGGCCAGATGCAGAAAACCGAAAATGTTGAGGCGATGGTTGACGCTGACGACGACGACATCGCCGCACCGCGCCAGATTGGCGCCGTCGGTGACTGCCCGGTTGCCGGAACCATAACCGAAGGCGCCGCCGTGCAGCCACACCATGACCGGCCGCTTTGCACCGTCGCCGAGACCCGGTGTCCACACATTCAGGGTCAGGCAGTCTTCGCCCTCGGGCGTGGTGTCGGCTGGCCCGAGGAGAGTTTCGAGCACCGGACGCCGCGCGGGTCGATTGGGTAGTTGCCATGCACGGCCGGCATAGGCAAGTGCCTCGCGTACACCGGTCCAGGGTTGCGGCGGTACGGGCGGCATGAAACGATTATGCCCGATAGGGGGTGCGCCATAGGGAATGCCCTTGAACGAGTGGATGCCGGCGCTCACCATGCCGCGCAGCTTGCCCGCGGCGATTTCGACGACGGATGCCAAGCCAGGGTCCGGGGTGGCGATGTCGTTTGCCATGCTCTGCTCTCCGCTTGTCGAAATGCGAGCCTAGCCCAAAGGACCTTCCGCCGCCACCGGCCGGCGGCTACGATGCTCCGCGAAATGACGCCGTCAGAGGGAGAAGCGTGAGATGGCCTTTTACGAACTGCGCCAATACAAGGTTCGGCCCGGCAAGATCGATGAATGGGTCAAGATCATGGAAGAGGAGATCATCCCGTTCCAGGTCTCCAAGGGCATGGTCATCTGCGGGAGCTTCCGCGGCGAGACCGACCCATCCGTCTATGTTTGGCTGCGTCGCTTCGAGAGCGAAAGCGAGCGCGAGGCGCTCTATAAGGCGGTTTACGAGAGCGATCATTGGAAGACCAAGATCGCGCCGCGGGTGCCGGACTGTCTCGACCGCGAGGCCATGGTCGTGACGCGGATCGTTCCGACGGCGAAATCGACGATGCGGTAGCGCTATTCCCAGCGCGCGACTTCCTCGAAGCCGAGCCGCGGCAACCGCGGCCGCAACCTGTCGCGGTCGCCATAGCCGATATTCAGCAGAAAGTTCGTGCGCCACCGGCGGTCGGGAAAGAACGCCGCGTCGACCTTGTCGGCGTCGAACCCTGACATTGGCCCGCAATCGAGCCCTTGGGCGCGCAATGCCAGGATGAAATAGGCTCCCTGTAGCGAGGAATTGCGCAAACCTGTCTCCTCGACGAGCGCCGGATTGGTCGTGAACCAGCCGCGCGCATCGGTATGCGGATAAAGCCGCGGCAGCAATTCGAAGAATTCCCGGTCGTAAGCGACGATGGCGGTGACCGGCGCGGTGCGCACCTTCTCGTAATTGCCCGACGAGACGCAAGGCAGCAGCCGCTCTTTGGCCGCGGGGCTGTGCACCAGCACGAGGCGCATCGGCTGGCAATTGCCGCTCGTCGGACCGAGGCAGGCCAGCTCGAACGCTGCCTCGACCAAGGTTTCCGGGACCGTCCGCGCCTGCCAATGCGAAAAGGTGCGCGCCTCGTGGAACATCGTTGGGAGCAAGCCGCCTACCGCTGGTGTCACGCCCGTCTCCTTTCGCCATTGTGCTTCCCACTATTAGTGACGGCATGCCGCAGAAACGCAATTGGTGACCCTAATGAACGAAAATTTATCGTTGAAATATATCCATTGACATTTCTTTTTGTGTGAATAGCTTCTTATCTACAGCGCCGATTTGAGAACCAGCTTGCGGGCGCTCGACAAGTGCAGCTAAAGCGAGCTGTTCCGCGAACAGCGGCGCGGCTCCCGGGAAGGGATTGCGATGACCAGCCTTTGCGCGCCACTTCCAGCCGATGCGGGCGATAGCGTCACATTGACCATCGGAGAAGAACCGGCCATCAGTTGGCCGACATCCAAGCATCGCATCAATGGTGATCAACAATACGAGAGATATCGGAACCTGCATGCGGCCGAACGCCCGGCACTGCCCCGCATCCAGCCGGGCCAGCTGTGGGTCGTTGAGCAGTCATCGACGGACCCGGATCTGTCGCCGCTCGGGCACCATGCCATTACCTCGGCCAATGTCGTCATCTATGATCGGTCGCTCTATCCGATCGTCGCTGCGAACCTGCCGCTCGGCGGTTACGCCGAGCCCGCGTCATTGCCGGATGGAGTGCCCGACAGGACGTTCGATCGCTGCATCCAATTTGCCCGCGACGGATGGAGCGTTGTGCGGTTTGTCGATCACGGACAGCCGCATGACGCCCGAAGCAGGCGGATTGGTCGATTGGTCGATCGGTTGATCGACGCCGGCTGCCCGTCGTCCCAATCCGTGAGCCTGTTTGTTAATGCGAACGGGAGCCTTCCGCAGCAGACCGAAACAGAACTCGACACGCTCGGGATCGCCATAGACGCGGCGACCTCCGAGGACTGTCTTGCGATCGCTTTTACGGCAGTCGGTGCGGGGGCAGCGCCGCACCTCCATGCGATCTCGTCAAACGGTCTTGCCGGGTAACACCCTCAGCCATTGACGCGGCGGATCAATTCGGCCCAGCGGTCGAGCACCGGCAATGTCTTGGCGGCCGGCTCCGGCGGCAGGGTGGTGACCAATCGAGCCACACCCATGTCGCGATAGCGCTTCAGCAGATCCGCATCCTCGGTGCCGCCGAACAAGGTGATCGGCAGCGCCGCAGGGTCGCGGCCGGCTTCCCTGACCATCTCTTTGAACTTGGGCAGGTAGTCGTTGACGTCGCCATAGGGCGCGCGGCCGGCTATCGGCACCCAACCGTCGCCGTAGCGCACCGCACGCCGTGCCGCATGCGGAAAGGCGCCGCCGACGATGATCGGCGGGTGCGGCTTCTGCACCGGCTTCGGCCAGGTCATCATCGGCGCGAAATCGACGAACTCGCCGTGATATTCGGGCTTCGACTGGGTCCAGATCGCCTTCATCGCCTCGATCCGCTCGCGCATCAGCTTGAAGCGGGTCGCGAAGGCGGCGCCGTGGCCCTCGATCTCCTCGCGGTTCCAGCCGCCGCCGACGCCGAACAGAAAACGCCCGCCCGATACCTGGTCGATCGAGGCGACGAGCTTTGCCGTCTGGATCGGATCCCGCTGCACGACGAGGCACACGCCGGTGGCGAGCTTCAGGGTTTTAGTGACCACTGCCGCGGCGCTCAGCACTACAAACGGGTCCATCACCTCGTAATAGGGCTTGGGCAATTCGCCGCCGCCGGGAAAGGGCGTCTTGCGCGGCACCGGAATGTGCGAATGCTCCGGCGCCCACATCGACTCGAAGCCGCGCGCCTCGAGTGCCCGGGCGAGCTCCACCGCCGGGATCGAATAATCGGTGTGAAACATCGACACGCCAAAATGCATTTTCTCGCTCCTGCTCGTCAGATTCCGGTTCGGGCTAGTCGACCGGTATGAAGACCGAATGCCGGATCTTGCCCTCGACGTGCTGCGATAAATGGCCCTTGCCGGTCGTGTCCTCGACCAGGATTATCTCGCCGGTGCCGATGATCCGGCTCTCGCCGTCGCTGGCGGTGATTTTGACCCCGGCGTCGAGATTGATGATGTACTGCCGGCGCGGTGCGGGGTGCCAGTCGATGTCGTGCTCGGCCTGGGTCTCGCGAAAGATGATGCCGGTGGCCGGCAGGCGCTTGGACAATTTGCTGCCGCGCCGCTCCTCGACCCATTCCACTTCGATGTCGCGGAAATGCGATTGGCCGCCGGCATCGGTATAGAGATTGTGTATGCGCACAGGAGCCCCTCCTCAGAAAAATTCAGCATAGGCTTGCTGCTGTATCTATGCGAAGCCTTCGTTCATCACCCGTCCAATCTCGGAGGCGCTCATGCCGCTGAGGCCCAGGCGCTCGAGCGTGCGCCCCTCTGCGGCGAAATCCTTTCCGGTCATGCCGCGGACGATCGCGACGAGCGCGTCGATCGCCGGCGTCGGCACCCCGCCCGCAGCCCCCAGCCCGCTCATCGGGATCAGTCCGGTGGGAACGTCTTCTGTGATGAATTTGTGATCGAGCGAGCTCGGCGTGCCGGTCGCCTGGTAGGGCCCGTCGCTGTTGTAGGTGAGCCGCCGGCAGGTTTCGACGAGGCTCGCCTCGCGCACGCCGTAGACGCGATCGAACCAGTCCTCCAATGTCGGGACGGACGCGCCCAATGCGGCAGCGACGGCTACGCGCTCGCCATTGATCGCCTGGTAGAGGCGCGCGACCGCCGGCGTCACGCCTTCCGCATAGAATCTGTAGGTGTCGCCACTCTCGATCCGCGCTGCGTTGGCAACGCAGTTGGCCACGTGCAGCATCGCATTGGCATTGGATAACCCCGTGTACAGCGCATTGGGCGCTGCGACCGCCTGCGGAAACAAGGGCGACAGGCGCGAGTGCACCGCTGCGATGCGATTACCGGGGAATGCGGCGATCTGCAGCCAGCGCTTGGCGGCGATCGGCCGGATTCGCGTCGGCGCCAGCCGCCGACATGAATAGGGGTAATTGTCCATCTCGGCCACGGTAACGTCGGCGGGGCAGCCTGCCGCGTCGAGCGCGCGGCGGACGATCAGCGATCCTCCAGTGTTGCCCTGGACCAGCAGGACGATCTGACCGTCGCGCAGCAAGGGTGCCAGCGATCGGGCCACGGTCGCCTGGGCATTGCCGCCGGTCACAATGATGATGATTTCGGCGCCGTCGACCGCCGCTCGAAGATCGCTCGTTGCAAGCTCAACGGCGGCGAAGCCGCCCCGCTCGCCCTCGACATCGATACCGCCGAAGGCGCGGATATCGGCAAGCCTCGCATCGTCGATGTCGTGCAGCCGCAGCTTGAACCCGGCGATGCCCAGCTCGGCCGCCAGGTAGATCCCGCCGATCCCGGCGCCGATGATCGCCACCGTTTCGACCGCGTCTTCGCCTGCCACGATTTCTCCCTCGACTTGTGCGGTCCGAAAGTAATCCGTGCGCGCGGTGCTGAACAGCACCGGTTGACAAGCGCAGCGGCAAGCCATATCCGGGCCTCTGCCCGACATGATCATCCTGCGCGGAAGGGCCCGCCGGCTCGTCGCCCGATCCTGGACCCTCTCGTGGTTCTATTACCGGCTGCACGGCGTGCCGCTCGCCGGGTGGCCCGGCGAGCAGGTCTGGTATTTCGCCTACGGCGCCAACATGCACGACCGCGCCTTTCGCGAGCGGCGCCGCATGCGGCCGGTCGAGCAGCGCATCGGACGCATCCGCGGCTACCGCCTGCGCTTCAACCTCGAGGGCCGGCCGAGGGGCCGGTCGGCACCGGCCAATTTGTGCCCGGATGCGGAGGCCGAGGTCTGGGGCGTTCTTTACAAGATCACCCGCCGCGATCTCGTACGCCTCGATTCGACCGAGGGCGTTCCCGGGCGCGGCTACCGCCCGCAATGGTTCGTGGCGGAGGACAACGAAGGGCGCGCAGTCTCGGCCGTCGCCTATATCGCCCGAGGGAAGGAGACCGACGGCAACCCGTCTCTGCGCTATCTGACCCTATTGCGCGAAGGGGCGCGGGCTAACGGTCTGCCCGGCCATTGGCTGCAGTTCCTCGACAGCGTAAAACACATGGAATGAGACCGAAGTCGCGGAGCGGGCCTCATCCCGTCACCACCGTGCTCGCAGGACGGCGCGATCGGCCTGCGTCTCAGGCCTCCACTGTACCCGAACCCGATCGCTACCTCCAGATCACAAGATTGACAATATCGCAATAATATGGTAGGGTGCGCAGACGGTTTACCCAACTGGCGACGCAAATTGAGGTGGCATTGCAACCTGAAGTCGAGATCCCGCTGCAGACCCGCTGCAGGTGCAGCGGAGAGCGAATCGCCAATGCAATTTAAGATTGCGGACACTGGGGGCCGGCTACGTGTGTTTGCTGCATGATTCGAGATCAATGTATTCGCACTCTGACCCGCTTCGCCCTCAGCGGACGCCGGAGCGGTTCGGTGTCAGAATGGCTCACAGCCGCACCTGCATGAAAGCACGAGAGGAGCACTGACATGAAGGTGCTGAGGGAAGGTAGACTGATCGACGGGACCGGCGCCGGCCCGGAGCCCGGCATCACGATCGTGATCAGCGATCAAAGGATCGAGGCGGTTACGACCCGGGCCGGGGGCGACTGGCCGAGCGATGCCGAGATCATCGACATCTCCGGCATGACGATCCTGCCGGGGCTGATCGACTGCCACGATCACCTGGCGATGCACGGCTACGATCTGGCGCGGCGCTGGGGGATCGATGAGCCGCAGAGCACGCGAGCCCTTCGCACCGCCAAGGTTCTGCAAGACACGCTTGCCGCCGGATACACCGCCGTGCGTGACGCGGGCGGCCTCGATGCGGGCTTCAAGCGGGCGATCGACGAGGGTTTGATCGCCGGGCCCCGCCTCGTCGTCTCGCTGTGCATCGTCTCGCCGATCGGCGGGATCGGCGACCGGGTCAGCCCATCGGGGTTTTCCTGCTGTGTGCCCAACGACCCGCTGCTCCCCGACGGTGTCGTCAACAGCCTGGCGGATGTGCGCCCGGTCGTCCGGCGGATCGTCCGGGCCGGTGCCGACGTGATCAAATGCGCGACAACCGGTGGCGCCAGCTCTCGTCCCGGTCATGGGCCGCGCGATGGCGCCTTCAATCTCGACGAGATGCAGGCGCTGACCGAGGAGGCGCACGCGCTCGATCGTCGGGTCATGTGTCACGCGCTGGGCGGTCGCGGGCTGCACGTCGCGATCGAGGCCGGCGTCGATTCGATCGAGCACGGCTGCTATCTGGATGGGGAGCCCGAATTGCTCGACATGATGGCCGAGCGCGGCATCTTTTTCGTGCCGACCTTCGCGGTCTACGAATACCACCGCAAATCGGCTCTCCCACATGTCCGCGAGCGCGCGCATCACCTGCAGGAGCACCATGCCGAGAGCCTGCGGCGGGCGTTCGCTGCCGGCGTCAAGATCGCCGCCGGAACCGATGCCGGCGGACACGGTCACCCGAGCAACGCGATGGAGATCGAGTGTCTCGTTAAAGCCGGGCTGACGCCGCTTCAGGCATTGCGGGCGGCGACGGGCTGGGCGGCGGAGTGCCTTGGGCTCGAACGGGATGTCGGCACGGTCGAAAAGGGTAAGCTCGCCGATTTGATCGTCGTCGCCGGCGACCCGCTCGACGACGTGGCCGTGCTGCAGGACCCCGCGCGCATCGCCCTGGTGCTGAAGGGCGGCGAGATCGTCGCCAACCGGTTGGCGACAGCTCCGCGTTAACCGTCCGTTACCTCTCGTATTCGTCGTGCAGACGAACCCACGCCATCTTGTGGGGTCCGCTCTCGTTACGCCCCTTGGGCACCAAGTCGAGCCAGTGATAGGCGCCGTTCAACATGTCGAGCCCGCGCGCATAGCACGAGTAGGTATGAAAGACGGCCCCGTTATCATCCTTATAGAAGATACTAATTCCCGGCAGCTCTTCCATCATCGTCTTGCGGGGGGCGTAATTATAAATGACTTCGCCTGCCGCTGATTGTTCGGGCCGGGCCGACACGTGGTAGTCGAAGTTGAAGTCGCTGCCGAAGGACGAGACCCATTTGAACGTCCATCCCATGCGCTTCTTGAACGCCTCGATCCGTGCCAGCGGCGCGCGGGAGATGGCGAGAAAGCTGACGTCGCGCTGCCGCAGGTGCACATCGATGCCGTTGAAATTGTCGGCCCAAAAGGAGCAGCTCTTGCAGCCCTCCTGCCAATCGGGCGCGAGCATGAAGTGATAGACAGCGAGCTGATGCTTGCCGTCGAATAGCTGCGAAAGGGTCTCCCGGCCGGCAGGTCCTTCGAAGACATAATCCTTGTCGACCCGCACCCAGGGCAGGTCGCGGCGCTGCCGGCTGAGCCGGTCGCGCAATCGGGTAAAATCCTTCTCCTCGGCGAGCAGTTGCCGCCGGGCAGCCAGCCATTCCTGATGCGAAACGACTTTGTGGTTCTCCATCATAACCTCCGAGATCATTGGGGGGTATTTGTATTGGGGTTGCCGGTCGGCTGCACCTTCGGGCAACAGGTCGAAGAAGTGCCGGATCGCGAGTATGACGCATGACCTCCCGACATTTCGACATTCAGTCTGAACTATTTCCCTGAGGGCGCGCCGCTTGCGCACCGTGCGCCAATTGCCGGATGTTCGGTTCGCCAGCCCGGAGGCCCGACAATGACCAATCCTACCCGTCCCCTCGCTCTCGTGACCGGTGCATCGAGCGGGATCGGTGTCGAACTGGCCCGCGAACTGGCGCGCGACGGCCACGACCTCGTTCTTACCGCGCGGACCGTGATGCCGATGGAGAACCTTGCCGCCGAGCTCGCGGCCTGGGGTGCCGCCAGTGTCATCATCCCCGTCGATTTGAGCGAGCCTAGCGGCGCCGCCGCATTAGCGAGCGCGATCGAAGCCCGCGGATTGACGGTCGAAGTGCTGGTCAACAATGCCGGGCTCGGCGCCGTCGGCCGGTTCGACCAGGCGGACCCGGTTCGGATCAGCGAGATGGTCCAGGTCAACATCGTGGCATTGACCGAGCTGACCCGCCTGATATTGCCGGGCATGGTTGCCCGCGGTCGCGGCCGGGTGATGCTGGTGGGTTCGACCGCCGGGTTTCAGCCGGGCCCGGGAATGGCGGTCTATTTCGCCACCAAGGCCTATGTGTTGAGCCTCGGCGAGGCGCTCGCCGAGGAATTGCGCGGCACCGGTGTCACGGTGACGACACTATGTCCCGGTCCCACGGCCACCAATTTCGCACAAATTTCCGGGAGTAATGAACTCCCGTATTTTAACAGCGCCATGCGCCACGTGATGAGTGCCGCCGAAGTGGCGCGCCTTGGCTATCACGGCCTCAAGGGCGGGCGCCGTGTTGTGATCACCGGTTTCCTCAACCGGGTCGTGGCACTCGGCGGACGGTTCGCGCCCCACCCGATCTCGCTGAGAGTGACAAAGGCGCTGACGTCGCGCCGATGAATCGAGCACTTTACCGCAGCCGTCGAGAGTTCCGGCTCCGCCGATGCTGGCCATGCCGACCGCACTCTGCTCGACCTCGAGATGAAGGAGGTCAGCGCCGATAAGCGGCCCGGCAACACCGGCAATATAGGAGACAGGCGCCGCCTCTCCTGGGGCAAATACCAGCGCCAGCAGCGCCGCTACCGCCGCACACCAAGCGATTTCGCGTATTGCGCGAGAGGGGTGCCATGGCCCCCTGTTCCTGCAGGAGATAAACAGGCAGGCACCCAACCTATGGTGTCGCCCAGTCTGCCACATGGTCCAAAGCGGTAGGCGCCAGCCATCGGTGATCCGTTGTGCATCATGTCACCCCGCCAATGGGGAAAAACGATTGCACATGTACCATATTATTGTGATATCGTCAATATAGCGCTCGCGAAAAGCAGCCACTCGTCCCGCCCGCGGGGTCGGAAGCCGCGGCCCGCGCTGCGAGGCCAAGCCTCCTCCTCCGCATGCGCCGCAAGCGGGGCGAGGGGGTCGATACGAGCTACCGGCGGTGCGGCCGAAGGTTGCGTGCCTCGCGGGCGCGTGTGACGATCCCAGTCGGATAAACCCGGGGTCCTCGATAGATGAAGCTCAGCACCGACCGCATTCAGACGACCCATGTCGGCAGCCTGCCGCGTCCACCGGACCTGTTGGCGTTCTTGGAGGCGCGCGAGACCGGCCGCGAGTTTGACCAGTCGGCTTTCGAGACGCGTCTCGCAGATGCTGTCCGGGAGGTTGTCGCCAAACAGGTCGCCACCGGGATCGACAGCGTCTGCGACGGCGAGCTCGGAAAGATCTCCTATACCTTCTACGTCCGCCACCGTCTGTCCGGAATCAGTGCATTCCAGGGTGGCGACAACGACAAGCCGCCGCAGACCGCCGCACATCGCGACCTTCTCGACCACCCCGACTTTATGCAGCGGCTCAACGAGGCGCGCGGCGGCACCTCATGGTTCAGCCGTGAGGCGGTTCCCTGCTGCACCGGCCCGGTCACCTACAGCGATCGCCGGCCGCTGGAGACCGATTTGAAGAACCTTGCCGCGGCCTGCAGCGCCGTGAAACCCGTGGAAGCCTTTATGAATGCGGCCTCACCCGGGGTGCTGACGAAATTCGTGCCGGACCTCTACTACCAGGACGAAGACGCCTATGTCGAGGCATTGGCCAATGCCCTCAAGGAGGAATACGAGGCGATCGTCAGGGCCGGCTTCATCCTGCAGATCGATGCGCCGGATCTCGGCTCGGCGCGCCACAACCAGTACCAGCACCTCGCCGACGAGGAGTTTCTGCGCGTTGCCGAGCGCAATATCGCGGCCCTCAATCATGCGACCGCCAATATTCCGCCCGAGACGATGCGCATGCATCTCTGCTGGGGAAATTACGAAGGGCCGCATACCCACGATATCCCGCTCGCCAAGATCTTTGATGTGTGCATGCGGGCGCGCCCGGCCGGCCTGTCGTTCGAAGCCGCCAATCCGCGGCACGCCCACGAGTGGGAGGATTTGCGCGGCGCGAAAATCCCCGAGGGCAAGATCCTTATACCGGGGGTGATCGATTCGACCACCAATTTTGTCGAGCATCCGCGGCTGATCGCCCAGCGGATCTGCCACTATGCCGACATCGTCGGGCGCGAGCGGGTGATCGCCGGCGCCGATTGCGGCTTTGCGACGTTTGCCTTTGTCAACAACGCCGTCGCACCCTCTGTCGTCTGGGCCAAGCTCGCGGCCCTCGCCGAAGGCGCGCGCATCGCCACCGCACGATTATGGGGTTGACTGCGGTCAGCCGACGGTGCCGTCGCCGGCCCGGCGCAGCACTGTTCCCGGCGTCGCGCCGGTGTGACGGGCGTTGTCGACAACGACCACCCCGTTGACCAGCACCGTCGTCCGATTGCCGGTCGGGTATTGGTGAGGTGCGGCATAGGTCGCGCGATCTTTGAAATCTGCCGGGTCGAAGATCGCGATGTCCGCCCGGTAGCCTTCCCTGATTAGGCCGCGGTCGCGCAGCCGAAGCACTTCTGCCGTCGCCCCGGTCATCTTGCGCACCGCCCGCTCCAGCGGCAGCAGGTGCTGCTCGTGGACGTAATGACCGATGATCCGCGGGAAGGTCCCGTAAAACCGCGGATGCGGCATCCCCTGGCTCGTGACCCCGTAATCGGCGACGCAATTGCCGTCGGAGCCGACCAGAGCCGAGGGCGAGCGCACGATCTCGCTGATGTCCTCCTCGGCGATCGAGGTAATCAGCACCCGTGTGGCGCCCTTGTCCTCGATCAGGTAATCGCAGACGACGTCGATCGGGTCCCGGCCGCGCGCCGTTGCGAGCGCGGCAAAGGTCTCCCCCGCGTGTTGCGGCAGGTGCGGCGAGATCGAGATTTGCACACAGTCCCAGGACGGGATGCGGCCCCAGTTGTTAAGCCCGTCGCGCTCGATCTCGACGCGGACCCGCTCGCGGGTTTCGCTCAGCGCAAGACGCGCCAGCATCGCCTCGAGACCCCCCGACTGCACCCATTGCGGCAGCAGGTTCTTGAGCGGGTTGCTGCCGGCGGCGTAGGGATAGGCGTCGCAATCGACCGCGAGACCCTCTTGCCGCGCCGCCTCGATCATCGCCAGGATTTGCGCTGCCTTGCCCCAATTATCGAGCCCGGAGCATTTGAGATGCACGATCTCGACATGGACGCCGCAGGTCCGGGCGATGTCGATCGCTTCATCGACGGCTTCGATGACCTTGTTCGATTCGTCGCGCAGGTGAGTGAAATAGGCGGCGTTCCAGCGCTTCAGCACATTGCACAGTGCCACCATTTCGGCGCGGTCGGCATAGCTGCTCGGCGGCGTGAAGAGGCCAGAGGAGAGGCCGAGCGCGCCGGCTGCGAGCCCCTCTTCGAGCAAGGCCGTCATCTGGTCGAGCTCCGCCCGGCTCGGCGGCCGCGCCTCCATACCCATCACATTGAGGCGCAAGGTGTGATGGCCGACGAGCATTCCGGCATTGACCGAGGTTCGGGGGAAGCCGTCGAGGTACTCGCCAAAGGTGGTTTCGTGAAACGGCAGCCAGGGGGCGCTGGCGCTGAGGTAATCCTGGATGAGCTGCCGCTTGCCTGGAAGAACCGGCGCCACCGAGAACCCGCAATGCCCGACGATCTCGGTCGTCACACCCTGCCGTACCTTGCTTTCGGCCTTGGGGTTGATCGGCAGAGTGAAGTCCGAATGCGTCTTGATGTCGATAAAGCCCGGCGCCACCGCCAGACCCTCGGCATCGATCATCCTGGCCGACCCCGGCGGCAACGATCGGCCGAGCGCCGCGATCCGCCCGTCATGCACCGCGACATCGGCAATCTCACCCGGCCGCCCGCTGCCGTCGATGACGAGCCCGCCGCGGATCACGATGTCGTAGCTCATGGTCCTCCTGTTCTGCCACACCGGTGAGGGAGGCTGCAGGAAATCATGCTGACAGCTCAATTCGTCGTCCCCGCGAAAGCGGGGACCCAGGGGCAAGCAACTGAAATCCCTGGGTTCCCGCTTTCGCGGGAATGACGGAAATGGGAATGAGGGCGCCAGATTTCGTGATTGGATATACCCCCCTCGCCGGTATGACGGAGGGCACATTACCGAGCGCCGAGACGACGGGCGTGCGCTCTCAGATCGTAGCTCTCGTCGGCGGCTTGCTCCGGAGTGAGCCCGGGGTCGCCGGCGAGCAGCCGGCGCGCTACCACGTGATCGGCGG
>Ga0209526_10001150_pt1 | contig 17510 bp, 16 predicted proteins | sample JacPinW_OM2H0_M1_FD_188566 | JGI IMG/M metagenome (GOLD analysis project Ga0209526, IMG submission 188566) | Forest soil microbial communities from Algoma, Ontario, Canada - Jack Pine, Ontario site 1_JW_OM2H0_M1 (SPAdes) (version 2) | ecosystem: Environmental > Terrestrial > Soil > Boreal... | reverse complement strand
CAGCAACGTGGGCAATGATGGCCCTGATGTCGTCCGGCGCGAGCCGGTTGGCGTTCTCCGGCCGCCTGAGGGTGAGCGTGGCGACTGGATGGGCGATGTCGAGGGACGGTAGGGTGGCCATGTCGCTGCTCACGGCGCAGCTTACAGAGTCGCGAACGTTCTTGTCACCCCTGGATCGGTGCTCCAACTTCGAAACCGAATTCGTGGCTGCCCGAATTCGAAGTCGTCGGCGTTCATGGGCTCGTCGATGCCACGCCAGCCATCGGTCGAAGCCACTCGACGAGCGAGCGCGAGTCCATCGCCCCCGATTGCCGCGCGATTTCACGGCCGCGCTGAAAAACGATCAACGTCGGGATGCTTCGGATACCGTAGCGACCGGCGACCTCCTGGGCGCTCTCGGTGTCGAGCTTCGCGAATCGCATGCGAGGCTCCAGTTCCGCGGCCGCGCGGGCGAAGTGCGGCGCCATCGTGCGGCACGGCCCGCACCACGCGGCCCAGAAATCGACGACGACGGGGATCTCGCTTCGGTTGACCTGGGCATCGAAATTCGCAGAAGTGAATTCGACCGGGTGGCCATTGAAGAGGCGCTGCTTGCAGTTTCCGCAAACCGGGCCGTCGCTGATGCGCGATTCGGGCACCCGGTTAACGGTATTGCAGAAAGGGCAGGGGAGGTGAATGGAAGGATCCATGGCAGCGGCTTTTGAGAGGACGATTCCCCATACATGGCTGCTGCCCCCGCCTTTCGCAAGCCCTGCCGAATGCGGCAATTGCGCTTTGCGCCGAGAGCCGGCGGTATGTTCGTAGGATAAACAACTGCTAAGATCGGCGCTGGTGTGGACAAACTGTTTTGCGCGCAGTGACCTAGAGAGCGTGTCGGTCCGAGGTCGGGTGAACCCACCAATGCTTCGCCATTGAAAACTCGGAGGCGATTCCGCGGGAGCTCGGGGTTCGGCGGCTACTGAAAGGGAGATTATCGATGTCCAATCGATCCAACACGTTCGTAAGTCGTGCGAGCTTGAGCATCCTTGCCGGTTCGGCATGGACGTTCGTGGCCTCACTTGCCGGAGCGCAACCGTCTCCGCCTTCAGCATCGCCACCGCCGCAAGCTCCCGCAGCGCAGAGCGCGCCGGCTCCTGCGGCCCAGAGTGCTCCAGCTCCCGCGGCGCAGAGCGCGCCAACACCGCTGCCATTCGTGCCAGCTTCGACGCCGGAACAGGAACGGCTTCGGCTGGTTCCGGCAAAGCGGTATCCCGGCAAAGTTCATATTCTTCCGGCGACCATGGAAACGACCCAGTGGGGCTGGTTCAACAATGCGCAGCTGCCGGTCCTGAACGTGAATTCGGGTGACACGATCGTCTTCGAAACGATGATGCACTCTCACAATCAGGTCGTTCCGGGCACCACGATCGAGCAGATCAAGAAACTGAGGACCGATTTTCCCGGTCGTGGGCCGCATACGCTGACTGGTCCGGTCTACATCGAGGGCGCGGAACCAGGCGACGTGCTCAAGGTGCGCATCAACAAGATCGTCCCGCGCGCTTATGCCACCAACTTCAATGTGCCCGGCATGTTCGGCGAGTTTCCGAGCAAGTTTCCGGAAGGACAGGTCAAATACTTCTACCTCGATCTCGAGCGCAAGGTCGCCGAATTCGCTCCCGGGATCGAGATCCCGCTGGCTCCGTTCCCCGGCACGATGGGTGTCGCCCGCGCGGAGCCCGGGCAGTACAGCTCAGTCCCGCCAGGGCGTTACGCCGGCAACATCGACATCCGTGACCTGACCGAAGGCGCGGCGCTCTACGTGCCCGTGTTCGTCAAGGGCGCGCTGTTATGGACCGGCGATTCCCACGCGGCCCAGGGCAACGGCGAGGTCAACCTCACCGCGCTCGAGACTGCGTACAAGGAATTGAACGTCACGGTCGACGTTCTCAAGAACATGAAGCTCGAGTGGCCGCGCATCGAGACCAAAGATTCCTGGATCACGGTCGGCATCGATCGTGATCTCAACAAGGCGCTCGACATCCTGAAGGAAGAGACGACAACGTTTCTGATGGAACAGCGAAAGGTCACCAAGGATGAAGCAGCGAAGCTGATGACGGCCGCATGGGACTGTCGCGTCAGCCAGGTTGTCGACGTCAACAAGGGCCTGCATTGCTTTAGCGCCAAGAACACCAAGGAACGACGCAGGATCGAGGCCTTGCCCGAGAAGGAAAACAAAAGCTACCTGGTCACGGTGGGCAGGGACGCGGACCTCAACAAGGCGATGGACGACGCGGCTTGGGCCATGATCGGCCTCCTTGAGCAAGAAAAGAAGCTGAGCCGTCTCGATGCGTACAGCTTGGCGAGCATGGTGATGGATTGCCGACTCGCGGCACCCGGCGCGACACAGAAGGCGGTGCACTGCCTGGTGCCAAAAAGCACCTGGGTTGCTTCACGCTAATCCACTAATGTAATGCCGGCACGCATTCTCGGCCTGCTGATCACCGCGGCCGCGATGGCTGCGCCCCTTTCGGGCGCGATCTCCGTCGCGCCCGCGTCCGCCACGCTGCGCGTGGTCGCGACCACCACCGACCTGGCCACGCTTGCCGCGGCGGTGGGCGGCGAGCTCGTAAGCGTGGAATCCATCGTGCCGCCCGCCACCGATCCAGAGGCGTTCGAACCGCGTCCTGGAGACACTGACAAGGTGCGGCGCGCGGCGCTGCTGGTGCGGGTCGGGCTTGGCTACGACTACTGGCTGGACGCGCTGACGCAAAACATTGGCGACAAGCGCCTGATGCGGGGAGGCGACGCGTACCTCGATGCCTCCGGTGGAATTCCGCTGTTAGAGATTCGCGGGCAAAGCGTCACGAACGAAGGTGGCCACTCGCACGGAGTCGCCAATCCGCACTACTGGCTCGATCCCGAGAACGCCGTCATCGTCACCGCCGGCATAGCCGAAGCCCTCGTCCGCTTGGCGCCTGAGCAACGTGAGCGCATCGTCGCCAACCGCAACCGCTTCCTTGCCGAGCTCACGATGAGGCGTAAACGATGGAGCGATCGATTGGCGCCGTTCGCGGGCGTGAAGCTCATTGCCTATCACAATTCGTGGCCTTATTTCGCGCGCCGTTTTCGACTCGATGTCATCGATTTCGTCGAGCCCAGACCCGGCGTCGCACCGAGCCCGGCCCATCTCGCGCGGCTGATCTCGGAGGGTCGAAGGGCGCAGGTGCGGGCCATCCTGCACGAGCCGTACGAGCCCGAGGACGCGTCGCGCCTCGTGGCGCGAAAACTCGAGGTGCCGCTGGTGCTTCTCGCGGTATCGGTCGACAGCGTTCCGGGGACAAAGGATTATTTTGCACTGATCGAGTACAACGTCGCGGCGCTTGCCGGAGCGTTGAGCCCGCCTGGCCGGCAAGTGCCATGAGCGATGCGCTTTCCTTTCTCCTGCTACCCTTTGCCGCTTCGGTCGCCTTTGTCCTGGTCCACGCCTATCTGGGCGTTCACGTGCTGCGCCGGAAGGTCGTTTTTGCCGACCTCGCGCTGGCGCAACTTTCCGCGCTGGGCGCGACCGTCGCCTTCGCCGTCGGTCATCTACCCTCGAGCACCGCCGGCTTTGCCTACGCGCTGTTGTTCACGACGATCGGCGCGGCACTGCTGACGCTGGCCCGCCATCTGGCCCGATTTGTAAGCCAGGAAGCGTTCGTCGGCATTCTCTACGTCTTCGCGACCGCGGCAACGGTATTGGTCGTCGATCGCGCGCCGCAAGGCGCCGAGCACGTCAAGAAAATCCTAATGGGTAGCATTCTGACGGTGACACCGCGAGAGCTTGCATCGCTCGCCGCGCTTTACGCGATCATCGCCTTGCTGCACTGGCTCGCGCGGCGGCCACTGCTGGCCATTTCGAGCGAAACAGCCCCGGCCGGCAGAAGCGTGCTCGCGGTTTCGATCTGGGATTTTCTCTTTTTCCTGTCGTTCGGTGTCGTGGTGGCGAGCTCGGTGAGCATCGCGGGTGTCCTGCTGGTGTTCAGTTTTCTGATCGTGCCCGCGGTCATCGGCTCCATCTTCTCCGCTGAGGTTCGTGTCGTGCTTCCGATCGCGTGGGGCACCGGTATCGTCGCCTCCGCGGTCGGTCTAGTCGGCGCCTATATGCTCGACCTGCCGACCGGCGCAGCCATGGTGACGGCGTTCACGCTTCTCCTCGTGCTTGCCGGCATCGCCAAAGCGCTCGTGTTTGCCGGCGTTAGAGAGCGACGAGCGAACCTGCGGGTCGCGGCCAGGGCGCTGCTTGCAGTCGCGCTCGTGCTCATCTTCGCATCGGCTGTCTGGCTGCTGGTCAAACCAACGGCCGATCAACCGCTGGCGGCGCTATTCGAGGGCGCGACGGGGATGGGCCCGGAGCATTTTCTCAACGCTGGCGATCACGACATCTACGAAAGCGCCACGCGCGACATGACCCGCTTCCAGGGAGAAGTCGACCAGCTCAACGCTAGGGAGAAGGCAGCGCGCTTTCAATCCGAACCTTTGTCGGATGAAGAAATACGGCGCATCGCTTCCTATCAGCAGAGCTTCAACGAGATGGCGCGGGGCGAGCGATTTGTGCAGGAGGTGCTGCGTGGAAAGGCTCGAGCGCGCGAACGCTGGCTGGTCGGCTTGCCCGCGGCGATCATCGCGCTATCGGGACTTGGGTGGCTCGCGCGTCGGCAGCGGTGGCGCCATTCGCGTCGGCGCAGCGCGGAGACGGGCGCGTCACGAAATTCGATCGCTGCTTGATGCCAAGTCAGGTGCCGCCAGCTCAATCGGCTTGTCCTTTTTTCAAGGACACGTTGCTTCGTCTTCAGGCGCGTTCGCGCGCGCGCCGTATCGCGTCTTGCAAGCGTTGTCTCTCCGCAGTGACCTTTGTGGCGTACGCGTTGCTCGTGTCACCGGGCGTGCCATTGTAGAGCTGCAAGCCCGCCGCTTCGGTGCCGCCGCGAACGATGTATTCCTTCAATGCTTGGCTGCCCACGCGGATGTTGGTGCTCGGATCGCGCACCGATTCGCCTCTGGCAGTGGAGAACTTATCCGGGTGATAACGTGGAATTACCTGCATCAGGCCAATCGCGCCCCCATCACTTTGCGCGGCGGGGTTGAACCCCGATTCGACCGCCATTACGGCGACGATCAGCAGCGGATCGAGGCGGTTGCGCTTCGCCTCACGATAAGCGGTCCCCACGAACTCACGTGTAACGTCGTGCGAGACGCGATATTTGCTGCCGACAACGCGGGCCAGGGTCTCGATGTTTTCCTCGATTGGTGATTGCGTGAGGCGTGTAGCCCGCAAGGCGATCGTGGAAGCTTTGGCGCGCGGCGCGGTGGTGGGTCGCCCTGGGTCATTGGCGGCCGTGCCATGAAATCGACCGGAGGATGCGCCGATGAGCGCCAGCGCGGCGCCTGCCACTGCAAACCGAGCCAAGACCGGCCTCAAGCGGTGCTTGCTCTCGTTCTCTACAGTTCGGAAATCAGGAAGCAATCCTGGTGTCATCATTGGTTCCTCGAATGCTGCAACGCAGCAAATCGACAGGAAGTATAGACCAAGAGCGGGGCCGAGGTGTCGACTTTTCCCGTGTGTCTAACGTAAGCATTTGTTATAAAATAGTATTTTAGGTTGGTTAAAATCCACTGCCGGTTGCCAACGAACCTCGCTTCTGGCTTGCCTCGACAAAATAAGCCTTGACAAATACTGCCTAGGCAGTAGAATTGGCGCATGTCGAATACATCCAATGTGTCCACCGACGTGTCCGCCCCGGCCGACATTTACGACAACGAGACTTTCGAGCCAGCCCGCTGCATCGGGCCGCTGATAGGTCGGGTTCGCGTGGCGCTGCTCGAGTCGCTCGATCGTGCGCTGTCGCCGCTCAACGTGACGTCGGCGCAGTATGTGATTCTATCGATCCTTGCCTCGGGTGCGGACTCCGCCTCGCAGATATGCAGAGGCATTTCCTACGACGCCGGCGCAATGACCAGGATGATCGATCGCCTGGAGCAACGAGGGCTGCTAAAGCGGGTGCGCGTCGCCGATGACCGTCGCACGGTAAAGCTCCAGCTCACTGACGAAGGCAAGGCGCTGTATCCGAAGATGCGCGCCTCGGCAATGGAAGTCATCAACGGTCTCCTGCGAGGCTTCAGCAAGGCCGAGGCGCGCCAGCTCGAGGATTTCCTGAAGAGGATGCTGGAGAACGCCTGATTTTTTTTGCCCCCATAGTTGCCTAGGCATCCATAGCCCGAGCAGTTATATCGACTGAACCCGAAAGAATGACGATGAAAAAGTTCGACCGCCAAACCGATTCGCGCAACCCACAAGCGCCTGACATGAACCTGCGGCTTGGACGGGCGGCGAGCGCGCTCTTCGTAACGCTGCTTGCCGCTGGCTGCGCCAGCATGAACGGGCTTTCCATCCAGGCGTCGATGGACAGCGCGAACAAGCTCGCGGCGCAAAAGTCGCTCGCCGAGGCGGCCATCTCGGCCGCGGCATGGCCGGCGAAGGACTGGTGGCATTCCTTCAATGACCCGCAACTCGATCAATTGATGAACGAGGCGCTCGCCGGCAGCCCGACACTCAAGGTCGCCGCAGCACGTACGCGCAAGGCGCTCGCCTTTGCCGATGTCACCAAGGCAGCGCTGTCGCTTCAGGTGAACGGCAGTGCGTCGAGCACTCGCGAGCGCTTCAGCGAGCGCGGACTGTTCCCGCCGCCGCTGGGCGGCAACTGGTCGACGGTCAATGAATTGCAAGTGACGCTCGATTGGGAGATCGACTTCTGGGGCAAGAACCGCGCGGCTTATGAGAGTGCCATGGGCCAAGCGCGCGCCGCCGAGGTCGAGGCCTATGCCGCGCGGCTGGCGCTGTCCACCAGCATCGCGCAAACCTACGTGCAGTTGCAGCGCGCTTATCTGCAGCTCGACGTCGCGCAAGCGAACCTCAGGGATCGCGAGCATATCTACGCGCTCACGCGCGACCGCAACAGTGCCGGCATCGAGTCGCGGCTGGGCTTGAGGCAGGCGGAGGCGGCGCTGCCCGCGACCCGCGAGCAAATTGTCCAGCTGCAGGAGACGATTCAGCTCTCGCGCAACCAGATTGCGGCGCTCCTCGGCCAGGGTCCCGACCGCGGGCTCGCGATCACACGTCCGGCCAACGAGGCGCTGGGCCCTGTCGCGTTGCCCTCGAGCGTGCCGGCGGAGCTCCTCGGCCGCCGTCCGGATCTGATCGCACAGCGCTGGCGAGTCGAAGCCGCGCAGAAAGATATCGCATCGGCGAAGGCTGAGTTTTATCCCAACGTCAATCTGGCGGCGTTCATCGGCGTGCAGAGCCTGGGTGGCGCCGGCTTCCTGACCGCGGCGAGCCGCATGATGGGCGCCGGGCCCGCGGTTACGCTGCCAATCTTCGACGCCGGGCGCCTGCGCGGCAACCTCGCCGGCAAGAATGCCGACTACGACGTCGCCGTCGAGCAGTACAACCAGACGCTCGCCGATGCCATGCGCGAGGTGGTCGATCAGCTTGCCTCGTTCAAGAGCGTGGACGAGCAGCGCGTGCAGCAGCGCGAGGCCCTGGCTACCGCGCAGGAAGCGTACGACCTGGCGCTCTTGCGTTACCGCGAAGGCATCGGCAACTACCTCGAAGTACTTTCCGCTGAGGCGCCGTTGCTCGCGCAGCAGAGTCTCGACGCCGAATTGCGCTCGCGTCAACTCGCGCTGTCCATCGAGCTGATTCGGGCGCTGGGCGGCGGCTTCGACGACAACGCGGTCGCGATGGCGGCGCTGCATTGATCCACACGATGACAAAGAAAGAAAACCAAATGACAACTGAAAACGAATGCCTTGCATGCGGTAGCGCTGACACCTCGCCGAGAACGCGGGTCTCAGGGAAGGCGCTGCTGAACTTCCTCGGCGTCATGGCCGCAGCTTTGTTTCTCATGTATGCCGAAACGTGGGCGATCGAGCAGGCTCCGATCTGGGCCAGTGCATGCGTTCTAAGGCCCGCGAGTGCCACGAACTTCGACACGGGCAGCGACACAAGCAGTCCTTTCCGCGACACGGCGGGGCCAGTCGCCGTCCTGCATTGATCTTATCCGCGGCATCGACAAAGGAAGCAGCATGAACAACGATACTCAGTCTCCCGAACCGCCCGCGACGAAGTTGCTCGGGAGCGCGCGCAAGCGCTGGCTGTTGCTCGTCGCCGGATCGTTTGCGCTGATCGCCATCGCCTATGGTGTCTACTGGACGCTGGCCTTGCGCTACGTTCAGTCGACCGATGACGCGTACGTAAGCGGCAACGTGGTCCAGATCACGCCCCAGATTTCAGGTACCGTGATCGCCATCGGCGCGGACGACACGCAGTTCGTCAAGGCCGGACAAACGCTGGTGCAGCTCGATCAGGCGGATGCCCGAATCGCGCTTGACCAGGCCGATGCGCAGCTCGCCAAGTCGGTGCGCGAGGTGCGCAACCTGTTTGCGACGACTGCGCAACTGCAGGCGACCGTTTCCATGCGCCAATCGGACCTCGTCAAGGCCAACGACGATCTGGCGCGGCGCGACCGGCTTGCGAGCTCCGGCGCGATCTCGGCCGAAGAGCAGCATCACGCGCGCGATGCAGTCACCAGCGCTCAAGCTGCGTTGCTAGCCGCGCAGCAGCAGCTCGAAGCGAGCCGCGTCCGGGTCGACCGCACAAGAGTCGACAATCATCCTGACGTGTTGAACGCCGCCGCGCACGTGCGCGACGCCTATCTGACCTATGCGCGCACCGCGTTGCCGGCACCGGTATCGGGATTTATAGCCAAGCGCGCCGTGCAGCTCGGGCAGCGAGTGAGCCCCGGATCGCCGCTGATGGCCATCGTGCCGCTCGACCAGGTATGGGTCGATGCCAACTTCAAGGAGCCGCAGCTCACCGACATGCGCGGTGGCCAGCCCGTCACGCTCAAAGCCGACATCTATGGTCGAAGCGTGAAGTACCACGGCAAGGTGGTCGGCTTTGGCGCCGGAACCGGATCGGCTTTTGCCCTGCTGCCTGCTCAGAACGCGACCGGCAACTGGATCAAGATCGTGCAGCGGGTGCCGGTGCGCATTGCGCTCGATCCGCAGGAGCTCGCCGCGCATCCGCTGCAGGTTGGGCTTTCGATGCAGGTCGACGTGGACACCCACCAGCGCACCGGCGATCGCTTGCCGCAACTCACGCAAAGCACGCCGGCGTATGCGACATCGGTATTTCACTCGCTCGATGAGATCGCTGACGGACGCGTGAAGGCAATCATCGCCGCCAATGAGGCCGGGCCTCAACTTACCCGCGCGCAGAGCGACCAGGCTGCCATCAGGCGCGCGGAGCTCGTCGCCGAACACCTGAAAAGCACCGGTCAGGACCACGCCAAGATGCTCTGAGGCACCGGAACAGCATTCATCATGGCGACCACGACGGCGCGCGACGCGCCGACACCTCAAGTCGCGGCAAACGCCGCCGCTGCTCCGCTCACCGGCGGCGCGCTCGTGCTGGGGACGATCGTGCTGTCGCTCGCCACCTTTATGAACGTGCTCGACACGTCGATCGCCAACGTGTCGATTCCGGCGATTGCGGGCGACCTCGGCGTGTCGCCCGACCAGGGCACGTGGGTCATCACCTCGTTTGCCGTCGCCAACGCCATTTCGCTGCCGCTCACCGGTTGGCTGACGCAACGTTATGGGCAGGTGCGCCTGTTCACGGCGTCGGTGTTGCTGTTCGTGTTGGCCTCGCTGTTGTGCGCAATCGCGCCTTCGATCGAGCTGCTGATTCTGTTTCGCGTCATCCAGGGAGCGGTGGCGGGGCCGATGATTCCGCTGTCGCAATCGCTGCTGCTCTCGAGCTATCCCAAGAAGAATGCCGGGACTGCCCTGGCGATGTGGGCCATAACCACGCTCGTGGCGCCGGTGGTCGGGCCCTTACTCGGCGGGTGGATCACCGACAACATTTCCTGGCCGTGGATCTTCTATATCAACGTGCCCGTAGGCATCGCCGCCGCCGCCGTGACCTGGGTGATCTATCGCAGGCGGGAAACCGCTACCGTCCGGCTGCCGATCGACACCATCGGCCTCGCGCTGCTCGTCGTCTGGGTCGGCGCGCTGCAGATCATGCTCGACAAAGGCAAGGATCTCGACTGGTTCCATTCCGGCCAGATCGTCGCCCTCGCAATCGTGGCGGTCGTCGGCTTTTCGTTCTTCCTGGTGTGGGAGCTCACCGATCGACATCCCGTGGTCGACTTGCGATTGTTCGCGCGTCGAAACTTCTGGACCAGCAGCCTGGCGATGTCGCTCGCCTACGGATTGTTTTTCGGCAACGTGGTGTTGCTGCCTTTATGGTTGCAACAATACATGGGCTATACCGCAACGCAGGCCGGCATGGTGCTGGCGCCGGTCGGACTCCTGGCGATCCTGCTTACGCCTTTCGTGGGCAAGACCGTCAACAAGGTCGATCCCCGCGTGTTTGTCACCGTTGCGTTCACCATTTTCGCCGTGGTGCTGCTGATGCGCTCGCACTTCAATACCGACGCCGATTTTGCCACGCTCCTCATCCCCACGTTCGTGCAAGGTGCGGCGATGGCTGTGTTTTTCATTCCGCTGATTACGCTTGCCCTTTCCGGGCTGACGCCGGACCGAATCCCCGCCGCTTCGGGACTGTTCAATTTCACGCGGATCACCGCCGGCTCGTTCGGCACGTCGATCACGACCACCCTGTGGGAACGCCGCGCGAGTCTGCACCACGCGCAACTCGGCGATCACGTCACCAATGTCGACCCTTCGACGGTGCAGGCGCTCGCGGGGATGCAGGCAGGCGGGATGAGTCCGCAGCAAAGCTACGCTTCGCTGGATCGCATGCTCGATCAGCAGGCATTCATGCTTTCCGCCAACGATATCTTCTATGTCTCGGCGCTGGTCTTCGTGCTGCTGATCGCGGTGGTCTGGCTCGCGCGGCCGGCAAAGGACGGGCAGGCAGAATCGGCGACCGCTGCCGCGCACTAGACGCATGGACCTTACAGGCGACTGGCGCTAGGCGGGAATCTCGCCGAGCACGGTACACCGGCGCACCACGCGCCCCTGCGTCGCCGGATCGTAAGGCGTTGCGCGGTGCATGACGCAGCGGTTGTCCCAGACGATGAGCTCCCTGGGCGTCCATCGATGCTCGTAGGTCAGGTCGGGATGAACGGCGAGGACGTTCAATTCCTCGATGAGCGCGCGACCTTCCGCGTACGGCATGCCGACGATGGATTCCGCGTGGTCTCCCAGATAAAGACACTTGCGGCCGGTTTCAGGATGCGTTCGCACCACGGGGTGGTCGACCGGAGGCGTTTCGCGCCGCTGCGCTTCGTTCATCGGATCTTCGCCGTGGCGTCGCGTGCGGGAAAAGTCCAGGTTGTGCACCGCGCGCAAGTTCGCAATGCGCGATTTCCACCCGGGAGCGAGCCGTTCGTAGGCGCCGTACATGTCGCAGAAATGCGTCTCCCCGCCGACGTTCGGAACGACTTCCCCGTAGATGATCGTTGCCTGTCCGGTGACTCGCCGCCATGAGCCATCGGTGTGCCAATAGAGCGTTCCCTTGTCCGGATGCCTGCCATTCGGGCGCCCCTGATCGTCGAGGTTGGAGAGCCGGTACAGCTCCGGAAATCCATCGGCGTGATACTGGTTCATCACGTGTATCTGCACTTCGCCGAATCGGCGGGCGAACTCGACTTGTCGGCCCGGCGGGAGGTCCTGCGGCGGGAACAGCAGCACCTGATAGCGCAGATAGGCCCGATAGATCGCGTGGAAGACTGGGTCGCTGATGTCTTCCGCCAGCTTGACGCCCGAAATCTCGGCGCCGAGATTTGCCGTCAGCGGACGCACGGAGATGGGTAAGCGAAGGTCGACGGTCGAGCTCATGGTTTGGCGTACCTTATTTGGCAAACACAGGCAGGTGAATCAAGGTGGGCAGATATAGCCCGGGCCGCTGGGGTTTTTGAAGCAACCGACCGATTCGGGGATAACCTGTTTCGGCAGCCACAGAACGACTTTCGGGAAATAGATCGCAAAAGCGATGGTGCCCAGAAAGACAACGTAAATGGGCAGAGCTGCTCGCAGCGCCTGCGAGAATCGAACGCCGATGAATTTCGACGCCATCAGCAGAACCAGTCCATAGGGCGGGGTGATGAGTCCGAACGCCAGGGTCGCGATCAGCACGACACCCATGTGGACGGGATTGATGTCTCCCGCGACCGTCAGCGCGTTCACCAGCGGCATGAAGATGATAATCGTTGGGACCGGCTCGATGAAGTCGCCGATGATGGTAAAGAGCAGCACCATCATCAACATGATCAGGTGCGGATCGTTGCCGGCGATGCTGGTGATCCACTCGGCGATGACGATCGCTCCGCGCAAGTAAGCGAGCATCCAGCCGAACGCGTTGGCGGCACCGATGGTGATCAGCGGTAGCGAAAAAATCAGCCCAGCAATGCAAAAATCGTAAGGCAGCAGCCTGATATGCGCACGGTTGAGGGACGGAATGACCACCGCAAGAATCCAGATGGCCGCTACGACGCCCGCCTCGGTCGGCGTGAACCAGCCGGTAAGGATGCCGCCGAGAAGGATGATCGGAATCATCAGCGGCAGCGACGCGTCCTTGAAGGCGTGTGCGACGTCGCGAAAGGCGGCGCGCGGGCGACGCATGCCCGCGGGTCCGAAGATGTAGCAATAAATCATCAGGCCGAAGCCGATCATGAAGCCGGGAACGACACCCGCCATGAAAAGACCGGCGATCGACACATTGCCGACCGCGCCGTAGACCACCGCGGTGATGCTGGGCGGCACCAGCGCCGCGATAGTGGACGCGGCGGCGATGATCGCGGCGGTGAAGGCCGGGCTATAGCCCTCCTTCTTCATCGGACCGCCGAGCGCGCGGCTGATCACCGCCACGTCAGCGGTCGTCGATCCGGACATTTCCGAGAAAAACATGCTGAAGACGGTCACAACCTGCGACAAGCCGCCACGAATGTGTCCCACCAAGGCCAGCGAAAGGTTGGTGATCCTGCTTACCACATTCGCGGAGCTCATGAGCTCGCCGACCAGGAGAAAGAAAGGAATCGCAAGCAGCGCCTCCGAATCCATCCCGTCGAATATTTTCTGGACGATCGCCGGGAAGGTGACGTCGGTGAATGCGGCGCCGATGAAGACGCCGGCCATCAGGGAAAACGCAACCGGGACGCCCAGATATCCGAAGAACAGGAATAGAACCGTCATCAATCCGAGGATCAGCGGCGCACTCATGGGCGCCTCACGCTCGAGGGCACCGTCAAAATCGGCGTGGTCGCAAGGAGGTCCTCCTGCGGCTCAGGGTGATCGAAACCTTTGCGGCATCCGTTGACCAGTTGCTCGATCGTGAACAGCGCGATCAGGCTGCCGGCGATCGGGATTGCCGCATAGAGCGATGCGATCGGTGTCAGCGAGGGCATCCGGAAGCTCGAGAAGCCGCGCAGGAAATTCTTGTAGCCGAAGTAGATCAGGCAGAACGCGACGCCGAGAACCACCAGTCGGATGACGATCTCGGCGACCAAGCGCGGAATCCCGTGCAGCGCGTCGGCAACAGCCGTGAGATAGAGGTGATCATTGCGCCGGGTCGCTACCGCGGCGCCGATGAAAATGCCGTAGATGAAAAAGGTCTGGGTAACTTCCTGCAGCCAGAGCCAAGGGCGGCCGATCTCCCGGGTGACGATGTCGAACATCACCGTCGTCGAGAACCCGAACAGGAGCACGCCGCAGAGAATCATCAGGGTGATCTCGAGGACGTCGAACGCACGCCATTTCAGATGACGCTGTCGCTTAAGCAGCAGCTTTTTGGCGAGCTTTTCGGAAATGCGCATCGGCTACGGCGATAAGGACGAAGAATAAGAACGAAGGACCAGAAGAGACCGGCATTCGCCGGCCCCTTCCTCGGATCGGGCAATTATTTGACGGCGCTGATCAGGTCCTTGATCTTGACTGCGTGTGGGCCGAGCTCCTTGGCAAGCTTGTCCAGATACGGCGCGGCGACCTTCTGAAAGCCCGATTTGTCGACATCGGTCACGATCTTCACCCCGATCGCTTTCAGCTTGTCCGCCGACTGATGCTCGAGCTCGAGGGACTTGGCGGGCTGGGTCCTTCCAACCTCGTCGGCCGCCGTCGTCACCCATTTCCTCTGCTCATCGGTCAGGCTCTTCCACAGCTTGTCGCTGATCCAGATGAGATTGTTATTGGCTTCGTGCTCGGTCATCGAAAGCACCGGCGCCACCTCGTAGTGTTTATTGACGAGATAGACATTGACGCCGTTTTCGGCCACATCGACGACACCCGTCTGCAGCGATGTGTACACGTTTCCGAAGGGCATATGCACGGTCTGCGCCCCATAGGCCGGGAACATCGCGTCCTCGGTTGCGGTGGCCTGGACACGGACCTTCAATCCCTTCATGTCTTCAAGTTTGTGAATCTCCTTCTTGCTGTACATGTCGCGAAGTCCGAGCGTGATCAGCGCGAGCACATGCCCACCCTGCACGGTCTCCTCGACCATGTCCTTGAAGCCCTGAACCACCTTCGGATCGGCCAGAGCCTTTTTCAGGTGATCTTCCGATCGGAAGAGGAAGTGCAGTGACATCACCCCGGCCTGGGGCGTAAGCGTGGCGGCGTTCGCCGCGGAGCTGATGCAAAACTCGATGTCGCCGGCTTTCATCAGTTGCAGAACCTGCGGCTCCTGCCCGAGTTGCGCGCCGGGATACTGATCGATGAGCATGGTGCCCTTGCTCAGCTCCTTGAGCTTGTCGGCAAAGATGTCGCCGGCAATGCTGTAACCGGTGTTTCTCGGCTGGTCGTAGGCAAAACGGAAGTGGCGAGCTTCTTGGGCTTGTCCCACCGGCGACCAACTGGCGCCCGCCAAGCCGAGGGTGATCAAGCAAACGATGGTCGACGTTCTGAACATTTCCTCTCCTCCTGGTTATCGCTGCCCGGATCTGACGTCCGTGGGGGTGCGGTCCCCGCGCTGCAAGATAACGGGCCATAGGGGAAAACGCAATGGCCACTTTTCGCGCGAGGTCGGACGCGCAAGAACGCGCGCAAGACGAGTCTGCCGCGCAAGGCAATGGGCGGCCGGATGAACCCGCTAGAATGGCACCGGGAGGCCAATAGTGACCATGGCCGACAACGACGGGAACGAGGCGGGCAGCGACCGCGGCGACACCCACGCGCCTGCGACGCAGGCGATCGGTTGCGTACTCATTTGCGGTTATGGCGTCATGGGTCAAGGCGTTGCGACGACCTTCGCCGCCGCCGGTTTTCGCACATTCATCCTCAGCCGTCGCGCGGGTTCGCTCGCGAACCTGCCGTCCGGAGCCCGGGCAGTTTCGCGCCTCGAGCAACTCGGCGGCGACGCACCTGACCTGGCGATCGAATTTGCACCCGAGGACATCGACGCCAAGCAGGCGGTTTACCGGCAACTGGAGGAAGCTTTCCCGGAATCCAATCTGGTCATCGCCACCGGCACATCGGGCTTCGATCTGGTTCGACTCGCGGGCTCCCTTGTCCGACCCGAGCGCTTCGTCGGCGTGCACTACTTCATGCCGGCGGACTCGAGCCCCGTGGTCGAAGTCATGTCCGGCCCGCAAACACCTGCGGCGCTGGTCGATCGCGTCGCGGATGCCGTCGAAGCCACCGGCAAGGATGCGGTGCGCCTTTACAAGCCGACGATAGGCTATCTGGTGAATCGCTTGCAGCACGCCATTCTGCATGAAGCGTATTACCTGATCGAAGCAGGGGTCGCGAGCGCGGCGGATATCGACCACGCTGCCCGAAGGTTGCTGGCGCCACGCATGTGTCTCAATGGACTCATTCAGCAAAAGGACATCAGTGGACTGAAGCCTCATGCCGATGCCCAGCTTTCCATCATCCCCGCGTTGTTTCACAACCACACTCCCAATCCGATGCTGCAGGCGATGGTTGCGCGCGGGCAAACCGGTTTGAATGCGGGCAGGGGTTTTTACGACTGGACCGGTACCGGGCCCGAACAGGAGCGCGCACGGGTATCGCGCGCGCTTAAGGCGCTGCTTGCCTTTCTCGACACGCTCCAACAGGAAACCGCGTCGGAGAATGCGCGGCGGCCGATCGCGCCGCGGGACGCATGATGGCTACACATTCTTTGCGCGGTAGCGAATCGTGCCCATGCAAGGACCGGTAACGCGCATTGGTTTTGCCGCGCTCCGGGATTTTATCGGTGCATCCCTGCGGCGGCTCGGTCTTCCCGATCCGGATGCACTCACCGTCGCATCGCTGATGGCTGAGGCCGATCTGCAGGGTTCAGACGGTCACGGAGTGATTCGTCTGCCGCAATATGCGAGGCGCATTCGCGCCGGCGGGATCAAGCTCCGCCCCGACATTCGCGTGCTCGAGGAGCGGCCCGGCATGGCGCTGATCGACGGTGACAACGGGATGGGGCACCTGGTCATGGCGCGTGCCGCGGAGCTCGCTGTCGACAAGGCGCGCACGGCGGGCGTCGCGTGGGTAGGAGCGCGAATGAGCAATCACGCCGGGCCCGCTTCGCTCTACGCACGCAAAGTGCTGGCGCATGACATGATCGGCATATATTTCGCTGTCGGCAACGCTAACCATCTCCCGCCCTGGGGCGGGCTGGACATGCTGCTGTCGACCAATCCGATCGCGGTCGCGGTTCCCGCGGGCAGGCAGACGCCCATCGTGCTCGACATGGCCACCACCGTCGCTGCGTACGGCAAGGTGAAAGCCAAGGCACAACGTGGCGAAACGATGCCGGAAGGCTGGATGATCGATCGCGAAGGGCGGCCTCTCACCGACCCCCGGCGCGCGGAAGAAGGGTTTTTGCTGCCGATCGGCGGCTACAAGGGCTACGGGCTTGCGCTTGTGTTCGGCTTGCTCGCCGGCACCCTGAATGGCGCGGCGATGGGCAAGAACGTGATCGACTTCAACCATGACGATGGCAGCGCCACCAACACCGGGCAGGCTATCGTTGCCATCGACGTCGCCGCCTTCGGGGACCTGCAGGCCTTCAAGGATCGGATCGATGTGCTGGTGGACGATCTCCGCCAAAGCCGCCGCATGCCGCACGTCGAGAGGATCTGGCTGCCTGGAGAACAGAGCCACGCCAAGCGAATCGAATATCTTCGTGACGGCATCCCGATTTCTGCGCCCTTGCTGCGCATCCTCGATCAACTGGCGGATGATCTGCGCGTCAAAAGGCTGGAGTAGGTGGACGCCTGTTCGCGCCATCGCCGACCGTCGGCGAGCACGCGAAAATGGCTATAACGGCGCAAAGACGGGAACGGTGTGTCGGACCGCGGCAGTTTTGGCGGCACGGCAAGGACGCGGATCACCGCCGATCGACGCGTCGCAAGGGCAGCAAGTCTCGCTAGTGGAAAGGCTAAAAACCGCACGCCGGTGCCTCGTGCACGGGGCGAATCGCCAAGGCGGTCACCATATGTTCAGGTCGCGGCTATCGACTGAATGCTCGTTCA
>Ga0209526_10001148_pt1 | contig 17529 bp, 13 predicted proteins | sample JacPinW_OM2H0_M1_FD_188566 | JGI IMG/M metagenome (GOLD analysis project Ga0209526, IMG submission 188566) | Forest soil microbial communities from Algoma, Ontario, Canada - Jack Pine, Ontario site 1_JW_OM2H0_M1 (SPAdes) (version 2) | ecosystem: Environmental > Terrestrial > Soil > Boreal... | reverse complement strand
GGAAAATTCCTCCACGGCATCCACGCCCAAATTACCCCCCAGTACGCTTCCAGGACTCCCGTTTCCATAGTCGTTGATACTGATGCCGTCCACGCGATAATTATTCTGCTGAGGGCGCGCACCTGAAATGGTCACATCGTTTCCATAGCCTCGGATATCGCGGGTTTGACCTGATCCGCTGGTGGGGCTGGTTTGTGTTTGGAGAGCAATGACCCCGGGCTGAAGTGTCGCCAGATCGCTCCAGGAGCGACCGTTCAGCGGCAGCTCGCGAACGGTGGTTGAGTCGACTATTGCACTGATGCTCGATGTGGCTAGCTGCACCATAGGAGCTTCACCAGTTACCTGGATCTTCTCGGTTACCGTTCCAACCTGCATCCTGATGTTGAGAACCTGCTGAGCCCCCACGGTCAACGTGATGCCGGCCCGCACTTCGGTGGCAAAACCTCCAGCCGCGGCGGTGATCTCATAGGTCCCCGGCAACAGATTAGGCGCTGTGTAGAAACCGGCGGCATCAGTTGTAGCGGTCCGCGTGACCCCCGTCGCGACATCTAGGATTGAAATCTGAACGGCGGGAATCACCGCCCCGGAGCTATCTGTCACGGTTCCCGAGAAAGTCCCTCCTGTAACCTGCGGGTAGGCTGAGAGACAAGCAGCCAAGGTAAAAAGCAAACCCATGCAGGTGTGGAGTGCTGTTTTTTTGACCTGGATCACGGACGGGCCTCCTCTTAGAGTAGAAGGGCCTGAAAGATTTCGGGACCCTAGCACCCGCACTTCTTGCTGTCAAGCGCTTTCATGCTAATATCGGTTCCGCATCGAACTCGCCTAGAGCGGTGGGGATTCCAAGAGGTTGGATGGTCTCAGCGTTCACGATTCCGGAATGAACTTGAATGGGGGAGATATGAAAGGACAGAGAGTGATCGCGATCCTCGCTACTGTCGCCTTCGCAATGACTCTGACTGTAGCAATCTCTATTGGCTGGTCGGCTGCGGCCGAGACATCGAGGACACCGGGCACGGATACCACGAATGATGACCTTCAGCGCTCCTACAAAATCGACCATTACACGGAGGTCGCCGACAGCGGGCCACGGCGAGGGGAAAACATCTATGCGCATAAATGCTGGGTTTGCCACAACAAATATCAGACAGTAGCGCCCCACCTTTCGACCCTGGTGAACGGATCGCCCGTTAACGAGGAGGCTGTAACCGCACAAATCAAGAATGGCGGAGCCGGGATGCCATCGTTTCGTACCACTCTATCCGATTCAGATGTCGCGGATGTGGTCAGCTATTTGCGCGGGGGACAGTGTTGCTTGGAGGGAGAAGACCTGCCGGCGAATCCGTGGTATCGCGCGTCGGCACAAAAGTGGACAGTACCGACTAGCCTGTCGGGTGGTCCAACAGGCGTAGTCCGAATTGCCAGTGGGGACCCGCCGCAGGGTATTATGGTGCAGCTAATTGCACCGAACGGTGTCAGAAGTACAGTATATACCAACGATGAAGGAAATTTCGAATTTCCCCGAATGCAATCAGGGCCGTATACCTTGCGAATCGCTACGCCACTCGAATTCAAACCTTACCGGCGAGACTCCGTCGCAATTGTCGGGGCCACTAAGCTAGACGACATTGTGCTCGAGAGGATCTCGAAGACGTTGGCTCTGCCCGCTACGCCGGAGGTCGAGTCCCAGCTAAGTGGTGAGGAGTTGCTCTGGAATCTGCCAGGCACGGTCGAAGAAAAGGAGGCATTTCATGCGACATGTGGGTCGGGGTGCCATTCCTTCCAGCAGATTTTTAAGAACCACTACGACGAGCGGAGTTGGCGAGTACTAGTGAAGCGGATGCTTCATCGTGGTGGTGGTCCCATCATCGTGCCCCCTGAGGAAGTAAGCTCTGAGGCTTTGGCGGAAGATGAGCTCGTTATTAAGTGGCTCGCGGAGGTTCGAGGGCCTGACTCCAAGGACGGACCAGTATGGCTATTCCCTCGTCTGACGGGAGCCTCAAATCGCGTGGTCGTAACAGAATACGAGTTGCCTCGTGTGGTGACGAGCGTCCACGATGTTTATGGGGATGCGAACGGCAATATCTGGTATACGAGCCACTTAAGTCGTAACCTCGGTAGACTAGATCCTCATACTGGCATTGTAACGGAATACCAGACTCCGTTAACACCAGGCGCTCCGCCGGGGACGCACCATGTCATGGTGGAGAAAGATGGCACTGTTTTGTTTTCCGAAAACTGGTCGCATAAACTTCTCAAGTTTGACCCGCGAACGGAACAGTTTACAGAACTCAGCATCAAATTCTTTGCCGGAGATTTCGGTCTGGCACCAGATGGTTCCATCTGGGATAGCAAAGATTTTCACGTGCGAAAAATTGATCCCCAGACTGGCAAGGTTCTACAGAGCTTCCCCTTGAAAATCCCTGAGAGCTACGGCAGATTGATCTCCAACGATGGAAACTTCTGGGCCGGTGGTGCTCCAGCGGGGACCAAGGGGAATTCAGCAGAACTTTTGGATATTCGGAACGGCGAGATGCTGAACCTCGACAGTGGTGGTCGCCCTTCAGCCGCCAAAAGAGGCGGATTTGATCCGGCCGGAAATGCTTGGTTTGCCGGTGAGAACGGAACTTTGGTCGAGCTGGATGCGAAGGCCAAGCGTATTCGCGAATATTGGCCCCCGACTCCCTATGATCCTTACACCGATTTTTACTCCGCGATGCCCGACAAAAATGGTGAGGTATGGACGGAGGAATTGCATGGACGGAAGTTTCTAAGATTTAATCCGCGAACGGAGCGCTGGACCCAATACGCGATGCCGGAGCCTTACGCACATGCTCGCTGGACTTGGGTCGACAACTCCACGAATCCGGTGACGGTTTGGTATGCCGATTACAGCGCGGGGCGCGTCGTTCGCATCCAGCCCTTGGAGTGAGTGATCGAAACCTTGACTCGATCCCGGCGCCGACGGTGGAAAATCGAGGACAGTTTCGTGTCGCCTAGGTATATGGCTGGGACATAGATACACACTCGGCGCGTAGATCGTCTCTGAAAGTCGCAATGAACCGCACGCACCTCTGTGTGTCGATAGAATGCTCGTTCATAGGGAGTTGTCCTCTAGTAAGGTTTATCCCGAAGTGTCGTGTGTCATTGCGAAGAGTCCGGTGGCAAAGTACCAGCGCAACAAGAGGTGCCGGATTGTCCATACGACACTCGATCGAGCAGATCATGTCTCTAATGGACATGGTTCTGACGAAAAACTTTCCTGTTTGCAGCTGCCGTCTAGACGGCCGGAGAGCCCTCAATCGTCGACGCCTAAAAACGGTACGACCCAGCTACGGCGTTTGGGGAGATCTATCCGGCACGACTCGAGGTAGTGGCACACATCGCCCAACGAGCGGAAATATCTTCGCGGCACACGGTTTAATTGACTCGTATTTTGTCCAAGAGTAATGTGCCTCTATCCAGGATCGGTTGCGAGCTTTGTTACTGGTACCCATTACCGTGATCCGTCGAGCTATCCTGCTGTGTTTCGTGTGTCTATTGAGCGGCCTAATAATTTCCTGTAAGACCTCCGACGATGCTTCGGCAGCAGCGAAGCAAATGACGACGACTGCAAAAGATTTGGGGGACTATTATTCTGCACTGACGCAAGTAATCGATGACATTGTCAAGCTCAATGAGCTTCAGAGTGTGGTGCTGGGTGTACCCTTTATTGCATCGGATCGCGCCCAATTTGCAGACACAGCTCAGGAACTCCAAAAGCGGGCCGAACTGGCACGCGCAGTTCAGGGAGTAGTATCCGCCTTTTCTCAGCTGAGCGGTTCGAACGCATCCGCCGACGTTTCCGACGCAGCAGCAAAGTTAGGACAAGACCTGGTTTCGATAAGGGCCCTGCCTACCGGATCCCCCGTGCCTGATGCAATTAGTCAGGCTGAAAAGCTCGTCGTGCAACTGATTCAAGAGCACAAGGAGAGGGACGCAGCAAAGGCCATGGACAACACATTTGCGGCACTGGCTGATTTATATTCGGAGGAAAGGTCCACGTACGACTCAATAAATAGAACATACGTCATCCTGGCCAAGAGTCTTGCGAACGCGCTTGTCGATCGTGACATGGTCGACCGAATCGGTCTTGCTGCCCCGGCCCTTCAACCTTTTGGGCTCGCCCCGCGCATCTCTTCGACGGCGCCTGCAGAGGGGTTTCAGGAACTCGCCAAACTGCAGATTAACGAACAAGCAGCCGCTCAGATCACCGCTCATCAGAAGGCTTCGACAGGCATGCAACAAGCCCTCCTAGAAATGTCTAAGAGGATCCATCTGCTGGCAACAAAAAAGGGTATGTCTTCTCGCGGGGCACCGCTTTCCCTTGCCGACGTGGAAAAGTGGATCGCGAAACTGGCATGAGCGAAACCCATTCTTGTCTCTGGGGAGAATAGAATATGGGGAACGGTCTGCAATCGCTAGAAACACTTTACCTCTTCCTGACAACGAATCTTTCCGCACTTCTGGCCACCTGTCAAAATCAAGACCAACGAGCTGCGATCACATCGCTCTACGTCGCATCTCGCCGCAGCTACTGGAACTGTATCAATAAGACATTTCATGACGATGATCCAGCTGTTGCATCCTTGGTATCTCAGCTGCAAGCAGCGCAAGACAGGCTCCAAGCGACAACCCAAGGTTTGGCAAGTGTCGCCGATGCGATTAGCGAAATTACAGAGGCAGTCAAGGTCGCGGCTCAATTGGCGGCAACAGTTGGATAGTACTTGGCGGCGCGAGCAAGCAGCTTGCGCACGCTGCCGAACGTTATCAGCGCGGTAAGCACACGCCGAACCGATACAGTTTCCTACCGCCCGAGCCCCGAACTAGCAAGGCTCCCCCAGAAGAGACACGGAGAAATAGACAGGCTGACCCCCTAAGCTCAAGTCCTCAGAAGCAACACCGTAATCCGAATCGATGGACAGGCCTCAAATAATCAGCCGAATGGAAGAACTGAAGCGCCATACCCAGCGCGGAGGATTCTACATGGCCACAGCGCTACAGATCCAGACTTCTGATGGTTTTCGGCTGCGCTCTGCGCCAGGAGCGAGGCCAGATCGTCGTTCACAACGAACGGGATGAAAGGTCATACCGTCGACTCAATCCGCGGACTGCTCAGGTTTCGGCGACGCGCGGGCGAAGAATTCGAGCGGCTACTTGCTCGCTGAAGCCGACAGCTCAAACGGTCGCAGAATTAATCACTGCGCAAAGATTTGCACACTTGCAGAAGTAAGCTGAACATCTCACGAATCCCCAGATGTTTAAACCTTTACGAATGTGTCGCAGAGACTGGTCACTTAATTGCGAAATCAAAAGGGGGTTATCCTGTGATCCAGCTAGCAGTCTTAGTACTCTCAGCCCGTGACTACCACGTGAGTAAAAACCTTCTGGGCTATTTGTCGAAGAGTCGTCGCTTTTTTAGAGTCAAGCACGAGGTCCCCGTCGGAATAAAATTCAATAGAAATCTGCCCGCAAGAACGCTAGCCACAATCGCCTTTGTTCTATGCCTGCTTATAGCCAGAGCAACGTCGGGTAAGACAGCATCCGATGCTGCGCTTCCGGCCGCCCTATGTCAGGTCGTGTATCCGCTGGACCAGACTCCCGAAGAGGGATATCGCTACATGTTCTTCGGAAACGGGTTTTTCGTTAACGACGAGGGTTACCTAATCACTCCGGCGCATCTGCTGTCGTATTTTCGCAATGGAGGCGAGCCTTACATTCTCGTGGGCCCACCCGAAGGGCCTCGCCGCATGCTGGAAGCTCCCATAGTGACTGCGGATTGGGACCACGACGTGGCGGTGCTGCGGGCAACGCCGAATCCATTCCAAAGCGAAAAAAAGATTGCGTACCTGCCGTTGTCGGCCGAGACGCCGGTTCGAGGAAACGGCGTACTCTCGGCCTCGCTACGCCCCACCGACGTGGAAAATGCACATAGCCTGGCGGCGCCGCTGCAAGACTTTTCGCGGGGCGAGGTGATCGATTATCAATTTTATCGGGAAAGCGCGACGGGGGAAAGCGAACTCCTGCTCTTCAACCAGCAAGTGTTGCCGGGCCAAAGCGGTTCACCATTGGTATCGGCGGAGACGCAGGGAGTTGTTGGCATCGTTGTCGGGCGATGGCTGCGTCCCACCGTCATCCCGTCCGGAGCCAACGGCGGCCACCTGACACTGTCACCTGGAGCGGCCCTGCGCATTCATTACGCCATCGGCCTGTTGGAACAACTGCACATCACATGGCACACGGTTTCGGAATCTTCCGGGCAAGCGGCGACTTCCGCGCAGCAGCCCAAAGGATTTTCGGCTCCCGTCCCGCTCTCGCTGGTCGCTACGCCTTATCCACCGCAGGCTCTGTTTGGTGGCGAGGTCGTGCTGGATGCGCTGATCGATTCGAGCGGAAAGCTCGCAGACGTGAGAGTGGTAACGGGAGACCCTCCGTTCCTCGACACCGTACTGAGTGCCGTACATACATGGAGTTTCTTGCCAGCTCGCATGGACGGGCGTGCGGTAGAGTCCAGAATCGGAATCGTGTTTCAATTTCCGCAATCCTTTCTACCACGGGTGACCTCGAGGGAACGCAAGTACGAGGAGTCTTTGGCAAATTCCGCCGATCGCGCCGCCCTGCCTGTGGTTACCGTCGAGCCCGATTACCCAACCACCAGCATCGCTGCAGGCAGCGTTATCCTGTATGACTTAGTTGACTCGCAGGGCCAAATCACCTCCACGTCCATCTTGCGTAATGTGGAATCGCTCACTGCCCCAGCGGTGGCTGCCTCACACCAGTGGCAGTTTGCGCCAGGAAAACAAGCAGGAGCAAAAACCGACTCAGCAGTGGTCGTGGTAGTTACGTTTCGCCGCCCGACGTTGTAATACGGGCAGCGCAAGATTCTTCCACACTAGCCCCTCAACTTACAAATGCACCTTGCGCCGATCGCACCCCGATTCCGAACTCAGCTTGCTCCCGCTACTGGAAACTACTCCTATCCAGAGAAGCGACGGGCCCACGCGGTCCAAATCCTTTTTCCGACCTTTGGAACGCTCAGGAGCGACGCGAACGTCAGGCGGCTCAAAGATCATGCGCCCGTTTTTTATACCAACGACGCGTCGCTGTCGGTAGATAGCTGGCCAACTGTTCCTGTAGTTGAATCCCCGGCGGGAATCGGTGTTGTTAAATCCGTTTACGAAGCGGACTTCAAGGGTGAAATCTTTTGCTCGATCTCCGGTCCTGAACGACATGCCAACAACCTCAAAGTGAGCGTTACCATGGATCTAGACAGAACGTATGACATCTTCAAGAAAACCACCAACAACGACACCGTTTGGCTTGCGGGCAATATGCCGTCAGGCGCGGAAGGCTGTATTGATCGCGATGGAACCGTTTTGGTTCTGTACTCGACTTTGTTCGCACCGAAATATCCAACTATTGCTGAGCCCTTTAACGTACGGCGCCCAGCTGATAACTCAGCACGGAACGTTGCGTTTCGTACTCGTACTTGGCGCTGGCCTGCACGATTTCGGCCTGTGTCTGGTTCAACTGAGCCTGGCTCAGCTCGACGATGGAGCTAAGCCCTAATTTGTAACGAGACTGCGCCAGATCGAGGGCTTGGTTTGCTTGATTCAGGAGTTGCTGCGTCACCGAAAGGCGCTCGAATGCGGAATTAGAGTTGAGCCATGCCGTCCGAACGTCGCGAACGATCCGATTTTGCAAATCTCGGAGGTACTGACCTTCCGCCTGTGCTCGCGAACTCGCTTCGCTTCGAAGCGCCCCGAACAAGTGGCCATTGAAAAGCGGGACATTGACGTTGAATCCCGCCGCGGCGTATCGTGACCCGAGGGGTGATTCGGCGTACGGCGTAACTCCCGCAACGCCGAGCGCGGAAATTGTGGGAAGGCGAAGATCGCGCTCAGCAGCAGCATAACTCTGCGCGGACTGCACGTCCAGGCGCTGGCCGATCATCTCCGGGCGGTCTCGGAGGGCTTGCTGGATCAGAGGAGTGATGTCTGAGGGCGGGGCAGCGGGCAAAGGCTCGTCGGACAACTGGTAGGTTCGTTGATCGGAATAGCCGAGGGCGACAGAGAGTTGAGCAAATGACGCCTGAAGGTCATTCTGCGCCTGAATGAGTAGCAACTGCGCCTGCGCGAGATCAACATTTGCGAAGCTCACATCCAAACCTGATTTGATTTTGTTCTTTTCCAATTCCTTGACCTGGTCAGCGACAAGCTGGCGGGCGTTTACGGTTTGTTCGGCCACGGTAAGGATAGCTTGGGCCCGCAAGACCCCGAAGTATGTCTCGTCAACCTGCACGAGGATGTCTGCCCGAGTAGCAACGACTCTTTCCTGCTGAGCCTGCGCGCGCTGACTTGAACTTTTGACCATCTCACGAGTGCGGCCAAAGTCCGTAATGAGTTGGCCGACTGTAATTCCGTTCGAGTAGCGTTCGTAGATGATGGGGTTATTCAGCCCGCCGGCAGCGACCCGGCTGTTATGTTCGGAATCGACGCCGGTCAGGCTGCCGTACGCGGTCGGATAATAAGCCGAACGGGCTTGTGTCACCTGCGCTTGCGCCGCGGCTGCCAGATCTATGGCGGCCTGGATTTGCGGATGGTTCTGAATGGCAAGCTGTTCGGCGTCGTGAAGGTTGAGGTTCTGAGGGGTCTGTGCCGGTGCAGAATTCGCGACAAGTGCACTGAAAAAGAGCAGAGCGCAGTAGGTGGATCGCATTCTCATCGGGGCTCCCCTGCCAAAGCCGGTGCTTGTGCCTGGGCGCGACGCTGATAAAACAAAAGATATGCAGCGGGAACAACGAAGATCGTGAGAACCACCGATACGATCAAGCCTCCAATAATAACTCGAGCGAGAGGAGCGTATGCCTCACTGCCAGCTTCGAGTTTCAAGGCCATTGGCAGAAGCCCAACGATGGTTGCAAGCGAGGTCATCAGGATGGGCCGGAGGCGTAGGCGGCAGGAATGAGCGACGGCCTCGCGCACGTCGCGGCCTTCGGCGAGAAGCCGGTTCGCAAAATCGACGATCAAGATGCTGTTCGAGACGACCATTCCGGTGAGCATCACGATGCCCATCAGCGATTGAATGTTGAGGGTTGTGTCGGTGAAGGCCAGAGTCAGCATTACGCCGACCAGGCCGGTGGGAACGGCCAACACGATCAAGAGCGGATCGACGAACGACGCGAATTGCGCCACAAGAACCAGGTAAACCAAGAGAACCGCTAACAGAAGGCCGAAACTGAAGCTGCGGAAGGATGAGTTCATGGTCGTCACCAATCCGCGGATATTGACGCGAATGTTCGGCGGAAGATGTGTCGCGGCGACGATCCTCGCAATCTCCTTGGAGGGCGTACCGAGATCTTCACCGATCGGTGCGATATAGACGTCGATCGTGCGCTGCAACTGATAGTGATCCACCTCGGTTGGGCTGACCATCGGGGTAACGTCGGCCACCTGATTCAAATAGGTCGTTAGCTTCAAATTCGGGGCACGCAACGGCATCGTTTTGAGATCTTCGATTGTTTTCACTTGATTTTCTGGGTACTGCACGGTGACGAAATAGTTGTTGCCGCTCTTCGGGTCGACCCAGTAGCTGGGAGCGATCATGGCGTTGGATGAGAGGGCTGTGATCAGGTTGCCGACGACTTCCTTGGGACTCAGGCCAAGCTGACTAGCGCGCTCGCGATTCACATTGACCTGCAGAGCGGGATAGTTCATGTCTTGCGGGACGTAGACATCTGACACTCCGGGAAGAGCCTTGAACTGCCGTGACAAATCCAATGCAAGGTCGTCTGCAACTCTGAGATCGCTTCCGCTCACCTGGACATCAATGGGAGCGGGCATCCCCTGGTTGAGCACCGAGTCGACCAGCCCACCCGATTGGAAATAGGTGCGCAACTCGGGAAGCTCGTTGGATACTCGTTTTCGGACTTCATCCATATAGACGAAGCTGCTGATTTTGTGGTCTTCGTTCAAACCCACTTGAATGAATGCCGTGTGCATGCCGGAGTTGGGCGTGGTCAATGCCGAAAGGTCAGGTGTCAATCCGATATTTGAAACGATCGCGTTCAGGTCGGAGGGAAGAACGATCTGGCGGACAATGTCTTCCAGTTTTTTGACGTAGCCTTCGGTTAGTTCCAAACGCGTACCGGTAGGAGCTTTTACGTTGACGACGAATTGGCCGGCATCGGTGCGAGGGAAGAAGGAAAGTCCCACCAATGGGTAGAGAACCAGGCTCAACAGGAATGCCGCAATGAAACCAACGGTCACCTCCCTGGGACGGTCAAGAGCTTTTCGAACCCAGCGGTCGTACGTGTCGAGTGTGCGTTCGAAGCGAAGGTTGAACCAGGCGTGGAACCTTGCGCCCCTTGACTTAGCGACAGCTTCGGACCCTTCTCTATGGCCGTGGTGCACGATTCGGCGAAGTGTTTGCGCGCAAAAAAGCGGCACTGCCGATATGGCGACAAAATAGGAAGCGAACAACGAGATCACGACGGCGAGGGCGAGTGCCGTGAAGAGGTATTTGCTCACCCCGAAGAGTAATGTCACCGGGAAGAAAACAACAACCGTGACGAGCGTGATCGCCAGCACGGCCAGCGAGACTTCGTTAGCTCCTTGTTCGGCGGCGACCATGGGAGCTTCGCCCAGCTCAAGGTGACGGAAAATATTTTCCAAAACGATTACGGAGTTGTCGATCAAACGCGAGAAGGCTAGCGCCAGGCCGCTCAGCACCATGCTGTTTATGGTTTCGTTGCCTGCATGAAGAAGAAAGAATGTCGCCATGACGGAAAGGGGAATGGAAAGAAACACGGCGGCGGTGGCGCGAGGACTGCCGAGAAAAATCAAAATCATTAGCGCGGTGAGCAGCAGGCCAATTCCGGCCTCGCGCAAGACAGTGGTAATCGCTTGCTTGACGAAGAGCGACTGATCGAAAACAACATGCGTATTCAATTGCGAAGGTATATCGCGCAAGGTCTTGATCGCGCTTTCGATTCCGTCGACAACCGCGATGGTGTTCGTATCTCCGCCTTGTTTCAGGATGGGGTCGTAAACCGACCGTTGGCCGTTCACGCGCACGATGTTGTATTGCAGGGCGGCACCATCGATGGCTTTACCTACGTCGGAGATAAACACAGACTTATCGCCCTCGGTCTTCAGCGGAATGTCATTCAACGCCGTCGCGTTCTGCACCTGTGCGTTGGTGTAGAGGTTGTAGTCCATAGCGCCGATGCGAACGTCGCCTGCAGGCAGGATCAAATTGGACTCGTCAGTAGCGCGAACCACATCCATAGGGCTCAGTTGATTTGCTTGCAGTTTTAGCGGATCGACGTAGACCATGATTTGCCGGGCTTTGCCGCCATAGGGCGGAGGAACGGTCGCGCCTGGAACTCCGGCGATCTGATTTCGGATGGCGAATTGAAGGTAATCGTGCAACTGCGTTTCGCCGAGCCCTTCGCCGGCGACCGTGAGCAGGCAAACTGGGAGATTGGCGGCGTCCATACTCATCACAACTGGAGGTAGGGTGCCCTGTGGCAGGCGGCGTAAATCTGCCATTGCGAGGTTGGAGATTTGCGTGACGTCAGCGTTGGCGGACGTGCCGGGCTGGAAATAGATCTTGATGAGGCTCACACCCGCCATGGAACGCGATTCCATGTGATCGATGCCGCTTCCTAGAGTAAAAAAGCGCTCGAACGTGTCGGTGATGTCCGCTTCGATCTGCTGCGGCGGCATGCCGCTGTAAAACGTGGCGACCATCACCACAGGAATATTGATCGGTGGGAACATGTCCACTGGCATTTGCACGAGGCTGGAGAGTCCCAGCACGCAGACGAAGAGGCATATGACCACGATGAAATAAGGATGTTTCAGCGAGAATGAGGGCATGGGAACTCCTATTCCAATCCCGATGGAGTTACGACTTGCGGCACCACGAGTTCACCTGGCTTGTACTGCGACTGTTCACCAAATATGACCAGCTCGTTCTCCTTCAAACCGGCGATGGCCTCCGTGTCGGTCGCATTCTGAAGTCCAAGGGTCACGTTGCGTCTTTCAATCCTGTGGTTGCCACTCACGACGAGCACGGTCCCATGGTCTTGGCCGGAGGTCTGCACCGCCTGGAGCGGCACGGTCAGAACGTTCTGCGCTTCGTGCAGAGGGACTTGAGCGGTAGCGTACATTCCGGGGATGAGTTCGTATTTCGGATTGGGCACATCGATTTCGGTGTGCATCGTGCGCGTAGCCGTATCGATCTGTTCGGAGAACCGGATGATTCTGCCGTTGAAGGTTCTGTTATTTGCGGAGACGTGGACGGCAACTGTCTCGCCGAGATGAAGATCCGCTACAGCCCTTTCCGGCACCGGGATCACGAGACGCAGGAGGGCGTTCTGTGACAGACGGCATAACGCCTGATCTCCTTTGTTGGAAGACGTTCCTGCGGGCAAGAGCGCTCCCGTGTAGGCGTCGATTTCTGTCACAACTCCGTCGAAAGGGGCAGTGATATTCGTGTAGGCATACATGGCTCTATCTTTTTCCAGTGAAGCTTTGGCTTCGAGCAGTGCCTGGTCCGATGCAGCGAGCGCGTCCTTGGCGCCAGAGACGCCAGCGTTCGCTTCGAGGTCTTTGCCTTGCGCAACGTCCACTTCTTGTTGGGCCACAAGCTCAGGGCGTGTTTTCTGCACGCTTGCGAGCCGCGTGTAGCTCAGGTGTGCGACGTTATAGTTGGATTCGGCCCGGTTAAATTCCTCGTTCGCGCGCGCAAGGTCGTGTTCGGTCCGCCGCACAGCGGCTTCGTCCAACCGAAGCTGCTGGCGCAGCTCGGGGATTTCAAGGACCGCGAGAAGCTGTCCATGACTTACATGCGTTCCCCAATTGACGCAAAGCTTCTGGATATAGCCAGAGACCTTGGCGTAAACATTAATTTCCTGATAGGGCTGAAACTCCGACGCGATCTCCAAATCGCTTCTCAGATTCCGTCGCACCACTCTAAAGACGGCCACGTGCGGCGCGTTCACGCTGCCATTGGTGTTGACTTTGCCGATTGATCCGCAACCCGATACAAAACCCGCGAGAAACACGCTTGCCCATACGCTGAGACGGACCGCCGTCCAGGTGATTCGGCTTCGTGGTTTTGTTTTTGCCATAGGGTCACTCGATACAGATTTGGAATTCGGCATTTCGCCGAACGAGGCTTTCATTGTTTGAGATCCGATTCTTTGATCGCCTTGCGAAGTTCGTCGAGCGAGAAGTCGGCGGAGCGACATGACTCGATCAGGCGCTGCCTTCGTTGCATGATTTGAAGCGCTACGGACGGAACCTGCCCGGCAATTTCCAACGGGACTGTTTGAACTCCGTTCCGATCGCCGTGAACTAGTTCGCCGGGCCGGATCGTCAAGCCTCCTACCTCAACCGCGCCAGCGAATTCAACGATGTGGGCATATGCATGCGAGACAGATACATTGCCCGCGAACATCTGAAAGTCAGCAAGCCGGGCCTCGGCCAGATCGCGCACTGCCCCGTTCGTCACGAGTCCGACGCAACCGAGAGCCAGAAGAATGTTTGCATTGACTTCGCCGACCAACGCCCCCAGTCCCGCCGGCTCATCCATGTCTTCGATCACGACAACGCGCGGGGTGGGAATACTGAGAATGTGATTCCACCAGTCGTTGCGTTCGTAGCAATAACCGTGGCCTTCGATCGGCGGGTTCGAGGTTCTGATTCGACCTGTCGCTGCGTAACCCGCGATTGGCAGCCGCTCATCAAAAATGCATCGGATGCTGGAATTGGCGAAGCCCGTGTTGGGCAAGCGCACCCGGAAGGTTTCAATCGCGCTCGCAACTACACACGTGCTGAGCTTGCGCAACTCCGCGAACTGGGCAGGCGACATCAGTTGTTCCGTTTTCATGCAGGCTCCCGGACCTTTTCCTGGGACAAGTTCGAATGAAACGGGGCCTAATTACAGCTTCAAACTAAGTTGTTAGGTTCGATAAGGCGTAGTCGTGTTAGGCGAGCGAGACGGGGGGAGAGCGGTGTTGCTTCGAGACCGCGATTCCAATTTGTCCGATCGGAGCAGTTTCGAATTGTTCCAAGCGCGAAGCCTGAATCGGCGGCGGGGGAGAAATCCTCGCGACTTGCAGTCGATCCCCGGGAAGAACGGCCGGAGCATGGGCCACATTCATCTTCGTCGAGATGGAGAGGTGCTGAGCGGGATTCGTTTTGGGAAAGTACTGGCTGTTCTTCGCGAGCGTCGAAAGTCCTGCCACGGTAACCAGCAGAATCACGACGGCTGCTCGTAGCCACATGCACCGCGACAAATCTTGTCGCGTGAACTTATCTATGGCTCGTGCTTGGTTGCTCATGCGCAGGTTCTTACAAAGCTTGATACAGAAGCGCGTGCCGGAAATTCGTATGCGGTCACTGCCTCTGTCTAACAACCATCTTACGGCGACCCAGATTTTAAATCAAGAATCGGCGTTGTCAAGAGTTCGTTGTCATTCGTTGTCAAGAGAGTTCAACAGAAGAGCAGGATCGCGAAGCCACTTAACTCCGAGTGACGATCTGGCGCGTGTCCTGTTCGGACGACTGGATAGTCAGGCTAATTCAAAATAGGGTCTGCACACATGACCGCCAATTCCATTGTGATTGCTGCTTTCATCACGCCTGAGCAGCTTGGCGAGATGTACTCTGCTGTAGATAAACTCATGATGCCCATGCCAGAACGCTCTAGGATGTAGCGCGTCAAGTAATCGAAGGAAAACCAAGAAAACTAAAGTGATATCATTTCTGCGTTTCGATTATCAACGCACGGATCCGGGCTCCGGCCTGGCTCCGCTGGCGCATCCTCGCGAGGGGAAGAAACTCTTCTGCAAACTAGCGTATCTCCGGGGAGAAAAACCGTATGAGCAAATCTAGCAGCCGCTCGCCCACGCTTGTCATGGCTCTGCTCGCCACCGTCCTTGCAGTCCGGATGCCGGCTCAAACACCGCCAACCAGCCTAGTGATTGAGGGCGGCACGCTGATTGACGGCAATGGCGGTACTCCGGTTCTCGAGGCAGTCATTGTCATCACTGGCAATAAGATCGCCAGTGTCTCCCGGAAAGGTCAACTCTCCTATCCCCCTAACGCTCAGGTCATCAAGGCCGGCGGCAAATTCATCCTACCGGGACTGTGGGACAGCCACGGGTACGGTACTTGGTTTCTAAACGACATGTACCTGAACCATGGCGTGACATCGATTGTCGATAATGGACTCGGAGGAGAACTCTCGCTCGTGCATCGCGAAGCCGTCAACCGGGGCAAGATCCCGGGTCCTCGCTACGTCACGTCGGTGGGCAACTTCAGCACCGACCCTTCTTATTCCACCGGTTATGAGCCGACTCTTTTCCACGACCGTGTTCCGAAGTCACCCGCGGAGGCCACGGAGCTTACGAGGGGATTTATCAACGCCGGAGCGGATTTCATCTTTTTCTCGGACGGGGCGTTGCCGGTGAATATCATAGAGGCCATCGTTGACGAGGCGAAACAGACGAACGTGCCTGTAGTTCTAGAGGGCGTCGGCCCTACTCTCACCCTTGATAAAGGGATTGAGCTAGGCGTTACCCAGATGACGCATTCCGCGGGCATTGCTAGGGCCATTGCCAAGGATCCCTCGAAGTGGAATAACGAGTTGGATCTTTACGCGGACATGGACGACGCGAAAGCTCAGGCTTTGATTCGCCGGTTGATGGAGAAGAAAATAACGCTGACGCCGAATTTCCTCAACGCGGCGCCGGGTCTTCCCAAAGAATGGCCGCGATTCCAGGAAGAGATTCGTGAATTGTTTTCTGATCCTGACATCCTTGCCTATTTCCCGGAAGTTACTGACGTCGGGCGCATTCGTGTGACCGCTTTGGGGTTGCTCCACAGTCCTCCTGCCCCGAGTTTGGAACCAGCGGTGCTGGAGCGGAGGCGACAGGGATATCTCAATATGATGCGGTTTCACCGGATGTACGTAGACGCGGGGTGGAAGGTGACCGCAGGAGGCAACACGAACGTAACCAAAGCGGCCGGCCTGGTGTTACATCAAGAATTGGAGGTGTTTGTGGAGGGTGGCTTCACGCCCATGCAGGCCATCCAGGCAGCTACGAAGTGGTCCGCAGAGACGTTTCACATGCAGGATCGCTTGGGAACCATCGAAGCCGGCAAGCTGGCCGATCTGCTGATTGTCAACGCCGACCCTTTGCAGGACATTCGAAATACACAGAAAATTGAGTCGATCGTGTTCAACGGAAAAGTAATTGACCGGGCGTATCACCCCTGGCCGAGCGATCCTTTCATGGATATTGGGAATTTCTCGTGGGGAAATCCGCCCGTCGAATCCTTAGACTGGGTAGTGGCGTTGAAGAACGCGACTATGCACAGTGAAGGAGGAGGCGCAGGAGCGCGCACGGCTGGAATCCCTAACCCGCTGGTGTCGCCTCAACCTGCCATCGAGACAATCACTCCGACGCTTGTAACCGAGGGCAGCCCCACGACGACGCTTGTCATCAAGGGCTTCAACTTCGTACGCCGCATGCAGGTGTTCTTTGGTGGCAAGTCGGTGCCCTACCGGCATGTAAGCCCAACTGAGCTGAACCTCACACTAGACGAGACACTTCTCCGCACGCCGGGTAAATTCGATATCGTGATCAAGAGTCCAGGGCCTATAGCGACTCCCGAATGGGGAAACGGCACCTCGAATGCGGCGCATCTGCTCGTCAGTTTCAAGTGACGAGCTGGACGGTATGAATCGCGGAGCCGGGACAATCGGCAACAGCTGGAAAGTTTGCATGGAGATTGGTGCCGCAGTGTTTTAGAGCATTTCAACAATGGTGTAGACTATATCCACAGTGGGAAAACCACGCGGAAGCGTTTTGCCCCTGATCATGTGGAGGGTCCGCGGGCCGCGATTTCTTTTGACAATTCAAGGCCGGATATCTGCATTTGATTATCTTTCTATTCCCCCCAAACTGCACCGCACACGACAATCTTCGTTTAGTAGTCTGTTCCGTCCGACACATTCGCATCCGTAACTCCCGATGAGGCGCGACCGACCAGCGATACCCTGCCGCTTCCCAAACGGCCGTCAGAATGCTGAGCACTTCGTGGCCATAGCCCAACTTCCGCCGCCGCACTCTCCGCTTTTGATTGTTTTCCAGGACGAGGCCATTCAGCAGACAGATCGCAAATTTCCGGTGGTAGCCCGTGTTCCATTTCCCCTTGTGACTCACAGTAACCCCCTCGAAATGTCATTCGAGTTGGGTTACATTTTAAATGGTGCTATACGGTAGATTGACTTTATCCTTACCTACGACGTAACCTCAACCCGCGCGCGACTCCTCCAGACCAGGGCCGGTCACCGGCACAGCTTTGGGTCAGTAAGGAGTCATACGGTTAGCGCACGCAGCGGCAATCAGTTTGGAGTAACGCATGAAACGCAAGTGGGCACGGTCCTTTTCCTTCCTCGTCGGCCTTGCTATGG
>Ga0209526_10001147_pt1 | contig 17531 bp, 16 predicted proteins | sample JacPinW_OM2H0_M1_FD_188566 | JGI IMG/M metagenome (GOLD analysis project Ga0209526, IMG submission 188566) | Forest soil microbial communities from Algoma, Ontario, Canada - Jack Pine, Ontario site 1_JW_OM2H0_M1 (SPAdes) (version 2) | ecosystem: Environmental > Terrestrial > Soil > Boreal... | reverse complement strand
TCCTCGCCATATTCGAAATCAAACTCGTCCTGCCCGCTCTTCTCGGCTGGACACGCGGTAGTGTAACCGTGCGCCTTCGCGTCGCGGAGGATCGCTGCGCCGAACTGTTCGTCGACCAGGATACCGGCCTTTTCCTTGGGCACCCCAGCAGCAATGGCGTCCTTGAATCCGTCATAGATAACTTGCTTAGCGGCGGCAATCTCCGCGGTTTGCTCTGGCGTCAGCGTCCCTTTCCAGCCGAACATCTTCGTCTGGAACGAGCCACGATGATCAAAAGGTTGGATGTAGAGAGGCTTATCATATCCGATATTCATACGATTATCTCCTAGAGTTGCGGTAGCGGCGGATCAGGTTGTTGGTCGAGCTGTCATGTCTGAGTTCGGGTTCTGCTTTGGATTCGAGTTCCGGGATGATCCGTTGAGCCAGGACCTTGCCGAGTTCTACGCCCCACTGGTCGAACGAGTCAATGTTCCAGATGGTGCCCTGGGTGAAAACGCTATGCTCGTATAATGCGACGAGCTTGCCGAGGGAGTTCGGCGTGAGCTTTTCGGCGAGGATTGTATTCGATGGACGGTTACCCTCGAAGACCCGGTGGGGTACGAGCCAATCCGGCGTACCTTCGGCCTTCACTTGCTCAGGCGTTTTGCCGAAGGCTAGCGCTTCGGTCTGGGCAAAGACGTTCGCCAATAGCATATCATGGTGCCGGCCCAGAGGATTGAGCGTCTTAACGAACGCGATGAAGTCACACGGAATCAGTCGTGTCCCTTGGTGTATCAACTGATAGAACGAGTGCTGTCCGTTCGTACCCGGTTCACCCCAATAGATCGGCCCGGTCGGATAGTCTACTTCGGTTCCATCAAGCGTAACGTGCTTGCCATTACTCTCCATCGTCAGTTGCTGCAGATAGGCCGGAAAACGTTTGAGGTATTGCTCGTACGGTAGAACCGCGACTGTCTCTGCGCCGAAGAAATCAGTGTACCACACCGTCAGAAGGCCCAGGAGAACAGGCAGGTTGCGTTCGAACGGTGCGGTGCGGAAGTGCTCATCCATCTCGTGAAAGCCGTCGAGCATAGATCGGAAGTTTTCCGGGCCGATGGCGAGCATCGTCGAGAGCCCAATCGCCGAGTCCATGGAATAACGCCCGCCGACCCAATCCCAAAACTCGAACATGTTGACGGTATCGATGCCGAACTCGGATACCTTCGCGGCATTGGTCGAGACCGCGACGAAATGCTTGGCCACAGCTTTGACATCGCCGCCCAGGCCCTTGAGCGACCAGTCCCGCGCCGTGTGGGCATTGGTCATCGTTTCCAAAGTCGTGAAAGTTTTTGAGGAAACAATAAAAAGAGTCTCCGCTGGATCGAGATCGCGAACCGCTTCGGCGAAGTCAGTGCCATCGACGTTGGATACAAATCGGAAGCTCATCGCGCGGTCGCTGTAATATTTCAGCGCTTCGTACGCCATGACCGGCCCAAGGTCGGAACCTCCGATGCCGATGTTGATTACGTTGCGGATGCGCTTACCGGTATGTCCTTTCCAGGTGCCGCTCCGGACCCGGTTCGAGAAATCGGCCATCTTATCAAGCACTGCGTGGACCTGGGGCACTACATTCTCGCCGTCGACGACTATCGATGCACTTCTCGGCGCGCGCAGAGCGACATGCAAAACGGCTCGATTCTCCGTGATATTAATCTTATCGCCTCGAAACATCGCATCGATCCGCGCTCGCAAGCCGGATTCCTCTGCCAGTTGAAGCAGGAGCTTGAGGGTTTCATCGGTGATGCGATTCTTCGAGTAATCGAGGTAGAGACCCACTGCCTCCGTGGTCAAGCGCTCGCCGCGCTTAGGGTCATCGGCAAAGAGCTTTCGAAGGTGTGATTGCCGCACCTTTTGATGGTGGGATTCGAGCGCCTTCCACGATGGGCGCGCGGTGAGTGATTGGATTGCTGCCGTCATAGTTGCTTGGTTGTTATTCAGTTACACCATTCATTCCCTGGAAATCTGGCACTGCTGACCGACAAACGGAAAATCGCGCCCTTCTTCGATCACCTTCGTCGCCAGGAAAAGACTAACACCGACGACGAACTGTGCTAGGTCGAAACAGTATTTCCTAGACCTCCTGAAGAATGGCACTCTTGGATGCTATCACCGCCATGAGTTCATTCCAGGATTTGACGAACGAATTGGCCCCTTCGTCCTGGAGCTTCGCCGCCAGGGCGTTAATGTCGATGCCGACCTTAGCGAACTGGCCCAATACCGCTTCGCAATCACCACCATCGGCTGGCACTGTTTGGCCGAGTTCGCCGTGATCGGCAAAGGCTTTCAAGGTGCCCTCCGGCATGGTGTTAACCGTAAGGGGTGCGGCCAGAGCCTGGATGTAAAGCACGTCCGAAGCCTTAGGATCTTTAGTTCCGGTGCTGGCGAACAAGAGTCGCTGTGGACGGGCGCCGGAGTTGAAAGCACGTTTCCAACGCGGCGATGCAATCAAGTCGCTGTACGCCTTGTAGGTGCGTTTGCCAATCGCGATACCGAGCTGGTTGTTGAGCGTCTCAGGCACCTTGCCCATGACGGCAGCGTCCCATCGGCTGATGAAAAGCGAGGCGACGGAGCTGACCTCGGGTCTGAGCCCGGCGGCGATTCGTCGCTCGATGCCGCGCAAGTATGCTTCGGCTGCCGCGACATACTGCTCACGGGAGAACAAGAGTGTCACATTGACCGGCACGCCCGCAAGAGTCGCCTCTTCGATAGCGGGCAGACCTTCTGTGGTGCCAGGAATTTTGATAAAAAGATTGGGACGCCGCGCCCGGCCGTGCAGATCCTTGGCTTCGGCCAGGGTGGTTTTGGTGTCATGAGCCAACAGAGGGGAGACTTCCAGCGAAACCCATCCGTCGACACCGCAGGTCCGATCGTAGATTGGCCGGAACAGGTCAGCGGCTTGGGTGAGGTCCTCGAGCGCCAGTTCAAAGAACAGTTCCTCACCTGACTCGCCTTCCTTGAGTTTCTGACGGATGGCCGCGTCATAGTCCGTACTATTTTTGATGGCATGATCAAAGATCGTTGGGTTGGATGTCAGCCCGGTGACGGAGAACTCGCTGATATAGCGACGGAGCGTACCGCTGTTCAGCAGGTCTCGCGTGATATTGTCCAGCCAGAGGCTTTGGCCCAGATCGTGGAGCTTTTGAGGCGCATTCATCGTGTTATTTCTCGGTAATCGCTGCCGCTGATCGAGTACTGGTAAGCCTCGATATCGGTGACAGGGTGGGTTTCATGCGAATTTGTCACCAAGCCTAAATTCAGAAGTTCTTGTTAGCTATAGCTCGAAAGACGCTTTTTCGGTCCAACTAACGGTGCCGTCCAGCGCCAGTGTGCCTTCCTCTATTTAAGCTGGTTCCGTACGTTTAGGCGAAAGAAATTCCTGATGCGCCACAAGAGATCGTGTGGTTCGATCACGGCCGGCTGAATTGCAGACCGGTCGAACATAGTGACAAACTGTTGTGCCTTGGCAACGGAATAAGTAAGTGATTCGATCAACGCTGGCCGCGCTTCGAGGATCGGTTTAAGGTCTTCGGATTTTAATTCGAGCAAGAGGCCTGAGGTCAGAGCTGCGAATGTTCCGCTCGAAGGCGCGCCGGTCAGAAGAGAAATCTCACCGTAGGTATCCCCCGGTCCCAATCTCAGCACCTTCAGTATGCGCCCGTCCTGAACCTGACGGGTGAGTTGAATAACGCCTGAATATATGAAATGGACCGATTCCGTCTTTTCATCTTGCGCTAACAGTTGTTCTCCGGCTTGGAAATGACGCCTGATGATTTTCGCGCTCAGTTCGGCTTTCTCCGATGGGGTCAGCGGCTCGAGCAGAGGGAGATGATCGAGCACCTCATTCTCAGCGAAAAGAAAGAGGGGAATTGAACTAAGCCCGTCGCGGGCTGCCATCCATTTTGAGCACTCTTGCTGGGCGGTAGCTGGGCGTGCTCGCTTGTAGATTTGGGCAATCAACTGCGATCGCGCATCTCCCGCCGAAGTAAATAGAGAGGTACTATAGCCGATCTCGTAAGTGATCCGATCGCCCTTAAGCTCGGTTGAAGTGACGGTGCAGCAGGGGTGCTCCAGTACGGCCGGACACGTCAGAGCCGCCTGTTTGAGAATCTCCATCGTGAATTCCGGCTCGTTCCGGGCATCCACGGTGACAGTTAAAGTTCCGCTGTAGCGCTTGCTCCCGGCGCTGTGGTTTTGGATCCGCATTTTAGCGATTGCGCTGTTCGGAATGACGACCACATCATTCGCGCCGTTCCTCAGGCGGGTGGAACGCCAATTCACCTGAATCACCTCACCTTCGACTCCGCCCTCCAAAAGAATTTCGTCCCCGGGCTGGTATGGTTTTTCGATGGTCAACGAGATGCCGGAAAAGACATCGCTTAGCGTGCTTTGCAGGGCCAAACCGAGTACGATCGCTATAATACCTGAAGTCGCAAGCAGCCCCTGCAATGGCCACCGAAACACAAACCCCATCATGGCCAGCACAGTGCAGGTATAGATGGTGCCCGCAATGACATCGAACAGGAGTTCGTTCTGGACTGCTGCTTTACGCAGCGTTGTCAGCAAGGCAAGAAAAGAGATCAGCTCGCGCGCGGCCAGGCCCCACCAGCAGCAAGCTAAAATCTGCAGCCAGAACTCTCGTGGCAGGTCCTGCGATCGATAGACAGGATTAAGTGGCGAACCAATGAGCGCCACGATCAATACGGTGTCTATGGCGAAAAAAACTGACATGCACACAAACCGAGCAATTGGCCGGTGCTGCGGAATCAGTTTCAAGATGACAACATCCGCAACGATCGCGCAGCCGAAAATGAGAGACAGGTCCATGGGTTGGATGAGAGAGACAGACCGATTGTAATTTTCAACTCCCCGAAAGGGTGATCCTAAGCTGGTCCTAGTGTGCCGTCTCACATATAATGGTGACGTCGTTGCGTTCAAAATGGGCCGCCGGCAAGGCGGTCCGAGCCTGACTGGCGCATAACGCTGCGACCTCAATCGGGATAAAGAAAAATTAACCTTTGCTCCAGCCCGAATTTAATCTGCTGCGATCAATATTGTCGCGGCGCCTGTTCGCGGAAGGCAGGCTCATTCACCAACCGCAAGAAGGAGACTGACCCTAAGTAGCGAAATTACGCAGTTCTAAGACGTCGGCCAATGGAACCCACCGAGAAGTTTATCCGAGCCCAAAGAAATTAAAGGAGGAACCCAATGGATCGAACTGGAGAAAACCTTGTGACCGATCGTCTACAAAGTCCGCCACGCGGAATTAAAGTAAAGAGCCGTTGGCTGCATAATATACTCACCTTCTTTGTAGTATTTGGCCCCGGGTTAATCGTAATGGAAGTCGATAACGACGCCGGGGCTGTTTCCACCTACACGCAAGCAGGAGGCCAATACGGCCTCCATTTGCTTTGCCTGATGCTCCTTCTGTTGCCCGTTTGCTATTTCATCCAGGAGATGGTGGTGCGGTTGGGGATCGCGACCGGCAAAGGGCACGCCGCGATGATCTACCAGCGATTCGGCAAATGGTGGGGCCGATTCTCGTTGTTTGACTGTTGCTAGTCAATTTTCTAACGCTGGTGACCGAGTTTGCCGCCATCTCGCTCGCGACTCAGCAGATGGGGATCAATCCGGGTTACTCGGTTCCAATTGCAGCAGTCCTCTTGGTCATACCCGTGACCTCCGGGAGCTACAAGCGGTGGGAACGAATCACCTGTATCCTTTGTTTACTAGACATCACTTGGTTTGTGATGGCCTTCTTTTCTCATCCCTCTACCAGCTCAGTGCTCCGGCTGGTGGAGCTAATGTCTCTTTTTCATCGATTAATCATGCACGGATTTATGGTTTCGAACTGCAGTACGAACAACAATTCCGGTTTTTACCATGCCCGTTGGATGGTTTCGGTGTAAGAGGCAGTTTTTCCCGCATTTTCTCACAGGGCCAGAGTCACCCGGGACGGGAAGAGACCAGCCTGCCCAGCCAAGCTGGTGTCATTTGGAATGGGGGGATCTTCTATCAGAAATATAACTGGACGATCTGGGTCGGTGCGACTTTCACCGGGCATAACTTGCTCGCCGTCGGAGCGCCCTCGCGAACCCTGGCAAATGGGACTTTTATACCTGCATCAGCAGACACTTATTTCGACGGCTATCTCCAAGTGGATGCCAAAGTCCAGTATGCTATCAATAAAAACTTGACCGTTTATTTTGAAGGTAACAATCTGAACGATGGACCGCTTCGATTTTATGCGGGAGACCCCAGTCACCCTCTTCAGAATGAGTATTACGGACCATCTTTTGCCGGCGGTCTGAAGCTAACATTCTAACCTCCGGGTCCAAAGCATGCGGAGTCAGCGCCTTTAGGGGTTGTTTCTTAATATCGCGCAGTATCTCGCGAACGTATTGCCCTGACTCGCGAAACTGGAAAGAGTCGATAAGTTCGTTGGCGGGTTAGAGAAAATCAGTCGCGCAGGAACCTGACGAAAGTAACCTATCCGGCAGCTGCCGGACTGGGTTAGCGTTTTTAAAGAGCTATCTGTCCCGGCCTGTCCGCCGTCTTGTCCAACGTAGCCCCAACTTTCGATTGAAACTTTGCGGACGAATCGGCGAAGTCGGAAGTCAGGATGCCACCTTCGCTCTTCGAGCTACGGCGCGCCCGCAGAGAGAAGGCCGCGCCATAGCGAAGCGACGGCGGGACGATGGATGAATGGGACGATCGACCAATCGTCGCAATCGCTGAGCCGCGTGCCAGGCCAAAAGCCGAGCGTTTCTATCGTCCCTCTGGACTAAGGCAGGCAAGCCGGGACGACTCCTCTCGGCGCAAATCTCTCCCGCTTATATTAAAGACGCAGGCCGTGGGAATCTAGCGACCTTGAGGCCTTCGGGATTGCGAAGCAGTAATCCTTCCGGAGAGGAAATAAAGCACTCTTTCCGCCAATAGCGACGGAAAGCGCCAACTGTTACCGTCCGATCGGTAGACTCTGTTAGACCGAACACAATCTGGGAAACGGTGCAGAGAATGTAAGTGAAGAGACATCAGGATGGAAAGAATCCTGTGAGTTCGAATTGGAGTTTCTCAATGAGTAACCACATCTTGATCTTCTCAGACAATAAAGGCAACGAGCGCTTCTACCTTCGGCGCCGCGCAACGACCGCGGACATGCAACGCTGGCTCGCGCGCTGCGCAGTTTGGGTCGGAGAAGGGGCAGCATGGGCTAGCCTCAAATGGGAGGAGGTGCTGTGAAAGAGCCCCGCCCGCACAGGCAGTATTTTGGTGAAACGTGGTTAGAACCTGAAGAATTCTGCTGCCCAACCGGTGGCAGCATAGACAGCCCGCGTCTTTGTTCCGCCTGATTGATAGATCGCCGCCCATTCAGAGTTAGCACCAGACGACCTCACTGCATTACCGATATGTCTAGGTTACCAAAGATATGAAGGCGAGTCAGATCGACTGGACGATCCTTAAAATATTCGCTCTCGTGACGATCTCTTACGTTATGCTTTGGGCGGCATTTTCAATGATTGTCCAAATGGACACTGAAATGAACGCATTAGAAGTGAGTGCTTCAATTGCAGGGCGGCAACGACTGACAGACCGCAAGGCTCCGTCGTCTCCTACGCATGGCCGTCGAGAAGCAGGATTCGAAGGCTATGTCGGGCAGGCCACCTTCGCACGCTACAGTGCGCGTTAGCTGCGACGTAGCGCTCCGCCGTCGCCAAAACTAGGGCGGGACAAGTTTCGTGGAGTCGGCGCTGCGATCCCTCTCGTGAGATTAAATCTCTCGTTTGGTGCAACCGACAGGAAGGAAATCGAACGAAATGCGGTCGAATTTTTGGAAGGACTTTAATGACGAGAATCATTGGCAGTTTCCGGAGATGGCTCCTTCGGCGCAACGCAGAATCACTCGCTAGTGGGATTGCTCCAGCAAAGAGTGAATTTAAGATAACGAGAAATGAACAACCTGGGGATTATGCCAAAAAGCAAAAATAGGGCGGTGCGGTCGTTTGCGTCCAATGCCCTTCCGGTCAGAAAAGGGGCGAGACCTAAAACAATCATTGGTCCGTTGCATATTCAATGCAACGGACATGGGGATCCAAAATATCTGAAACAGTTGGTCGACGACGTGCTAACCTGGCCTCACATCGAGTATACGCCGCCAATGGCAAGCCCTCCGGATACTATTTTTATACGATTAGAAGAAATGGCTACTAGCAGCGACTCCTCAGCATTTATCAGTGCGAGGGAGTTTGCTCGAGTGCTCCTGGGAGCACCGACAATCTATTTGGCGTTGCCCTTGGTATCTGCTCACTGGGCAATCCTCCGTGGGTGGGCCGAGCCCCACTACCTTCGGTCTTTCGGGTTGATGCCGGCAGGCGCCGTGCTGGTGTATACACCCAAGAATCGAGAGGAACTGGCGGTCTGCTATTCCCTCTTCGCCGAGGCCTACTATTTTGCCTGTAAGTTCGGCAAGGATTAGAGCTTGCGACAAGGGAATCCGGACATTCGCCACGCGCTCTTCAATTTTACCGGGCGACTCCGAGCCGATTCAAAAAACATCTCTCGCGAGGTTCTTCTCTAGAATCCGCTTAATTTCGAGGACGGCGGCTTCGTTCGAGAAAAGGGTGTGGCCGGCAGCCACGATCTTTTCGGACTCCGCTCCAGCTAAATGTGAGCTGCTGTAGGCCACGACACCGTCGGAACTTCGCGTTCCGCCGTCAAACCCGCGATCACCAATGATGGTGTGATAAGGGACTCTGATCGGCAACGAAGCCAAACGATCTAACAGTGGGTTCGGGGCCAGCGAGAATAAACTGGTCGGGCCGCCTCGCACGCTTACTCTGGCGAAATAGCGACTCAAAATTCCAGGGCTTTCCGCTGCCAATTCCTTCATCGCTTCGGCTGCCGCCTTGGAGTGGCGGATCACCCGATTGCCGATGCTCCCGACAATGCCGGCAGCCAACCGGCTTCCGTGATGTGGTACCGCGAGAAAAATCACCCGATCGACACAGGGTTGATGACGGAAAAAGAAATAGCCTGAGATTAAATGCTTTTCGCCGACCGAGAGGGATAAACTATTGAATGGTTTATTGGCGAACACGTTCCAGAGTGCGTCGCCGCTGTCCGACACTAAGGTGTGAGCGAGCAGACCTCCCATGCTATGTGCGATGACAACGACGTGATGCGATGCCAGAGCGGTGCCTTTGGGATCGAATAATCTTTGCGTTGCTTGCAGATCCTTCCGAAGCTGCTCGGCGCTCTCCAGCAACGGTTGCCCGGTCGGATACAGAAAAAACCAGGGCTGATAATGTTCGAGAATTCTCGGGTCCGAGCAAAGGTCATTAGTGAGGTTTTGCCACGAAATCGGAGAAGAGATCAGGCCGTGAACAAACAGGATTGGAATCTTGTTGGGGTCATACGGCTGAATCAGATAGATACCGGTAGCGAACCTGGGGTTGTCAGGTCGAAGGAAAGCTCCCGCAGCGCTGCTGGCTACTTTTCGGGCGTGCGAATTGAGTACCGCCAAGGTGGCGGTGAAATTGGCTGCTATCGGATGCGAGCTGTAGCAGGATCGGACCACGATGGGGTCGAACGCGTCATAAAGCTTGAGTAACGGTACCTGGCCCCGGCGCTCTTCTTTGACCGCGGTTAAGCCGAGAGTAATTCCGGTCGATGGATAGTGTTTTTCCTGTGGTGAGATTTCAGGATTCTTGGCGTAGACAACTAACGGAGTGCCTTTCCCTGCGATCTTATATTCATGGCGAAGACCTCGTTGACGGATCGAGTTCGCTAGTATGACCTGATCGTACTTAAGCAAATATTTGAGCGGTTCACCCCGTAGTGACGGTGTCACCACCAGTTTAACGCGTTCGCCCTTCCACGTGCAGAACTGTTGATTGAATGCCGGATGAATGACCGCTTCGGGCGAGTAAGAGACCTTGACCAGATGCGAACAGCCGGAAAGCAGAGCGCAAAGAAGAATGAGCTGGTTTAGTTTTTCCACTCTTCCTCGCGAAAGGTTTTGTTTACACGAATATACGTTCGGGTTTGCGGCGAGTCTTCCCCGAGGTGGAGACTTATTGCCCGATCGATTACCTCTTTTTCGGCTTTCGTAATTCGCTCGAAAATGAAGCAAGTATTGGGACCAGGATGGCATCATTATCTCAGCATGGAAGTGGTTGGTCGGGCAGGATCCGCAAATAGCTGCCAGCTGTAAGCCGCATTTCGCAAATGAACCAGCCGAAGCTCGTTCATGAAACTGTCGAGCTCGCGTCCGCGAGTTTCGTCCACCTGGAAGTCGATTGTCATAAGCACCGGCCCATCCCTGGGTTGCGGAACATGAACGAATTCCCGTGAGAACGGAATGACGCTCCAGGCTCGAAGCTGAGCCTTTGGGTAAAATCGATTGATAGCGGTGAAGATAACAATCGAAATGTCAACAACAGAACCAGAATCAATACGGCGACTGCCACCAACACTGTGGTGATGCCGAATGTCTGCGCGGTTGTTCCGTAGATGACTCCACCCAGAGCCATCGCTCCCTGAGAAAACATGATAACCGTGGCATTCATTCGGCCGCGAGCCCACCCCGGCATCGCGCGCTGCCCGGCCAGCCAGAGTTCGTTAGCGGTGGACGTTCCAGCGACGCCGGCTAAAGCAGCAACCGCGAGCAAAAACTGCGTTTGCCGAACAAAAGCCATCAACAAAATGACCAGCGGTAGCAGGTACGTCGCTAGTCTGGTTAAGGTGTTGGGCGAATAGCGCGCGCGTGCCCACGGAAGGATGAAAGCTGCAGTGATTACTGAGCCGGAGCCGATGCTGGTGTACAGTAGTCCGAGGTCGGTCGCATCAATATGCAATTCTTTTAAGCCGATCACCGGAAGCAGTGCTGGAATCGCTGCGATCGGCAGAGAGAACAATACCTGTCGCACCAAAATAACCTGCATCCCGGGTGCGTAGCGGACGTAGTGGACGGCCGTCGCAAACGATTGAAAGAAGTTTTCCATGGCAGCGTGGGCTTGCCTCTTTGGCTGGCGCCACCGTAACAGACCAGATTGATAAGGAGAAAGCAGGCGCCATTTGCTGCAAAAATAGTATTTGTGCCGATCAAAGGTATCAGCGCTCCTCCGAGTGCCGGTCCGATCATTCCGGCGATATCAAGCTGCAGTCCGCTCAATACTGATGCCGATGGAAGTTCTTCGTCGGATACAATGTCGGTCAGCAGCGAGGAAAATGCCGGCGCGTTGAAGGCAAAGCCGGCTCCGATTAGAAATACAAAAAGCAGTACGAGGTTGCCATTGACGAGATGCAACCAGCCGAGAATCGCAAGGCCTGCGGCCGAGGGTGCTAACCAGAGGTGCGTGATTCTTACCAACTTGGCGCGGTCTATCATGTCGGCGAGAGCGCCGGCCGGAAGAGTGAATAGGAAGAATGGGAGTGAAATGAATGTCGACATCATGGATAAGAGTAAGGTCGAGTGGCTGAGCTCATTGACCGCCCAGGTCGACGCCGTGCCATGAGCCGACGCACAGGTCCCCGAAATGATAGATGCGAGCCAAATCGCTCGAAAGTCGCGGTTTCGTAAGGCAGTCCAGCTCGAGCTCGTAGCGCTTTTAACCATCGCCTGAAAACGGAGCATTATACTAAGATCGGTTTCAGGCGGAGTGGCGAAATTTCAATTTTCAACTCAGCCGCATAACATCGTTCGTCACGAAAGAAGCGAACGCGTTGATTTCTATTTACGCGCGCGGAGGGCGCACTCTTTTGGCAGTAGCCAGGACCTACAGAGTTTTTCCCAATTCTCGCAGTGGACGTCCTGCGCGCAGATCGCTTTCGATCCGCTCGAGGGGCACTCCCTTGGTTTCAGGAACGAAGCGAAAGCAGAACCAGAGGCCGGCCAACTGCGTACAACAGAAACGTCGAAACACTGCCGAGTCGATTCAGCAAGCTGAGAAACGTGAGTGACACCAGAAAATTGCTAAGCCAGTTAGCCATGGTTGCGACGCTGGCCGCCTGACCCCGGACCTGGAGTGGGAAAATTTCTGAAATCAACAGCCAGAAAACCGATGTAGAGTGGAGCAGTATAGGAAGCGACGCCAATCGCAACACCGATCGCGATTCGCCCCGCGAGCAGTACTCCGGTGCTCGTGGCGATTGCGCACAGAATTGATCCGACGGTAAAAATGCCTGCCGTGATAAGGATCGCGCGTTTGCGTCCAATCAAGTCGGTGAGTCGCCCGCTCAGGATTGAGCCGCAAACGGCTCCAATCAGAGCCGCGCTTACCAGGAGTTCTTCCGCAAATGGCGTTAATCCGAATTCTCCCTTGATGAAGAGAATTGCACCAGAGATAACTCCGGTATCAAAGCCAAACAGAAGCCCGGCGAGCGCGGCGGTCGCCGCCACGATCTTAACAAAATGGCCGGTCCGTTTTGCCCCTGACGAGGTAGTAATCTGAGCTATCGAATCCATAGAGAAGTTCGAACAGAGACGAGCGGCTTTGCTGCCCAAATTTGACTGCCATCCTAAGCAGGAGGCGAAACCGATGAAGTGCCGGTTTGGTTCAAGACAAAACGCTCAATTGCGTGCGCGAATCCTTCGTCTTCGTTTGAATCAGTAACAAAGTTGGCTTCCGCTTGCACTTCCGGACTAGCGTTACCCATTGCAATGCTCATCCCGCTTTTGTTGAACATCAGCACGTCATTGGGCATATCGCCAATTGTGGCAATGCTACTTTTTGGTATAAGGTAAACGCAGGCCAGGAAATCGACCACGCTCCCTTTGTTCGCGGCCGGATGGGTGACATCGAGATAATACGGCTGCGATCGCGCCGCTGAAACATGGTCACCCAGCTCGTGACGGACCTTTTTCTCGCATTCTGCCACTGCCTCGAGGTCATCGCTGACACCGACGATTTTGGCTGCTTGCGCCAGATAGCTCGAATAATCCGAAGTTATCTCCGGCCCGAACCCGACGGTCTTACTCTCTCGATCGACATGCGGTCCTTTTGGATCTTGGACGTACCAAGCGGTATCGGTGTAAAGCCATGCGACCAGCCCATGTTCCTCGATTAACTCAATCGTGCGGGCGGCAGCGTCCTTCGGGAGGTCACGCATCACGATGGGATCCAGTCTGGGAGTGATGAATACCCCTCCGTTGAATCCTGCTACCACAGTCGTGATATTGAGATCGCTGATCAAGGTTTGCATGCCGCGCGGCGGCCGTCCGCTAGTAATAGCAAATGCGATTCCCGCTTCGGCCAACTTAGCAACTGCCTGCCGCGCCTGAGCAGTGAGCACCTTTTCCTGGGTCACGAGTGTTCCGTCCACGTCAGCTAGGACGAGCCGGATGGGATCTGCGTTTTTGTATGGTTTCATGATTAGTGAATATCCTTCTTTCCCAAGAGCTCCCTTGCCACCGATACCATGTGGTCAGGCTCAAAACCGAATTTCTTCTGTAACTCCTTAAGTGGTGCTGAAGCGCCAAAGGTGTGCATGCCGATAACGCGGCCATCCTGACCGACGTAGCGCTCCCATCCAAGGGTGGAGGCTTGCTCGATCGCGACGCGCGCCTTGACGTTTGGTGGAAAGACACTGTCACGATACTGCTGCGTCTGGTGTTCGAAGATGTCCCAAGACGGCATCGATACGACGCGTACGCGTACGCCTTCGGCCAGTAGCTGCTCATACGCTTGCACAGCGAGACTAACCTCGCTGCCCGACCCGATGAGGATCAGTTCAGGATTTCCCTCTGGTGCGTCCGCAAGTATATAGGCCCCATAGGCAACGCCGGAAGCCGGTGCGTAACGGTTTCGATCCAACGTCGGTAAAGGTTGACGCGAGAGTGCCAGCACGGCGGGTTGCTGGCGTAACCGCATGATGTAGCGGTAAGCCTCAACAACTTCGTTGGCGTCGCCCGGCCGCAGTGTAACCAGTCCGGGGATGGCTCGCAATGACAGAAGATGCTCCACCGGTTGGTGGGTTGGACCATCCTCACCGTCACCCATGGCGTCGTGAGTGAAGACAAAAATGGACGGCAGCTCCATCAAGGCCGACATCCGGATAGCAGGCCGCGCGTAATCGCTGAAGATGAAGAAGGTCGCGCCGAACGCCCGAAGCTTTGACAGTGCCAGACCGTTAACGATCGTAGCCATCGCGTGCTCGCGGATACCGAAATGCAGGTTCTTTCCACCCGGGCTGTCGGCCTGAAAATCTCCTGCGCCGTCGTAGGTCAGGGTGGTTTTGTTCGAGGGTCCGAGATCTGCCGAGCCTCCGAGCAACCAGGGGATATTCTGCGCAAGCGTGTTAAGCACTTTGCTGGATGCTTCCCGTCCGGCCAAGCCCTTCTGGTCGCTTGGAAAAACGGGCAAATTGTGGTCCCAATGCATGGGAAGCTCTCGTCGCTGCATCAGTTGAATCTCGTTAGCAAGCTCCGGCTGCTTGGCTGCGTAGGCGGCGAAGATATCCATCCAGTGGCGTCTCGCTGTCGCTCCACGCACGCCTATTCCAGCGGCGAAGTGCTCGCGGACACCATCGGGAACTAAAAACTTTGCGTCCTCTGGCCACCCATAGCGGCGCTTACAGAGGCGGATCTCATCTTCGCCGAGCGGCTCTCCGTGGGCTTCGGGAGTGTCTTGTTTATGGGGGGAACCGTAGCCGATGTGGCTGTCCAGGATGAGAAAGGTGGGACGACCCTTGGTCCGGCGAAAGACCTGCAGGGCATGCTCGATCCGGTCAATGTCGTTAGCGTCGCCGACGCGAAGTACGTTCCACCCGTAACCCAGGAACCGAGCCGCGATGTCCTCCGTGAAAGCGATTCGCGTGTTTCCCTCGATCGTGATGTGATTGTTGTCGTAGACCCAACAGAGATTGTCCAAGCCGAGGTGTCCGGCAAGTGATGCCGCTTCCGACGAGACGCCTTCCATCATGCAGCCGTCCCCGCAAACGGTATAGATGCGGTAATCGAAGATATCAAAGCCAGGCTGATTGTAGCGATTAGCGAGCCACTTTTGGGCGATCGCCATGCCCACACTGGTGGCTACCCCTTGCCCGAGAGGACCGGTAGTGGTCTCGACGCCCGAGACCCAGTGGTACTCGGGGTGCCCCGGAGCCTTACTGTCCAGCTGCCGGAAGCGGCGTATGTCGTCCAGCGAAACCGAGGGCCGGCCCAGCCTTTCGTAATCCGCATTCACCGCCTTGGTTCCAGTCAGGTGTAGCACGGACCAGAGCAGCATCGACGCGTGACCGTTTGAGAGCACGAACCGATCCCGGTTGGGCCAAATCGGGTCCTCCGGGTCGAAACGCATTGTGCGATTCCAGATCGTATAGACCAAGGGCGCCAGCGCCATTGGTGTGCCGGGATGTCCAGACTTTGCTTGTTGCACCGCGTCGATCGAGAGGGTGCGAATCGTGTTGATCGACAATTGATCTAATTCTTCGTTGGTCATAGAAATTGGTTTTCTGGGGCGACTGCTTTTTTTTTATTCCCAGCGTTCTATTGAGCAACCAACTTCCGAGCCGACGAATCGTTTATCGGTTCATCCGCAAGAACGAGGTCTAAGAGCGCCAGAGTGCCAGTCAGTTGGCCCTCCCCGTTTTCGACAGCGAATTGGCGATCGGCGGTTTGAGCAAAACGGAGCAAGACCTGATCCACCAACTCATCCGCTTTGACGCCGATAAAGGGAACTATCAACAACTCGTGCACAGCCGATTTGGCGCCAACCTTTCCCTGGTGCAACAGGTCAAAGACAAACTCGAGGCGCAACCATCCTTTGCACATTTGATCTTCATTCACGACGGGCAGCATCGATGCTGCCGTCTGCTTGAATGTTTTCAGCGCCAACCTCACCGAATCAGTCTCATGAATCACGGCCGGATTGGTGCGCATGAAATCCGCCACCCGTTTCTGCCGGATTTCTGGAGAAACTTGACTCACCAGGGCTTTACGTTCATCCAGCGTCAGGTATTGGACTGCACTTCGGTTTAAGAGGTAGCCCAGCGTCAGACTATTTTGAGCCAAAGCATCAAAAGTGGCTTTATCTAGGGCGAGCACCGTCGTTGCCTCAAGTGCCGTCGCATTAAACTGTCGCTTTATCTTTTGCAGTAGTTCCCTTTCGCCGAAATGATGGCCGTGCGTCAGTGTGCGAACCGGTCCGTTTTCGTCGGAAAGCTCTACCAGTCCTTTTTCGATGAGATAAAAGGAGAAAGCTGGATCACCGATATGATAAATGGGATCGCCTTTCTCTAAATGAACGCGACCGACCACCTCGGTCATTTTGATATCCAGAAGACTGATGTCGCGAGGGAACAACAGTTCCAGGTTCCACTCAATTAACACTTTCAGTTTCCGTTCCAAGCCCGGCAGTTTGGAGAGGTATACGGCTCGCCACATCAGCCAACCTAAGAAACCGGAAACTTTAAATCCGAAAACCTTGCCGACCGCGTTAAGATGCCCAAGAGAAGCCATTTCTCCTAGTGCTTTGAAGCCGAAAGGCTGCAGAGCGCGCTTGCTTTTCAGAGCGATAATATTCTTTCCCAGGACGGTACCCTGCCGGATCGCGAATTGCGCGGTCGCCGGTGAGACACTTCCATCGGTCAGTGGCACCGCGGCGCAATCTCCAGCCGCCCAGAGGTTTTCGTGGCCTTTTACCTGCATCGTCGGTTCGGTAATCAGTCGTCCTTTCGAGTTGGCTAACTGATATCGATCGATCAGTTTCTTGATCACCGGGTGCGTCGCATTCCCAACCGTTGTGATCACCGTGTTCGTTTCAATCACATCGCCATTGTTCAGAATGGCACGCTCCGCGGTGATGGCGGTTACCTGAGTATTCAGTCGCACCTCAATCCCACGTTTTTCCAGGTGCTCACCGCAATAACGCCCCAGCTCCTCTCCGATTTGCGGCAATAAATAGGGACCGCTTTGAACCAAGACTAAGCGGAATTCTTTGCGATCGAGTCGCGGATAAAATTTGCGCACATCCCGCAGCAGGTCGTAAATTTGGCCAGCGGTCTCCACCCCGGAATATCCGCCGCCAACGACCACGAATGTGAGCAGTCTCCGCCGCACCGCCTCAGTCTTGCTCACGCTCGCTTCTTCCAACCGCTGAATCACTTCCGCACGCAGCCGAATTGCGTCACCGACGGTTTTCATCAGGTAGCCATGCTCAGGCATTCCCGGAACGCGGCTCACGTCCACCACGCTTCCAATGGCTAACACGAGATGTTCAAACTTCAGGATGGCATCGTGAACATAGGGCCCGGGAGAAAAGCGAACGGTCTGGGCATCAAGGTCAACTTCATCCACGGATCCCATGAAAATGGAGCTGCCCCGGCAGAATTGGCGAAGTGGATTGACGACGTGGAGTGGCGAAATCGACGATCCACTGACCTCGGCCAACATCGGATGGAACAGCATTGCGTTTTGGTCCGCCACCAGCGCCACGCTTTCAGCCGCATCATGCAGGCCGGCGGTCAACGCCCGCGCGCAGTAAGTACCGGCGAAT
>Ga0209526_10001146_pt1 | contig 17531 bp, 11 predicted proteins | sample JacPinW_OM2H0_M1_FD_188566 | JGI IMG/M metagenome (GOLD analysis project Ga0209526, IMG submission 188566) | Forest soil microbial communities from Algoma, Ontario, Canada - Jack Pine, Ontario site 1_JW_OM2H0_M1 (SPAdes) (version 2) | ecosystem: Environmental > Terrestrial > Soil > Boreal... | reverse complement strand
CAGTTTCGCCGCGCGACGGTTCGAGCGCGGGAGATGCAATTGCCGCGCCGCCTCACGGTCCTGCTTCCTCTACCGACGGACGGTTCGGACCGCCGCAAGCCGCGATGGCGACTTCCTTCGGATCGAGCGCCGCTACCGCCAGCAAATTCGAAACTGCGGGCGCGCCTTACCGGCCCGTCGATCAACGACTGAGTTTTGACCCCACAGGAAGAACGAATATCCAGCAAGAAACCGCCGTGTCGGCAGCCGAGACAGCGCCTGTCGCCCCAGGAACTCTTCCAAGCCCCGATGAGATTGTCGACCTGAAGCCGCTCGGGCAGGTGAACGGTAGCTTCATCGTTGCGGTGAACGGAGAAGGACTGTGGATCATCGATCAGCACGTGGCACACGAGCGCGTGCTCTTCGAGCAGCACCTGCGGGCGCGGCGCGAGGGCGATCTCGGCGGCCAGAGGTTGCTTGTTCCGCTGATCGTCGAACTCAATCCACGGCAACTTGCAGTTTTTGAGCAGATTAGCGCTGAGCTCCTCGCAAATGGGTTCGAAACTCAGCTGATGGGCGTGCGCAGTGTCGCGATCCAATCCGCGCCAGCGGGAATCGCCAGCGGAGACGCCGAAAAGCTATTGTTTGAAATCCTGGACGGCATCGCGCGCGAGAGTCAGGCCATTTCGATCGATGCCTTGCAGGCGAAGATCGCGGCTTCGACGTCGTGCCACGCGGCCATCAAGGTGAATACGCCGCTCGACGCGGCAAAAATGGAGTGGCTGCTCGGCGAGCTCGCGAGAACGGAATATCCGATGAGCTGCCCGCACGGCCGCCCGATCGTTCTGCGCTATTCCGTGCGCGAGATCGAGCGCGCGTTCAAGCGAATTTGACGCGCGAATCATGCAGGTTGTCGTGCTGAACGAAGCAAGGGATTCGTCTTCTGCGGGCTCGGGCTCGGAATGGCTACCTTGCAAGGTGCGTGTGAAAAAACTGATAATCGCGATTGACGGACCGGTCGGCTCGGGCAAGAGCACTCTCGCCCGCCGCGTGGCCCAAATGATGGGTTATGTCTATGTGGATACCGGTGCGATGTACCGCGCGCTCGCGCTCAAGGCCCTGCGCCGGGGCCTCTCGCTTGACGCTGCCGAAGACCTCGAGGCTCTGGCTTTCGGCACGCACATCGACTTGCGCGCTAAGGACGACACGCAGCAAGTATTTCTCGATGGCGACGACGTGACTGCGGCCATTCGCAGCACGGAAGTCTCGCAGGCAGCGTCCAAGATTGCGGTGGTTCCCGCCGTCCGGCACGTGCTCGTCACCGAGCAGCGCCGCGCGGGGCATCAGGGCGGCGTGGTGATGGAGGGACGCGACATCGGCAGCGTCGTCTTCCCCGATGCGGAACTCAAAATTTTTCTCGTGGCATCCCCCGAGGTTAGAGGACAGCGGCGCTGGCGGGAGCACCAACAGAAGGGCGACGCGATCGACCTGGCGCACACCCTGGTCGAAATTCACGAGCGCGACCGACGGGACCGCGAGCGCAGCTCCTCGCCCTTGTTCTGCGCGCCCGATGCTGTGGTCGTCGACAGCACGGCGATGGATCCGGAGGAAGTGGCGCGCCTCGTAGTGATGTTGGCGCGAGAGCGCGGAGGCGCATCTTCCTCGGCGATGCAAAGCTGATTTCTCCGGGAAAGCTTCGGGAAGGAAATATGAAGCTCGTCATTTTACTTGGAAGCATGGCGCTGTTCCTGTCGATGACCGATGGTTCCAGTTCGACGCAGACTCCGAGTGCAAGCACGGGGCCCGTCAGCACGGCGACGCGGCGGTTGCGGAACTTCCTCTCCGAAGATTGGAAATACTGGATGGGTGAGTACCCCGAAGCGGCGACCCTTTTCGGCTATCCAGGAGAGAACGATCGATGGACCGATTACTCGCCAGCGGGCATCGAACGACGCAACCGGCACCTCGAACAGAGCCTGGGACTCCTACGTGCCATTCCCCGCAACGAACTGCCTGCGGATGAGCAGTTAAACTACGACCTCTATCAAGAGGCGATTCAGACCGCGATTGCAGGGCTCCGATTTCATGATGACGCATTTCCACTTTCGTCGGTTGTGCCGACAAATCTCTATATCCCCGTCAACCAGATACAAGGATTGCTTCAGGACCTGCCCATCACGATCGACAGAATGCCGACTGCACGCCCGAGTGACTATCAAGACATTCTTGCCCGGCTCAGTTCGATTCCCCGAATTGTAGACCAGACCATTGATCTCATGAAACGTGGGCTCGGGAACGGATGGACGCCGCCGAGGGTCACGATGCGCGAGGTGCCGAAGCAAATCGAGAGCCAGATTGTTTCCGATCCTCTGGCCAGCCCGCTGCTGGCCGCATTCAAGACCTATCCGACGGCGATCACCACAGAGCAGCGAAAGGACTTCACTCTCAGGGCCACTGCCGCCTACCGGGACAAGGTTTCGCCCGCATTCGGGAAACTTCGTGATTTTCTTGTTGAGACCTACATTCCCGCGTGTCGCGAAACAATTTCCGTGCGCGATTTGCCGGACGGTTCCGATTTCTACAAATATCTTGTGCGCTGGCACACGACCACCGGTCTCTCCCCCGAGCAGATACATCAGAATGGACTCGAGCAGGTGAAACGGATTGGCACCGAGATGGATCAAGTAATCGCCCAGACCGGATTCAAGGGGAGCTTCGCGGGATTCGTGAGATTTATGAACACAGAACCTCGCTTCATATTTTCGAGCGCTGATGATCTGCTGGTGTACTTCCGCGACATCGCGAAACGAGCCGATCCGGAACTTGCGCATCTGTTCGGCGTTCTGCCGCGACTTCCGTATGGCGTAAAGCCTGTTCCGGAGGCGGTTGCGCCATCGCAAACAGCCGCTTATTACGATCAGGGAGCGCCTTCGCCGGGCCGCCCCGGCTATGTCTACGTCAACACATACAAGATTGAGTCGCGTCCAAGATGGGATGCGGAGGATCTATTTCTGCACGAGGGCGTCCCGGGACACCATCTGCAGATCTCTCTGGCGCAGGAAATGAATGGCGTCCCAGAATTTCGAAAACAACTCGGGTACACCGCGTATGTCGAGGGTTGGGCGCTGTATGCGGAGAGCCTCGGCGGCGAAATGGGTTTCTATGCCGATCCGTACTCGAAGTTCGGTTATCTGAGCGCCCAGATGTGGCGAGCTGTCCGGCTCGTCGTGGATACAGGAATCCATTCGATGGGATGGAGTCGCGAGCAGGCGATCGAATACTTCGAGGAGAAAACGGGGCAGCCCGAGCAAAACGGCGTGGTCGAGGTGGATCGATACGTCGTCTGGCCGGGTCAGGCGCTCGGATACAAAATCGGACAACTCAAGATTCAAGAGCTCCGCCACGCTGCCGAGCAGGAACTGGGCGATCAGTTTGCCATTCGAGCCTTTCACGATGCGGTCCTCGATCAGGGAGCGCTCCCACTGGACATTCTCGATGCTCGGGTCACCAAGTGGGTTGCCGCACAGAAGGCGAAGCAGTCAGCGCGCTGATCTTGCCGGGAGTTCCGGCCCTGTTATGTTGCAGCAACTGGCGGAGTCTGGGATATCAGGGATTGATTCGCAGCCCGCCGCAGCTGCCGGAACCGACCGTATAGGGAGGAAAAGGGCTTGTCGCCCCGCGTACCGGGTGGGCTATGCCGGACTGGACATCGAAGCCAGGAACTCTGCATTGGTTTTGGTCTTGGAGAGGCGCCCTAACAAGAGCTCCATCGCTTCCACCGTGGACAGCGGACTGAGCACCTTGCGCAATACCCAGATACGATTCAGCTCGTCTGGCGGCAGGAGCAATTCGTCCTTACGCGTTCCGGAGCGATTGATGTCGATCGTCGGGAACACACGCTTATCGACCAGCCGCCGGTCGAGGTTGATTTCCATGTTGCCGGTGCCCTTGAATTCTTCGAAGATGACGTCGTCCATGCGGCTGCCGGTGTCGATCAATGCTGTAGCGATGATAGTGAGAGAACCGCCCTCCTCGATGTGCCGCGCGGCGGCAAAGAAGCGCCGGGGGCGCTGCAAGGCGTTCGCGTCGATACCACCGGAGAGAACCTTTCCGGAGGGCGGCGTGACAGCGTTATAGGCGCGGCCGAGACGCGTCAACGAATCGAGCAGGATGACGACATCGCGCTTGTGCTCGACGAGGCGCTTGGCCTTCTCCAGTACCATCTCCGCAACCTGAATATGGCGTTGCGGCGGCTCATCGAACGTCGAGCTGATCACCTCTCCCTTTACAGTCCGCTGCATGTCGGTGACTTCTTCAGGCCGCTCGTCGATTAGGAGCACAATCAGCGCGACCTCGGGATGATTCGTTGTAACCGAGTTGGCGATCGACTGCAGCATCATCGTCTTGCCGGTGCGGGGAGGAGCGACGATCAGCCCCCGCTGACCCTTGCCGATCGGGCAGAGCATGTCGAGCACGCGCCCAGTGAGATTTTCCTTGGTTGTTTCGAGCCGGATGCGCTCCTGGGGGTAAAGCGGCGTGAGGTTGTCGAAAAAGATCTTATTTCGCGCAACCTCGGGGTCTTCGAAATTGACTGCTTCGACCTTGATCAGCGCGAAATAGCGCTCACCGTCCTTTGGCGGACGAACCTGGCCGGAGACGGTGTCGCCGGTGCGAAGGTCAAACTTGCGGATCTGCGAAGGGGAGACGTATATGTCGTCAGGACCCGGGAGGTAGTTGTATTCCGGCGCGCGAAGGAAACCGAAACCATCGGGCAGACATTCAAGAACACCTTCTGAGAAGATCAGCCCGTTCTTCTCGGTCTGGGCGCGCAGGATCTGAAAGATCAGCTCCTGCTTGCGCATGCCGGAAGAGCCGGGGATATTCAGCTCCTTGGCGATCTTCGCCAGATCGGTGATGTTCTTGTCTTTCAATTCTGCAAGGCTAATGCTCATCGAGTTCTTTCCTTCTCAAGCCTGGATGGCCAGGCGCGATTGTGATGTTTTGAATGGGTTCCTGGGCAGGCGCACGCTTTACACCAGCTCGAATTCCGAAACGGGCCGGTGACATTTTCTAGTGCCGTGTGCCAGTGTCAGCCAACCAAAAAGGCAAGCCCTAGCCGAAGCACGCATGTGCAGTGATAAAAAACGCAGTGTGTTGAAACAGCACTAGCGTACAGACAGTCTCTTTACACTTCGGTCGCGGACCGGACCTGCGCAGCAGGTTCTGGGGAGAACCGAAGGTCTTTATCCCACTATTTAGTTGGTTAATTCTTTATCCTGGACGACGTCTGCGCCGAACTTTGGATCAACGCCGGCAACCGGCGGATGGCCGGGAATTGGAAGCGGATGCTCGAGCGCGAACTGCAGGACTTCGTCCATCGATTCCACGAAATGAATCGACATCTGTGCTTGAACCTCCGGCGGAATATCCGCCAGATCTTTTTCGTTGTCTTTCGGGAGAATCACGGTATGCAGCCCGAGCCGATGCGCCGCGAGCAGCTTTTCCTTGACGCCGCCAATAGGAAGTACTTTGCCGCGAAGGGTGATCTCACCGGTCATGGCCACGTCACAGCGGACCGGGATACGCGTTAGGGCGCTGACGATCGATGTGCAGAGTGTAATTCCTGCCGACGGGCCGTCCTTCGGTATCGCGCCCTCCGGCACATGCACATGGATGTCGAGGTGACGGTAGAAATCCTTTGGCAGTCCGAACAGGTGGCTGCGCGAACGGACGTAGCTCATGCCGGCTTGGGCCGATTCCTGCATGACGTCGCCAAGTTTCCCGGTGAGTGTCAGCCGGCCCTTACCCTGCATCAGGGTCGCCTCGGTCGAGAGCACTTGGCCGCCTACTTCGGTCCAGGCCAGGCCGGTGGTCAAGCCGACTTCGTTCTTTTTCTCGGCGAAGAAATCGCGGTATTTGATGACGCCGAGGTAATCGTTGACGTTTGTGACGGTAACCTCGGCAGTGAAATTCCGTCCATCGGAAACCACCTTGCGCGCTACTTTTCGGCAAACGTTGGCAAGCTCGCGATCGAGGTTCCGAACGCCCGCCTCGTGTGTGTAGTGACGAATAATGAGTGTGACGGCTTCGTCGGTGAATTTCAGATTATCGTTTGTCAATCCGGTGGCTTCGCGCTGTTTTGGAATCAGGAAGCGTTGACCGATCTGGTGCTTTTCCTGTTCCGTGTAGCCGGGGATGCGCAGAACCTCCATGCGGTCCTGAAGCGGTTGAGGAATCGTGTGCAGCACATTCGCCGTGCAGATGAACATGACCTTCGAGAGGTCATATTCCACGTCGAGATAATGGTCGGTGAACGAATGGTTCAGTTCCGGATCGAGCACTTCCATCAACGCTGCCGACGGATCGCCGCGAAAGTCCATGGACATCTTGTCGACTTCATCGAGCACGAACACGGGATTTATCGTGCCGGCCTTCCGCATCATCTGGACGATCTGGCCGGGCAGAGCGCCGATGTAGGTTCGCCGGTGACCGCGGATTTCCGCCTCGTCGCGGACGCCGCCGAGCGAGACGCGGACAAATTTGCGTCCCGTGGCCCGTCCGATCGACATCGCCAGCGACGTCTTGCCGACGCCTGGAGGCCCCAGGAAGCACAGGATTGAGCCTTTCGGATTTTTAACCAACTGGCGGACGGCCAGGTATTCGAGAATCCGCTCTTTGATCTTATCGAGGCCGTAGTGGTCTTCTGAAAGAATGACCTCCGCGCGCTTGATATCGCGGATTTCTTTCGACCGCTTCTTCCACGGCACAGCCAGCAGCCAGTCGAGATAATTCCGCGAGACGGTGGATTCGGCCGACATGGGCGGCATCATTTCCAGGCGCTTGAGCTCCTGCATGGCCTTTTCCATCGGGCCTTCCGGCATACCGGACGTTTCGATTTTCTTCTTGAGCTGCTCGATTTCGTTCGCCTCGCCGCGTCCGAGCTCCTTCTGGATCGCTTTCAGTTTCTCGTTGAGGTAATACTCTTTCTGTGCGCGCTCCATTTGCCGCTTCACGCGCGTGTTGATCGAGCGGTCCACGTTCAGTTTTTCAATTTCCACTTCGAGAATATCGGCGATACGGTTCAGTCGCTCGAGCGGCTCAAAGAGCTCAAGCAATTCCTGCTTTTCCTCCACAGGGATCTGGAGATTTGCGGCGATCGCGTCAGAAAGCTTGCCGGGATCCTCAACGCGCACGGCGGCGATCATCGTGTCGTAGTTGAGGCTCTGCGAGAGCTTCACGTATTGCTCGAACAGACTTGTTACGCGGCTCGAGGCTTGCTCGAGCTGCGGAGAAGGCTCGGACTTCACCGGAACAAGCCGAACCGAAGCGCGGAAGAACCCCTCGTCGCTTGTCACCTGGACGATCTTTGCGCGCTCGGTGCCTTCGACCAGAACCTTGATATTGCCGTCCGGCAGCTTGACACTCTGCACGATATTCGCAAGCGTTCCCACCTGGAAGATTTCCTCGGGCTTGGGGTCGTCGACCGAGGCGTCGTGCTGGGTTACGAGGAAGATCTTCTTTTCGCCGGCCAGTGCTTCTTCGAGCGCTCGTACGGAAGCCTCGCGGCCCACGATGAACGGGTGCATCATCTCCGGAAAGATGACCATGTCCCGCACAGGCATCATCGGCACGCGCTTAAGTTCAAGTTTTTCGCGATTGAACATCGATTCTTTTTGTCCCAAGTGTCCCTAGCCCGCTTTTTCGAGCAAGCTCCAGTTAATTTCGCGACCCTTGACCATGTCTGCGGTCACGACGAAGTCGCGAAGTTTTCGTTGTGCCGGCAGGTGGTACATCATTTCAAGCATCAAGTCTTCGAGGATCATCCGCAGTCCGCGCGCCCCTACTTTGCGCTGGAGCGCCAGTTCCGCGACCGTCTCTAGCGCGTCGTCGGTGAACCGCAGCCGCACATTTTCGAATTCGAACAGCCTCTGATACTGACGCACGAGCGCATTCTTTGGTTCCGTCAGGATGCGCACCAGGGCGCTCTTGTCCAGATCGCTCAGAACGCCCACGACGGGGAGCCGACCCACAAACTCAGGGATCAGGCCGTAACGGATCAGATCGGTCGGCTGCGCCTGTTCCAAAACTTCAATGTTGCGCCGAGTGGCGGTCGTCGGCTGCGCGTCGGCGTGGAAGCCGAGGGACTTCTGTCCCACGCGCCGTTCAATCAGTTTCTCAAGCCCCACAAAGGCTCCGCCGCAGATGAACAAAATATTCGTCGTGTCGACCGGCGTGAATTCCTGGTGCGGATGCTTGCGCCCGCCCTGGGGGGGAACGTTCGCGACCGTACCTTCGAGAATCTTGAGGAGCGCCTGCTGCACGCCCTCGCCCGAAACGTCGCGGGTGATCGAAGGGTTCTCGTCCTTCTTCGAAATCTTGTCAATCTCGTCTATGTATATGATGCCTTGCTGTGCCTTTTGGACGTCTCCATCGGCGGCCTGCAGGAGCTTCAGGATGATATTCTCGACGTCCTCGCCAACGTAGCCTGCTTCGGTAAGTGTCGTTGCGTCGACGATCGCAAACGGCACTTCGAGCATGCGCGAGAGCGTCTGTGCCAGCAGCGTCTTGCCGGTGCCGGTCGGGCCGATCAGAAGAATGTTCGATTTCGTGAGTTCTACATCGCCCGGCTGACGATTCAGGAAGATGCGCTTGTAGTGGTTGTAGACCGCGACGGCCAACTTCTTTTTTGTCTTGTCCTGGCCGATCACATACCCATCGAGAAACGCTTTGATTTCGGGGGGACGCGGCAGCCGACGATTCGCCGGGCTGGATTGCTCGCGTTTCTCGTCCTCGAGAATCTGCTGGCAGACCCCCACGCACTCGTTGCAGATGTACGAGCGCGGATACTCCGATGGAGAACTGATGAGTTTCTCCACCTGCTCCTGCGTCTTGTGGCAGAAGGAACAGCGCAGGGGCTCTTCTGGGGTGAACCGTTTCACTGGTGGCGCCTCCCACGGGCCCCGACCACACCCGGGACGAGTCTGCCTCCCATTGTAAGACGGAAACGGACCGCTGGATACAGATTCATCGTCTTCATTACCTTTTGAGAACTCTAACGGTGCTTCGAGATAATTTCATCCACGACGCCGTACGCCTTCGCCTGTTCTGCCGTCATTATGAAATCGCGCTCGACGTCCTTCTCGACCTTGTCGAGCGGCTGCCCGGTGTGGCCCGCGAGCAGCTTGTTAAGCGACGCGCGAGTCCGAATGATTTCCTTGGCGTGGATATCGATGTCAGTCGCCTGGCCAGAGAGGCCCGACATCCAGGGCTGGTGGATCAGAACGCGGGAGTTCGGGAGGGCATAGCGCTTCTTCGGTGTTCCCGAAGCGAGCAGCAGCGCGGCGATAGAGGCCGACTGGCCGATGCAATATGTGACCACGTCGGGGCGCACGAACTGCATGGTATCGTAAATTGCCATCCCCGACGAGATCGAGCCCCCTGGCGAGTTGATGTAAAGCGAAATGTCCTTCTCCGGATCCTCGGACTCGAGAAAGAGCAGTTGGGCGGTGACAAGGTTAGCCACATGATCGTCAATCGGAGTTCCGATGAAGATAATGTGATCCTTGAGCAATCTGGAATAGATGTCGTAGGCTCTTTCACCGCGGTTCGTCTGCTCGACGACCATGGGAACGAGCGTTGTAGCACGCGGATTCGAGTCGTCTCCTTGACTCATCGGGAATATTTTTGCGCGCTGAGGAACCCAATCCAGGAGCCACTATTCACTTTTGGCTGTCGTCTCGATTCGGGCGGTGCGGTAGAGCCACTCGATTACTTTGTCGCTGCGCAACTTAGACTTCATCCTATCGAGTGCCCCTTGCTTTGTCAAGCGAGCCCGGAGCGCCGTTGCCGATTCGCCACTCCGCTCAGCCAGCCTCGCAATCTCCTTTTCAACGTCTTCGTCGCTGGCCTCGATTCCCTCTGTCGAGGCGATGCGGTCGACTATGAGCTCGGCTTTGACATCGTCTACCGCTGGGTCGCGTTGGCGCCGCCGCAGCGATACCCAATCCACATTCACCGCCCGGGGATCGACGCCCTGCGTTGCGAGTGACCCGACCACGCGCTCCAGCCGCACATCCATCTGATGCTCAATGAGTGCTTCGGGCACGGGGAAGTCATGTTGTTTCACAAGCATAGCGAGAATCTTTTCGTGCCCCTGCGCGGTTTGCCGTTTTTCCTTCGCGGCTTCCAGACTCTCGCGGAGCTTCTTGCGCAACTCGTCGAGTGTGGTGACCCCACCCCGTTCGCCCGCTGCGTCCTTTGCGAATTCATCGTTCAGCTCGGGCAGCTTCTTTTCCTTGATTCCTTGGACATCGACCGAGTAGTCGTAAGTCTTCCCTGCGAGTTTGGGGTCGGGATAATCGTCGGGGTAGTGCGATCGGAAGCGCTTCGTTTCTCCCGGCGTCGCCCCGCGCAGGTTTTCGGTGAAGCTCTCGAGGGTCTCTTCCGCGCCCAAATGACACAGAATGTTGTCGGCCTGGACGGAATCGCCACCTCCGACCGGGGTGCCCGTCAACTTGATAAGAACGTAATCGCCATCTTGTGCGGCGCGGCCCTCCACCGGAACGAACGTCGCGGCACGCTCCCGCACCTCTTCGAGGGCTTTTTCTACCTGCGGGTCGCCGATTTCAACCTGATCGATCTGGATCTGGAGGTTTTTGTAATCGCCGAGCTCGAATTCCGGAAGGACTTCAAAAACCGCGCGGAAGCGCAACGGCTCGCCTTCCTTGAAGTGGACGTGATCCACTTCGGGGCGAGTGACCGGAATAAGCTTCTTCTCATCGAGAGCCTTCTCAAGATGCTCCGGCACAAGCGACTGAACGACTTTACCCTCGATATCTTCGGCGAATCGGCGGCGGACCAACGCCACCGGCGCTTTGCCGGGACGAAATCCCGGAATACGCGCGATACGCGCGATGTCACGCGCAGCCTTTTCCGTCGCTTTCTGAACATTTTCGGCTGGTATTTCTAGCTCGATCTCGCGCTTACATGTTGTCTCTGTCATTAGAACTTCTTATGGGGACAAACGCCGGCAAACCCCTTATTCCAGTCCGCCTTTCGCCTGTTCGGAAATCCGAGGAGGAGGAGGGCAGGGAAGATCAGCCAGCGAATGCGCTGGGGTGAAGGGCCAGTATAGGGAAACTGCCGGCGCCCGTCAACTGAGCATGGCCGATGCGAAACATGAAAGGGAGTAGTTCTTGAAGAAATGAATCGGGCCAGAGGCGACGGAACCTCCTGCGTCGCGATAGTCACGGCTTTCGGTCGGCCAGATAAAAGTAGCCGACCTTATTATTCGCGGGTGAAGCAAACCACATCCGCCCCTCGGAATCGGGAATAAACTCCCTCATCGTATTTTCAGATTGGGGGAAAGGGTACTCCGTTACCTGACCCGATTTCGGATCCAATCGCCCAACCACATCCATCTGTTCGGAGGAATACCAAATGTGGTGGTCCTTATCGATCCCCAGGGCATAGGGACTCGCATCCGGGCCAGGCAAGCTGTATTCCTTGAAGGTATTGGTCCTCGGATCGAAGTGGCCGAGCTTGCCTGCAGCATACTCGCCGAACCATATGGTTCCATCGGTATCTGCCGCGATCTGTCGTGGTAAACCCGCTGTTGGCGGAGAGTAACCCGTTATTTTCCCCGTTTTGCCGTCCTTCTTATAAAGCTTCCCGTCCGGTGTGAATCCAGTGACCCAGACGTTGTCATCCTTGTCGATCTCGAGGCCATAGGTGTCGCTCGTCTGGATGCCCGTCATCCAAGTGATGCCCCGATCCCCTTTATTAGGCGCTACCGGGTACTCGGTAAACTTCCTTGTCCCGGGATCGAAGCTGCCGAAGGGTGTACCAGATGTCCACACGATCCCCTTCGAGTCAATCCGAATGGTGTGCTTCGATCCGCCCGAGCGGAGGCCCTCCTTTCCAGGAATGAAGGCATCTTGGTATTCCGTGATTTCTTGCGTCTTCGGATCCCACTTGCCGATCTTGTTAGGGGCTTGCTCGACAAACCATACATTGCCGTCCGGCGCCTCCCATGCCGAGTGGATAAAGGCGGGACCTTGAGTCGGCAACTTGAACTCTTTCATCTCCCCGGTCTTGGGGTCGAGCCTGTCAATTGCGTTCGTCCCTCCGTAATTGGCGATCCAGACGCTTCCATCTTTGGCGGGATTGGCATCCCAAGGCATCCGGCTCGGCCCCCGCATGTCATACTCCACGTAGACGATGCTCATGGCCTCATCGCCAAAGTGCCGCACCAGCCCTTTGTATTCAGGCATGTCAGCCGGGGATCGCGGCAGAACCGAATCCTCGCCAAAAAGGCTATTGATGTAAGCGGCTATGTCGTTAGCCTTCTGTTCGGTCAAAAACGGCGCCGTGGCGGAATGAGTGAGTTCCCGCATGTAATTCACCCGGTCTCGCCAGCCCTCCTCATTTCGGCGTACCGGCGCCATTCGAGTCTGAAATCCGTGGCAGCCGAAACAGGTCCCGACGTACTCTTTTTTTGCCGGGGCGTCCGGGAATAAGTGGATCCCCTGGTAATAGGAAAGGTCGCTCCAACGGACCATCCCCTTCTCCAGGGCAAAATCGAACGAGGCATTCTGGTCGGCCGCCAGGCTCACGGCTCTCTGTGGCTCGCTCTTATAGCCAATGGCTCTTATCCGCAGATCATACTCTCCGGCCGGAAGGTTCTCCACGCGGTACCTCCCGTCCTGGTTGGACAGCACGTTGACGGTTATTTTGGTCTTCGTATTCTGGACTTGTACGAAAGCTCCTTCAAAAGGAGCTCCATCTGATCCTTTCAAGTTTCCCGTGATCGTGGCCCCCGGGGAGACTGAAGCAAGAGAAACAAACAAAACAAAAAATCCTAGAGTCCGAATCAGTACCCACATAGCTCTCCCCCCCACCTACACTGTATCGTCTTTTCCTCGGCGTGTACTCTTACTCTCGATGCCACTGCGGGTATTCAACTTCGCGCCCGTCGGCACACGGAAGAAACATCGCATGGCTAACACGATGCCAACTGGGTGTCAACACTTTATACACTTTACGTGGTTGGTGTCTGTGTGTCTCCTTGGTCGCAGGAGACGATCGACGCGGATGCAGGCCGACGAATGATCTGATTGCAATCTCAAAGAAATAGGTTCCGCGCTTCGGCGCGCAGCTCGAGATTCGAGCGACTTTCAGAATCTCGAATGTAGAGCCATGGCAGGTCTCTGAGCGCGATTGGGGTTCCTCCGGTTTTGAATCGGTGATTTTGCGTTGTGCCGCGAGTGACCCAGGAAGAGTGCGTACTCGTGCTTGGCGAAAGCAACAAACTCACGAGCAATCCAGTCTGCCACGATTTCGGCTCGAAATGTTCTCTGAACGTCTCAGTCGAGACCTTCCATTTGGCTCGGGTGAACCGGTAACACTCCAACGAAAATTGGAGTTCCACGCCAGTCTATGCTATGGTTCACCCACACGGTCTCTGTTGCACAAGCCTGGAGATCTCGATGCGACCGATACGAATTTTCCCGCTGATCGCCGTTGTCATCTTTGGGGTCACGGTGGTTGGACACGGGCAGTCCCCCGACGATATGCGCCTGTCGATAACAAAGGACATAATGGATGAAATTGCCCATGACCAGCTCGCGTCAGTTTGCGAACATTTCAGTCCCGAACTGAGAGATTCCCTCCCTCAAGAGCAAGTGAAGGCCGTGTGGACCGAATTGATTGCAATGACCGGCGCATTTCAGAAGCAAATTTCACAAAGCACAAGAACGGTACAGGACATGCCGGTTTATGTTTCAAAGAGTCAATTCGAAAATTTTCAAGTCGAGTTACGCCTGGCGTTTAACGACAGCAACCAGATAACCCGTATTTGGATTGCTCCGGTATCTGACCTCAGTTCCGAGAACATGGAAGCGTCGGCCAAGGCAATAACGGATCTTTTGCGGCAGAGGCGTTTCGATCTGGTGAGCGCCAGATTCAGTGATCGGATGAAAACTGCGATGCCTGCCGATAGATTGGATGCGTCGTGGTCGCACGTTGTCCTCCATCTCGGGCAATTCAAAAGCGTCAAGCTAGCAAGGAAAGACCCTGAATCTGACCTGGTGGATGTTAGGTGCGAGTTTGAACACGGAGAAGCTACTGTGCGAGTCGCATTCGACCCTTCCGGAAAAGTAAGCGGCCTTTGGATGTTGCCTGTGGAGTCAGGATCCGTGCCGGATCCTCGAGTCTGAATCGATTGGGTGATCGGCCCCTGGGATGTCTATGTTGCCGCTTGATCACTACGGCCCTCTCGTGGTTTCGAGCCAGGAAGGGTTCTTCCCCGACCTTTGACAATCGTTGCCAGGATCTTCCTCGTCCTATGCGCAGCGAGTCCCTGCCGTACGCTCCCGACTGATCAGGCGATTCGCCATGCCGGAAACGCGTTGCAGCGTCTGATCGATCACCTTCCCCGGTTGAAACCGGTCCAGAGACTGCCGGAGTTTTTCTAGTTCTGATAACGTACGCTATTTTTCGCCCATTTGCGGAGCAGTGGGTCTGGTCGGTAAAACAGAGGGCCTGAGGAAGGCCCGAGAGGAGAGGCAATGGAGCCCCCACCAACCAGGGAGAAGGACCGCAGGAAGTAGCGCCAAGGTGATCCAGATCGATGAGGGGAAGATTCAGGAGCACTTAGGAGAAGTGGTACGCAGCACGGTGGAAGAGACGCTGAACGCCATGCTAGACGCGGAAACTCCGGCTCGAGCGCGTTGGTCGCCTCGACGAGCGGCTGGATGCGTTTGACGTCAGGCCGTGCTTGGTGCCGATGAAAAATCGAACCTGATTGAATGAGGGCCCGAACTGGCTATTTTCGCCGAAGGAAAGCGAACAGTTATTTAGAAACTCTGGCGACACGCGGGGTCCGTGCTACGCAGGCGCACGCAGCGGAATCGCACATCGACGTGGGACGACAACACTGCCTTGCTCAAGATAGGCCCTCGAAGGTTTGGTCAATTCCACGTTTCCGGTCAGCTCACTCGCTCAAGGCGACGTTTTCTCTTGTATCAAACCATTTGTTTGATACAACCACGGCTGCGCCTTCTCAAGTGCTTCGGCTGTGGCGGCGGTCTCTTGTACTCGCGATAATCGACTGAGACATCTCGTGCCGCAGTTCTGTCAGTGTTTGTCGATTTTGCCAATCGTCGCAGGTTTTGGAAATGTCTTCCAACGTTTTTTTGAGGCATTGAAAAAAATCTCGGCACGCAACGGACGCACTCACTTCTCTCGTTTGAATCAGAAAATAATCGAGCCAGAGTTCAGGGTTGGAAATCGGCTCGGCCGTAAGCCTTCCAGTGCTTACTTCGTCCATTACAGCAGCGGCCGGTAAAACGGTAGCCCAATCGGAATTTCGGACCAGCTCGAGCGTTCCAAGCAGGCCGTCAACTTCCAGAATCTTACCCGAAGCCGTGACACCAAGTCGAACGGCATTTTCGACGACACGACGCAAACTGTGCTTAGCTGACGGCAGGATAAGTTTCAATTTCGCCAAATCAGCACCGGTCAGATGGTCAGGTCCGTGTTTGTGACTTCCCAGTGATCTCTGCGGTGTTACCTCGGTTGTGCCGCTGCGACCACTCACGAGAACGAGCCGGTCACGAAAAAAGTGAGCCGTCTCTAATCCTAAATGCGCCGGCGGCTCCGTTACAATGGCTGCGTCAATTTCCCCGGCCACGACCCAATCGGTGAGCGTACCGCTGTACGCTTCGGCCAGGCGGACATCAACGTACGGGTGGGCGCTCAAATAGATGGGCAACATCGACGGCAAGGCTCTTTTGAAAAATGTGGGAGGCACCCCGAGGTTGATCTTTCCAGCGACACTACCCGCGAGGTCGAACATTCGCTGCCTGGCCCCTTTCACTGCCTTCAGTACTTCCGTGCAAGATGCGTAGAAGTGCCTACCGGCGACGGTTGGGGTCACACCGCGGGCATGCCGTTTGAATAGGGTGTGTGACACCATTGCCTCGAGGCTCTTTATTTGCGCGCTTACCCCCGGCTGAGTGCAATGTTCTCTCTCTGCAGCCTTACTGATGCTGCCTTCTTCGTAGGCTGCAACGAAATACCGAATCTGATCGAGGTTCATTGCGACAGTCCCGCCTCAAGGCAACACATGGCCGAATAGACTTACGGCGATCGCAATCGGAGGTAAATCACAAAGGTCACGCATCCGTCCGCGATGCCATAAATTGTGATTATGGGTAACATTACGAGATATTATTTGTCAAGATCTCTCAGCGCATCAATATCATCTTCATCGGAAGGCTTGACAAATGTCCAGAGAGCGATATTGACGAACCCCAAGGTCATCCTCCAGATCTACCCCATGCTGCCTACTGGTGGGGAAGAAGACCGGAAACGGCGACGCCCTGTCGGACGTGACACTGAACTATATCATCGGGTACTGCATGAATGGTTGGATATCGTCAAGGCTGCAGACGATATGGGCGTCTGGGGTGCCTCGACGATCGAACACCACCTTCATTCGGAGGGTTACGAAGTCGGGCCGAATCCAGGTGTTCTGAACGCCTGGTGGGCCGGGCAAGTAAAGAATCTTTACTTGGGCGCTCTCGGCTATGTAATGGCGACACAGGATCCCATCCGCGTTGCCGAAGAAACCTCAATCCTGGACCACATCACCAAGGGTAGGTATTTCGTCGGCTTTGCGCGTGGCTATCAGTCGCGGTGGACCAATGTTCTGGGACAGTTCACGCAGTCTGTGGCGACCGTTTGGGAAGGCGACGCAGAGGACCGGAAGAACCGTGACATCTTCGAAGAACGGGTTGAAATGGTACTACGTTGTTGGAAACAGGAGTCAGTTGTCCTGGATGGCAAATATTACCAAGCGCCATTCCCGATCGAAACAGGCGTGCGAAACTACCCCGCGGTTCAGATTGCGCGGGAAGCTGGTGCAATCGGAGAAATTGCGGAGGACAGCAGCGTGCGGCGCGTCAGCGTCGTCCCGCCTCCATTTCAGAAACCGCATCCCCGCGTGATGATTGCCACCAGCAAAAGCGACGACTCGGTCCGTTACTGCGCGCGTCATGGATTCATTCCCACGTATTTTTCAAAGTTCGATAGCGTCATCAAGCAGAGCCACATTTATGTCGAAGAGGCGGCAAGGGTCGGCAAGAACGTTCGCCTCGGACAACACCAAAATATCGTGCGGTGGCTTCATATCGGCGAGACTGAGGCCCAATACCATCACAAGCTTCGGTCGTATGACTTGGATATCTATAAGAATTTCTACGGTCCTTTCTTCCCTCAATTTCCAAAAGATCCGAATATCGACTGGGTCAAGAATATTGCGGAGTCGGGGATCTTCACCGGAGGAACCTTGGATCAAGTGCGGTCGGAATGGCAGCGCCTTTACGAAGTGGTGCCGGCTGAATACATCACCCTTATTTTTCATTACGCACAGCAGCCCAAGGATGATGTGCTCCAGGAGCTAGAGCTATTCATGACCAAGGTGGTGCCAACCTTGGGAGCGGCTAGTTGAACCGAAGCTGCGCGGGAGGGAGTTGAGGTTGTCCTATAAC
>Ga0209526_10001145_pt1 | contig 17538 bp, 12 predicted proteins | sample JacPinW_OM2H0_M1_FD_188566 | JGI IMG/M metagenome (GOLD analysis project Ga0209526, IMG submission 188566) | Forest soil microbial communities from Algoma, Ontario, Canada - Jack Pine, Ontario site 1_JW_OM2H0_M1 (SPAdes) (version 2) | ecosystem: Environmental > Terrestrial > Soil > Boreal... | reverse complement strand
TTTTAGGAATTGATGAGCGATCATGAAGAAGCGCCGATAGGAAATGAGCCGCCGCTCAAGCCGCAGCGCTCGCTGCCGAGTTATCGCGAGCCAACGCCTGAGACGCATCGCAAATTTTCACGCGAGACAGAAGCCGAACTGGCCCTAAAACACACCTTGTTTGCGCCGGGAACCGGGACGCTTCTCGTCCTGTTTTTCTTGGTAACGATCTTTGCCGTGCCATTGATTCAGTTCGCAGCTGAATTTAGAGCAGTTCATTCTTTTCGACGGCTGCCAACTTTCGCCGCATTCGGCGCGCTAATTCCGCGCCGCGATTCTCACACGGCGCGCGGCATTGTCGATCTTTGGTGGATCTTTCCAAACGCGGACGAGATCAAGTCGGTCCAGAAAACCTTGGAAAACGATTCTGTCATTGCTCAATGGTTGCTCCCGCGTGTTGAGTCCGTGCTCACCGGAAAGTTGTATGCCGGCAATGAGCAGGTTTATCTCGGCCGGAATAACTGGCTGTTTTATCGACCGGACGTCGATTACGTGATCGGTCCGCCGTTTCTCGATCCATTTTGGATTAAACGGCGCAGGTATAGCGCCGGCGTTCAACCGGACGCGGTGCGAGCGATTGTCGATTTTCGTGATCAACTGGCTCGCCGTGGAATCGACCTCGTTGTCATGCCGACACCAGTCAAGCCGACTGTCGATGGCGGCATGCTTGCGCCACCTACCGGCGAAACGGTTTTTGAAAACGAATCGTTTAAGCAGTTCAAGACGCGACTCGAACGCCAGAGTGTCGGCATCTTCGATCCCGAACCGCTGCTGACCCGCAACAAAATCGCGAACTCATCGCCAATGTATTTGGAGGCTGACACGCATTGGCGTCCGGAGACGATGGAAACCGCGGCCCAACAGCTGGCATATTGCATCGGCGTATCCAGAAGCGCGTCGCCTTTTCAAATTGTGGACAAAAAAATCAAGGCACTCGGCGACGTCGCTCGAATGTTGAAGCTCCCGGCTGACCAGCTCGCGCGTTACACCGAGGAAATCACGATCCATCAAGTAACTTCGGGCAACGTTCTCTGGCGCCCAAGTAAGAACGCAGACGTGCTTCTACTCGGCGACAGTTTCTCGAACATTTTTTCGCTCGACGAGCTTGGCTGGGGCGAATCGGCCGGGTTCGCCGAACATCTCAGCCGCGCACTTGGCCGGCCGATCGATTGCATCCTCCGCAACAGCGACGGCGCTTTCGCTACCCGGGAGATTCTTAATCGCGAACTTGCGCGCGGTCACGATCGGCTCGCCGGAAAAAAATTAGTCATCTGGCAATTTGCGACGCGTGAGCTGGCGTTTGGTAACTGGAAACTGCTCGATATGACGCTTCGCCCTTCAGCCCCGGCCCGCTTCTTCACGCCCCAACCCGGCGAAGAAATTGTCGTCACCGGAACGGTCGAAGCGATTTCGGCAGTGCCGCGTCCCGGCAGCGCGCCTTACGCGGATCACATTATGACGGTGCACCTCGTCGACCTGAGCGGACCGCCGCAACGCGACAACCAACCGTTTCAGTGTCTGGTTTATCTCTGGAGCATGCGCAACTATGCCTGGACCCCGGCCGCGCACTTGCGTCCCGGTGACAGGGTTCGTCTGCGTTTGCGACCGTGGTCCGACGTTTCGGCTGAGTACGAAAAGATCAATCGCAGCGAAATTGATGATGCGGCGCTGCAACTCGAAGAACCCGTCTGGGGCGAGTTCGCAAACTGAATCGTTATCGCTAAGGTACCGTCCGAGTTGGATGCAGCGCGTTGAATGAACGGCGCACGTTGAATGCTGTCCAAATTCGAACCAATGCGTTTATTGTCGATCTTTGCTTCGTTTGCAGTCATCGGCACGATGTCGACCTTCGCTGCGCCAGCGCCGGCTCAACCGGAAGCGACCTCGACTGTTCCCGCCGCCGCAGCGGAACAAGGCAAGGACGTCGTGCATCAACTGAACAACGCCTTCGCGAAAGTTTTCGAGATCGTCGCACCGAGTGTCGTCATCATCGAAATTTCGAAGAAGGGCGAAAGCGAGGGCTCGGCGTTCGACGATTTGTTTTTCCAAGGACCGCCGGACGAAAATAATCCGCGGCGAGGTCCCAGAAATCCGCAACCGATTCAGAGCGAAGGTTCCGGGTTCGTCGTTCGCCCGGACGGCTACATCTTCACGAACTTCCACGTGGTGGAAGCGGCCGATAAGATTACGGTAAAAATGAAGGATGGCCGCGAGTTTCCCGCAAAAGTCATCGGCACGGATGAGAAAACTGACATCGCCGTGATTAAAATCGACGCCAAAGATTTGCCAGTCGTGCAGCTGGCCGATAGCGACGCAGTGCGCGTCGGTCAATTTGCGTTCGCCATCGGCGCGCCGTTCAAGCTCGATTACACTTTTACTTACGGCGTCGTTAGCGGAAAGGGCCGCAGCAAACTGATCGCTACCGGCGGCTACTCGATCTCCGATTATTTGCAGACTGACGCTTCGATCAACCCGGGCAACAGCGGCGGCCCGCTTTGCGACATCGACGGCAAAGTCATCGGTATGAACACGCTGATCAACGGACTAAACCGCGGGCTCGGTTTCGCCATTCCCAGCAACATGGCAAAAGAGATTGGCACCGAACTTATTGCCGGCCACAAAATTGTCCGGCCCTGGCTCGGCATCCGCATCGAAACACTCGGCGACGATCCTTCGGTCCGCGATTTGTTTAAAGGCGTCGAAAAAGGCGTAATCGTGCGCACGATCGAAGCCGATGCGCCCGCTTACAAAAGTGAGCTGCGGCCGTTTGACGTGATCACGCATGTCGATGCAGCGGCGGTCATGACCGATTCGCAGCTGCAACACGAAATTTTGAAAAAGAAGGTCGGGCAAAAAGTCGAGCTGACGGTTTGGCGCAAAGGTCAGACGATGAAAATTCCGGTCACCACCGGCGAATTGCCTAGCGAAATCTCGCGCGCGTCAAACGAACCGATACAGCCGGGCCAGCCGAAACAGGAAGAACTGGGCAAGTTTGGTTTGCAAGTTCAGGATTTGAGCAAAGAGATGGCCGAACGCCTGAAGCTGGGCGTGCAACAGGGTGTCATCGTCACCGACGTCGCCGACAACAGCATCGCCGCGGCTCAAGGAATCGAACGCGAAGACGTGATCACAGAAGTGGACGGCAAACCGGTCACCAACGTGAAATCATTTCGCGAAGCCCTCAACAAAGCCGACCCGAAACGCGGCGTCCTTCTCTACCTCGACCGCAAAGGCAGCAAAACTTTCGCCGTGTTAAAAGCCGGCGGCGCCCAAGCGCCCAACGATCGTTAGAGCCTCCTCCGCCAACGCATCTGCGGCGGCCGGGTCGACAAGGTAAAGGCGGGAGGCGGTTAGGTTTTGCGGCTGCCGATTGCCACTAGAACAATTCCGCCAACGAGGCAGATGCCGCTTACGACCGGCGGAAAACTGATCCCATGACCTTCGGTATGCTTGATTTCAAGAGGCCCGAGTTGTGCGTCTTTCTTTTCCTCTGTCCAACCCAAGCCACCGTAGGCAAAGCCGATGATACCGACGATGATGAGAACGATCCCGACAATTGCAGCTGGTTTCATAAATTTAGAGAGGCCGCCGGCCGGTGATGAGCTGAATGATCAGCACGACTAACGCAATGACGAGCAAGAGGTGAATGAATCCGCCCAGGGTGTAGGAACTGACCAGACCCAGGAGCCAGAGGATGAGCAGAATTACAAAAATAGTCCAAAGCATATAGATTCCTTCTGTTTTCTAATTTGCTTCGCAGCGCATCGCGCCGTTGCGCTTATCTAATTTCAACTCCCTTTACTTGTCGATCTTTACGATGACGGCCCGCAGGTTCCAGCCGCTGGCTTCAAGGCGTTCGCGCGCCGCGCCGTAATCGCATTTTGCCAGTTCCGACACCAGCCGGGTCGCACGATCCCGCAGCTTCGTGCTGGAAGCGTGCAGATCGATCATCAAATTGCCGCGAACTTTACCAAGCGCGACCATTGCGCCGGTGCTGATGATGTTGAGCGCGACTTTCGTGGCCGTGCCTGCTTTTAACCTGGTCGACCCAGTCAAAATCTCCGGCCCGACGGCGAGATCGATCGCAAGATCGACAATTGCATCTTGCGCATGCGCCGGATTGCAGCTGAGCAAAATCGTTTTTGCGCCTAACGACTTGGCGCGCGCCAGAGCTCCGATCACAAACGGCGTCCGCCCGCTCGCGGTAATTCCGATTACAACATCGACATCTTTCACCTCGCGCTCATCGATCGACAACGCGCCGCTACTCCCCTCGTCTTCTGCGGCTTCAACGCTGCGATGAAGCGCGGTCGCGCCGCCGGCGATGATTCCTTGCACAAGGTCGCGCGACGCACCAAACGTCGGCGGAATTTCGCTGGCGTCGAGCACGCCGATCCTTCCACTGCTGCCGGCCCCCACGTAAAAGAGGCGGCCACCTTTGCCTAACGATTCGGTTACCATTTCAATGGCGTGGGCAAGATTGGCGACCGCACCGCGCAACGCGTCCTGTACAAATTTCTCTTCGTCGACAAAAAGTTTCACTAGTTCGCGCGCGCCCATCTTCTCCAAATTTTCCGAGCGCGGATTGCGCTGCTCGGTGAGCGCGGCGGATAGGTTGTCGATCTTTTCTTCGGCCGGCGCTGAACTAACTCCCGGCCATTCGTCCATCTCCGCCGCCAGCCATGCCGCGCCAAGTTCCGGCGTACGCTCCGCCGTCGCCACTCGCGCGTCGGGGAGATTTTTCTTGAGGCGACGACGAAAGGCGTGGGCGTAGATCGAATCGCGGTAAAACAGGCCGCCGAGAAAAACGACTTTGGGCGCCAGCAGATGAAGGCGCGACGCCACTGCCTCCGTGTACTCGCACAAAACCCGCGCTCCTTCTTCGAGAATTTCGTTCACACGCGCATCGCCGCTGGCGGCCGCTTCGAAGACAACTGGCGTGAGCATGGCGATCTCCATTTTTTCCGCCGTCTGCGCCCAACGCACTAGTTCGTCGAGATTGTTCAACGAAAGCGCGCGAAGGATGCTGGCAGTGAACTGCACCTCGCCGCGGTGAAGATCGTATTCACGCAGAATCAATCGCAGCGCCTGGATGCTGAGGAAATAACCGCCGCCCGCGTCGCCCAAAATATGTCCCCAACCACCGGCGTTCTCGACGCGCTTATCACGCCGGCCCGTAATGGACGAGCCGCTACCCGCGTTCACAACGATGCCGTCAGCGTGGCCAAGAGCGGCCGCCACACCGGAATCGCGATCGCTGCCAGTAATAATTTTCGCCTGCGGCCAAACCTCTGCGCAAATACGCGAGAGTAATTGTCGATCTTCCTCTGTGCCGCAGCCGGCGAGGAAAACGCCGGCGCGATTAATTTCCTTTGGCAGCTCCCGAAAGATCGCACGCAAACGATCCGGCGTGGCCAGGCGAAAATTTGACGGCGGAAGTTTTCCCTGACCGAGGATGCGCAATTCCTTGTCGTCGCGCTCGACCAAGACCCACCCGGTCTTGGTTCCGCCGCCCTCGACGCCAAGGATTTTCTCGCGTCCATTCATTGTCGATCTTTCCGCTGTTTGTATCATGCCTTATGGCCGAAGACGAGGCTCAAGCAGCGAAGCGGGTCAAACAGCTGCGGCGCCAGATCAAAGAGCACGACCGCCGTTATTACGAACAGGCGGCTCCCACGATCAGCGACCAGGAATACGACCGTCTCTACAAAGAGCTCGTCGACCTTGAAACGCGGATCCCAGCGCTGGTCACGCCCGATTCGCCGACCCAGCGCGTGGGTGGCAGGCCGCTCGAGGCTTTCGCCCAAATCGAGCACCGCTTGCCGATGCTCAGCCTGGACAACACTTACTCCGAAGAAGAAGTCGCCAACTTTTACGCGCGCATCACGCGCCTCTTGCCGAATGAAACAATCCCGGTCGTGATTGAGCCAAAGGTGGACGGCGTGGCTGTTTCGCTCGTTTACGAAAAAGGAAAGCTGCGTTACGCCGCCACCCGCGGCGACGGTTTGGTCGGCGACGATATCACGCGCAACATTAAAACCATTCGCTCGGTGCCGGAACAATTGCGCGGGGGCGCCCCGAAAGTATTCGAAGTGCGCGGTGAGGTTTACATGGACAAACGCGGCTTCGCAAAGTTGAACGAGGAGCGAAGCAAGGCAGGTCTGCCGCTGTTTGCAAATCCGCGCAATGCCGCCGCCGGTTCGCTCAAACAGCTCGACCCGGCGCTGGCGGCGAAACGCCCGCTCGGTGTCGTCTTTTACGGGACCGGCGCCAGGGAAGGTGTCGATCTTGAAAAACATTCGGAGCTATTTCCGTTGCTCAAAAAATTCGGGCTGCCGCACAGCGAGCGTTGGTGGCTGGCGGAATCGGTTGAAGAAACTTTGAAGGCGATCCGCGAACTGGATCGCGTCCGCCACGATTATCCTTATCAAACCGACGGCGCGGTCGTGAAGGTGGATTCGTTTGCGCAGCGCGAGCGGCTTGGGTTCACTGCGAAATCACCGCGCTGGGCGATCGCTTACAAATACGCTGCGGAACGCGTCCAGACGCGTTTGCTCGACATTTTGATCCAAGTCGGCCGCACCGGTGTGCTCACACCCGTGGCTGTGCTCGAGCCGGTAACGGTAAGCGGCAGCACGGTAGGCCGCGCGACGCTGCACAACGAAGACGAAATCAAACGTAAAGACATTCGCATCGGCGACACGGTCGTGATTGAGAAAGCGGGCGAAGTGATTCCGGCTGTGATCGAGGTCGTGAAATCGAAACGGCCGCGCAACGCCAAATCCTTCGATTTTTTCAAGCACATTCGCGGCAAATGTCCGGTGTGCAGCGGACCGGTCCGGCGCGATCCGCAATTTGTGGCCTGGCGTTGCGAAAATCTTCACTGCCCGGCCCAGACCACGCGTCGTCTCGAATTTTTTGCAGCGCGCGGCGCGCTCGACATCGAAAGTGTCGGCGGCATTGTCGCGGACAAACTAGTCGAGCGCGGATTGGTGCGCGAACCGCTCGATCTGTTCGAGCTAAAACTGGAGCAACTCGCCACGTTGAACCTCGGTACGGACGAAGCGCCGCGTATTTTTGGCGAGAAAAACGCCACCAAAGCGATGCATGCGATCGAGCGGGCGAAGACTTTGCCCCTTTCCCGCTGGCTTTTCGCTCTTGCGATTCCGGACGTTGGAAAAACAACCGCAACCCAGCTCGCTCGATTTTACGACAACATTGACGGCGTGGCCCGTTCGGAACTGCTCCGCGACGTTCTCGTTTACCACGAAGCAAAAGGCGACAAGCAGGTCGCTAAAGAAATCGCTGAACGCCTGATCAAAGCTAGTTTCGCCGAGCGATCAAAAAGCAAAAATGAAAAGGAATTTGGGATCGTCACTGAAGTCGGGCCGGTGGTGGCACAGAGCGTCCTCGATTTTTTTGCATCGGCGACCGGAAAAAGAATTCTGCAAAGGATGAAGCAATTGGGGATTCAGCCGAGGAGCGAAAAGATTTCTGCGAAGAAAGCGGCGGAACTCCCGCTCGCAGGAAAAACGTTTGTGCTTACCGGCACTCTGCCGTCGATGACGCGGGAGGAAGCAACCGGAAAAATCGAAGCGCTCGGCGGACACGTCACCGGCGGCGTGAGCAAAAAAACCGATTACGTCCTGGCCGGCGCGGAGCCGGGCAGCAAATTTGAAAAGGCGAAGGAACTTGGCGTGAAAGTCATCGACGAAGCCGCCTTCAGGAAAATGTTTTCGCGCTAGATCGGCAAACTATCGCCTGGGTGGCTCGGAGAGATTGAGTGGAATGCTGCGATTGGGCACGGCGGTGGCGGACATTGGAAGTTGCCTGCCATCCGGATACATCGGGATATTCTTGCTCGCCGGATGGACGGCCGCCTGCACGTTAAAGGTAATTTTTTCGCCATTGCGCACGACTGTGATCGGCACCGTGTCACCCGCCGTGATGTAGAACGATGCATCGAGAATATCTTCCGGCTCGGTCACTTTTGTCCGTCCGATCTGCACGACAATGTCGCCCGCTTTCATGCCGGACTCCGCGGCCGGTGTGCCCTCTACCAATCCCGTTGTTTCCGCACGCGAACCATCCACCGCCGCGACCGCTTCAGAAACGTTGGCCCCGATCCACCCATGGCGCGCTTCACCGAAACGCGCAAAATCGCTGCGGATTTTTTCTGCGGCCTCGATCGGCAAGGCGTAACACGAAGAATTATTTTCCAGACTGCTAACGACAATTCCGACGACTTCGCCCTTAAAATTCAAAAGCGGCGCACCACCTTCGCCGCGCTGCATGGGCACATTGACTCGCAAATGCGTGGTTGGAAAATAGCGCCCGAGACATTTGCGATCGAAGCCGGCGATCATCCCGAAACTGGGTGTTTTCTGTAAATCGAGCGGGAAACCAATCGCCACTACCGGTGTCGCGATTTCGAGCTCATCCGACTTGCCAATCGGCAGCGCGGGCGTGGCAAGATCGACCTTCAACATGGCCACACCGCTCCGGACGTCGGCCAGAAGTTGATGCGCGGCATATTTTCGGCCGCCAAACTCGACTTTAAAATTCTCCGCTTCGCCACCGACAGAGTAAGCGGTGTAAAGCGTTCCCATTGGATCGACAAAAAATCCGGTGCCGGAAAGTTCGCCGTGCTCGTCGCTAGCCTGAATTTTAACGACAGCTTTGGCCGCGCGGTCAAAGACGTCTTTAACCTCGCGACTGATTGTGGTGGCCGAGTCGAATTGTTGCTGAGCCCGAAGCGTGGCTGGTGTAGGTGCGGGCGATTGGCCAGAGTCCGGCTCTGCTCGTGCTGTTGATTGACGATTACAAGCCGCGGCAGCGAGAAAACCCAGCGCAAGCGCAAGCTGAGAAACCACCGTTAATCTCGCCTGCAAAAAGGACTCCTGGGAGCAACTAAAACTTGAACGTCGTCTCATAACTCACGGGAACGCTGTCGAGCACATAACGCGGCGTCGTGGCAGTTCGGTGAGTCTGGGCGCTTGGATTGGAGTTGTGTAGCGACCGCGTGCTGAATACCCGTGTCGCGACTGGCGAGGCAAGCGTCCATTCGCCGTCCGGATTGGCCGGCGTGGCGAGTATTTGTCGGTCTTGCACAGCGACATTGGTTGGCTCGGGCGTTTGGTAAAGTTTAAGCGAAACAACCGCGGCGCAGACGAGCACGGCTGTAACGGCGGCCGGATAAGAAGTAAGCCTGGCCAGGCTCAGCTGCAGCATGAAATCATGCGCCCGATCAACACAGATGCGCCAAAGCGGTTGACGCAAAAATTCATCACGCTGACGGCGGTGAAATTCGTGCAGGAAATTTTCGAAGTAACCGGGCGGCGGCTGCTCGTAGCGTTTCAGCCGAAGCAGCTTCGTGATTTCTTTGTCGTCAAATTCGTCCATGTCAGCGATGCCTAGGTAACCGGATTCTTTCGAAATTCGTCCAAATAGTTCTGCAATTGCCGATTCGCGTAAAAGAGCCTGGAGCGTACTGTGCCCTCGGAAACACGCAAGATTTTACTGATCTCAGCGTGGGGCATCCCCTGGATATGGAACATGGTGACCACAGCTCTGTGTTCATCAGACAATTTCATCATCGCCTCGTTCAACCTTTTTTGAAGCTCGGACAGGTCTGCCTCCCGCACTGGACTGCTGGTGGCGGTGGCCTCCAGGAAGACCTTGTCGTTTTGAACGCCGGCATCGACATCATCCAGGCTAAGCTGGTAACGACGGCCCCGTTTCTTGAGAAAGTTCAGGGTCATATTCACCGCAATGGAGTGAATCCAGGTGTAGAAGGACGATTTGCCACGAAAACCGCGGATGGCTTTGTAGGCCTTGGAAAAAACGTCCTGCAAAAGGTCGTTCGTGTCCTCGTGGTTGGAGGTCATGTTGTAAACCAAGCCGTAAAGGCGCGGCGAATATTTCACCACCAACTCGTCGAACGCAGCCGCTTCGCCCGCTTGCGCGCGCGCCACTAATTCTCGGTCTTCGTCCACTCGTGGCTGGTCCATCGCGTTCTTCTTAGACTTAACACGAGCGTCGGAGCCGGACGATAGCAAATCGGTCAGGCGGCGAGCGGGCGGTAAGGCGACGGAAGGATTCATTCTCTTCAAGCTACCCGCCGATCAATCGCGACGATCGCGCATGGAAAGCAGCCAGAGCAAGTTTCCGAGCGCAGCAATAAACGCGGCCACGTAGGTCAGGGCGGCTGCGTTCAGCACCTTATTCACGCCCGCGACCTCGTTGCCCGGCTGCACGATCCCCATTTGCTGCAAAATAATCTTCGCGCGACGCGACGCGTCGAATTCCACCGGCAACGTGATCAACTGGAAGACGAGCAAGACTGCGTAGCAATAAATGCCGAGCGTGATCAGTCCTGTGATTCGAAAGAACAACCCGCCGAAGATCACAAATGGGAGCATTTGTGACGCGACCATTGTCACGGGCACAATCGCCATGCGCGCTTTGAGCGGCGCATAGGCTTTCGCATGTTGAATGGCGTGTCCGGTCTCGTGCGCGGCAATGCCAAGCGCCGCGACCGACGGCGTATTGTAAACGTTGCTGGAGAGACAAAGTTTCTTGCTCGTCGGATCGTAGTGATCGCCCAGGAAATCGTTCGTTTCTACAACATCGACATCGTGGATTTGCGCCGCCTGCAAAATCTCGCGCGCGCACTCGGCGCCGGTAATGTTGGAGCTCGCGCGCACTTCGCCCCATTTCCGGAACGCGTTGCTGACCCGGATTTGCGCCCACAAACCGATGATTAACGGCACACCGATGTAAAACAGCCAATGACCGCCAAAGCCAAAACCGTATGGATAGAACATGCCTGTTTTAAGTGTGTCTTCCCAATTAGACGCTCGCAGTCACGCTTCGTTCAGATTTCCAACTGCTTCGGAAAACGCGAAAGAATTTTGCAGCCGCTCTTTGTGATGACGACGACATCCTCATGACGGACGCCGCCGAATCCCGGGTAATACAAACCGGGCTCGACTGTGAGCACTTGTCGATCTTTCAGCGTCACTTTTTGCAACCGTGGATATTCATGAATCTCCAGTCCAAGTCCGTGACCAGTGCCGTGGAAAAATCCGACCTGCCGTCCTTGACGCACGCCAGTCGCAAACCCACGCGCGCGAAAGAAGTCCTGGATCGCTTTGTGAATCGTCATCCCATCGATGCCCGCTTTGATTCGCTTTAAGCCGAGCTCTTGTCCCGCTTTCACCGTCTCCCAAAGTTTCCTTTGGGCGTCGTTGGCGCGTCCGCGCACGACCGTGCGGGTCAGATCGCCGAAGTATCCGGTCTTCGCGGCGCGCGGGAAAACATCAAGGACGATTAACGAGTTGGCGTAAAGAGGGCCGAACCCGCGCTCGTGCGGATCGCATGCTTGATCGCCGCCGGCGACGATCGTTCCGATGGGAATTCCGTCAGCGCGCAAAATAGCGGAATCAATCTCGGCGCGCAGAATTTCAGAGGTCAATGTTTTACCGGACCATTGCAATCTTTTGCCCGCGCCGGGCTTCGAAGCTTTCAAAACTTCCATCGCTCGCGCGAGCCCGATCTCCGTGATTCGCAAGGCATGGCCCATCAATTTGATTTCTTCGTCGGTTTTCGCTTCGCGCTCCGGCCAGAACAATCCATTCGTCGCTCGAACACGGATCCTGTTTGCGGAAAGTTCCTGCGCATAACCGAGCGGAAAATTCGCGGGAACGATTGTCGATCTTACGCCTCGCTTGTGAAGAAAATGCGCCAGCACCTTTTCGTAAGGCGGCCCCTTTTTCGCCTTACCCTGGACCTCGCGCTCGAGCTTGTTGAAGGAAACGAACTCATCGGCGGTGGCCTGCCGGCGACCGCGGCCCATTTCCATGTCGCTCAAGACAAGCGTGCGCTTGCCATTTTGCTGAAGAAAAATGAACGGATCGGGAGCGAAGAAGCGCGTAGCGTAAAGCATGTCGGCATCGTGGTCGCTCGCGGCGACGATCAGGCGTGCCGTTTTGTTTTTCGTTTTGCTCATTTCGTATTCGCTCGCCTCAGTTTCTGCGCACTTCCAACTGCCGCCGCAAAATCCAATGAAGGAAGCCAAGCAAGCCGAGCGTTGACCCGATTAAAACGATCGTGTTGAAGACAAAGACCCCGATCTTGACGCCGAGATAACGTTTTTGTGCGCCAAAGAAAACGTTCGGACGATTGCCACGGCGATAATCGCTTTGCTCCATCTCCGCGTTCGAAATCAGATCGGAAACCTTCTGGTTCACGTAAATCTGCTCAGCGGTGACGGTTCCCTTCGCATCCTTGAAAAGGGCATGATCGAACGGCCGCTTGCGATCCAGAATTTGATCGATCACGCCCAAATAATGGTCGAGTTCGGGTGTTGATTTAGCTTCCAACCCGGAAAGCATCGCCAAAACATCCTTCAATTCATCGAGCCGCTTACTCTCCGCGGGATCTTGTCGATGTTTGGCGACGACGCGATCGATCTCCTGCTGCGCCCGGTCCTGCCGCCGCGTGAGCGGATTAAGTTTCGCCTGTGCGACAATCATCTCCTCGTAAGACCAGCGCATGGCGATAAATTGACAGACGAACGGCACCTGGAGTTTGCTCTCGATCTTCTTGCCGCCCTCTTTTGTCGGGTGTTCATGGAACCAGCGCGTGAACGTGTAAACCAGCGCGAGGTTACGGTTCATGTCCTCGTATTTGATGAGCGCGCCACCCATGATGATCTGCGGAATCAAAACAAGCGGGACGATATTGGCGGCGGTTTTCGGATCGGCCACCAGCGATGAAATAACCAGGCCTAACGAGACGCCGCCCATCGCAGTCATGAGCATGATGCCGAGATCGATCCAAAACATCCCGCGGATTTGCAACACGTAATTGCCGATCAGTACAAACAGGACGCACTGAATGAGCGCGAACACACCGAGGGTCAGTGTTTTCGAAATGACGTAGTAGGGAAGACGAACATCGAGGTTGCGCTCGCGCTGCAACACCGCCCGATCGCGAATGATGTCATCGGCGCTATTCGTTAGGCCGAGGAACATCGCCACGATCAGACTGAGGAACAAAAATGTTGGGATGTGATAGGCGGAGGCGAAATCGTAACGGGCGCTCTCTGAGTAACGCAATAGCGTGGCGATGAGCAGCGCGAGCACGGGCGCGACGCCGATGGTGATGATGAGGTTGGCGCGGTTGCGAAGTTTGCTGATGAAGGACCGGCGCAAGAGCGTGCGGAACTGCGTCCACTCGTCGTGCCAGCGAATCGGCACGCGCTTCCTTTGCGCCGGCGCCAGCGGCAACGGCGCCACGGGCTCTTTGTGTAGTGAAACTTGTTTGACGTCCTGAATCAGACGAAACGCCTCATACTTGTCGCGCCAGAAGTCGGGCGAATAGCGCCGCGCGGCGACAAGTTGGCCGCGACTGTTTTCCTCGTAGATGATGTCGCCGCTCAAATCGCGCAGCGGTGTTTCCAGCACGTCGAAAATAAATTCGGGGCGGGTTGTTCCGCAGGACGGGCATCCGCCAAGTTCGGCGCCAAACTGATGTTGATGTTCCGCTTCGGCAAAATAGCGCAGCATGTCGGTCGGCGCGCCGAAGAAAACCAGCCGGCCGCCTTTGTCGAGCAGGATCGCCTTGTGAAACATTTGGAACAGCTTCGAGCTCGGCTGGTGAATCGTGACGATGATGATTTTGTTGTGCGCCATGCTGCGAATGATCTCGATGACGTGCTCGGAGTCTTTCGAGGAGAGGCCTGAAGTCGGCTCATCGAAAAGGTAAACGTCCGACATGCCGATCATGTCGAGGCCGATGTTGAGGCGTTTGCGTTCGCCGCCGCTCAACGTCTTCTTCAACGCGCTGCCCACGACGGCGTCGCGGCGCTCGCCCAGGCCGAGTTCAATCAGTTTCGCATCCAGGCGGCGCATGCGGTCGCGTCGCGAGAGATGCGGCGAACGAATCGCGGCCGCGAATTGCAAATTCTCGCCAATCGTGAGGTGCTCGTCGAAGGCATCCTCCTGCGGGACGTAACTGATGTAACGCTTGAGCCGGTCGAGATTCGGATAAAGCGATTGTCGATTTAGCAAAATCTGCCCGCTGGTCGGTTGCAGTTGGCCAGCAAGAACTTTCAGCAGCGTGCTCTTGCCCGAACCGCTGGCGCCCATCACGCAAACCAGTTCGCCGCGCGTTATATTAAAAGAGATTCCATCAAGACCGATTTCGTCGCTGCTAAAGCGATGGGTCACTTCGCTCACTTCGAGGCTACGGATGATGTTGCGCTCTTCCTCGATGATGCGCTCAGAAAAATTGCAGCGCAGAAATTGTCCGACGTCTATGCGAATGGTGTCGCCATCCTTGAGTCGCGCGAAATTCCGCACCGGCGTGTCGCCCACCGTGATCGGCCGGTCGGCTTGGAGCACTTCTACTTGACCGACGCGCTGGTCGTAGTCGCAAAGAATCTTCAGCAACACGTCGCCGCTCGTTCCGGGTGAAAGCAAAATGTCGTCCGCTTCGAGTAAACTCGGATTGTTCGAAACGAGATACTCCGACTTGGACGCCTTGAGTTGAAACCGGCCGCCGAGAGCGCGTGCGCGCCGGCGCAAATCCATCAAATCCATCTCGCTGTCATTGTGGAAGACGATCTTGTCTTCCAATGTTGCATCGACTTGCGCGCCCGATTTCAATTTCACGCCGTTGAGCACGGCATCGACATCGCGCAATGCTTTTACACGCACCTTTAAGCCGAACGCGATCTCGAGCGCGCTTTCGCGCGTGCGCGCACGCTCCAAGCCCACTTCGTCCGAGTCCTTGTTTACGCGGATGAAAATTTGCGGAACGGAAACGTTCTTCTTCGCGTTGAAGTACTGTGCCAGCTCCTGATAACTGAGAACTTGATCGCCCACCAGGATGCGCTGGCCCGGATAAATTCGGCAAAATCCACCGCGCACCAGCGGCCGACCGCGCACGGAAATATTCTGAGCGCTGTAATTTTTTAGCAGAATCAATTCGTGGTAACGAAACGCCAGGAGACGATCGGTTTCGGCCAGGCTTTTTAAGAGCACGTCCGCTTTGCCATTATTTCCGAACGAAAGCGATTCCAGCGGCGACGCGCCGCGTTGATAAATCGAGGGATCGGAATCTTCCGAGGCGTTCAGTTGATAAACAATATCGATGGCTTGCGCGGCCATGCCGAGCTGCGACATGAACGAATAAAACGCGACCACTTGCTCCTGTTTCAGTCCGGCTTGCGAAATCAGGTCGTAAAGTTGCACGCCGAGCATGATCTTGCGTTCCGTGCTCAACTGCGCGCTGAGCTTTTGCGCCATCGCGGCGAGGTCCTGCTGTTCGTAAAGCGCCTGGCGAAAAAGTTGACGCAGCTCCGAGTAAACTGCCTCCGGATAATCGTAACGCAGGAAGCCGAGGCTCGAGTCGATTTCCTCTTCCAGCAAAACGCCGTCCGCTTTCGAAAAACTCGCCAGTACCTGGATAAGCAGCGGCAGGAGATTCGGTCCTTCCGAGACGCTGCGCGGCTTTCGCAAAGCGCGGCGCATCAAGCGCCGCCCTTGCCGCCGTACGCGGTAGGCGAAGGGCGTTACCCTTTGCACTGCGCGGTCGATCTTGTCCGCGACCGATGTGACCAGCTCTGTCATGACGATGTTAAACTGAAATTTTACCGATATTGCGGAGCGACGCAATGCGACGGCGTTTGAACATGCTTGCCACGCCGTAGCTTTAGGCGAAGGCGGGTCGATCTTTGAACATGTCGATCTTGTAAAATGTCGATCCTATTACCGCTCACTTATCGTAATTAACCCTCGGAACGGCTCCTGCTCTTTGCATTGGAAAAATGTTCATGTTAGCGTCTGTCTGCGCCTAAAGCGCGTTTTTTATGCCACAGTCCGATCGTAATTCCCCCCGGGAGAACAAACCTCGCGGCAACGAGCCCAATTTTAACTGGCGCGGCGTCATCCTGGTCGCAATCGCCTTTGGTTTCTTTGCCCTGGCCATGTTGTTCTATCGCGGGGGCTATCAAGCTCGCGAGGATGTTCCCTACAATCGCTTCCTCGAACTGGTTGAGAACAAGCAGATCGACAAAAACTCCCAACTCGAACTGGTCGTCGCAGAGGGCCAGCCGACCCAAATATTAAGAGGCGTTTACACCAAGCAGGCGCCGGGCGGCCAGCAGGCTCAGGCGGTCCCGTTTCAGACAACTATCTATCTCAATTTCACGAACAACCTGCAGGAAAAACTTGGCGCCGCCGGAATTCAGCCCGCCATCAGAACGCAATCGAACTTGTGGGCCCAAACCGTGATCGGATTTCTGCCGATCGCGCTCTTCCTGCTCATTCTCTATTTTCTTTTCCGGCAGCAAATCCGCATGGCCGGCAAAGGCGCGCTCAACTTCGGCAAATCCAAAGCGCGGATGCTCGCGCGTGACAAAAACAAAATCACATTTCGCGACGTCGCCGGCGTGGAGGAAGCGAAGGATGAAGTCCAGGAGCTCGTCGAGTTTTTGCGCGATCCGAAAAAATTTCAGAAACTCGGTGGCCGCATTCCGAAAGGCGTGTTGCTGGTGGGTCCTCCGGGCACCGGTAAAACTTTGATAGCGCGCGCCATCGCCGGTGAAGCGGACGTTCCGTTCTTTTCAATTAGCGGCTCCGATTTCGTGGAGATGTTTGTCGGCGTCGGCGCCTCCCGTGTGCGCGACATGTTCGAGCAGGGCAAGAAGTCCGCGCCTTGCATTATTTTTATCGATGAAATCGACGCGGTCGGCCGTCATCGCGGTCACGGTGTCGGCGGCGGACACGACGAGCGCGAACAAACGCTCAATGCGTTGCTTGTCGAGATGGACGGCTTCGATACACAGGAAGGTGTCATCATCATCGCCGCGACGAATCGGCCTGACGTTCTCGATCCAGCGTTGCTGCGTCCCGGACGTTTCGATCGACAAATCACCGTCAATCTTCCGGACGTGAAAGGCCGCGAAGAAATTCTGCGCGTGCATTCCAAGAAAGTGAAACTCGCCGAGGGTGTCGATCTTGCCGTGGTCGCGCGCGGCACGCCCGGTTATTCCGGTGCAGAGCTGGCCAACGTGATCAATGAGGCGGCGTTGCTGGCGGCGCGGCGCGGATTAAAAGGAATCACGCTCGCCGAGTTAGAAGAAGCGCGCGACAAAGTCCGTTGGGGCAAAGAGCGCCGCAGCCTCGCGCTGAGCGAGAAAGAAAAGACGAACACGGCCTACCACGAAGCCGGTCACGCCTTGTTACTGGAGTTGCTTCCGCACACCGAACCGCTCCACAAAGTTACGATCATTCCGCGCGGACCGTCTCTCGGTTCCACGATGTGGCTGCCGGAGGAAGATAAATATACCAATCGGAAAAATGAACTGCTCGCCAGCCTAACGGTTAAGATGGGCGGACGTGTGGCGGAAGAAATTGTTTTTGGTGACGTGACTAACGGCGCCGCCGGCGACATCAAGATGGCTACGGCCATGGCCAGGAAGATGGTTTG
>Ga0209526_10001144_pt1 | contig 17539 bp, 12 predicted proteins | sample JacPinW_OM2H0_M1_FD_188566 | JGI IMG/M metagenome (GOLD analysis project Ga0209526, IMG submission 188566) | Forest soil microbial communities from Algoma, Ontario, Canada - Jack Pine, Ontario site 1_JW_OM2H0_M1 (SPAdes) (version 2) | ecosystem: Environmental > Terrestrial > Soil > Boreal... | reverse complement strand
AGGAGCTCCGCAGTTTTCGAAAGTGCTGCAAAAAGACTCGGATGGCTCTGAATTTACAGGAAATTCATGCATCCGCAACAATCCTGCAACCTGCCTTCGCTATCTTTCGGGCAGTGACATGCCCTTCTAACCGGGAGGGCTCAGGACAGTCTCGGGGGGCTCCGGGCTGTCCCTTTTCTTTCTTCCATCAGCCGCGGTCCCTCCCGAGTACGGGCGTGATTCGTGAGCGACACGCTGCGAGCCAAGTTTCATAGGCGGGGGAAAATAGTCTCCAACCCTATGCCGCGACTGCTCAGAAACTGCAGGGGCTGGGCTGGGATCCGGGCGACGTTGTGGCTTGCTTTGATCGCTTGCGGCCACGGCCAGTCCGGTCCTGCCGATGGTCCCACCGTGACGATGTTCCCCCATTCCCAGAGCTCGCGTTACTGGATATCGGGCCAGGACAACATTATCTTCCAGTGGCATCCTTCCTTTGGTGCCAGGTACAGCGGACCCAACAGTTTCGGTTCGCAAGCCGAGCAGGCCACATCCAACGTGGCCACAGTTTTCCTCGGGCTCGCGGTGACCGGCACGACAGAGATTTTTCTGGACGTCGAGACCGCCGATGGCGGCGGCGTCAGCGACGCCCTCGGACTGGCCGGATTTATCAACGCTGATGTAGTGCGCAATCCGCAACTCGGGCCCGCTCCATACCTGGCGCGGGCCATGATTCGTCACGTAATTCCTCTGAGCAGGGAAGCGGTGGAGGCGGAGCGCGGCCCCTTTGCCCTGGCCACCAGTCTGCCGGTTCGCCGTTTGGAATTGCGCGCGGGCAAGTTCGGCATGGCCGATTTCTTCGATCTGAATGGCGTGGGCAGTGACAGCCATTACCAGTTCTTGAATTGGACTACGGTCAACAACGGCGCCTACGACTATGCGGCCGACACCCGCGGTTACACCGCGGGGATTCTCATCATGTACTACGACCGTAATTGGGCGTTTCGCTTCGCGGAATCGTTGATGCCCACGGTGGCAAACGGCACCGACTTGGATTGGAATCTGCGTCGCGCCCGGGCGGAAAATTTCGAACTGGAACTTCGTCCACGCTGGCTTGCGAATCACGCCACCACGCTGCGGCTGCTGTCGTTCCTGAACCACGCCAACATGGGCCTCTACCGGCAGGCCATAAGCGACTTTCTCAGGGGCAAGACGCCTCGACCGGAAATCCGCGCCCACCCCCGCGAAATCACCACAAAGTACGGTTTCGGAGTCAACCTGGAGCAGGAGATGCCTCACCATGTGCGCGGCTTCGCTCGCGGGGGATGGAATGAAGGCCAGCACGAGTCCTATGCCTACACCGAGGTTGACCAGACCGTGGAGTTCGGCGCCGACCTAGCAGGAAATACCTGGCATCGCCGCTTGGACAAGGTCGGAGCCGTGTTGGTTTCAAATGGCATTTCCACCGACCATCAGAAATATCTGGCCCTGGGCGGGCAGGGGTTTCTGCTCGGCGATGGCGCACTGAATTATGGCCGGGAAAATATTGTTGAGGGTTATTACAACCTGCATCTGTGGCGCGGCATTTTCGCCGGCCTGGAGATACAGCACATTACCCATCCCGGCTACAATCGCGACCGCGGCCCGGTGCTAGCACCTGGCTTTCGCTTTCACCTGGAATTCTGATGACCACCACGGGATGGGGCGGATGGAAGATCCGGACCGCCCTGATTGCTTTTGCCCGAACCGCTAGTTAGATTGCTGGATGGAAGGCGGTCCGAAGCTTTGCCCAGCCCGAGATTCAACGGCCACTCCATGGTGGGAACACTCGAGCGTGTGCTGGTTTGTTCGCCACGTGCGGCAGGATGGGATGCACCCTCGAAGGCGGAACGCTGGCGTGAATTAGGTTTCTGCCACGCGCCAGATTTCACGACCGCGCAGGCACAGCATGACGAACTTTGCCACCAACTTGAAACGGCCGGGGCGGAAGTGGTCCACTTGCCCTCTGCCTCCGATCTTTCCCTTGATGCCGTCTATACCCACGATCCTTCCTTAGCTACCGATCGCGGCCTCATCGGCCTGAATCCAGGCAAACCGAACCGCATTGCGGAAGCGCGGCATCATCTCGAATTCTGCCGCGGCCTGGGCATTCCAACACTGGGTCAAGTGCAGCCGCCGAGCAAAACTGAAGCCGGGGATATGGTTTGGCTCGATTCAACCACTCTGCTGATCGGCCACGGCTATCGCACCAACTCCGCCGGAATTGCCCAGATGCGTGCGCTCGTCGCACCCCACGGTATCGAAGTGATCGCCGCTCCTCTGCCATACGGCCCCGGACCCTCAGCCTGCTTGCATCTGATGTCGCTGATCAGTCTGCTGGACGAACATACGGGGCTGGTGGATTTGCCGTGGCTGGCGGTGGAGACGGTCGAACTGCTCGAATCGCGCGGCTACAATCTGATTGAGATCGATGTTTCAGAACGTGACAGCCTAGCCTCGAACGCACTCGCGCTGGGGAACAAACGGGTGCTGGCTCTGGAAAACCAGAAGACCAACCACAAACTTCGCCGAGCCGGTTTCGATGTGCGCACCTTTTCCGGCACAGAACTGTGCCTCAATGGCAGCGGTGGTCCCACCTGCCTGACCCGGCCGCTGTTACGAGGTTGAATGCTCGCCGGGCCCGCGGTCTCGCGAGTTTAGCTCGGACGCCGTCCGATGTATCGAGGGGCGCAAGCCTGTTAGAATCAACTGGCAATGGTTCTCCCCTTCGTCCGCGATCTTTTCGCGGACGTGGAAAAGTTGCCCGCCTTTTCGCGTGTGGCCTCCCATTTCAAAGAGGGCACGGGGCGGATTCGTGTCAGCGGACTGATTCCTACCGCCAAGGCCCTGCTCCTGGTCTTGCTACAGAAGGCGGTTGGGCGCCCGCTGATTGTCGTGGTTCCAGATAATCGTGCGGCCGAAGACCTGGTTCCTGTGCTCGAAGCTTTTGCTGAACTTACCGGGGCCGCTGAGCCAGACTCTGTCGTTGCCCTTCCCAACCATGATGTCCTGCCTTTCCAGAATCTCTCTCCCCACCCCGAGATCCAGGAAGAGCGGGCGGTCGCTCTGTGGAAGATAGCCACGGGGAATGCCTCGTTTGTGGTTTCGCCGATTGCCGCGACCGCTCTTCGGCTGCGTTCGGCTGAGTATTACGCAGATCTTGCCCGGACCGTACGGCGCAGCGAAGTGCTCGACGTCGACGCGATGCTTTCCCACCTGAATACAGTCGGCTACCACGCCACCGATGTGGTGGAAATGCCCGGAGAATACGCGCTACGGGGCGGCATTCTCGACGTGTACTCACCCGAAGATGAACGCCCGGTGCGCATCGAATTCTTCGGGGACGAAGTGGAGTCCATAAGGAAGTTCGATCCCGCGACCCAACGTTCTTCCCTCCCGGTAGATGAGGCGCTGCTCCTTCCTCTCACCGAGACTCCGGTCAGCGAAGAGCTTTTGGGCGCAGTTCACGCCCGCCTTTCCGGCAAGCGCATGAGCGGTACAGAGGAGATCATCGAGCCAGCCGTATTCTCCGGCGGCGTGACCGTATTTCCAGGATGGGAGTTTTTCACACCGGTGGCGGGCGCTGATCATACCGTGTTCGATCTGCTGCCGCACGCTCTGGTCCTCACTGACGAACTGGAAATTCTCAGGTCCGAGTTCGATCACGCCTGGGCGCACATCGAGGAAGCTCACACCAGCAGCGGCGTCGGCCGCCTGGTGCGGCCCACGGACCTGTTCCTCTCACCCGAAAACTGGTGGGAGAAATTGTCCCGCGTGCCCGGGGCCGACATCGAGCATCTTGAAATCGCGCGCGGCGCCGATGACGCGGCTGCGGTTACATTCCACTCTCAGCCCACACCGCGCTTCCACGGCTCGGTTCCCGCCATGCTCGACGAAGTCCGCAGGCAGATTGCGGCTAGCAAGCGGGTCCTGATTGCCGTCCCCAACACCGGGGAAGTTGAGCGCCTCGCCGACATTTTCAGTGAGTATGCGGTGTCGTTTCGCCTGGGCAGCCGGACGCGCAGCGGGGAAAGCTACGCCGACGAAACTTCCTATTTCTCCGGTGAAGTGCTCACTGCCACTCTGGCCAAGGCCTATGTTCCTGATGGAGTCATGCTGCCCGAGGCCAATCTGGCCATCCTGGGTGCGCGTGATCTGTTCGATGAGTCCGATTCCGTAGTCTCTCGTCCGCAGCGGCACAAATCCAAGACGTCGGCTTTTCTTTCGGATTTTCGCGACTTGCAGGTTGGCGACTACGTAGTCCACGTCGAGCACGGCATCGGGCAATACCAGGGATTGAAGGAGATAAACCAGGGCGACGGCGATGCGGAATTCATGTTGCTCGAATACGCCGAGGGCGCACGTCTGTATGTGCCGCTGACCCGCCTCGATCTGGTACAGAAGTACCGCTCGTCGGAAGCAGCCAAGCCCACGCTCAACCACCTGGGAACGGCGGCCTGGGGTAAGACCAAAGCTCGAGTACGCAAAGCCATGCAGGACATGGCGGATGAGCTGCTCAAGCTCTACGCCGAGCGCAAGACTACCGGGGGTCACGCCTTCTCCCCCGATACCGAATGGATGCGGGAGTTCGAAGATGCCTTCGAATTCAGCGAGACCGAGGACCAGGAACTTGCGATCATCGACGTCAAGCGTGATATGGAATCGTCCCAGCCCATGGATCGTCTCCTCTGTGGCGACGTTGGCTACGGCAAAACGGAAATCGCCATGCGGGCCGCGTTCAAGGCCATCAGCGACAACAAACAAGTTGCGGTGCTGGCGCCCACCACGGTCCTGGCTTTCCAGCATTACGAAACTTTCAAGCAGCGTTTCGCGGCCTTTCCTGTCACTATCGAAATGATCAGCCGCTTCCGCTCCCCGAAACAGCAGAAGGAAATTCTCGATAAAGTCGAAGCCGGCAAAGTGGACGTCCTGATCGGTACTCACCGCCTGCTCTCGAAGGACGTGAAGTTTACTGATCTCGGCCTGCTGGTCGTAGACGAAGAACAGCGCTTCGGTGTGCGGCACAAAGAGCGGCTGAAACAGATGCGCAAGCAAGTGGACGTGCTCACCATGTCGGCCACTCCGATTCCACGCACCCTGCACATGTCCATGGTCGGGCTGCGTGACATGAGTGTGATTGAGACCCCACCCAAGGACCGAATCGCAATTCAGACCGTAGTCGCCAGCTGGGACGAGAAGCTCATCCAGTCCGCCGTCGAGCAAGAGCTCGAGCGCGGCGGTCAAGTCTATTTCGTACACAACCGCGTGGAAAGCATCTGGGAGATCGCCGCCAAGCTCCAGGCCCTGGTGCCACGGGCGCGTGTCATCGTAGGTCACGGGCAGACGTCGGAAGGTGAACTGGAGAAAGTGATGCTTAAGTTTATGCATCACGAAGCCGATATCCTGGTGGCCACGACGATCATTGAAAATGGTCTCGACATCCCGCTTTGCAACACCATTCTCATCAACCGTGCCGACCGTTTAGGGCTTTCCGAGCTCTACCAGCTGCGGGGGCGGGTGGGCCGATCGAATCGCCGGGCTTACGCATACCTGCTGCTGCCGGCTGAGATCGAGCTGACTCCGATTGCCCGCCGACGTCTTGCGGCGCTGAAAGAGTTTTCCGACCTGGGAGCCGGCTTCAAAATTGCGGCCCTGGATCTTGAACTCCGGGGAGCGGGCAACCTGCTTGGAGGTCAGCAGAGTGGACACATCGAAGCAGTCGGCTTCGAGCTGTACACCCAGATGCTCGATCGCGCCGTGCGCGAGATGAAGGGAGAAGCGGCGGCGGACGAAGCCGAAACGCAACTAAACCTGGGACTCAATATCCGCATCCCAGTCGAGTACATTGCCGAAGAGAACCAACGACTACGCATGTATAAGCGGGTGGCGGGGACAGAAACCGAGTCGCAGTTGAGCGATGTCCGGGGCGAACTCCAAGATCGGTACGGCCCGCCGCCCGATGCGGTGCGTAATCTCTTGGAGTATGCAGCGCTGAAGCTACTCGCGCAACAGGCAGGTGCCGCGGCCATCGAGCGCAAAGGCGACCTGGTCAGCATCAAGTTCCGTCCGAACGCGGCCATCGACCCGGGAAAACTGGCCAAGTTCGTTTCCTGCCAGCGCGGCGCGCAGTTTGCCCCGGATGGCACCTTGAAGTTCACTCTGAAAGCGCGCGGCGCGGAAGATGTGCTCGGTCGGCTCCGCGGCTTGCTGGAAGAGTTGGCCAGCGAGATGCAACAGGAGGCCCCGGCCTCGTGAGGCATGGCTTGGGGCGCGCCCAGGCTTGGCGCAGAACGCCGAAAGCAGGCGCGTGGGGAAAGAACGCTTCGGCAGTTGGCTTGTTTCTGATGCCAGCCAGTACAATTCCCGGCCAGATTCCTGTCGACCGATAACTGAGGACTGAGCTTCTATGGCTATGAGAGTCCGCAAGGCTGTTTTCCCTGCTGCTGGCCTGGGCACGCGATTCCTGCCTGCCACCAAGGCGCAACCCAAAGAGATGTTGCCCCTGGTGGACAAACCGATTATCCAGTACGGCGTCGAGGAAGCGGTCGCCTCCGGCTGCGATCAGATCATCATCGTGACGGGACGCGGCAAACAGGCCATCGAAGACCACTTCGACGTCAGCTACGAGCTGGAGAAAATGCTCGAGGAGCGGGGGAAGACCGACCTGCTCCAGATCGTGCGTCAGATTTCCGACTTGATCCATATCTCCTATGTGCGTCAGAAGGAGGCGCTCGGCCTCGGCCATGCCGTGCTCACCGCACGTGAGCTGGTCGGCGACGAGCCTTTCGCGGTCCTGCTGGCCGATGACGTCATTGACGCTGAGGTCCCGTGCCTGAAACAGTTGATGACCATCTTCGAGAAGATGCAGTGCTCTGTTCTGGCTACCCAGGTGGTCGAAGGTCCAGGCATTTCCGCCTACGGCGTGCTCGAAGCCAAGCCGGTACCGGGGTACAATGACAAGTTGTACGAAGTCCTGAGCCTGGTGGAAAAGCCGCGTCCGGAGGAAGCCCCGTCGAACCTGGCTGTCATCGGCCGCTACCTTCTTACCCCGACCGTTTTTGCGACCCTGTCGGATCTTAAGGCCGGCGCCGGAGGCGAACTCCAACTGACCGACGGGCTGAAGCAGCTACTGAAGAGCGAGAAGATCTACGGCTATGTTTTCGAAGGCAAGCGTCACGACACTGGCGACAAGCTGGGATTTCTGAAAGCCACGGTAGAATTCGCCCTCAAGCGCCCCGATCTAGGCGAGCCCCTGCGCCAGTATCTGAAAACCCTCAAACTCTGAGGGGGCTTACCCCATCGCCTGGGCTCATGAACAGGTCGTGATTTCACCGGCTTCCGTCCCTGCTGGCGCACGGAGCCGGAAATTTGGGTAGGGGGCTGTTTTGGAGTTTGGAACAGTTGGTGGGATTATCGGAGTGGAAAACGCGGTTCGCGGCATGATTCCCCATAGGACATTCCTCATCATCGGCGTGTTTTGGTTCTTCGGTGTATCCGCATTACTGCTCGGAGTCCCTGGTTTCGTGCCCTTTGTTTTCCGACTTGCAGGGAGCAAGGGACCTTCAGCCAGAGGTTTAAAAATTGCCGCGATCGTCGGATACATGGGCATCGTTTTCGGATGCCTCGCCGTGATTCAACTTGTTTTTGGGTCCCCGGATTGACTCATTTACCGATGAAATTCAAAAACTACCGCAATTTGGGCCCAGGACGCGGGCTATGAGGGAACGCCTGGGCAATCCGGGTTCTCCTGCTAGCTCTCCGATTGATTCCGCCGCCTTCGACGAGCTGAGACCAGTTCTCCGGCCTGGCCCTGGCGAACAACTCGCGCTGGGTCCGCGCCCGCCAGGGCGCTGATGGCAAAGATTTCAGCAACCGTCTGAGATGGAAGCTTGCCGGTGTGGATGGCTGGTTGTCCGGACACCGCGTTTCGAAAGTACAGTTCCTCGACGAAAAACATGCCGCATCAACTGACGCCGTCGCCAGCAATGTCCAAGGGCAATTCGAGTGCTTGGGGATGCCGGTCACGGAACTCTTTCCAGCCCGGGGCTTCTCTTCCATGTAATCGAGACACTCGGCGAAAATGCCCTCGCCGTCCATCTTCGTAATCGAGTCCGGAGCGGCTGGCACGGCCTTTGGGGGCGGTCTCTCGCCCGCCCCTACCCAGCGAAGCTTAGGTACCCATCACAATCTTCAGCTTCCTCGATTTCTCTTCCACGCTGTGCACCAGCTTTTCCTTGTACCCGGCGAGCTTCTCGACCAGCGTGTCGCTTGAGAGCGCGAGAATCTGAGCCGCCAGAATTCCGGCATTGGTAGCGCCGGGTTTGCCGATGGCAACGGTCGCCACCGGGATGCCCGCCGGCATCTGCACCGTCGCCAGCAGCGAATCCATGCCTTCGAGCGAAGTTGACGGGATCGGCACGCCAATGACGGGAAGCGAGGTGTGCGCAGCGATCACGCCCGCCAGGTGCGCGGCGCCTCCGGCTCCCGCGATGATCACGCGAATCCCCCGGGCTGCCGCTTTGCGCGCGAATTGGGAGGTGCGTTCGGGCGAACGATGCGCTGAGCTCACATCGATCTCGTACTCAATCCCGAACTCCTCCAGTATTTTCGCCGCCTCCCGCATGGTGTCCAGATCAGAGTCACTGCCCATCACAATCGAAACCCGAGGCTTTGTGCTCATGATGTCCTTGCCTTGTTGTGCGTAGTGCTAGTGCCGGCATCTCGCCGGCTGTCCCCAGGGCAGCTTGCAGTGCGGGGGACCGCGCTCGACCCGCCGGCGACCTATTTCCGCACTGCCTTCGCCGCGATATCCTTGCGGTAATGTGCGCCCTCAAAGCCGATCTTCGACACCGCTCGATACGCCCGGTCGACGGCGGTGTCCAAGTCCGCCGCCCGCGCCGTCACTCCCAGCACTCGTCCACCGGCGGTAAAGTAGGCGCCGTCGTGTCTGCTGGTGCCCGCATGAAAGACCTTTACTCCTTCCACTTTGTCCGCTTCTTCGAGGCCTAAAATCTTCTTGCCCACTTCAAAAGTGCCGGGGTATCCACTGGAGGAAATCACCACGCACACCGAAGCATCCTGCGACCATCGAAAATCGCCCTCGCTGACCCGGCCTTCAATCGACGCTTCCAGGGCTTCGGCCAGATCACTTTCCAGGCGCATCAAAATCGGCTGCGTCTCCGGATCGCCGAAGCGACAGTTAAATTCCAGCACCATGGGACCACGCGCCGTCATCATCAGCCCGCAGTAAAGGATCCCCTTGTACTCGGAGCCTTCCGCCTTCATCCCGGCCACCACCGGCCGGGCGATGTGCTGCAACAGCCATTGGGTCATCTGGGCGTCCACCAGGTGGGGAGTGGAATAAGCGCCCATGCCGCCTGTGTTCGGACCGGTGTCGCCCTCCCCGATGCGCTTGTGATCCTGGGCCGCGACCAATGGCGCCACCCTCTCCCCATCGCTCAGCACCAGAAAGGACAGCTCGTCTCCCTTCAGGCATTCCTCGAGCACGACTCGCCTTCCGGCCTCGCCCAGGGTCTTTCCGCTGAACATCTCCGCCGCAGCCGATGCCGCCTCTTCCTTGGTCCTGCAAATTACCACGCCCTTACCGGCAGCCAAACCATCCGCCTTCACGACAACGGGCGCATGAAAGTGCGGCAAGGCCTCCTGGACATCGTCCATGGAATCACAGATCGCAAACGGTGCGGTGGGAATGCGATGCCGCAGCAAGAACTGCTTGGCAAAACCCTTGCTGGACTCCAGTCGCGCGGCCGCTGTGGTCGGACCGAAAATCCTCCAGCCTCGGCGCGTAAACTCGTCCGCCACGCCCAGGGCCAGGGGCAGCTCAGGCCCGACGACGGTAAGGTCGGGACGGACTTGATCCGCCACCGCCACCAGCGAGTCAACCCTCTTCATGTCTGCCGCCAAGCACTCGGCTTCCTGGGCAATGCCGCCGTTGCCCGACGCGCAATATACCCGGGAAACGCGCGCGGACTGGCGTAGCTTCCACACCAGGGCATGCTCACGCCCACCGCTCCCGATCACGAGAACTTTCATAGCCGGAGACTGACAAGGTTAGGGGGACGCCAAGGCGAATGTCAAACGCGGGATCGATTTCAAGCGCGGGATTTCAGAGCTTAGAAGTCAGAGGGTAGATTTCTGCCCTAGGGGAGTCTGGCAAGGACGAATTCCCGGTAGTTCTAAAATCTCGCACCTGAGATCCTCAGTCTTAAAATTCTTGCCTGGCGCTGGATTGCTGTTAACTACGCTTAACCTTCGCCGTATAATTCCTTTTAGATGATCACTGTTTCCAAAGAAGATTATCTCAAGGCCATTCTGGAAGCCGAAAGCGAAGGCGAAACCGTAATCTCGGCCACGCTCGCGCACTGGCTTTCGGTGTCGCCGCCCGCCGTCACCATGGCTTTGCGACGGCTAAGAAAAGATGGCTTGGTTCGGGTACAGGGTGGCGGAGAGGTCAGCCTCACTGCGGCCGGGCGCAAGATTGCCCGTAAGCTCACGCTTCGCCATCACCTCATCGAACGCATGCTCGCGGAAATATTTGGCATGGAATGGTACAAGGTGCATGACGAGGCGGAGCGACTGGAGCATGCCGTATCCACCGATTTTGAGGCCAAGCTGCTGGCCAAGCTGGGCCGCGGGGGCGCCTGTCCTCACGGCAATCTCAGTGAATTGGAGAGTCCCGCCAGCCGGCGCCGGCGCGGTCTGCTGCTTCTCGCCCATGCCGAGGCAGGAGCGAGTTACCGGGTCAGTGGCATCTATGAACGGGACCGCGGCCTGCTGGAGTTCCTTGAGCTACGCGGGATTCGCCCCGGCGCCCACGTTCACGTCAGCGGGCGTAACTACGATCATACCTTGACTCTAGCCACCGATGCGGGAACTGTCGCCCTGGGCGGCTCCGCAGCCGAGAAGGTCTGGGTCACGGCGGCGGACCGTCGACCGCGGCCCTAATCCCATCGCTAAGCTAGTTAACCCTAGTTTATCTATTGGTGTATACTTATGCTAATATGCTGTCTGCCCCCAGCGCAAACCATGTCCAGCCCGGCATCACTGGGCACAAGGCTAGCAATAGGCTCCGCCCCTAGCCCAGTCCTGGCTCTCGGCCCGGCCCCCTCGCAGGGCCAAGTTTGTCGGTCCAGTTAAACAAATTCCGAATCCAAGGATTACACTAGAAAGAGGAAGGCAATCATCTTATGAACAGCTTTGGCAGCCGGTCCGGCCTTCGCGTGGGCAGCAAAGAATACCAGATTTACCGTCTCCAGGCCTTGGACGAAAAGGGCATTTCCACCAAGCACCTTCCCTATTCCCTGCGGATTCTCCTAGAAAACTTGTTGCGCACCGAAGATGGCCGTAACGTCACCGCGGACGACATCCGCGCCCTGGTCTCATGGAACCACAAGTCGAAGCCTACCCAAGAAATCGCTTTCACGCCCAGCCGCGTGTTGCTGCAGGATTTTACCGGAGTGCCGGCGGTGGTTGATCTCGCTGCCATGCGTGACGCCATGAAGCGCTTTTCCGGCGATCCAACTCTGATCAATCCCCTTCAACCGGCTGAGTTGGTCATCGATCACTCGGTGCAAGTCGACGAATTCGGCACGCCTCAATCCTTTCAATTCAATGCCGAACTGGAATTCCTGCGCAATAAGGAACGATATGCCTTCCTGCGCTGGGGCCAAACTGCATTCCGCAATCTTGCCATCGTGCCGCCCGACACCGGTATCGTTCACCAGGTGAACCTCGAATATCTGGCGCGCGTGGTCTTCGTCGAGGAGCTGAACGGCCGGCGCTCAGCCTATCCGGACACTCTGGTTGGCACCGATTCGCACACCACCATGATCAACGGTCTGGGCGTACTCGGCTGGGGCGTGGGTGGGATCGAAGCCGAGGCCGCCATGCTGGGACAGCCGCTTTCCATGCTCATCCCGCAAGTCGTCGGCGTGAAGCTCGCCGGCAAACTTCATCAGGGCGCGACCGCAACCGACCTTGTGCTGACCATTACGGAAATGCTGCGTAAACACGGCGTGGTGGGTAAGTTCGTCGAGTATTTTGGCCCCGGGCTCCAGGAGCTGCCCTTGGCAGACCGCGCCACCATCGGCAACATGTCGCCAGAGTACGGTGCCACCTGCGGCATCTTCCCCGTGGACAAAGAGAGTCTCCGCTATCTGCGCCTCACCGGCCGTTCTGAAGAACAAATTGCGCTGGTCGAGGCCTACTGCCGGGAACAGGGGATGTTCCATGACGAGAAAACGCCCCAGGCCGAGTATTCCGAACTGCTGACCCTCGACTTGAGTACAGTCGAATCCAGCCTCGCCGGGCCCAAGCGTCCGCAGGACCGTGTGCCCCTCTCGCAAGCTGGGCAATCATTCCTGAACGCGCTGCCATCGCTCATGAAGCCCAAGTCGGCCGGGCAAGTCGCGCCGCCAGTCGCCGTCGCTTCCGGCGACTCTCCTTCTGGTAGCGTCCTCAGGCAAGTGGATCGCTGGGAGCAGGAAGGAGGCAGTCCCACTGCGGTCGGCGTCCTAGACTCATTGCATGAGGAGCATGTCTCTGCGAATGTGAAAGGCGCCCTCCGCCACGGCAGCGTCGTCATCGCCGCCATCACCAGTTGCACCAACACTTCGAATCCTTCAGTGATGGTGGCCGCCGGCCTAGTCGCCAAGAAGGCGGTGGAGAAAGGGTTAACCGTTCCGCCCTGGGTGAAGACTTCACTCGCCCCCGGCTCAAAAGTGGTTCGCGATTACCTGGAGAAAGCCGGACTCCTGCCTTATCTGGAAAAAATCAAATTCCACATCGTCGGATACGGCTGTACTACGTGTATAGGGAACTCCGGCCCGCTGCCCAAAGAAGTATCCGAAGCAATCGAGCAGAAGGAGCTGGTTGTTGCCTCAGTGCTGTCGGGCAATCGAAATTTTGAAGGCCGCATTAACTCCGAGGTTCGCGCCAATTATCTTATGTCGCCGCCCCTGGTGGTGGCCTTCGCCCTGGCCGGACGCATTGATCTCGACCTCCGCAAAGATCCCATCGGCAAAGGAAAAGATGGCCAGCCGGTGTATCTCGCCGATCTCTGGCCGCCGCAGCGCGAAGTGGAAGAGACGATTCGGCGATCCATTTCCTCTGACATGTTCCGCAGAAGCTACGGCGAGGTCTATCACGGTGACGACCGCTGGCGCGCGTTGCCCGTACCCAAAGGCGAAACCTATGCCTGGGAATTGGATTCCACTTACATTCGCCGCGCTCCTTACTTCGACGGCATGTCGCTTCAACCCGCACCAGTCGAAGACATCACTGGTGCGCGTGTCCTGGCCGTGCTCGGCGACAGCGTTACCACCGACCACATTTCCCCTGCCGGTTCGATCAAGAAAGACAGCCCTGCGGGCAAATACCTGATCGAGCATGGGGTGAAGCCGGTTGACTTCAACTCCTACGGATCGCGCCGGGGTAACCATGAAGTCATGGTCCGGGGCACTTTCGCTAACGTGCGTCTGCGCAACAGGATGGTTCCCAACCTCGAAGGCGGATTTACCCAGCATCTCCCTGATGGCACGGAAATGTCGATCTTCGAAGCTTCCGAGAAATACATGGCGGAGGGCGTGCCGCTGGTGATTATCGCCGGTAAAGAGTACGGTTCAGGATCCTCCCGCGATTGGGCGGCTAAGGGTCCGCGTCTGCTGGGCGTGCGTGCCGTGATGGCGGAGAGCTACGAGCGCATTCACCGTTCGAACCTGGTGGGTATGGGCATTCTTCCTTTGCAGTTCCTGTCCGGAGAAACCGCGCAATCGCTGAACCTGACGGGCGAAGAGATCTTTGAGATTTACGGTATCAATGACCTGGTTCGCCGGTTCTCGCCCGGCACCCAGGTGAAGGTTCGTATCTCGGCCAAAGGCAATGCGACCGAGTTCAACGCCTTGGTGCGCATAGACACGCCCCAGGAAGCTTTGTATTACGCCCATGGCGGCATTCTGCAGTTCGTCCTGCGCCAGTTGATTGCGAGCAAGCCAACCGCGGTACATGCGTGACCCTTGCCTCTCGTTGAAATTCGCAATCTGACGAAAGTGTTTCCCCTGGGCGAGTCCATGCTTGGCACTCGCGCCCAGGGCGAAGTCCGCGCCGTGGACGACGTCTCGCTCGACATCCACGCCGGCGAAACTCTGGGCCTGGTCGGCGAATCGGGATCGGGAAAGAGCACGCTCGGCCGTCTGGTGTTGCGGCTGATAGAGCCGAGCTCCGGCAGCCTGCGCTTCGAAGGCCGCGACCTGCTGGCCGCCGGTCACCGGGAGATGCGCCACCTACGCCGGGACATGCAGATCATCTTCCAGGACCCCTTCGGCTCGCTCGATCCCCGCATGCGGGTGGAAGATGTCATCAGCGAGCCGCTCATCATTCACCAGGCGATGGCGCAATCGGCGCGGCGCGCTTCGGTCTCGGAATTGCTCCGGGCCGTCGGCCTGGACCCGTCAGTCCTATCTCGCTTCCCCCATGAATTCAGTGGCGGACAGAGGCAGCGCATCGGAATCGCCCGCGCCCTGGCGCTGCGTCCGAAATTCATTGTCGCGGATGAGCCCGTCTCTGCCCTCGACGTGAGCGTCGGAGCGCAGATCGTGAACCTGCTGGCCCAGCTCCAGCGTGAGTTCGGCCTGACTTATCTGTTCATCTCGCACTCCATGCCGGTGGTGCGCTATCTCGCCACTCGCATCGCGGTGTTGTACCGGGGAAAAATCGTTGAGGTTGCTCCTACCCGGCAGATCACCGAGCAGCCCCAACATCCCTATACTCGTAGCCTGCTCGAAGCCACGCCAGAGATCGCAGTTTGATTTGGTAGCCCAGGCCTCCTGGCGGCTGTCTGGCGCCCATCTGGCCTGCCCGAAGGGCCAGCGAGAGGCCGACCGCCTGCCCCATCCCGGCCCGCTGCCGCGATTGGGTTTATCCTTGGGAGCGCTCGTGGAGGCAATATGAAATTGAAGCTCGCTGTACTCATGCTATCGGTCGCCGCTTTCGCCCAACAGACCAAGAATCCCGTAACCGCCGTTTTGCGCGACGCTCTGACCGGCCGGCAGAAAAACACCATCGCGGCCATGGAAGAAATGCCGGCGGACAAATTCGGATTCAAACCCACTCCGGACCAGATGTCGTTTGGCCATCTCGCTGCACACATCGTCGAAGGCAACTATTTCTTCTGCGCCAAAGTGGGCGACGTGCCCCAGCCCAAGTTCGAAGCGTTGCAGGAAACGGCTGGCAAGGACAAGCTGGTCGCCGCGGTGCGGGCGTCTTTCGATTTCTGCGCCACCGCTTTGGCCAAAGCCGAGGATGCCAAACTGGGCGACCCGATCCAGGATTTTGCCGGCAAACCGCGAGCGCGTGCCTGGGCGGCGCTGGCCCTGGCCGGCAGCTGGGCCGATCACTATGGCGCGGCCGCCATGTACCTCCGGCTGAACGGCCTGCTGCCGCCCACAGCACAAAAGAAGCCGGAAGAAAACAAGAAGTGATGCCTGAGCGCCCCGCCGGCGTCACCGCCGCGGCGACTACGTTTCTTCTGGCCGCCGCCTATCTGCTAGGGGTTGGGACAACCATGTTGGCCCGTCCCGGACTGGTTTCCCTGGCTGCGGGCCGAGAGTTGCTCGGCGGACTCGAGATCGCCGGCCCTTACCTGTTTCTGCTCGCGGCGACAGTAGGCGCGGCCATCGCGCTCGGGCTCTTGCGCCTCGACAGCTGGGCCCGCTGGATGGCAATTCTGGTCACCATGATCGGGGTCGTGCTCCTGCTACCCAGCATCTTCAGCGCCGCGGTTGATCTGCGCATAGGCGAGCTAGCCTGGGGCGGCGTAGGCACGATCGTGCGGGTGGTGATCGCCTGGTACTTGTATCAGCCTGCAGTTAGGGAAGCGTTCGAGCACGATTAGCCAATTCGCTCAGTCCATCAGAGTAGCTAGAGGCATTGATGTCTATATGGTTCATCGAGGGTGAACGAAACGGGGCCGAGTATCAAACCTCTCGACTTGTGCTGCGAAGACCAAATACTGGGCTGCGACGAGCGCGGGATGCCGCGCGCTCGTCGGTGATCGATACCTCCATCCAGCCAGGCGTCCGCGGGTTTGGTTCACTCCCCTTCATCGCGCGGAATGCACGCATGCCCATCGCGCAACCCGTCTTCGAGTACACGATAGCCGCGGCCGAGGCAGCAGCAGGTGCATCGCAATTAGAAGAGACCAGGCCGCTGACTTGTGAGTAAGAGCCGGGCCGGGCCGAAATCCACTAGAAACTGGAAAGCAGCAACTCGAAACTACTCTTCCTCCTCCTTCACTTCCCCCCGTTGCGCCTTCGCCTTCTCGATGATCTTCTCCTGCAGTTGTCCGGGCACCACATCGTAACGATGCATTTCCATGCTAAAGGTGCCGCGGCCCTGGGTCATGGAAGTGAGATCGGCGCCGTAGGTGAGCATCTCTGCCATCGGCACCTCTGCCTTCACCACCGTGGTACCGCCCTTGTTGTCCATGCCCTGGATGCGCCCGCGCCGGCTGTTCAGATCGCCCATGATCGTGCCCGCGAACTCATCTGGAACGCTGATTTCAACTCCCATCACCGGCTCGAGCAGCGTGGGCTTGGCCTGCTCCACTGCTTTCTTGAAAGCGATGCGCCCGGCCATCTGGAATGAGAGATCGTTCGAATCGACATCATGATACGAGCCGTCATACAGAATGACTTTAAAATCCACCATCGGAAATCCGGCAAGATACCCTCGCGCGGCCGCGTCCTTGATGCCTTTCTCCACCGCGGGTATGAAGTTCTTGGGAATGGCGCCACCGAAAATGTCATTCACAAACTCGAATTCTCCGCCCCGCGCCAGCGGCTCCATCTTGATCTTGCAATCGCCGTACTGACCGTGTCCGCCAGTCTGTTTCTTGTGGCGTCCCTGCACGTCGGCCTTGCCGCGGATGGTCTCCCGGTACGGCACCTTCGGAGCTTTCAGAACTACTTCCGTGTGGTACCGCTTCTTCATTTTGGAAACCACCACTTCAATGTGCTGCTGCCCCGTGCCCGCGATTAGAAACTCTTTGGTCTGGGCATCGCGGAAAAATCGCAGCATGGCATCTTCTTCCATCAGCTTGTGAATACCGGGCCCGAGCTTGTCCTCATCGGCCCGGCTCTTGGGCTCGATGGCGAAGGTGATCGCCGGCTCGGGCAGCTTTACCCTGGGATATTGGATAGGAGCAGACTTGTCGCCCAGTGTGTCTCCGGTCAGTGTGTCTTTCAGCTTGGCCACGGCTCCGATGTCGCCCGCGTGCAACTCGCTCACTGGCACCGCCGCCTTTCCTTGCATAATGGAAAGATGCGCCAGTTTTTCCTGCGAGCCACGGCTGAAATTCTGTACCGTGGCATCATTTTTCAGCACTCCGGAGAACACCTTGAAATAAGAAATCCGTCCCGCAAACGGATCAGAAACAGTCTTGAACACATAAATTGAAACCGGCTCTGCATCCGTCTCGTGCCGCCGCGGCGGCTCTCCATTACCGGAT